>OLGI01000296.1_pt1 | contig 52560 bp, 39 predicted proteins | sample 1605221 | NCBI WGS metagenome assembly OLGI01 (sample SAMEA3888915, study PRJEB22519) | human gut metagenome | biome: human gut; feature: human-associated habitat; material: faeces | place: Denmark | collected 2010 | reverse complement strand
CGAACTTATTCGTGAATTATTCATATTTGTAAAATTAATTTTGAACAGTTACTTAGCATATTCCTTGGTAGTGTAAACTGAACTGTGTTACGGCTCTGTTTACACTACCGATATCCATGTTTTTTGTCATCAGAATCATTTATCGTTAATGCTAATAAGTTTGCCTTCTTTCTCCAATGCGTGCCATATTGAGTAGCGTGCTTCAGGATTAATATGTTCAATCTCTTCAAACACTCTTCGCATATCTGTACGGTTTGATTGTTTCTCGTAAGGGCAGGTCTTAATTTGCTTTTCATATCTACACAACTCTGCGTATTCTTGGATGTTACTCTCTTTTATTAGGCACAATGGACGTATGATGGTGAGTGGCATCTTGTCCATTTGCATAACAGTCGGCATTGTGGAGAAAGAACCTTGATAGAATTGGTTGAGCATGGCTGTGTGGATTATGTCATCCATGTGATGACCGAGGGCTATCTTGTTGAAGTCAGCTTCCTGAGCGTAGTGGAACAGGGCTTTCCGACGATGCCACGAGCATAGGAAGCAGGCAGGTTTGTCTGATTTTTTTGTATCATCAAATTCTGTATTGATGATATGTAGTTTCACTCCATGTTCGCTTGCAAATCTTTCCAAATATGAAGTGTCCGACTCGTAATGTATGTTTTTCATGCGTACATGTACAGCTTCTACTTCTATTTTGGGCTTGAAGATACGTTGACGACGTGCGAGCATCTCAAGCAAGCACAACGAATCCTTACCTCCCGACAATCCTATGAGAATACGGTCGCCGTCAGCGAGCATAGAATAGTCGGTGAGAGCTTTTTGAAACTGCTTATAGAGCTGATGGTTAAGAATTTGTTCGCGAGTTCTCATGTCTTGTTTACTTAAACACAAGGTAGACGGCTGCAATGATAAATACGAATGCTAACAGGTGGTTCCATTTCAATGTTTCGCCTTGGAACATAATATTGGCAATGAGTGCGAATACAATAAGACTGATGCACTCTTGCACCACTTTCAACTGAACGAGCGAAAACGGACCTCCATTGCCTTGAAAACCTATACGGTTGGCTGGTACCTGACAACAATACTCAAAGAAAGCTATTCCCCATGAAAATGCTATAACACCTATCAATGGCCAATGGCTTGACACACCTGTCTGCTGAAGCTTCAAATGACCATACCATGCTAAAGTCATGAATATGTTAGAGAGAATAAGTAAAATAATGGTGTAGAATCCTGACATATTAGTTTTTTTATAAAAGCCCCACTTCCAGCCCATCCACGCAGGGAGGAGAGATTTTTCTGTAATCAGTACATATTACTCCCCTCCCTGCGGGGGAGGGGTCGGGGTAGGGCTTCGTTTTTATTAATTTATTATCCTTTCAATCTCTCGTCCATGGTTGCAGCCGCTCTGCGACCGTCACCCATAGCGAGGATAACTGTTGCTCCTCCGCGTACGATATCGCCACCGGCGAATATCTCTGGGCGTGAGCTTTGCATCTGTTCGTTAACAGCTATAGTGTTCTTTCTACCGAGTTCAAGTCCCTTGATAGAGTTTGGTACAAGTGGGTTGGGCGAAACGCCTACAGCTACGATCACCTGGTCTACCTCTATAATTACGGTCTTGCCTTCTACTGGCACTGGCTTGCAGCGTCCGCTTGCGTCCGGCTCACCCAATTCCATTACCTGAAGTACGGCAGCCTTTACAGCTCCCTTCTCGTCTGCGATATATTCTATCGGGTTGTGCAGTGTGAGGAAGTTGATTCCCTCCTCCTTTGCGTGCTTCACCTCCTCAAGACGTGCTGGCATCTCTGCCTCTGAGCGACGGTATACGAGTGTCACATCACCGCCCAGACGCTTTGCTGTACGGCAAGAGTCCATTGCCGTATTGCCACCGCCTACTACAAGCACATGTTTGCCAATGTTGATAGGCGTATCGGCGAGAGGATTGGCTGCATCCATAAGGTTCACACGTGTCAGATATTCGTTCGACGACATGATGTTCAGAGCATTCTCGCCCTTAATACCCATGAAGTTAGGCAATCCGGCACCCGAACCAACGAATATTCCCTTGAAGCCTTCTGCCTCAAGCTGGTCGGTGGTGATTGTCTTGCCGATGATACAGTCGGTGGTGAATATTACGCCCATCTTCTTCAGATTCTCTATCTCTACGTCAACGATGCGGTTTGGCAGACGGAACTCTGGAATACCATATTTCAGCACACCGCCAATCTCGTGCAGTGCCTCGAATACATGTACCTCGTAGCCCTTCTTCACCATGTCACCGGCAAAGCTCAATCCCGAAGGACCGCTACCTACTACAGCCACCTTAATTCCGTTCTTTGGTGCCATGTCGGGTATGGCGATGTTGCCACTCTCACGTTCAAAGTCGGCAGCAAAACGCTCCAGATAACCGATAGCTACAGCAGGTTCGTTCATCTTCAGATGGATACACTTGCTTTCGCACTGTTTCTCCTGTGGGCAAACACGGCCACATACGGCTGGTAGGGCAGAGGTGTTCTTCAGTACCTTGGCTGCAGCGAGGAATTGTCCGCGCTCGATGTTCTTGATGAATGATGGGATGTTGATGTTTACCGGACAACCTTCAACACATGCTGGCTTACCACAGTCGAGGCAGCGATGTGCCTCGCGTACAGCCATTTCCTTGGTCAGACCTTTATTCACTTCCTCGGTACGTGTTGTTGCACGATATACGGGGTCGAGTTCAGGCATCTGAACACGCTCTATGGCCTTGCGTTCGGCAGGCTTCATGGCTGCGCGCAATTCCTTACGCCATTCAGCGTCGCGGTCGGTGAGTTGTTCTATTGTCTCATTGGTAGGTTCTACGTCCATGCAAGTGGCGCATCCCTTGGTCTCTTCCTTTCTCTCTATGCCACACAGATGCTCTTCGTAGTGCTCCATCTCCTCGCGCTCAGCGTCGCGGAATGTGCCCATACGTTTGAACATTTCGTCCCAGTCTACAAGCGCTCCGTCAAACTCAGGTCCGTCGATGCACACAAACTTGGTCTTGCCTCCAATCGAGAGGCGGCAAGCACCGCACATACCGGTACCGTCGACCATAATAGTGTTCAACGAAACTTCAACAGGGATGTTATATTTCTGTGCCATGAGGCAGCTGAACTTCATCATGATAGGAGGACCAATTGCCAAAACCTTGTCAACGTGCTCTTCCTGGTTGATGAATTTCTCGATACCTACAGTTACTACGCCCTTTTCGCCGTACGATCCGTCATCGGTCATGATGATAAGTTCGTCGCTGCTCTGGCGTACCTCATCTTCAAGTATTACGAGGTCCTTGCTACGTCCGGCAATAACAGACAATACACGATTGCCAGCAGCCTTCAATGCGCGGATAATAGGAAGCATCGGAGCTACGCCAACGCCACCACCTGCACACACTACAGTGCCGAAGTTTTCTATGTGGGTAGGATTGCCGAGAGGACCAACTACGTCAGTGATGTAGTCGCCTTCATTAAGACTGCACAACTTTGTCGACGAAAGACCTACCTTCTGCACAACAATGGTTATCGTGCCGCGCTCAATGTCTGCATCAGCAATGGTCAGAGGCACACGCTCGCCATTCTCACCAACACGTACAATGATGAAATTGCCTGCCTTGCGACTCTTTGCTATCAATGGGGCTTCAATCTCAAAAAGATAAACCTTCTCTGAGAACTGTTTTTTCAGTACGATTTTGTTCATGTGTAGTAATGTTATTGTTTTAAGTTAGGTTTGATAAAAGGGTATTAGTAATAATGTATAGAAGTTAATGAAGTGAAGGAGTCAGAATAAGTCTGACTCCTCTCTTTTTTTATTTTTGTCTGCAGAATTTATTTCTGCTAATTAGAAATTCTTGTCGTCGAGCATGTCGAATCCGCAGTAAGGAACGAGTACCTTCGGTACACGGATGCCTTCCGGAGTCTGGTTGTTCTCGATGATGGCAGCTACTATACGCGGGAGAGCGAGAGCCGAACCGTTCAGAGTGTGGCACAACTCAATCTTTCTTGTCTCTGCGTTGCGGTAGCGGCAGTGTAGGCGGTTTGCCTGGTAGCTCTCGAAGTTAGATACTGAAGAAACCTCGAGCCAACGCTTCTGGGCTGCGCTCCATACCTCAAAGTCGTAGCAGATAGCTGATGTGAAACTCATGTCGCCACCGCACAGACGGAGAATGTGATACGGAAGCTCAAGTTTTTTGAGCAGACCCTCTACATGTACAAGCATCTCGTCGAGCGACTGGTATGAGTGCTCAGGCTTGTCAATGCGTACAATCTCTACCTTGTCAAACTGGTGCAGACGGTTCAGTCCGCGTACGTCCTTGCCGTATGAGCCAGCCTCACGACGGAAGCAGGCTGAGTAGGCGCAACGCTTGATAGGCAGATCCTTCTCGTCGAGAATCTCGTCGCGGAAGATGTTTGTTACTGGTACCTCAGCAGTAGGGATAAGGTAGAGGTTGTCGAGCTGACACTGGTACATCTGAGCCTCCTTGTCGGGAAGCTGGCCTGTGCCGTAGCCTGAAGCCTCATTTACTACGTATGGTGGCTGTACCTCAAGATAGCCGCTCTTGCGAGCCTCTTCAAGGAAGAATGCCTCAAGTGCGCGCTGTAGACGAGCCATTTTGCCGATATAGATAGGGAATCCGGCACCTGTAATCTTCACACCGAGGTCGAAGTCGATGAGGTTGAACTTCTTGCAAAGGTCCCAGTGGCAGAGTGCGTCCTCTGGAAGGTTTGGCATTTCGCCGCCTTCCTTTACCACTACGTTGTCGCTTGCGTCCTTGCCTTCAGGCACGTCGTCGTTAGGTATATTTGGAATGGTGCAGAGCTTGGCAATAAGGTCTTTCTCGGCCTGTGCCTTAGTCTCTTCCAATGCCTTGTTTCCTTCCTTTATTGCTGCAACCTTAGCCTTTATTTCGTCGGCCTCCTGCTTGTTGCCCTGCTTCATGAGAGCACCAATCTGAGCTGCCATCTTCTTGGCTTCTGAAAGGTTTCTGTCAAGTTCCTGCTGTGTCTCGCGACGACGCTTGTCAATAGCGAGAACTTCGTTGACGGCTTCTTCTGCGCCTGCAAAGTGCTTCTTGTTCAAGCCTTTGATAACACGTTCAGTTTCCTCACTGATGAGTTTAAGTGTAAGCATATGCTAAATAGTTAAATATTAATATGCGTTGTGTATGTTATACATTCTATTCGAGATACAAAATTACACAAAAAAATCTTTTACGGCAATATTTAACTCTTGTTTTTTATAAAAGCATTAATCCCAATCTTCAAGTTGCATGAAGATTGGGATTAATATGTTTGTTTGGAATAGTTTTTTTATTTTAATTAAGCCTCAGCTTCGGGTATTACGGAAACAGTGCTCTTGTCGTTGCGACCCTTGCGGAAGTTAACGATACCGTCAACCAATGCATAGAGAGTGTCGTCCTTGCCAATACCTACATTCAAGCCTGGGTTGTGCTTTGTACCACGCTGGCGAACGATGATGTTGCCTGCGATGCACTTCTGGCCACCCCAGATCTTAACGCCTAATCTTTGAGAAGCTGATTCACGTCCGTTCTTAGAACTACCTACACCTTTTTTATGTGCCATTTCTTGTTCCTCCTAAAATTTAAGCGATTACCTCTTTGATTGCTATCTCTGTGAACTGCTCACGGTGACCGTTCTTCTTGCGATAGTCCTTGCGGCGCTTCATCTTGAAGACGATAACCTTGTCACCCTTAACGAGGGGATTTACAACTTCACATACAACTTTCGCACCTTCTACGGCAGGTGCACCTACCTGTACTGAACCTTCATTGTCAACAAGCAGTACCTTGTTGAATTCAACAGTCTGGCCTTCCTGAGCGTCCTTGATGTGGTGAACGAAGAGCTTCTTGCCCTGCTCTGCCTTAAACTGCTGACCGTTAATCTCTACGATTGCGTACATTTAAAAAATAATATAAACGGGTTTTTCCGAGAGGCGAACAACGTCGTGCTGTTACTTTTTCGAGCCTCGGCGGATTAAATCGGCTGCAAAGGTACTAATATTTTGTGTACCATAAAAATGCAGCCGATTGTTTTTTGTAAAGTTTAACAAATTTACAACTTCTTGAATACGTTCTTCATCTGCTCACCCAGTCCTATAGTGTATCCTTGTGATGAGAACACTACGCGGTTGAAGGTGTCGGCTATGATGAACATTGGCATCTGTGTCTTGCTCTGCAGTTTCATTTTGCGTGCTATCTGCTCGCGTATACTTCCTTCCTTGTCGATGGCATACTGAACTGTCGATGGCAGCGAACCGAATTCGTCCTTTTGGAACTTCTTGGCGTCGGCTTCGCTCTCAAAGAGCAGCACTACGGGGCGGCCCCAAGCTTCGAATGCAGCGCGTTCTTTCTCTATGTCATGCAGTGCGTGGTTGGTTGGCTCCTGACCCACGCCCAGTACGGCGAGAATATAGTATCCGCGACCGGTCTGCGAGAGAATGCTCACGTCCTTACCGTCTTTGTTGATTATCGACTCTGAGTTGAACTGACCTATTACGCTTACGTCGTTGGCATCTTGGCGTATGTCGAGCGGTAGGGTAGTGGTCTTGCCTTTCTCAATGTTGAAGACACGTGTCGATGCGAGTACGCTGCCGCTTGCCAGTCGAGTGCCGGTAGTTAGGATGTATGTGCCGGTGTCAAACGAGTAGCCGTTCTTGAACGTGTTGCTCCAGCATGTGCCGTTGCCCATGTCTGCCTGGCCTTCTTCAAAGTTCATCAGCTGTGGCGAGCCGTTCACAATACGGCTGATGGTGAAGTGGTTGTAATACTTCGGGTCGTCGAGGAATGCTGACTGCTTGTATGTGAGTACTAGTTTGCCGGTTGGGGCTGTTGCCTGCTCCTTCGACTCAAACTTCACGTCCATCCACTTTCCGTCTTTCTTATATTGTACTTTGCCAGTTACTGCATCCTTGCGTGCTTCAATGCCAAGGCTACGTGCCACGTCAACAAAGAATATGTCGCGTGAGCGTTCGTCGGTGGTCTTCGACTCCATTACGCCTACTGGTGTCTGTGCTATGTGAAGGGCGTTAGCTTCGGATGCTATGCGCAGGTTCTTGTTTATCCAAGCCACAAGCGTTGTTGGGTCCTTACGGAACATTTCGGCTGTCTTGCCAGCAAATGCCTTCTCGAAGTAGTTCTTGAACGGTATCGAGATCATCTCGTCTTCAACACGTGGCGACAGCTGGTTGGTCTTGGCTGTGAAGTTGTCTTCGAGTATTTCGGTCGGGATGTCGCGCAGGTCCTTGTCGCTCAGTGTGGCGAGTATACCGAGTGCGCGTGCCTCATTGTCCTTGTGGCGTACCAGGAAGTCGATGATAGTCTGCTTGTTGCCACGTGCCTTGACGAGGTATTCCGCTGCTTGTGGATTTATCTTCTCTGCCTGCTCCTTTGTGAGGAATGTAGCCGTGTAGGCTTTGCGTATTGAGTCTTCGTCGGCAAATCGGCGGTTATTCTCCTTTCGCATTTCGTCGCTTACGTACGGAGTCTTCGCGTTCTCAGCAGGAGGCACGATGTTGAATGTTTCCTCATCGAACGATTGTTTTGCCTTGTCTGTCAGCATACTGTGGTTGAGGGTTATTGTCACAGTGTTGTCCTTGCCGAACGAGGCCTTGCTGTATCCGTATTTTCCATTCTTCGAAGCCCAAATAAGCAAGTCACCCTTGCCTGCCGAGAGTGATGTGCGGCCCTGGTCGTCGGTCTGCTTTGCTACGGCAGTGTAAAACTCGGCGTAGTTGTATATCTTAAACTCCACCTTTGCACCGCTTACCGGTTTTCCCTCAGTGTCTTTCACTACGAATTTCACTTCTGCGGTTGGCGCATAGTTCGATGTAAGGTTTATTTCGGTAAAGTTGTTTGTGCGCAACAATACTTCCTCCGGTCCGTTGTAGTTGCCAAAAGCGCGAGTGTGCATTAGCATGGCTCGTGAGGCAGGGGCATTAAACCATCCGAGGTTTAGTACTGGCTCTGGCTCACATGCTCCGAGGAAATACCATTTGCCGTCAGCCCAAGCTTCTACCCATGCGTGGTTGTCGTCGGTGTGTGCCCAACGCGGTGTGTAAACCTGACGTGCAGGAATGCCCATGGCTCTCATTGCTGCTACTGCAAATGTGCTTTGTTCGCCGCAGCGTCCGGTTGCTGTGCGCAGTGTCTGCAATGGCGACGAAGTGCGTGCATCGGCAGGTTGATAAGTCACTTTCTCATGACACCAGTGGTTTATCTCAAGTATAGCGTCGTGCATCGAGAGATTCTTGATGCGGCCCTTCAGTTCTTTGTAGAAGTAGGCTCTTGATGCGTCAAGTGGTTCATTGTTTACTCTTATTGGCAGCACGAAGTGGCGGAACAGCAGTTCGGGCACGTTCTTGCCCCATGCCATTTCGTTGCGTGCCTTGAACGACAGGCGTACGTTGTCGGCAAAGAATGAAGTGGGGTAGTCGGTAACGTCAGCCAATGGCATGTAGGCGTACAGGAATTTCAGAGCTTCCTGCTCGTCGGCTGTCAGTTTCTCCTTCTGTGTGTTGTAGAATTTCTTGCCTACGGTCTTTATGCGTTGGTTGAACAGGCTCTCCATACCGGCTTTATAGCTGTTGTCGGTGATGAAGTTGCCCTGCGCGCCCACTGTTAGTGTTAGTGCAAGTAATGAGGCTGAGATTAGGATTTTTTTCATGTGGTTTATTGTTATATGTGAAAATAGGAGGGTGCGGCATCCATTAGCCGGCCCTCCTAAGTATTCTATTGTTCAGGGTTCTTTACAAGTCTATCTTCTGTACTCGGCGCTCGTGGCGACCGCCTTCAAACGGTGTCTTGAAGAATTCGTCCATGATTTTCTCGGCTGTTTTATTGTCGATAAATCGTCCTGGCATTACGAGCACGTTGGCATCGTTGTGCTGGCGTGTCAAACCTGCTATTTCTGGTGTCCATACCAAAGCTGCACGTACACCCTTGTGTTTGTTTAGTGTCATTGCCATACCCTCGCCGCTACCGCAGATGCCGATGCCTGGATATACGTCACCCTTAGTGATTGCCTCGCCCAATGAGTGAGCGAAGTCGGGATAGTCACAGCTCATATCGCTGTATGTACCGTAGTCCTTAAACGGTATGTTGTGGCTCTCGAGATATTCTACAACAAACTTCTTCAATGCGTATCCTGCGTGGTCGCAGGCAATGCCTACTGTCTTGATTTCCATAGTTATTAGTTTTATTTGTTAGACAAAAAGTTCTTTACTTCCTTGTATACGTTCTCTGCATTGAATCCGAGCTTCTCGTCAAGTACTTTGTAAGGTGCTGAGAATCCGAACGACTCCATGCCGTAAACCTTACCGTTGGCTCCAACAAGGCTCTGCAGTGTTACGGGCAGACCGGCTGTCATACCGAAAATCTTGGCTCCGGCAGGCAGGATGCTCTCCTGATACTCCTTGCTCTGTGTGCGGAACAGTCCCTCTGAAGGAACGCTCACGATACGGATCTTTATGCCGTCCTTGCGGAGCAGTTCGGCACCGGCTACGAGTGTAGAAACCTCCGAACCAGAAGCGAGCAATATAACGTCGAAGTCGGCGTCAGAGCCTTCAACTACGTATGCGCCCTTGCGTGCCTGCTCGTAGTCGTTACCCTTTGGCAGAGATGTGATGTTCTGGCGAGAGAAGATGAGTGCAGTAGGAGTAGACATGTTCTCCATAGCCATCTTCCAGCATACAGTAGCCTCGTCAACGTCAGCCGGACGGAATACACGTACTGAGTCTTCGTCCTTGTGGTTCTTGAGCTTCTCCATGAGGCGAATCTGTGCCTCCTGCTCTACAGGCTCGTGTGTAGGTCCGTCTTCGCCTACACGGAATGCGTCGTGAGTCCAGATGAACTTGATAGGTACGCGCATGAGGGCTGCCATACGGATAGCTGGCTTCATGTAGTCAGAGAATACGAAGAATGTTCCGCAAGCTGGAATCACACCGCCGTGCAGATACATACCGATGCAGACGCAAGCCATGGTGAGCTCCGATACACCAGCCTGGAAGAAGGCGCCTGTGAAGTCATCAGCCTGAAGGTTGTGTGTATGCTTGAGGAATCCGTCGGTCTTGTCGCTGTTGCAGAGGTCGGCCGATGAGACCACCATGTTGTCTACCTGCTCCGACAATACGCCGAGACAAGCTGCCGATGCGGCACGTGTTGCAGCGTCGCGCTTCTGTACCAGCTGGCTCCAGTCTACCTTAGGAGCGTTGCCCGAGAACCAGTCGTCCATCTTGGCAGCCAATTCTGGGTTCTGCTTGCGCCATTCTGCTTCCTCAGCGTGGCGTGCCTTTACAATCTCACGCAATTCTGCGTTGCGGTTGGCATACAGTTCCTTCACGTCGTCAAACACTACGAACGGGTTCTCAGCGTCGCCGCCGAGGTTCTTTACTGTATTTGTATATGCGTTGCCACCGAGTGGTGCACCGTGAGTCTTAACGTTGTGCTCATAGCTTGAACCGTCGTCCTTGCGTGCTCCCTTAGCCATGATTGTGTGGCCGATGATGAGTGTAGGACGCTCTGTCTCCTTGTTGGCAAGAATCAATGCTGCGCGAATTTCGTCGGGGTCGTTGCCGTTGATTTCCAGTACGTTCCATCCCCACGACTCATACTTCATGCGTGTGTTCTCGTTCATTACGACGTTGCATTCAGTAGAGAGCTGAATCTCGTTGGCGTCGTAGAACATGATGAGGTTGTTGAGCTTCAGCAAGCCGGCAATACGGCCTGCGCCCTGCGAAACTTCCTCCTGCACACCACCGTCTGAGATGTATGCGTAAATCTTGTGCTGCATCATGGTCTTGCCAAGACGAGCCTCAAGGAATTTCTCGGCAATGGCTGCACCTACAGCGTATGTGTGGCCCTGTCCGAGCGGACCTGATGTGTTCTCGATGCCGTGCATGATGTCACGCTCAGGGTGTCCTGGACAAACCGAGCCCCACTGACGGAATGTCTTCAGCTCGTCGATGGTGAATTTGCCCTGCAATGCAAGGGCAGAATAGAGCATAGGAGACATGTGACCTGGATCCAGATAGAAGCGGTCGCGGCCCTCCCAAGCGGGCTGGTCGGGGTCGAACACTAAAAACTCTGAGAAAAGGACATTTATGAAGTCGGCGCCGCCCATGGCTCCGCCGGGATGTCCAGATTTTGCTTTTTCTACCATTGACACGGCGAGCAGACGTATGTTGTCAGCTGCAAGATTCATCAATTCCTTGTTGTTCATATTTATTAGATGTTTAACTTATTCTTAATATAATAGTGCAAAGACTGTTTCTATAATAATGCAAAGATAGTGTAATTTGTGCGCACTACAAAATTAAAATCGAAAAAAGTTTGTCTTAATTATATGTAACAGGCAAAAATAAGTGTACTAATGAACGTGTATATAAACAAAAAACATAGACTGTCTCACGACAACCTATGCTTTCTTAACCTTAATAATCTAATACCATGAAAAACACATTGCAAAGTTAGCTTTATTTTCTATACTTGGCAAGTGTTTTTGTTGCATATTAATGATTATATAACATTATTTAATGATTTACGTCCGTTATTTTCATTTATTTTATAACGGTCCACTTTTTTTGTTATATAAAAATGCTACCGACTTGATATACAAGCGCTGACACTATCCAGGCAAGGCACGTGGTGTACGCTGCAGCAAATGCAGCCCAGCGCCATGAGCCCGTTTCGCCCTTTATTGCCGCTATTGTTGCTATGCAGGGGAAGTAGAGAAGTACGAACAGCAGGAAGCAATAGGCCGTAAGTGGTGTTATTCCGTCGGCTGTCATCTGGCTGTACAGATGTGAGTAGGCTTGCTCGCTGCCTTCTTCGGCTGCGTCGTCGCTGTGGTAGAGTATTCCCATTGTCGATGCTACAATCTCCTTGGCTCCTACTCCCGAAATCAGTCCTACGTCCAATTTCCAGTCAAATCCCTGGGCTTTGAACACGGGCTCTATAGCATGTCCAATCATTCCGATGTAGCTCTGCTCCTGTTGCTGCTCGCGTGTCAGGTTCTCGTTGTGCGGGAAATATCCCAATGCCCATACCACGATACTTGCCACGAGTATTATACCGCCCATCTTCTTCAGGTATTCTTTGCCCTTCTGCCATGTGTGGCGTGCAATGGCCTTGGCAGTGGGGAATCGGTAGGGTGGTAGTTCCATTACAAACGGGGTGTCCTCGCCCTTGAACAGGGTCTTGCTGAACAGACGGCTCATTATCACTGCCATGATAATACCTATTACATATAGCGACATCATTATCGACGAGCGATATTGCGGGGCGAACATCGTGCCTATTATCATTATATATATAGGGAATCGTGCCGAGCAACTCATGAGTGGCAATATGAGCATCGTGATGAGTCGTGAGCGACGGCTTTCTATGGTGCGTGTTGCCATTACGGCTGGTACGTTACATCCGAATCCCATAATCAGCGGTATGAACGACTTGCCGTGCAGTCCCATCTTGTGCATCAGTTTGTCCATTATGAAGGCTGCGCGCGACATGTAGCCGCTGTCTTCCATAAACGATATGAAGAAGTAGAGTATGAGTATCTGCGGCAGGAATACGATTACCGAACCCACACCGCCTATCACACCGTCTACAAGCATGTCTTTTATCGGGCCGTCCATCATGCGCTCTGAGATGACCGAGCCAATCCAGTCCACTCCCGACTCAATCCATCCCATAGGATACTGTCCTAACGAGAAGGTTGCTTCAAACATCACCCACAGCATCAGTATGAAGATAGGGAATCCTACGTATTTGTTGGTTATGATGCTGTCTATGAGGTGTGTCACCTGATATGTGTCCCGTTCGGTTCCAGTCTTATATCCAGCCTCTTGCAGCGCGCCGTGTATGAATCCGTATTTTGCATCCATTATGGCTGTCTCGCTGTCCTCGTGGGTGTATTTCATCACGTCGGCCATGGCTTTGTCGCGGGCTGCGATGATTGCCTCCGGGTGTGCCGTCGTGGTCTTTATCAGCTGTTCGGTGTCCTTGTCTTTCTCCAGCAGTTTTATTGCAAGATAACGGGTCGAGTATTTGTGGCGCAGTCCCTCTTCCTTCTTTATCTCGCCCTGAATGGCTTTTATACCTTCTTCTATATAGGTGCCGTGGTTGATGTGTATGTGTCTGAACACATTATGCTTTGGCTTCACACCTGAGGCAAAGTCTTCCTCATGGTCGGGCTGTCCCTTCTCGCTCTTGCTATACTGTTCGTGCCATTGCTTTATGCCCTCTGCCACCTCAGGGTCGAGATTGCCGTTGGCATCCAGAAAGTCCAGTCCCTCATACATGTTAATAATAATGTGGAAAAGCAGTTCCACACCTCTACCTGTGGTGAATGTAGTAGGAATCATTGGTACGCCAAACAGTTCGCCGAGTTTGGCGTAGTCTACATTGTCGCCACGCTTCTCCGTCTCGTCAAACATGTTGAGTGCGCACACCATACGCAGGTGCATGTCAATCAGCTGTGTGGTGAGGTATAAGTTGCGCTCCAGGTTGCTTGTGTCGATAACGTTGATTATTACGTCGGGCGTATGTTCGATAATCTGTTTTCTTACATACAGCTCTTCGGGCGAGTATGCCGACAGCGAGTAGGTGCCTGGCAGGTCTACGATGTTAAATTCGTAGCCCTCGAACGTGGCGTGTCCCACCTTCGCGTCTACAGTAACGCCCGAGTAGTTGCCTACACGCTCGTGTGCACCGCTTGCAAAGTTGAAGAGCGAGGTCTTGCCGCAGTTCGGATTGCCCACGAGTGCCACGTTTATTGTGCGGCGCTTCTTCATGGCAGCATCACGAAGCTGCGAGTCTGTCAATGTGTCCGTGTTTTCCGTTTCGTTGCTATTGTCGTCGTCGGTTTCGACGGGAATTTCCACCTGTGGAGTTGTGCTTTTCTCTATGGCAGCCGCCTCTTCGGTCGATATTATTTCAATCATTTCTGCCTCTGAGCGTCTTAACGACACCTCGTAGCCCATAATTTTATATTTTACAGGGTCTTGAAGTGGGGCATTCTGCAATACGTCCACTACTTTTCCCTTGATGAATCCCATTTCAACTATGCGCTTACGGAAACCTCCGTGTCCCATGACTTTTACGATGACACCGCGTTCGCCAGTTTTTAAATCTGATAGTTTCATTTCTGTTATTTATTTTTTACTCGAAACGCAAAATTACATATAAATAATGATACGTTGCATTATTTTTCGACTTCATTTTTGTAAAATACCCAAAAATAATGAGTACGCATATTGTATTAGCAATAAAAAGTCCTTTTTTAATAATTATAAAGCATTCAAAATTGTGCATGTTCGCTTTTTTACATTACCTTTGCATCAACTTTGATTAAAAAACTAATTTGTTATGGTTAAAATCACATTTCCCGACGGTTCGGTTCGTGAGTACGAACAGGGCGTAACGGGGTTACAAATCGCCGAGAGCATTTCGCCGGCTCTCGCTCGCAACGTTGTATCTTGCGGTGTCAATGGCGAAACAGTGGAGCTTAACCGTCCTATCAACGAGGACGCTACTATCGCCCTCTACAAATTTGAGGACGAAGAGGGCAAGCACACTTTCTGGCACACATCTGCCCACCTTCTTGCAGAGGCTCTCAAGGAGCTTTATCCTGGCATCCAGTTCGGTTTCGGTCCGGCTGTTGAGAATGGTTTCTTCTACGACGTTATGCCTAAGGAAGGCGACGTCATCTCTGAGAACGACTTCCCGAAGATTGAGGCTAAGATGAAGGAGCTCGCCAAGAAGAACGAGCCGGTGGTTCGTCGCGAGGTGCCTAAGGCTGAGGCATTGGCTGAATTCCAGGCCGACGGTCAGACTTACAAGTGTGAGCACATTGAGCAGGATCTTGAGGACGGCACAATCTCAACATACACCCAGGGCAACTTCACCGACCTCTGCCGTGGTCCGCACCTTATGAACACTGGTGCTATCAAGGCTGTCAAGATTACAAGTGTGGCTGGTGCTTTCTGGCGTGGCGATGCCAAGCGCGACCAGATGACACGTATCTATGGCATCTCGTTCCCTAAGAAGAGCATGCTCGACGAGTATCTGCAGATGCTTGAGGAAGCCAAGAAGCGCGACCACCGTAAGATTGGTAAGGAGATGGAGCTCTTCATGTTCTCTGAGCGTGTAGGTAAGGGTCTGCCTATTTGGTTGCCTAAGGGCACCGACCTCCGTCTGCGTCTTCAAGACATGCTGCGCAAGCTCCTCAAGCCTTACAACTATCAGGAGGTTATCACTCCGGGTATCGGTGGCAAGAGTCTTTATGTTACATCAGGCCACTACGCTCATTATGGCAAGGATGCTTTCCAGCCTATTCACACACCAGAGGAGGACGAGGAGTATATGCTCAAGCCTATGAACTGTCCTCACCACTGCGAGGTATTCGCACGTAAGCCACGCTCGTACAAGGATCTGCCTTTGCGTATCGCAGAGTTCGGTACCGTATTCCGCTATGAGAAGAGTGGTGAGCTCCACGGTCTCACACGTGTACGTACCTTTACTCAGGACGATGCTCACCTCTTCGTACGTCCCGAGCAGGTAAAGCAGGAGTTTGAGAACATCATCGACATCATCCTCAAAGTGTTTAGCATCTTCGGCTTCAACAACTACGAGGCTCAGATTTCGCTCCACGATCCTAAGGATACCGAGAAGTACATCGGAAGCGAGGAGATTTGGGCTGAGTCGGAGAACGCTATCCGTGAGGCTTGCCGTGAGAAGGGTCTTGAGGTACACGAGGAAGTTGGCGAGGCTGCTTTCTATGGTCCTAAGCTCGACTTCATGGTTAAGGATGCCATTGGTCGTCGTTGGCAGCTTGGTACAATCCAGGTTGACTACAACCTCCCGCAGCGCTTCAAGCTGGAGTACACAGCCGAGGACAACTCTAAGCAGACTCCGGTTATGATCCACCGTGCTCCGTTCGGCTCTATGGAGCGCTTCACAGCCGTGCTCATCGAGCATACCGCAGGTCACTTCCCATTGTGGCTCATACCCGATCAGGTGGCAGTGCTTCCTATCTCTGAGAAGTACAACGAGTATGCCAAGGAGGTACAGAAGTTCTTCGACAAGCAGGGCGTTCGCGCTGTAGTCGACGACCGCAACGAGAAGATTGGCCGCAAGATTCGCGACAACGAGCTCAAGCGTGTTCCTTACATGGTTGTAGTTGGCGAGAAAGAGGCTGCCGAGGGTCTTGTCTCTATGCGTAAGCAGGGTGGTGGCGAGCAGGCTACCATGACCAAGGAAGAGTTCGTCAAGCGAATCAATGATGAGGTTGACGAGCAGCTCAAAGCCGCTGAGGAATAACTAGTATAATATAATATCCAAAATTTAAAAACTAGAAAATTTGTTGTGCGTTCTTAGTGGAATATATAATAATTTTTCTAGTTTTTAAGTAAATAAATTTCACGATAAATATTATATATATAATATTTATATAAACTTCATCAACCAGACTGGTGGGTAGTTTTCATAGGTAAAGTTACATAATCTTGAACCTATCTCCAAATTTTATAAACACAAGCTTTTCAAGTGCGGTGTCTGACGGGAACACACCTTTGTTTTGGGCTAAAGCTCCGTATTTACCAAAGAGCGCTTCACCGCTGCGCAGCTGTTGGGCTGCTTTCTTGTAGTATATTTCCAAATTGTCCATATTATAAAAATTGTGTTAAACTATTATTATAGCCTGACACCGTTTATTTTACACTTTCGACTGGTGACATGAAACTTGACATGAATGTAGAGATTTTTCTGTTTATCATAATGGGCGTTATAGACAAAACTTAACATTCTGTTAGAACGGCATTCCCACAGCAAAATGAACAGAAAGGTCTCTCCCCAAGATGGGATTTGCTATTGGGTAATGTTCGGTAGATGTTGTGTAAGCCGGATTCACAGCCTTCATACCACAGTCTAGTCTTACAATGAAGTAATCAAAGTTGACACGCAAACCTAATCCGTATGCCACTGCAAGTTGTTTGAGAAATGTATCAAACTTAAACTGTCCTCCCGGCTGGTCCTTATAATTCTTAAGAGTCCATATATTTCCTGCATCAATGAAGAATGCGCCGTTGAATTTCCAAAATAAGGCTGTACGTAATTCTACATTCATGTCAAATTTCATGTCACCAGTCTGGTTGATGAAGTCAATCTTGCCGTCTGAACCGCGGAACTTTCCTGGACCGAGTTCCCTCACGTTCCATCCTCTTACAGAATTGGCACCACCCGAGAAGTATCTTTTCTCAAACGGCAGAATATTGCTGTTGCTATAAGGGTAAGCGATTCCAAGTCCAAAATGAAGCGCAAGCTGGTTTTTTACATCAAGTTGCAGAAGACGTGTGTAATCGAAATCGCCCTTTACATATTGTGCGTAAGCAATCTTGAAGAGCGTGTATTGCCCGTCAAAATTCTTCTTGGCTTTAGTAAGATGAGATATGGCGTTCAGCACGTTGCCTCCTACTTCAAGATTTGTTCTAAATGCCTGATTCTTAGAGTTGTACGATATGCTTACGCCCGACTTCAGAATAAACAGATCCTCATAGTTGTACTTGAGGATAGCGTTGCGATAAGTGGTGTCGTCAAGATAATTGCTCTTGAATGTGGATGAAATCCACGGCATGTGTACAAAGTTGATGTCAATAAGATCGAAACGGTAAGACAGGCCGCGCAGTCCCTTCCAGTAGTAACGCCATGCCGATGTAAGTACGCGACGATGAAACTCCGGACGGTTCTGCATGTTGTAGCTGAACATAAGTTCCGACTTTGCGCTGTTGTCGTAGCGCACACTTTGCGAGAGGAATGGAGCAATTATGCGTGGAAACGCCAGACGGGTCTCTACGTTATACTCTATATAATTCTGGTTTTGGTATCCGTCAAGTCCCTTAATTGCCTCATAGGCACCACGGAACTGTACGGAGAAGAGCTCGCTTCCTCTGAATATGTTGTTGTTAGAATAAGTCAATGTTGCAGCAGCTCCGAAGTCGCCCTCGGTATTGGTACCTTCAGGTTGGAAGGAGATTGTATTTGGCTTGCGTGTGCTTACCTTGATACCACAGTCAAGCAGTCCGTCTTTCTCGTTCTCTTCAAAGTGTATGTTGGTGAACCTAACAGCATTCAGACGTGAGAAGTTGTTGTATGTATTCTGTACCTCGTCTGCCGAGTATTTGTCGCCTTCCTTAATGGTGGTATTATTCTGTAAAACACTGGGGCGCAATGGTATACGTTCGGAATTGACGGAGATAAAGTTTACTTTGTTTATGAAGTATTTTCTGTGATTTGTCTCTGGGCTGTTGTTTGAATCTTTATACTTATGTAGGTACATAGTGACATCTACCCTACCGGGATTAATGGTAGAGTCTACTTCAAATTTAACGAAGTCTTTATTGAACTTGTAATATCCCTCTTTTGTTAGAACGTTAGTTATGCGCTTGCGCTCTTCGTCAAGAGCCTGGATTGAGAATCGCATGCCACGCTTCAGGTTCATGTCAAGCGCACCAAGATTCTGCAACGTGTTGTGTACGCTGTCGTCCTCTATTACCACGTTGACCGAATCAATGGTATAGGAAATGCCTGGTATGGCCTTGTACTTCACTTCAACCTTACGACCTTTACGCTTTACTGTATAGCTGGCTTTGGCATGCAGATAGCCTTCAGACTGCAAATACATGGCCATGTAATCGCACGTAGCGGCAGCTTTGAGAGAATCGTAGATGACTGGAGCCTCGCCCAATCCACGCAGAAACCGGTTGCCCCATCGTGTAGAATCGCGCCCCGACATGCTGTATAGCGACAATGGAACCTTGAACAGCGAAAACCACTTGGAATTGGGCCGTTGCTGTAAATATGGCATAAGTGCAGAGGCCTTAACGTCGGATTGCTCACTTTCAATCTTTACGGCTTTAAGTAGATAGTCGTCTGCAGGTACAAACTTGGTAGTTGAGCACGAAGCCATGAAAAGAACTGCAATAAACGGCAGCGCAAGTATTTTGTTTATAGATGATTGTCGTGACATAAAACATTGAAAAAACTTATGCAAAGATACTAATTTATTAATTAATATGCTTATCTTTGTCGAACAAATAGTAACAGATAAATATAAAACACCATAATGCTTAGCAAGAACAAGATAAAGTTTTTACATTCCCTGGAGATAAAAAAGAATCGCGATGCGCAGCAATCCTTTGTAGCTGAAGGTCCGAAAATAGTGCACGACATATTGTCAAGACACAAAGACCAGCTGTCGGTAATTGCCGCGACTGAGGAGTGGTTTGCACAGGAACACGAACTTATGGCTGGCTTGCAATGCGAGAGAATCGTAGTTTCGGCCGACGAACTGACAAAAGTAAGTTTTCTGTGCCATCCACAACAAGTTTTTGCGGTATTTAGAAAGTTTGCAGAAATAACTCCCGATGAATTGCCTTCACTTGCCGACAAGCTTACGCTCGTACTTGATGGAGTGCAAGACCCTGGCAATCTGGGCACCATCATCCGCATAGCCGACTGGTTTGGCATAGAGGACATTATCTGCAGTAAGGACACGGTCGACGTGTACAATCCAAAGGTGGTGCAGGCCACGATGGGCAGCATTGCGCGAGTGAGAGTGTCGTATATGGACTTGAAGCCGCTTTTTGAAGTTCTTCCCCCTACTCTACCAATTTATGGCACACTTCTTGAGGAAAATAATATGTATTCAGAACAGCTGTCGCATAACGGCATAATAATAATGGGCAACGAAGGCAAAGGCATCTCGCCCCAAATCAGACAATTCATAACCAAGGGATTGCGTATCCCCAACTATCCCGAAGGTCGTGACACAGCCGACAGCCTTAACGTAGCTGTTGCCACGGCTATAATATGCGCAGAATTTAGAAGAAGATAGTATGGAAAACGAAATGAAAAAGACACGGATTCTCTTTATTGACAGAGACGGAACTATTGTAAAGGAACCTGCTGACGAACAGGTGGATAGCTTTGAAAAGCTGGATTTTGTTGAAGATGCTATAAGCAGCCTTAGATTCATACATGAGCACACGGATTTCATGTTTGTAATGGTGAGCAATCAGGACGGACTGGGTACGGATAATTTTCCTACCGAGACCTTTCTGCCCGTACACAACTTCATAATAAAGACATTGGCTGCCGAGAACGTCGTGTTTGAGGCTCAACATATCGACGACCACTTCCCCGAGGATAATTCGCCCATGCGTAAGCCTGGAACGGGAATGCTGCGCAAATATATGAATAACGACATGTACGACTTGGAGAATTCGTACGTGATTGGCGACCGCGAAACGGATGCAAAGCTTGCCGAAAACCTCAGCTGCAAGTCGCTTGTTCTCGGTCGTGAAGGAATGACTTGGCCTAAGATTTCCGAGATTCTGTTTGCAGGCGAGCGCACGGCTTCTGTAGAGCGTGCCACTAAGGAGACTTCCATACGGATTGCTATGAATATTGATGGACATGGCAGATGCAACATAAACACGGGCCTCGGATTCTTCGACCACATGCTCGAACAGATAGCCAAACACGGACAGGTAGATTTGGACATCGTGTGCAAGGGAGACCTGAATGTGGACGAACACCACACAATCGAGGATACTGCCATAGTACTCGGACAATGTATAGAGAAGTGTCTTGGCTCTAAACGAGGCATAGAGCGCTACGGATTCTGCCTGCCCATGGACGATTGCCTTTGTCAGGTAGCACTCGATTTCGGCGGACGTCCATGGCTCAACTGGAATGCCGAATTTAAGCGCGAGCACATAGGTGACATGCCTACCGAAATGTTCCTTCACTTCTTCAAGAGTCTGAGCGACGCTGCCCACATGAATCTTGACATTGAGGCACGCGGAACAAACGAGCATCATAAGATAGAAGGAATATTCAAGGCCTTTGCACATGCTCTGCACATGGCTGTACGACGCGACATCCACCACTTTGAATTGCCCTCTACAAAGGGTATGTTATAGAAAAGCAGACAGAGGAATATGGAGAAGACACACGAGCATGTAATAATTGCTTGCGTTGGCACAAACGTCAACCACCAGTCGAACATAGCAAAAGTCAGAGAGATTATTGACCACACGTTCGCCGACTGTTGGTTCTCACGCGTCATGCTGACACTTCCAATCGGGATGGACAATACGAATGTCCGCTTCGCCAATATGCTTGTAGTCTTCAATTCAACATTGGACACAGAGGAGATCGTCAGCAAGCTGAAGCAAATAGAAAGGCAATGTGGCGACACACGCATGGCAAGAAGCCGAGGCGAGGTGGTTATGGATATTGACTTGCTAAAATACGACAATGAGCGTTTTCATCAGTCAGACTGGCAGCGCCATTACGTAAAGACGCTTATGGAAGAAATGCTACAATTACAATTAACGAATGTATAAACTACTATAATATTGAAACGTATGAAAAAAATATTATTTGCCCTTGCACTTGCAACGCTGGGCGCAACGGAATCTATAGGAAAGAACAAGACGCAGGAGATAAACTTTGCTGAAACCTTCCGCGACTCTACGCTACGCATCGACTACATCTTCTCGGGCAATGCCACTACACAACGCATCTCGCTCGACAAGCTGAACATGTCGCCACGCTGGTATGGCAAGCGCAAACATCTGGCCCAACTGCCCGTAGAGGGCAACGGACAGATAACAGTACGTAAGCACGGCACGGCAGAAGTGATTTACCGCAATTCGTTCTCTACACTCTTCCAAGAGTGGCAGTCGTACGACGAGGCTAAGACATCCGACAAGGCATTTGAGAACGTGTTCCTTATCCCTATGCCCCAAGAGAAGGTTGACGTAACTGTCGATCTGCGCAACAATCGCCATGAGATAACAGGGACGATGACGCACACTATTGATCCTGCCGACATTCTTATCAGACACATAGGATTCAAGAACCGCACACCTTTCACTACGATACAGCAGGCTGCTGACACTACAAGATGCATCCATATAGCATACGTAGCCGAAGGATACAAGCAAGATGAAATGAACGTGTTTATTGAGGATGCCAAGATTGCAACCGAAGCGCTGTTTGAGCACGAGCCGTTCAAGTCGATGCGCAACCGCTTCAATATCGTTGCTGTCGAGTCGCCTTCAGCAGACAGCGGAACGAGCGAACCGTCAAAGGGAATTTGGCGCAATACTGTGCTTGGAAGCCATTTTGACACATTCTATTCTGACCGTTATCTTACAACGCTCAATCTCAAGAGTCTGCACGACGTGTTGGCAGGTAATCCTTATGAGCACATCATCGTGCTTGTCAATACCAAGGAATACGGCGGAGGCGGCATCTTGAACTCGTACAATCTGTCTATGACCCACCATCCAATGTACAAGCAGGTCGTTGTGCATGAGTTCGGACACAGTTTTGCCGGTCTTGCAGACGAGTATGCTTACGAGCAGGAGCAGATACCCATGTATCCGCACGATGTGGAGCCTTGGGAGAAGAACATAACAACTCTCGTTGACTTCCATGGCAAGTGGGAGAACATGATCAAGAAAGGTACGCCAATACCGACTCCTATTGCGACAGCCGCAGAACAGCCGAATGAGAAAAAGGGCAAGAAGTCAAAGACTCCTACCTATAATATTGGTGTCTACGAGAGTGCTGGCTACAGTCTTAAGGGAGTCTACCGTGCTACACCCGACTGTCGTATGCGCAGCAACGACGTAAAGGAATTCTGCCCAGCTTGCCAGAAGGCTCTGCGCGAACTTATCAACTTCTATACAGAATAGGAGCTTGACAATATAATTGAATAAAATAAGGGAGTGTCAAGACAAAAACGGTTTTAACACTCCCTCTTTTACAAACAGGATAATATAGAAATGACAAATCAATTTTCGCCATTAGTGTCCGAAGTTCTTGCTTTTAGCCGCGAAGAGGCAGCAAGACTCTCATGCAGCAACGTCAGACCTGAGCATCTGATGTTGGCTATATTGCGTGAGCGTAAGAATCCGATGACGGGGATTTTTACAGACTTGAACATTAATGTACATGAATTAATGCAAAATCTTGAGTCGTTGTCATCATCAGGATCCGAGACACATGATGACATTCAGATTCAGGCAAACAATGTTACTTCGCTTGACGACAAGACCAATAATATATTGAAGCTATCGGTTCTTGAAGCCCGATTGGCTCACTCACAGACCGTTAATGTCGAACATCTTGTATTGGCCATTCTGCACGACAACGCCTCAAACGGCGTAAAGGCTGTGCTCGGAAAATACGGAATAAACTATGAATTGGCAATGAAATATCTGCTGAAACCTAATTCTAAGACAACAGTGGACGGCATAGGACTGTCGGAGGAAGAGGACGAAAATATGACAGGTCGTAACAGCCGACGTGGCGACAGTTCTTCATCAGCCGGAACAGCCGATATGAACAAGTCTAATCTCAAGACCGGAACTCCCGTACTCGACAAGTTCTCTACCGATTTGACAAAGGCTGCATTGGACGGTAAGCTTGACCCAGTTGTGGGACGAACCAATGAGATGCAACGCGTCACAGAAGTATTGTGCCGCCGAAAGAAGAACAACCCTATACTTATAGGCGAACCGGGTGTTGGAAAGAGTGCCATAGCCGAAGGCTTGGCACAGCAGATTGCAAGCCGACACACGTCACCCTTGCTCTTCAACAAGCGCATTCTTCGCCTCGATATGACCTCGATTGTAGCTGGAACAAAATATCGTGGACAGTTTGAAGAGCGCATTCAAGCCCTGCTACGTGAACTTGAGGACAATCCCGATATAATTGTCTTTATCGACGAAATCCACACTATAGTAGGCGCAGGAAGCACTCCTGGCTCAATGGATGCAGCCAACATTATGAAACCAGCTCTTGCGCGCGGACTCATACAATGTATTGGAGCTACTACGCTTGACGAGTATCGTAACTCAATAGAAAAGGACGGAGCTTTGGAGCGTCGATTCCAACGTGTTATGGTTGAACCTAGTACAGCCGAGGAAACTCTCGAAATACTCCATAACATCAAGGAACGCTACGAGGACCATCATCATGTACGCTATACAGACGATGCCCTGAAGGCTTGTGTCGACCTTACAGGAAGATATATTACCGAGCGCCAGTATCCTGACAAGGCAATAGATGCACTTGACGAGGTTGGCTCACGTGTCCATCTGCAACATGCTGTTATACCGCCAGCCATTATCGATAAGGAGAAGGAAATCAGACAGGCTGAACAACTGAAGAATGCAGCTGCTGCCGACCAGGATTTTGAACTTGCTGCAAGCTATCGCGACCATCAATGCCAGCTTGAGGCAGAATTGAAGAAGCTTAACGAAGATTGGGCTACAGGCGACGATGGACAACGTGAGAATGTAGATTCGGCTGATGTAGCCAATGTGGTCTCTACGATGACCGGTATTCCATTGCAACGCATATCGGAAAAGGAGAGCGACCGCCTGCGTCGACTTGGCGAATGTCTCAACAACTCGGTAATTGCACAGGAGAAGGCAATTAACAAGGTGGTAAGAAGCATTCAACGCAACCGTCTTGGACTTGGCAGTCACAACCGTCCGATTGGCATATTCATGTTCCTCGGACCTACTGGTGTAGGCAAGACCTATCTGGCACAACGCCTTGCCGAAGAAATGTTCGGTACCAAGGAAGCCATGATACGCATTGACATGAGCGAGTATTCTGAAAAGTTCAACACCTCACGCCTAGTCGGAGCTCCTCCGGGATATGTTGGCTATGGTGATGGAGGACAGCTTACAGAGCGTGTACGTCGTCACCCCTACTCTATCGTATTGCTTGACGAAATAGAGAAGGCTCATGGCGATGTGTTCAACCTCTTGCTGCAGGTGCTCGACGAAGGCCGTATGACCGATGGCAACGGACGAATTGTCGACTTCCGCAACACCATAATCATCATGACTTCAAATGCCGGTACACGCCAGCTCAAGGACTTCAGTCATGGAATAGGTTTCAACGCTATTTCTATAAACGGAGCAGCCAACGAGCAATCGAAAGAATATGCTCGCTCTATCATCCAAAAGGCTCTCTCACGTCAGTTTGCTCCCGAGTTCCTGAATCGTCTCGACGAGATTATCACATTCGACCAGCTCGATGCTAAGGCCATAAGAAGAATAGTTGATGTAGAACTTGACAAATTCATCAAGCGCATCTCAAAGAACGGATATGCCGTGACTGTAACTGATACAGCAAAGACATTCCTTGCCACGAAAGGTTACGATCCACAGTTTGGTGCACGTCCGCTTAAGCGAGCTATCCAAACCTACGTAGAGGATGAAATTTGCGAGAGAATTCTGTTTGGCGAGATAAATGCTGGCGATGCTATAGTCGTTGACAAGAAAGCCGACGAAGAAAAGTTGGCTGTAGAGAAGTCGAACAAGGAATAACAGAGTGTAGAGAAATATCACAATAATGTGTTAGAACAATAAAGGGGGCGCATATTCTGCGTCCCCTTTTATTGTTACACTTATATTTTTATTGTTGTTCCTTCTGTGGCAAGTGGAACTCATACGACTTGTCGAATACCTGGCTGACCTTATTGATTTCCAAGAAAGTGGTGCCAGTAGGATTGCCAAATCCGAAGCTGCCGCTAAGGTAAGCAATCTTGTCGTCGAGCGTAATATAACCCTTCTGGCGAAGCATACGCAAGGCTGCAATAAACATATATTCAGCCGAAGCCTGCTCCTTCTGATGGATAGGAATTACTCCATAGCTAAGATTGAGCCAACGCTGGGTCTTCTCCTTGTAGCAGATTGCGAGAACCGGATTCGGTCCGCGGAATGCAGCAAGATGACGTACGGTCTCACCTGTAAGAGAGTCGGTAATGATGCCTGCCACACCAAGCTGGCGGGTTGCGTCGATAGCAGCATGTGCGAGGAATTCGCGCTGTGAGCAATTGGCATTCATAGGCACTTCCCATTCGCCCATTGCGTTGCGGTCTTTCTCAGCCTGTTCGGCAATGGCAGCCATAGTCTGCACAGCTTCGAGCGGATACTTGCCGCTGGCAGTCTCGCCCGAAAGCATAAGAGCATCAGTATAAGAATAGATAGCGTTGGCAATATCAGTAACTTCGGCACGTGTGGGGCGTGGATTCTTAATCATGGTGTGGAGCATCTGTGTAGCCACAATCACGGGCTTCTTCTTCATCACACATTTGCGGATAATCTGGCGCTGAATGCCGGGAATACGCTCGATAGGAACTTCAATTCCAAGGTCGCCACGTGCAATCATTATACCATACGAAGCGTCAATAATCTCCTCAATATTGTCAACACCTTCCTGGTTCTCAATCTTCGAAATGATTTTGATGTCGCTATTGTTCTCGTCAAGAATCTGTTGTATGGCCAAAACATCTGCAGCAGAGCGCACAAATGAATGGGCTATGAAGTCGATGTCTTCTTCAATAGCAAGCAGAATATTCTGGCGGTCTTTCTCGGTAATGGCAGGCAAAGCAATGTGCTCGCCAGGAACATTTACGCTCTTGTGTGCACCGAGCACTCCGTCGTTCTGCACCTGTGCTACAAGCATCGGGCCTACATTTTCGACAACAAGCATATCAAGTTCGCCATCATCAAAAAGTACATGGTCGCCTACCTTAACGTCTTTAGCGAAGTCGGGATACGACACGTTTACAATGTCGTGTGAAGAGTCCATCTCCGGACGTCCGAAAATCTTCACCATGTCACCAGTCTTGTATTCTATAGGCGACTCTACACCTGTGGTGCGCACCTCAGGGCCTTTGGTGTCAATCATAAGTGCGATGTGTGGCGACACAGCCCGCACATTTCTTATTATAGTACGTATCCCGTCTGGAGTGGCGTGTGCCGTGTTCATGCGCACTACGTTCATGCCCGCAAAGAAGAGTTTGCGGATGAAGTCAATGTCACAACGGCGGTCACTAATAGAAGCAACAATCTTAGTCTGTTTCATTACCTGTATGTATAAATGTGTTTTTGATATTCTCATGTGCAAAGTTACGGATTTTTGGGCATATATTTGTTTTATGCTGTCAAAATATTTTTGATTTGTAATAAAATCGTATTTGCTCTTGCGTGTCGTCTTTCTTTTCATCATAAGTTATGATTGTGCAGTTTGACTATAATAACTAATTTTGCAGTCAGTTAATCAAAATTTAGAAAAAGTATTATAGATGGACTCTAAACTCTATGTAGTTTCGGCACTATGCTTTCTGCCGACAATGGCAGTAGCCGACAGCTTCAACTTCAACGAAAAACACCTGGCTGACACATCCCGCGTCTACGATATTGACGAAGTGATTGTAGCCTCACGCCCCAAAGACATCCAACGCTTACGCCGCCAAGCAGTCAGTTCTACGTCGCTTTCGGCAAGTACTCTCAACTCATTTGCAGCCCGTGACTTAAGGGACGTTTCTTCAAGAGTTCCCTCGTTTGTAATGCCTGCTTACGGTTCACGCTACACCTCTTCGGTCTATGTACGTGGCATCGGAGCAAGAGTAAACAGCCCTGCTGTCGGCATGTATGTCGACGACATCCCACTTGTAAGCAAGAGTGCGTTCAACACACATATTTACGACATCAGCCGTATTGACTTGTTACGTGGCCCGCAAGGTACGCTCTACGGACATAATGCCGAGGGAGGACTTGTCAGAATTTACACCAAGAGTCCGCTGCAATATCAAGGTACAGATGTGCAGATGAGCATTGGCAACCATTTCTGGCGTATGGCACAACTGAGTCATTACGGCAAGGCTGAAGGATTGGGAGCTTATTCGCTTTCGGCTTTCTATAATGGACAGAATGGATTCCAGCGAAACCAAGCTACAGGCAAACGTGCCGACAACGGCAACGAAGCCGGAGCACGACTGAAGTTAATCCGTCAGCAGACAGCACGCACTTTGATTTCGCTCACAGCCGATTACCAATGGGTAAGACAGAACGGATTTGCCTATGGCGATTATGATGTAGCTACCGGCAGAGCACAAGACCCTTCTACCAATCTGCCCAACAACTACCGCCGTCATCTGCTCTCGGTAGGTTTGAACGTGAACTACAAGGGTCGTAATGCCGACATCAATTCTACTACGAGCTATCAGTATCTGAACGACAATATGCAGATGGACCAGGACTACACAGCTCAGGACTTTATGCAGCTACACCAACGCCAGCTCATGAATGCTGTGACTCAAGAATTTGCCATCAAGAATCATGACAAGAACCGTTGGCGTCGTGTCACGGGTGCCTTCTTCAGCTATCAATGGCTCCGTACTTACGGACCAGTAGGTTTTGGCGAGAGTATGACCGGAGCTATGGGAAATGCAATAGCCGGACAGATTTACAATAGCATACTTAATGGAATGGTAGCCAGCGGAATGTCTGAGAATGTTGCCAAAACAATCATAGAAAGGGCTGGTGGCGTGAACATGAATATAGGTATAGATGTTCCTGGTCTGTTCCACACACCTCAGCTCAACGCAGCCCTGTTTCACGAGTCAACCCTGCAGCTGTCGAATCGCTTAAGGGCTACACTTGGATTGCGCTACGACCTCTCGCGCACTTCAATCCATTACGACACTCGTGCCATAATGGCAGCCAATGCCAAAGTTATGGGACAGGAAGCTGTGAACACGCTCACTTCTCACCTTGACAGCCGTACACACAACACCTTCAATCAGTTGTTGCCAAAGTTGTCATTCACATATGATTTAGGCAAAGTCTCGCAGTCAAATGGTGGAAACATCGGCAACCTTTACGCCTCAGTCAGCAAGGGCTACAGAGCAGGTGGTTACAACATACAGATGTTCTCCGACATTCTGCAAACCGAACTCATGGCAAACCGTATGAAAATCAAGGAAGGGAGCTATGACATCCCCCACTCTGCCGACGACTATTCAAAGGTGAACAATACGATAGCCTACAAGCCCGAGGAGAGCTGGAACTATGAAGTAGGTGCCCACCTCAATCTTTTCAATCAGGCTGCTCATCTTGACTTCTCTGCCTATTACATGCAGATAAAGAACCAGCAATTGTCGGTAATGGCAGGAACATACGGATTCGGACGAATGATGGTAAATGCAGGTCGCAGTCGTAGTTTTGGTGGTGAGGTGACTCTACGCGGAAGTTCGTTCAACAACACCCTGGCATGGGCTTTGGCTTATGGCTATACTAATGCCACATTCCGCAACTACAACGATGGCGAAAACGACTATAGAGGTAATAGAGTGCCTTTCGCTCCAGAACACACTCTCTCGGCAAATGCCGACTACACAATACTTACGCAGCAGTCATTTCTGAAGAGCGTAGTGATAGGTGCTGGTACAACTGCCCAGGGCGAAATCTATTGGGACGAAGCTAACAGTTACAAACAGAAGTTCTATGCGCTTCTCAACGCTCACGCCAAGTTCGGGTTCAAGCATTTTACAGTAAACATGTGGGCAAAGAACCTTACAAACACACGCTACTGTACGTTTGCTATGGACAGCTCGGCATCGGGCACCAAGCGCTATTTCGGTCAGAAAGGAGCGCCCATAACATTTGGAGCCGATTTCAATTTCAGTTTCTAAAAACTTTACGAGAATCTAATTCTCAACATTCACCTACCATAGTTCTGGCATCCGCTCATGCGGAACCAGGACTATCTCGGTAGGAATCTTCAGCCACTTGCGGTTCACCACAATCTTAAGACGGCTTCCGCCCGTCTGCTTCAGCACATAAGTGTTGTCCTTAGGATTGTAGGTGAGCGTGGCTGTAAGGTCTTCCGACCCGTAATCGTTGATAATATCCAGTTCCGCCTTGTTCTTGCCAACAATCTTGGCATCGGTAACAAGCCACTTACGCGAGTCGCGCAACGCCCCGAAGAATCCCGGAACCTTCCCGAACACATCCTGACCAGGAACGCTTATGTTTGCATCGTATAGATTCACGTCCATATAAACCTTGTACTCATCGTTGTAGATGTAAGTATGGAACACTTTTTCAGATTTAACATTTTGTGCAGTTCCGATAAGAACGGAAACCAACGTAAGGAGAAGTATAAGAAATCGTCTCATTTTTTGTTTTGTTTTTATGAATATTTATTCAGCTGAAAGCCACAGGTTTTTCACTTGTGCAGCAAACTTTCACCCTTTTACTATGCAAATATAACGAATTCATATCAAGAATACCCTTAAAATCCGAAAAAAAAGCTTAAAACCCTCGTGTTTTTACTTTTAATATACTATATTTGCAGCAAATATTTAACTTTTTTATGAAAAAAGAGAGACTATTTCCTGACTATATTTTTGAGTCAAGTTGGGAAGTTTGCAATAAAGTAGGTGGTATTTATGCAGTTCTTTCCACCCGTGCAAAGACCCTTAAAGAAAAACTTGGCGACAATTTGGTTTTCATCGGTCCCGATTGTTGGGGCGAGAAACAAAGCCCGTATTTTGAGGAAGATCCCGCACTTCTTAAGCCTTGGCGCACAGCAGCAGCCAAACAAGGTCTTAATATAAAGATAGGTCGCTGGACAGTTCCGGGCAATCCCGTAGCCGTATTGGTTGACTTCCAACCGTATTTCGCCAAGAAAGACGAGATTTACGGACAATTGTGGGAGAAATACCACGTTGACAGTCTTCACGCTTATGGCGACTACGATGAGGCTTCCATGTTCTCATATGCAGCAGCACTCGTTGTTGAGAGCTATTACAATTATTATATAAGCAAGAAGAAGCGTGCCAACAAGACCATATATCATGCCAACGAATGGATGACTGGTTTGGGCGCTTTATATATCAACGACCGTCTGCCGCAGGTAGCCACAATTTTCACAACACATGCCACAAGCATCGGACGAAGCATAGCAGGCAACAACAAACCCCTCTATGAGTATCTTGAGGCTTATAACGGCGACCAGATGGCCGAGGAGCTCAACATGCAGAGCAAGCAGTCGATAGAGAAGCAGACAGCTGCCCACGTAGATTGCTTCACCACAGTAAGCGAGATTACAGCACGTGAGTGTGCCGAACTGCTCGACAAGCCAGTTGACGTAGTTCTGCCAAACGGATTTGAGGACGACTTCGTACCGCAGGGCAAGGAGTTCGACCGCAAGCGCGTGGCAGCACGCAAGCGTCTGCTTGACATTACACGCGCTCTTACAGGCGACGAAGTAGCCGACGATGCTGTCATTATCTCTACAAGCGGACGCTACGAGTGGCGCAACAAGGGTATTGATGTCTTCATTGAGGCTGTCAATCGTCTGCGTCTTTCGGCCGACGAACTCAACAAGGAGCTTGTGGCATTCATCGAAGTTCCTGCTTGGGTCAACTGTAAGCGCGACGATCTTGCCGAGCGTTTGCAGAAGATGGCTGAGGGCGAGATGTTTGACACTCCGCTCGAAACTCCAGTCATCACACATTGGCTCAACGAGCAGCAGAACGACCGTGCATTGGGCATGATGAACTGGCTCAGAATACACAATCAGAAGGGCGAGAAGGTGAAGCTCATCTTCATACCTTGCTATCTGACTGGCAACGACGGCATAGTCAACCTATCATACTTTGACGTAATACTCGGCAACGACCTCTGTGTCTACCCGTCATACTACGAGCCTTGGGGCTACACTCCGCTTGAGGCCGTGGCATTCAAGGTGCCATGTATTACTACCGACCTTGCAGGTTTCGGACTTTGGGCACACTCTGAGTGCGGAGGCAAGTCGACGATAGACAATGGCGTGGAGGTAATCCATCGTACCGATTACAACTACAATGAGGTGGCAGACGACATCAAGCAGACTGTCATTAAGTATGCCAATGCGACCAAGGCCAAGCAGACACGCATTCGCAACAACGCACGCTCTTTGTCTGAGAAGGCTCTTTGGACACATTTCATTGAGTATTATTACAACGCTTACGACTTTGCCTTGCGCAAGGCTGAAGCAAGAAAAGAGAAATAATAAATATCAAATTATAAATAAGAAAATCTATGAAAATTAAAGCAGATTACGCTAACGCTCCTCAATGGAAGGAGGTTACAATCAAGTCTACACTTCCTGCTGAGCTGAAGTGTCTTGATGAGCTCGCACACAACATGTGGTGGGCATGGAACTATGAGGCTCGCGACATGTGGAAAAGCCTTGACAAAGACCTCTATGAGGAGGTTGGCCACAACCCCGTAATGCTTCTCGACCGCTTGAGCTACGAGCGCAAGGAGGCTATTGTTAAGGACAAGGCCATTATGGAGCGCGTTAAGGCTGTATACAAGAAGTTCCGCGAGTATATGGACGTTGCTCCTGATGCAACACGTCCTTCTGTGGCTTACTTCTGTATGGAGTATGGTATCAACCAGGTTGTCAAGATCTACTCAGGTGGTCTTGGTATGCTCGCCGGCGACTACATGAAGGAGGCTTCTGACTCTAACGTAAACATGTGTGGTGTTGGTTTCCTCTATCGCTATGGCTACTTCAAGCAGACTCTGTCTATGGACGGTCAGCAGATTGCCCAGTACGATGCCCAGAACTTCAACTCTCTCCCCGTAGAGCGTGTTCTCGATGAGAACGGCCAGCCTTTGGTAGTTGACGTTCCTTATATGAACTATCAGGTTCACGCTTACGTATGGGTAATGAACGTAGGTCGTATCAAGCTCTACTTGCTCGATACCGACAACGAGCTTAACTCAGAGTTTGACAAGCCTATCACACACGCCCTCTATGGTGGCGACAACGAGAACCGCTTGAAGCAGGAGATTCTGCTCGGTATCGGTGGTATGCTCACTCTCAAGAAGCTCGGTATCAAGAAGGACATCTACCATTGCAACGAGGGTCACGCAGCTCTCTGCAACCTCCAGCGTCTTATCGACTACATCAACGAGGGAATGTCGTTCAACGAGGCTCTCGAGCTCGTTCGCGCTTCTTCACTCTATACTGTTCACACTCCGGTACCTGCTGGTCACGACTATTTCGACGAGTCGCTCTTCGGCAAGTACATGGGCGGTTATCCTCAGATGCTCGGCATCTCTTGGGACGAGTTCATCGGCATGGGCCGTACAAATCCTGACGACCACTCAGAGCGTTTCTGCATGTCAACCTTCGCTTGCAACACATGCCAGGAGGTTAACGGCGTAAGTAAGCTCCACGGTTGGGTAAGCCAGCGCATGTTCGCTCCTATCTGGAAGGGTTACTATCCTGAGGAGAGCCACGTAGGCTATGTAACCAATGGTGTTCACTTCCCGACATGGACAGCTACAGAGTGGCGCAAGGTTTACGACAAGTACTTCGACGAGACATTCCTTAGCGACCAGTCTAACGAGAGCATCTGGCACTCTATCTACAACGTACCCGATGCAGAGATCTGGGAGACACGTATGGCTCTTAAGAAGAAGCTCGTTGACTACATCCGTGAGAAGTTTGCTGCAACATGGCTCAAGAACCAGGGCGATCCTTCACGCGTAGTGACATTGCTCGAGAGCATCACTCCTAACGCTCTCTACATCGGTTTCTGCCGTCGTTTCGCTACTTACAAGCGTGCTCACCTTCTCTTTACCGACCTTGAGCGTCTGTCTAAGATCGTGAACAATCCGGAGCGTCCGGTTAAGTTCATCTTCTCTGGTAAGGCTCACCCGGCTGATGGTGCAGGTCAGGGCTTGATCAAGCGCATCTTCGAGATTAGCCAGCGTCCTGAGTTCCTCGGCAAGATTATCTTCCTTGAGGATTACGACATGGAGCTTGCACGTCGCCTTGTTTCAGGTGTTGATATCTGGATGAACACTCCGACACGTCCTCTTGAGGCTTCTGGTACATCAGGCGAGAAGGCAGAGATGAATGGTGTTGTAAACCTCTCAGTACTCGACGGCTGGTGGGTAGAGGGTTATCGTCAGGGTGCAGGTTGGGCTCTCAAGCAGGAGCGCACATACCAGAACCAGGGTTACCAGGATCAGCTTGATGCAGCTACAATTTACTCTCTCCTTGAGAACGAGATTCTGCCTCTCTTCTACAACCGTAACGAACAGGGCTTCAGCGAGGGATGGATCAAGACCATCAAGAACTCTATCGCCACTATCGCTCCTCATTATACAATGAAGCGTCAGCTTGACGACTACTATGATAAGTTCTACAACAAGGAAGCTGCCAACTTCAAGAAGCTTTCTGCCAATAACAACCGCCTCGCCAAGGAGCTTGCTTCATGGAAGGAGACTGTTGCTCAGCGTTGGGATTCTATCCGCGTAGTAAGCAAGGACGATTCTGTTCTCTATGGAGCTGAGACTGGCAAGAAGTACACTCTGCGCTACGTTATTGACGAGCAGGGCTTGAACGACGCTATCGGACTCGAGCTTATTTCTATCAAGACCGACAAGAATGGCGAGGAGCACATCTTCTCTAAGCGTGAGTTTGAGGTTGTAGCCCATGAAGGCAACAACTATACATTCGAGGCTACATTCGAGCCTGACGTTGCTGGTTCATTCAAGAGCTGCGTACGTATGTATCCTAAGAATGAAAACCTCGTTTATCGTGAGGACTTCTGCTACGTTAAGTGGCTCGACTAATCACAATAGACTATATAATATTAATCCCGAAGAAGTTCCAAACGGAATGCCTTCGGGATTTTTATATTATCAATAAATATTATTAATCAATTTCCTTCCCCTACTTTTCAATCGAAATAGTAAGTACTTGAGTAGTAGTGGTTGTTGTACGACAACGATTGTCGGTACGTTCGCCTACCAACCATACAATCTTGCCACTGGCGTCAGTAACAACTAACTGACGACGCTTGTCAAAGATAGAACGTTTGCGATCGGTCAAGAAGTCGCTCACCAGTTTGGTGTGGTTCATACCAAAAGGCGTAAAACGGTCGCCATCAGCAATATTACGCACGGTAAGAGGCCACTTTAACGACTTAGCATCTAATGTAACAGTATTCGGACTAGTACTTGGTTTGAAATCATCAGAAACCGTCATAATGTGAAAATCAAATCTTACACCCTCGGCAAGAGTATAAAGTCCTTGTTCGGGAATTTTCTTATTGAGAACATGGACTCCATAATCAAGTGGTTGGATTATTAGACTATCACGATTGAAGCAGAGCTCATGAGTGGTCGATGCAAACAAACGAGTACGTTCAGACGGTTGATTGATAACAGCATACACCATTTCTACTTGCGACGAAGTGAAACCGCAAGGACTGAGAATATGAAACAAAACGCTCTCTGCCGATACTTGTGCCAACAGACGTGAAATGCTCACTGACAATGGAGCAACAACCGGACAAGCCATATCAACAACCAACTTAACGGATTCAGGATTTTGACCTATCACATCAAAAATCGCTCTATTAATAGCGTTGTCGTAAATGTTAACTGCTTCGCCTACACGTAAAGAAGTCTCAAATATCGACTGTGACACATTTGGATTGAGCTGTTGCAGCAATGGCATCAATTCGAGTCGTATCTTGTTGCGCTTCACATCAGGTACGAGATTGGTGCTGTCAGTGACGAAGGTCTGATTGAGAGAATCAAGAAAGCCGACAATGTCGTGACGGCTTATGGAAAGTAGTGGACGCAAAATATACCCGTTACGAGGCTGAATGCCACGCAATCCACGTATTCCGGTACCACGCACAAGATTGAGCAGTACCGTCTCCACACTGTCGTCACGATGATGGGCCACACAAATACCATCTGCATCAATGTCACGGCGCAGACGTTCAAAATAATCGTAGCGCAAACGACGTGCAGCCATCTCTATGCTCACATGATGCAGCAAAGCATATTCACGAGTGTCAAAATGAATGAGATGGAGAGGAATATCGTATGAGACACAGAGATTCTTGCAGAAGTTTTCGTCGCGATCAGACTCATTGCCACGCAAACGGAAATTGCAATGGGCAGCTTCAAGTTGCATGTTCCACTCGCCAGCAAGTCGCTTCATAACGAGCAGTAGTGCAACGCTGTCGGCACCTCCCGACAATGCTACAATATATTTACCACCCTCAACAAACAAAGAGTGTGCGGAAGCAAACGCCCGCACACTACCTATGAAATTATTCTGTCCTATGTTGTTCAAAATACTGATATTTTAATAGATTTACTCTACATACAGTACCAATCCCTTCAGATACTCACCCTCTGGATGGTAGATGTTTATGGGATGGTCGGCAGGCTGGTGAATCTGATGAAGGATGCGCACCTTGCGGTTGGCCTGTACAGCAGCTGTAAAGACAGCATTTCGGAAATTCTCCTTTGATACTATCTGCGAGCAACTGAATGTGAATAGTATTCCACCTGGTTTGATGCGCTGTAATCCCTTCACATTAAGACGTGTGTAACCCTTAAGTGCGTTACGCAAAGCTGCACGATGTTTAGCAAAGGCAGGAGGGTCGAGTACAATAAGGTCGTACATCTTATCGTTGGCATCAAGATATTTGAAAGCATCCTCACAAAATGCTGCATGACGTTCATCACCAGGGAAGTTCATCGCGATGTTCTTATTGGTGAGTTCTATTGCCTTTGCACTACTATCTACTGAGTGTACAAGCTTAGCACCACCACGCATCGCATACACTGAGAAACCTCCTGTGTAGCAGAACATATTGAGTACAGAGCGACCACGTGAGTAAGTCTCAAGCAGATGACGGTTTTCACGCTGATCGACAAAGAAGCCCGTCTTCTGCCCCTTAAGCCAGTCAATATGGAAGTTGAGTCCGTTCTCCATAGCTACGTCGCTGCCCATAGATCCGTAGATAAATCCGTTCTCATGCTCGATGTCAGCTTTAAACGGCAGTGTGGTTTCACTCTTGTAGTAGACATTGGCTATTTCGCCACCAGCAACTTTAACAAGCGCCTCACAAATCTCATTACGATAGACATGCATTCCTACCGAATGGGCCTGCATCACAGCAGTGTCACCATAACAATCGATAATCAGTCCCGGCAAATTGTCACCCTCGCCATGTACCAGTCGGAATGTGTTGTTGTTCTCACGTCCAATTAGCCCTATAGCCTTTCGCATCTCCCAAGCCGAACTTAGACGTGACTCCCAAAACTCTGCATCAATTTCAACATCACGGAATGAGAGCACTCGTACAGCAATACTGCCTATTTGGAACATACCGACAGCAATAAAATCACCCGACGCAGTGATAACACGTACCAACTCGCCTTCCTCCACACCTTCATCCACATTAGCTACGGCTCCGGAGAATATCCAAGGATGAAAGCGCTTCAGACTCTCTTCCTTGCCTTTTTTCAAATATAGTTTCTTATACATATTCACTACTGTCCCGTTAAAGTGGACTAATCGCTCTTTGAATTAATTGAAATACAGTCTTTTGCAAGAGATTTCAAGGGTGCGATGATTTGATTTTGTACTTTTGCAGTTATCTATAACACTGCACGATGAACAAAGACAAATACGTTTTCGCCCAATTGATAGAATTTCTCGACAATAACAAGTTTCGCCATTTGGTTGACAAGTTATCGTACAACATGATTTGCAACTTAAGCGATCTACTTATGAGGTTCTTCTGATTCTAAGCATTTCTCTTATGGATAAGACACCACTCGTTGATCTCTTCGAAAGGACTGATTTCAATAATGTCAAAGAACTCGATTGTCCCCTCTTTCCGGGGCTATTTGATTAATATTTAACTGGTCCCGATTTTAACGGGACACTAATGATACATATTGTTTTTATTCTTTGTCTGTTGAAGTATTTGGATTTTCTTCGGCCACCTTTATCAGGTCATAATCCTTTGTGGCCATGAGTCGCATTATCTCGTCATAAAGATTTATACATGCCCAAGCATCAATGGCTGCATATTCTTTCTGCTTGTCGGTGAGTACATCGGCTTCCCAGTTGGTGAGTCGCTGTCGCTTGCTAATTTTTTCACCGAAGAGATTGGCGTAGAGTTTCTGCAGACTCTTGTCCTCAATACCGAGATTACCGATTATGTCCTGAATATCAATAAACCATCCAGGCGTAAACTCTGCGCGTCGATGAAGCGAGATTATGTCGTCGTGCCATGATAGTCCCACCATTGGCACCATCCGATTGGAAAGCAACTTTATTAACGACTGAGGCATTCCAAAATGATTGAGACGAAACAAGAAACATTGGTCGCGCGTGGCAACCTGCAACAATGCCACCTTATGGTTCTGACCACGGCGGAAAGCAGGTTTCGTCTCGGTGTCAACGCCAAGAATGTCACATGTCAGCAGATATTCAACAGCACGTTCTGCTTCATATTCATTCAATATGACGTTGATTTTATGGGGATACTCTACCAATGGAAGAGCATTAATAGTTGCTTTATCAAACTTGTTGTATATAGTCTTTTTCATTCCGAACATTTAAAGATACTGCAAAATTAGAAAAAAGTTATGAATTTATGGTGCTTTACGAGTTTTTTCCACTAATTTTGTGATGAATTCTGTTGAGAAAGTTATTTTTATAGAGAATGCAGTAAAGTAGAATAATATCTAAACTAAATAAAATGGCAAAGAAAAAAGCGGAACGTAAACCCGCTAAGTTAAAAGAAGCACTTGGACTTTCAAGTTTTCTAAGAAGTGAGAGAACTGATTTTCTTGTGGGACTAATCGTAATATTGTTCGCTATATACCTGTTTGTGGCGATGTCCTCATATCTGAGCACCGGAGCAGCCGATCAAAGTATTTTAGAAAGTATGCGACCCGGCGAATGGCTTAATACAGAACGCATATTCCAGAATACATGCAGATCATTAGGAGCAATCCTCTCCTACTTCTTCATCACCCAAAATTTTGGATTTGCAGCTTTTCTGATACCTTCTTTTTTGGTGCTTGCTGGTATACGTTTAATGCGTATATGTATGGTGAATCTTTGGAAATGGTTCTTCGGGATGGCTATTGCCATGTATTGGCTGTCAGTATTCCTTGCTAAGGTTGTAGCTCCATTTGCAGGTGAATTGGTATTTAATCCTGGTGGCAGACACGGAGCTATGTGTGTGGAGTATTCTGAAAACGTCATAGGTACTCCGGGCCTTGCAGCAATATTGTTCTTTATAGCTATTGCATTGCTCACATTCATCAGCAGCCAGACTATTATATGGTTTCGTAGGGTGCTGAATCCATTGGCCAAGGGTGCTGCCAATACAGGAAGAACAGTGACTTCGGCAATTTCAAGTTTTGTTGAGAAAACAGACGACAACCAGAAAGCAGATGATGAAGAAGCTGACAACAAAGTCACTGATTACAAAAAATCAGACAGTACAACAAACGACAATAAAAACAAAAATAAATACAAGAATGAAGCAGATGCGAATATAGCCTCGGTGATTGACTTGACCGACTTGACTGCTGCTTCTACAAAGCCAGACACCAACGCCACATCGAGCAAGCCAGCCAAGAGTACCGAACGCAATGCTGCTAACACTGCTCAAGCCGCAGATAATCTGACTGTTGAAGTAGGCAAAGAAGATAAGGCCAACGGCAATATCAACACCCCAAGCCACGACATTGACACTCCAATAAATCCGCTCGAGCCATTCACACGGTATCGCTATCCAGGTCTTGACCTTCTGAACAAGGATGCCAACGACGGCAAACCTTACGTAGATATGGAGGAAGTAAAGGCGCACAACGAGGAAATCGTCAAGGTGCTCAAGAGCTTCGGCATAGACATCCGTGAGATAAAGGCCACCGTAGGACCTACCATCACCCTCTACGAGATAACTCCTGCCGAAGGAATACGCATCACCAAGATACGCAACCTTGAGGACGACATAGCCCTGCGACTCTCGGCACTCGGAGTGCGTATCATAGCCCCGATACCAGGTAAGGGAACCATCGGGATTGAGGTACCTAATAAGAAGCGCCACAACGTGTCGATGGAGAGCATACTGAACTCACGCAAATTTCAGGAAACCAAGTTCGACCTGCCAATTGCATTGGGTAAGACCATCACCAATGAGGTATTTATGGCCGACCTCACGAAGATTCCTCACCTGCTTGTAGCTGGAGCCACAGGTCAAGGTAAGTCTGTAGGTCTGAATGTTATCATTACGTCATTGCTCTACAAGAAGCACCCCAACGAGCTGAAGCTTGTGCTCATCGACCCGAAGAAGGTGGAGTTCAGCGTCTACGCCCCAATAGCCGACCACTTCATGGCACAGGTTGACGACGACGACGAGCCCATCATTACCGACGTGACCAAGGTGGTGCGCACGCTCAAGAGCCTCTGCACCCTTATGGACCACCGCTACGACCTGCTGAAAATGGCAGGAGCACGCAATCTGAAGGAATACAACGACAAGTATCTGCGCCATAAGCTCAACCCCGAACTGGGACACGAGTTCATGCCTTACATCGTAGTAATCATCGACGAGTTCGGCGACCTTATCATGACAGCAGGCAAGGAGGTGGAAATGCCTATAGCACGTATCGCACAGCTGGCACGTGCCGTGGGAATACACATGATCATCGCCACACAGCGCCCTACCACATCTATCATCACGGGCAACATCAAGGCCAACTTCCCCGGACGCATAGCATTCAAGGTAAGTTCGATGATGGACTCGCGCATCATTCTTGACCGACCCGGAGCCAACCAGCTCATCGGTATGGGCGACATGCTCTATCTCAACGGCAACGAGCCCACTCGTGTGCAATGCGCCTTCATCAACACTCCCGAGATTGTACAGATCAACGAGTACATCGCCAAGCAGTCAGGACCTACCTGCCCGATGCAGCTGCCCGAACCAAAGAACGACGAGGGAGGCGACGGAGGCTCAGGTTCGTCGGGCGACATTGGCGCTATCGACCCGCTGTTTGAAGAGGCGGCTCGCTCGGTTATCGTCAGCCAGCAGGGCAGCACAAGTATGATACAACGCAGGTTCTCAATAGGCTACAACCGTGCCGGACGACTCATGGACCAGCTCGAAAAGGCTGGCATAGTAGGAGCGGCACACGGAGGCAAGCCACGCGACGTACTCTTAGCCGACGAGAGCCAACTGGATAACATTTTAGGACAACTCAAACGAATGTAAATGATTATGAAACACACATTGTTAAGCATTCTGCTTGTTGCCGCCATGGCGGTAGTAGCAAGCGTACAGTCAATGGCACAGTCGAACCCAGCGCAGGCTCGTGCCATACTCGACAAGACATCAAAGGTAATAGGACATAAGAGCGGCGTAAGCGCGGCGTTCACCCTCAACAATCCCACCACAGGCAACGTGTCGGGCACAATAGCCGTAAAGGGCGGCAAGTTCAACGCACGCACTCCGCAGGCAATAGTATGGTTCAACGGCAAGACACAATGGACCTACATGAAGAAGAACAACGAGGTGAACATCAGCATCCCAACACAGGCACAGCAGCAGATGATGAACCCCTATACATTTATTAATGTGTACAAGACGGGCTACAAGATGTCGTCTACCAAAGCTGGCGGCAGCTACGAGGTTCACCTTGTGGCGCAAAACCAGAAGCGCAGCATCCAGGAGATGTACGTCACGGTTAACAGCAAGACCTATGTGCCGTCGCGCGTAAAGATGAAGCACAACGGACGCTGGTACACGGTCACAATAAGCAACTTCTCGGCCAAGAAACTGCCCGACAGTCTCTTTGCCTTCAACTCAAAGGACTATCCGTCGGCAGAGGTTATCGACCTCAGATAACGGCATCACAATTCCAAACCATATAACCCCTAATCACTATGCAAACACATCTTACGTTATGGCAGACAATCCGCTGTCTGCTCAACCACCGCCAGCTTGCCGACCGACGGGCAATCGACTACGAGACCAACCGCTTTGCCAAAGTAATGGTCGGCATAGCATTCCTGGTCACGACTGGCTATCTGATGATGCTGGCTGTGCTCTTTGCCCTCATAGCCAACGATACGCGCTCTATGACAAGCGTTGAGCTGATGTGCGTCTTGCTGCCTGCCGTCATGTGCATCGACTTCCTGATGAGGTTTACCGTGCAGCAGACTCCTGCGCAGATAGCACGCCCGTACATGCTGCTGCCACTACCCAAATATGCCTGCGTCGACGCTTTCATATTCTCGTCGCTCACGTCGTGGGGCAATCTTACGTGGCTGCTGATTGTCATCCCCTACTCCATCATGTCGGTAGTGTTCAGCTACGGACTGCTCACAATGGTCTACCTCGTAGTGGTCACGCTACTTGCCGCCGCGGCAAACAGCCAATGGTACAGCATGACACGCACCCTCGTCAACCGCTCCTATCTGTGGTGGCTCCTGCCCATTGGCTTCTACGCCATTGTAGCAGCCCCGCTCTACCTCGGCAAGGATGCCGGACTGCAGCAATACGCACGCATCTATTCGTTGCCTGGCGAGGCTATTGGCGAGCATAGCATGTGGCCGTTGCTTGCAATGGTGGCGCTATTGTCTGGGCTAATCATCCTAAACCGCCGTATACAATATGCGGCAGTGCTCGAGGAGACTGTAGGCACCAAGAAGACGCAGACCGTAGCACACGTCATGAAGTTCAACTTCCTTGAACGCTACGGCGAGTTCGGCACGTTCCTTCAGCTGGAGATAAAGCAGCTCATGCGCAACCGCAACCCACGCAAGGGAATTGTCTCAAGCATAATATTCACCATTATATTATGTCTGCTCATCACTACAACCGACATTTACGATTCGCCGGGAATGACCAGCTACTGGGCACTCTACATCTTCATTCTTCCAGGAGCCACGATTCTCGTCAAGATGATGGGCTACGAAGGCAACTATGTAGACGGGCTGTTTGTAAGACGCGAGAACATTCTCGCCCTGCTCCACGCCAAGTACATATTCTATTCGGCCATGCTCCTGCTGCCATTCGTGCTGATGCTGCCAATGGTGTTTGCCGGCAAGATGTCGATAGTGATGCTCGCCAGCTACGCCGTCTACACCATGGGATTCCAATACTTCGTGATATTCCAGTCGGCAGTCTACACGCGCCAGACAATACCTATGAACGAAAAGATTACGTCGAAGGGCGGACTCGAAGGCAATTACGTGCAGATGATTATTGTAGGCGTAATATTCATCGTGCCAAACATCATCGTCACGACTCTGCAGACCATGTTCAGCGACAACACTACATACGGCATAATGCTCGCCATCGGGTTGGTGTTCGTGCTGACCAACCGCCTGTGGCTGCGCAATATCTACAACAGGATGATGAGACGCAAATACAGCAATCTCGAGGGTTTCACCTCCACACGATAAGAAATCACAAGAACAGAAATAAGGTGTTTATAATTTGCATACGGCAATTATAAACGCCTTTTTTAGTTAATATTCCGCAACCGAGGGTTAATTGTTAAACAAAACGTTCAGCCGTTTCACTTTTTAATCTATCTTTGCAAACAAGAAGAACATACACAACATCAGGCATGAAGAAAAGAACTATATGGACTATAGCCACCATCATGGGGCTCTCATTCCTCGCCCTGCTGTACCTGCAGCTCAGATACATCCAGGAAATGGTGGACATGAAGAAGGAGCAGTTCGACGAGTCGGTCAACCGCGCACTCTATCAAGCCTCGCGCAATCTGGAGCTCAACGAGACCCTGCGCTATCTTGAGAAAGACGTGAACGAAACCGAACGACGCTCGTTCAAGAAGGATTCCATCGGCACTATCTCGGGCAAGCTCGACGGCAGCATACAGCAGTCGCACCAATACTCGGTAATAGGCAAAGACGGCACAATATACTCGTCGTTCGAGCTAAAGACCATCACAACCCGACCCTCGCAGATGCCAAAGGCGATGATACTACACACGGACAAGAACTCCTTCAGCGAAGCAGCTAAGTCGATGCAGCAGATTGTGAAAAACCGCTATGTCTATCAGAAAGCCCTGCTCGACGAAGTAGTCTACTCCATACTCTATTCAGCCTCAGAAAAACCTCTCAAGGAGCGCATCAACTTCAAGCTGCTCGACCAGGACCTGAAGGCAGAACTGATGAACAACGGCATAAACATCGCCTATCACTTCACAGTAAGCACGCAGGACGGACGTGAGGTCTACCGTTGTCCCGACTATACCGACGAGGGCGAAGAATTCACCTACTCACAGGTGCTGTTCCGCAACGACCCGCAGTCGAAGATGGGCGTGGTGCGCATCCACTTCCCCGATATGGGTTCGTACATCTACTCGTCGGTACGCTTCATGATTCCGTCGGTAGCCTTCACCATGGTACTGCTCATAACGTTCATATTCACCATCGTGGTGATATTCCGACAGAAGCGCTATACGGAGATAAAGAACGACTTCATCAACAATATGACGCACGAACTGAAGACCCCTATAGCCAGCATCTCGCTTGCGGCACAGATGATGAACGACGAGAGCGTCACCAAGAGTCCGGCCATGACAAAGCACCTCGGAAAGGTGATTAACGACGAGTCGAAACGTCTGCGATTCCTCGTAGAGAAAGTGCTGCAGATGTCGATGTTCGACCGCAAGAAGGCGGTATTCAAGAAGAAGCGTCTCGACCTGAACGAAATGGTGGAGAACATAGCTAACTCGTTCACCTTGCGCGTAGAGCATACTGGCGGCAAGATCTACACAGAGATAGAAGCAATCGATTCGGCTCTGTACGTCGACGAGGTTCACTTCCAGAACGTGATAAACAACCTGCTCGACAACGCCGTGAAGTATCGCAAGCCCGACCAGCCCATCAACATCTACCTGCGTACGTGGAACGACGACAACCACCTCTACCTCTCGGTACGCGATACCGGACTGGGCATCAAGAAGGAGAACCTCAAGAAGGTGTTTGACAAGTTCTACCGCGTACACACGGGCAACGTGCACGACGTGAAGGGATTCGGACTCGGACTTGCCTACGTCAAGAAAATCATAATGCTCCACAATGGCGACATTACGATAGACAGCGAACTGGGCAAGGGAACAAAGTTCACCATAAAATTACCAATCATTAAGGATTAAACTTTCTGACGCCTCAAAACGTCTAACAAACAAAAATAGAGACAAACAATTAACAAGATATTAATAATAATTTAAATACTACAACTATGGACGACAATTTGAAAATTCTGCTTTGCGAGGATGATGAGAACCTCGGTATGCTTCTGCGTGAATACTTGCAGGCCAAGGGCTACTCTGCCGAGCTCTGCCCCGACGGTGAGGCTGGCTACCGCGCCTTTATGAAGACGAAGTTTGACATTTGCGTTCTCGACGTGATGATGCCCAAGAAGGACGGATTCACTTTGGCTCAGGAAATCCGCCAGGCCAACGCCGAGATACCTATCATATTCCTCACAGCCAAGACTCTGAAAGAGGACATCCTCGAAGGATTCAAGATTGGTGCCGACGACTACATCACAAAGCCGTTCTCAATGGAGGAACTCGTATTCCGTATTGAGGCTATTCTGCGCCGTGTACGTGGCAAGAAGAGTAAAGAAAGTTCAGTTTATCACATCGGACGATTCACCTTCGACACACAGAAGCAATTGCTTTCAATCGGTGACAAGCAGACCAAACTCACCACCAAAGAGAACGAACTGCTCGCCCTTCTTTGCAGCCACGCCAACGAGATTCTGCAGCGCGACTTTGCATTAAAGACTATCTGGATTGACGACAACTACTTCAATGCTCGCTCAATGGATGTTTACATCACTAAGCTGCGCAAACATCTCAAGGATGACGACCAGATTGAGATTATTAACATACATGGTAAGGGTTACAAGCTCATCACACCTGAAGAAGAATAACATTTATCTCTATTCGATACAGAATTTATTGGACAGACAAAATTGTTTCAATTAAGATGGCTCTCACCGCGGGCTTGTAGCTTTTGCTGTCAACATTGGAAACGTAGTTGCTCAGACGTATATTGCAGCGTTGCAGCACGGAATCAAGTTTGGACTGCTTTCTTAGTATCTCCTCGTTGAAGTCGAAGACGGCTGGACGGAACGTGACAACTACAAATGGCGGCAGCTATACGCACTGCCCATCATGCGGATCATAAAGAAAAAACTTGACCGCATGGCAGCCGACAGCCGGCTCCTGCCAAAGACAGAGAAGTATGAAGCCGTGCATTATATGCTCAATGAGTGGGATGCCTTGATGAACATCTTTACCAGAGGAGATTACCATCTGGACAACAACCTTGTGGAAAGACTCAACAGCTACATATCTTTGAATATATATCCGATGTCATCAACAAAGCAGCAACACTGCCGCCAAGAACACCGCTAAGCAAGTACCGGAAATTGCTGCCGGACAAATGGAAACAAAAAAAATATCGCTCAAGAATAAAAGCTTGAGCGATATTTTTTTGACGTGTATCTACGAGCATCGCGGATACGCTTACGACCAGATAAAATTCAAACAGAGGGCACTCGGATATATCCATTCCTGTTTTTTATCACAACTGACTTATAATTCGGAAATTTTATCTAAATTTGTAAGCAGAACAAACTTCAAAAATACTACGAAGACATATTGAAGACATTATGAAAGCATACACATACATTGAGAAGGGCAAGTTTGCCTTAATAGAGAAACCTAAGCCAGAACTTCAGATGTCGACCGATGCCATCGTGCGCGTCACATTGGGCAGCATCTGCACAAGCGACCTCCACATCAAGCACGGCAGCGTGCCACGTGCCGTGCCAGGTATCACCGTAGGACACGAAATGGTAGGCGTGGTAGAGGCTGTGGGAAGCGACGTGAATGGCATGGAGCCGGGCGACCGCGTTACAGTGAACGTGGAGACCTTCTGCGGCGAATGCTTTTACTGCAAGCATGGCTACGTTAACAACTGCACTTCACCTCATGGTGGATGGGCACTCGGTTGCCGTATTGACGGAGGTCAGACGGAATATGTGCGTGTGCCGTTGGCTACGCAAGGACTCAACCGCATTCCTGACAACGTGACCGACGAGCAGGCCCTGTTTGTGGGCGACGTACTTGCCACAGGCTTTTGGGCGGCACGCATAAGCGAAATCAGCAATGAGGACACGGTGCTCATTATCGGTGCCGGACCTACGGGCATATGCACCCTAATCTGCGCAATGCTCAAACAGCCCAAGCGCATAATCGTGTGCGAACCCTCCGAGGAGCGCCGCAACTTCGTCAAGCAGCACTATCCCGACGTGCTGCTCACCACCCCCGACGAGTGTTTTGACTTTGTACATGAAAACAGCGACCATGGCGGTGCCGACCGTGTGCTGGAGGTGGCAGGAGCAAAGACCACATTCCGCTTGGCTTGGCAATGTGCTCGTCCTAATGCTATAATTACGGTTGTGGCGCTATACGACGAGGCGCAGATCCTGCCATTGCCCGACATGTATGGCAAGAACCTTACGTTCAAGACAGGAGGCGTAGACGGATGCGACTGCGAGCAGGTGCTGCAGCTCATAGAGCAAGGCAAGATTGACACTACTCCACTCATCACACATCGCTTCCCTCTGAGCCGTATAGACGAGGCATATAGAATATTCGAGAACAAAGAAGACGGAGTAATTAAAATCGCCATTTACAATGAATAAGATAACGATGCTCGGTACGGGCAACGCCACTGTCACCCATATCTACAACACATGTTTCATATTGTCCACTGCCACCACCAGGATCCTCGTTGACGCTGGTGGTGGCAACGGCATTCTCACCCAGTTGCGCAAGGCCAATGTAGCCATTCGTGACATTCACCATCTGTACGTCACCCATGCCCATACCGACCATGTGTTGGGCGTAATATGGGTAATACGCATGGTGGCGCAATGCAAGGACTACGAGAACCGTCTGCACGTCTACGGCAACGACAAAGTAATGAAGGTAGTGCACACTATAATAGACATGATACTGGCTAAGAAGCAATTGAACAAAGTAGCTGAGCGTGTTGTATTCCATCAACTTACCGACGGAGAGAGTTTCGAAGCAGGAGACATACACCTCACTTGTTTCGACATTCATTCTACCAAGGAGAAGCAATATGGATTCCGTGCACAGCTGCCAGACGCTACTGTTGTGGCGTGTCTTGGTGACGAGCCATACAATCAGCTCAACCGCCCCTACGTAGAGCATGCCGACTGGATGATGTGCGAGGCGTTCTGCCTGTATGCCCAGCGCGACACATTCAAGCCTTACGAGAAATGTCACAGCACAGCTCTTGATGCAGGCCGACTTGCAGCCGAACTCGACGTAAAGAATCTCATACTGTATCATACCGAGGAGAAGACACTCTCTACACGCCGAGAGAGCTACACCAAGGAGGCTTCCGAGAACTTCAAGCGAAAGATTGTTGTACCTGACGATTTGGAGGAGATAAGCCTCGCTTAGAGTATGAAACAGGAAATAATCAACAACATAAACCTTCTGGCCAAGGAGTGTGCGCCCTTCCTCTTTGTAATCAACTACGACGGCGACGACGCCTACATCCGACGGCTGAAGGATATTGAACCAGAGGAATGTCTGTACGACTTTGAAGGGATGAGCAATGTTGGCAATACAGCCATCGACAGACACGCCCTACCTTCCGCCATTCGTTGGGACATAAATGCGCTTACTTACGAGAGTTATGAGCGGAGCTTCAACATCGTCAAGGGCAACATGCTGGCTGGCAACAGCTATCTTGCCAATCTCACCTGCAAGGTACACGTAAGCTGCAATCTCACGCTTGAGGACATCTTTCATCATTCCAAAGGCAAATACAAGCTTCTGCTAAGGGGCGACGAGAATAGGGGCAGACGCTTCGTATGCTTCTCGCCCGAGAGTTTTCTCAGAATCAAGGACGGACGCATCTACTCCTACCCCATGAAGGGCACCATCGACGCCTCGCTGCCCAATGCCAGACAAGAACTGATGGACGACAAGAAGGAGGCTGCCGAGCACGCAACAATCGTAGACCTCATACGCAACGACCTGAGCCGTGTGGCCTCCGGAGTAAGGGTAGACCGCTACCGCTATATCGAAACACTGCACACCAATAAGGGCGACATTCTGCAGACCAGCTCTGAAATAAGCGGACTGTTGCCACACGACTATCACCTACATCTGGGCGACATAATAGCCGCACAGCTTCCGGCAGGTTCAATCACGGGCGCACCAAAGAAGAAGACCGTGGAGATAATCCATGAAGCTGAGAACTACCACCGTGAATACTACACCGGCGTTATGGGCATCTACAGCGACGGCTGTCTGAACTCTGCCGTAATGATAAGGTTTGTTGAGCAAGACTCTCTGGGCATGGCGTTCAAAGCGGGTGGAGGCATCACAGCCCAGAGCTGCTGCCGTAAGGAGTATGAAGAGGTATTGCAGAAGATCTACCTGCCAATAACAGCCGAAAAACAAAAGCAATAATAGATTGTAAAACAACAGATTGTGAAATTTCATTATAATAAAACTATAACTATGAAAAATTCAGCCTCTATTATGAAGTCAGCCCTATGGCTGATGCTATTGCTCGTATTGCCATTGCAGATTATAGCTGCCAGCCTGGGCGAGGTAGGCAAGCGGCTGGCATCGCTGCCCGGAGTGAGCAATGTGGAGACCTTGAAGAGCAAGCACTTCCAGGAGAAGTACGTATTCTTCATCAACCAACTGCTCGACGCCAAGGATGCCTCCAAAGGCAATTTCGAGCAGCGAGTAATATTGTGCCACCGCGGATTCGACCGTCCAACGGTACTCGTCACAGAAGGCTATAACGCCAACTACGGATTGCGCGAAGGCTATATCGAGGAATTGTCCGAAATATTCAATACCAACATCGTATTGGTAGAATACCGCTACTTCGATAAGTCGATGCCTACACCATGCCTCTGGCAGTATCTGACCGTGGAGAACTCGCTCTACGACCTTCATCACGTCAACCAGACTCTGCGCACTATGTACAAGGGCAAATGGATAGCTACGGGCATCAGCAAGGGCGGACAGACCACCATGTTCTATCGCTCCTACTTCCCCGACGACGTAGACATATCTGTGCCCTACGTGGCTCCATTGAACAGAAGCGTGGAAGACGGCCGACACGAGAAATTTCTGCAGCACAAGGTCTCTACCAAAGAAAACCGCCAAAAGGTGCTCGACTTCCAGCTGCTCCTATTCAAGCGTAAAGCTACGCTACTGCCAATGCTCGACGAATATTGCCGCAAGCAGCACTACACATTCAATGCGCCCATAGACGAGATTTTCGACTTCTCGGTGCTTGAGTATGCGTTTGCCTTTTGGCAGTGGGGCTACGACATCAACAAGATTCCTACAGCCACCGCTACCGACCGACAGGTGTTTGACTATTGGATAAACATGTGCGAACCCAACTATTTCGCCAATCAGAACACCTTAATATCGTTTAATGTGCAGGCTGCCCGAGAGCTGGGCTATTACGGCTACTACACTAAGCCCTTCAAGAAATATCTCAGCATCAAGACAGCCAAGGGCTATCTACGACGCCTCATGCTGCCTAAGGGCACCGAAGACACCCGTTTCGAACCGGCACTCTACCGTCACACCGTAGACTATCTCACACACAACGACCCCAAAATGGTGTACATCTATGGCGACATCGACCCATGGAGCGCATCGGGCGTCTACGGTCTACCCTTCACCAAGAACAAGCAAAACCTCCATGTCTACATGCTCAAGGGAGGCTCGCACAGTACACGCATACAGTCCTTCCCCAAGCCTACACGCCAGGAAATAATCAATCTGATAGGCGGATGGCTTGAGCCTACTGCCGACAATTAATACTTACATAAAACGCACAAAGCAACCACAGTTAATAATATGTTTGTGTTTACTTTGTGCGCTTTGGGCTTGATGATTGTTGCACTTTATAGATTATATAATAAGTAAGTGATCTAAATTATTTATCCCAAATTAGTACTGATGCGATAAAATCGCATGGTTATTAAAATTCATCAAATAAAGTGAGTTCTTTGAAATCTTGTTTTTGAATGATTGAGTCCTTTGGCTTAGTTATGAGGTCTCTCAAATCCACCCTTTCGAGTGCGGAGATTCTTATTAACGTAGCCACCTCGGTGATTGAATACGGACTTTTGTAGTCAGCCTTGATTTTGGCGATTATCAGATATGCAATTATAGCAACCCATAAATGAGTACGTACTGCATTCTCTGAATATCCCCACAAGTTCTTCACTACGATATTCTGCTTTATCCACTTGAAGAAAACCTCAATATCCCATCTATGACGGTATAGATTGGCGACCTCAAGGGCACTGATCTCAAAGTTGTTGGTAATAAATTCCACATCATTGCCTGTTACCGAGTCATGATAAGTAACCATCCTGATAGGTTCTGGATAGAGTTTCTTCGACTTATGGGTAGTCAGTTTTATGATGAAATCGCCACAGATTCCTGTACTTGGATCAAAGTCTAGACTATGGTTAACGACCTCGTATCTCATATTGTCTTTGGGACGACTTATCCAATATGCACCGGCTTTGTGAAAGCGAAACAAAGCGATGAAATCAACGTATGCTTTGTCCATCATATAGAACGCAAATGGTTCAGGCACAATCTCATCCAGTTCATTGCTGTCATGCCATTTTCCATCTGTAATATGGATATTTGCCGGAATGCTTCCACGAAGATCCAGCAGTGTGTGCATTTTGACTGCGCCTTTGCTATACTTGCCCAATGCCCAAGCAGCCAGAACAATGCTTGTTGAGATAGTTGTGGAGTCAAGCGCATAGAGGACATTGTCTATCGTTATCTCAGCAACCTTTGTGTTTGAATACATTGGTCGGACGATACCGATTAGATACATGCCAAGTCCTTCGTAGATGCGATAGCCTCTTTTCTCATTAGCACGACATAAATTGGATTGATTAACGGACTTGCGAATTCCCAAGTGGTATATGCTACTTCCATGAGCCTCTAGGCACAGACAAATATCACGGATGTATACACAACCAGTAATCTGACCAAATAGCAGATGGAGCAACTGGTTATAGCAGGATAAATCTTTTGCATGCCAGTCACCTTTATACTTCTTCACCAACTTGTCAAATTGGTAGCGAGGTATGAAGTCGATGACTTGAGCAAAGATATATTTGCCGATGTTCATAATCTTGCAGTTTTGGCTGCAAAATTACTCAATCAATTTCAAATCAAAAAAACAAAGAACGCTTGTAAATGATTAAATATCAAATATATAACTATAGTTAAGCGATTAATATCGCATCACTAGTAATCCCAAATCAGTCATTAGGATATCTCTGTGTCTTACGGCAAAGAGAAATCTTTTAATTTTCCCATATAGACAAGAATGATTGTCGTGTTTTTAGTGATCTGGCCAAATATAGGATGTGCTTGTCTTTTGTTCTCCCCAGATAGGCTGGTGTCGATATCAACTCGTACCGGATAGTCTTCAGAAATTTCTTCTTGTTGGAATTAATCAGCACATGTCTTAACAGCGACATGAAGTTATATGCCGTGACAATGAAATTCCCACATGCCTCTGTTGCCCAGAAGTTATTTGTGACAAAATCATCTATGGAGAAATCATGGCTCACCCGTAAAACCCTGTGTCTACCCAAAGATCATAGACAATCTATAGAGAAA
>OLGI01000293.1_pt1 | contig 52673 bp, 56 predicted proteins | sample 1605221 | NCBI WGS metagenome assembly OLGI01 (sample SAMEA3888915, study PRJEB22519) | human gut metagenome | biome: human gut; feature: human-associated habitat; material: faeces | place: Denmark | collected 2010 | reverse complement strand
TCCCCACCACTATTGTCCCATGTCTGTCCAGCCGCTGCCTGCTTTGACGGTTACGATGTTTCAACAGAAATATCATCAAATAAAAGAATTGGAGGAATAGAAAATGGCAGAGACCTTTAAACTTCCGTGCTCATCGTATGAGGAGCTGATTAAACTGTTCCAAGCGTATGCGAATACGAAAGAAGGAACCGCACTATCATTGGACGAGATAACCCAAGCCACTGGAGTGCCTCGTACTATTGTAAGCAAGAACAATGGTTTTATGGTACAAGTGGGTTTGATCACGGAGGGCAATAAAAAAGCAGCAACCGAAACGGGACGCGCTTTAGGACGAGCATATACCTCAAAAATTACAGATGAAGTTGAACGGATTTGGAAAGAGATTATTGCTGAAGTTGATTTTTTAAACCGGATGTTGTCTGCTGTCCGAATTCGTAATGGCATGGATCGTTCGAGTTTCATTAATCACATTATTTATTCTTCAGGACTCAAAGATGCTAAGGAATCTCGCGCAGGAGCTGGAGCACTGATTGAAATTTTTAAGAGTGTTGGGGTATTGTCTTAACATGGCTGACCAGGGAGAAAACCCGGCTCCGATACTCATTGTCTTGGAAATCCGAAATTTTTGAGATGCCGTCACTGATCTGTCCTAACTCTGCGTTGATTTGTGTCATGTAATATTGACCAACAACCATGGATGCGACACCCATTGCGGCTGCAGCTGTGTTGGCAACAACAGCGCTACCTTTCTGCGCTTCAACTACAACTAAATTTGCGTGCCCTTGGATACCATCTGCACCACGATAGAAACCTCGAACAGCACCTTCCATTTCTCTGGAGTTCGTTAGTTTTGCTCCGGCAGGAATAATAGCACGATACAAAACCTCTCCTTGGGCTTCCACAGCTTGGACAGCGTTATTCACGGCGTTGCCGGCTTGTACCAAATTGGGAATGAGGTTATTAACTCGAGCCAAGACTTTGCTGTCTGTGATCTCAACCAAACTGCCTTCTTCACTGATAGCTTCGGCAGGTAGCATTTCTACTTGAATGACCCAATCATGTGCAGACTCACCTTGCGGCGCGGACAGGGATAGTTCTTCGTCTTCTTTGGGAGACACAGAGACTGTTGGTGTCACTGTGGCTTTCGATTTGGGTTTGAAAAATATACGCGCACCAATAGCAACGATTGCTATGAGGCAAATGCCAATTACTATGTACTCCATATATGGTTGTACCTCCTTTTCTACTCTATAAAAGAGGTTGTAAATTTCGCGAGATTACATCGGCAAGGATTATGCCTACGCATGAAATTCCTATCATAATTTATTATAGTGAAGATTACGCTCAATTTCAATCGCGCATTGCCTGATATGCGATTTTTGTGGGCCGCTCGCTGTTAGGGATGCGTTAGGGATTTTGCGGTCTTCGGCGTTCCTCCGTACCGAGGCCGCAACCGCCATTTTACTCCTCTGACCACAGTTAAAATGTGGTCAAGTACATTTCAAAAATCGAACTTATAACGCAGAAAAACCGCCTAAAAAGGCGGTTTTTCTGGGAAAGGTGGTCCGAGTGACAGGATTCGAACCTGCGGCATCCTGCTCCCAAAGCAGGCGCGCTACCAACTGCGCTACACCCGGTTATTCAGTTTATTTATCCGGCTGGTCGTATTCTCCCAAATCAAGCGCGATACCAACTTCGCTACACCCGGATATTCACTTTCCTGCCATGATACCACGGCGAGGGGTAAAAATAAAGTTTTTTCTGTCTGTGGTCATTTATGTGGTCAAAGCCGCTTTTGTGCCGCTTTCGGCAATCGGGGAAAATCCAGCAAACGCAGGTGTTGCAAGGCTTTGCGGCGTTTCACAATGCCCCGTCCCGGATACCGCCACGGCACTCCCAAACCAGGCGCGATACCAACTTCGCTATACCCGGATACTATTGATACTTGAATAGGGCTTCGATTCGAAGCCCTATTATTATACCGCCTGCTCTGCGCGGTTGCAAGGGTTATTTGCGGTGCGCGGAGTGTTTTTCGGCATCCTTGGGGCGTGTGCCCTTCATCGCCTCGTGTTCCTGACGGAGCTCGTCGTGCAGCTGGAGCGAACTCCACGCGGCATTGTCCTCGGTGACGACGGCCTTGAGCGCGACGACCACGCGGCTGCGGCGAAGAGACGAGAGCAGCGCGTCGAGCTGCGGACCGGAAAGACCGCAGAGCACGAGCATCTCGTCGGAAAAGCCGCCCTCGACGGTTTCCTCGACAGGGGAGAAGCCCTCAAGATCGCAGAGATAGCCGATCGGCTGCGAAAGCTCCTCCGGCGCGACGATGCGCCCGCTCACACCGAGCTTGAAGAGCGCGAAGCGGACCTTTTGCAGCCGTGCGGCGTCCTTGAAATTGTAAAGCAGTGCACATGCCATGGTCAAACCCTCCTCAGCGGTGCTGCGCGGCCTTCTGTGCCATGATATCGGGGTCGATGCAGAAATAGGTGAACTCGCCCGTGGCGAGGAGCTTGCCGCCCTCACCTAAAATGTCCACATTGACAAGGCAGGTCGTTCTGCCGCGGTGGCGGACTTTGGCGTCCGCGCGCACGACGCCCTCCGACTGGTTGCGGAGAAAATGCATCGAGCTGCCCTGCGTCACGTAGGATCGACCATCCGTGTGGGCGGCGTAGCCCGTGGCGTTGTCGGCCATCGTGTAGATCGCGCCGCCGTGCACGATACCGTAGGGATTTTTGCTCTCGGGGCGGATCTCAAGCTTGAAGATCGCGTGGTCGGGCTCGACAAATTCCGCTTCAATGTGATTATAGGTGGCAAAAAGATTCTTCTTGTTCAATTCCGCCGCCTGCTGGGCGGCTGTGAGCTGTTCCATGAAAGTGCTCCTTTGACATTGTTACTGTCGTATCCTACCACAGTGCGGCGATAAAAGCAACAATGCGGTGAAAACATCGAATCAGTAAAAATCGACAGAAGAATACGGATTTTGTATAACATTATCATGTTGAGCGCAAATAATGAAAAAACTTATATTGCTTGACCACTTCCATTTTGCTTGAAAGCCTGCTATACTACCTTTACCATAGAAAAATATGCGTTTGAAGGGAAATTCCCTATGGTATATGAGAGTAGTGCGTCCTCCCGCTGCGCCGCGGGGCCGAAGATCGCCGCCATCGGCGGCGGCACGGGCCTGTCGACCATGCTGCGAGGGCTGAAAAAATATACAGACCGCCTGACGGCCATCGTCACAGTGGCGGACGACGGCGGCGGGAGCGGCGTGCTGCGCCGTGAAATGGGTATTCTGCCGCCGGGTGACGTGCGGCAATGTATGCAGGCGCTCGCGAACACCGAGCCTGTGATGGAGCAGCTTCTCGGCTATCGCTTTCCGGAGGGGCAGCTCAAGGGGCAGTCGTTCGGCAATTTGCTGCTCGCGGCGCTCAACGGCATGGCGGGGAGCTTTGAAGAGGCCGTCGCCATGATGGGACAGGTGCTGGCGATCTCGGGCCGCGTGCTGCCGGTGACGAACGCGGACGTGCAGCTCGAGGCCGTGTTTGAAAACGGCGCGCGCGTTGTGGGCGAATCGCACATCTTCAACGCGAAAAAGCAGCAGGACTGCCGCATCCACCACGTTTCGCTTGTGCCGGAGCACCCGAAGGCGCTGCCCGACGCGCTCCGCGCTATTTCGGAGGCCGACCTCATCCTGCTCGGCCCGGGAAGCCTTTATACGAGCGTGATCCCGAATCTGCTTGTCAACGGCGTGGCCGACGCCATCCGCGCATCCCACGCGCAGAAGTTTTACATCTGCAACATTATGACGCAGGACGGCGAGACTGAGGGTTACACCGCCGCCGACCATTTGGAAGCCCTGCAGCGTCATGGGCGGGAGGGGATCGTCGACCTCTGCCTTGCCAATAACGCGCCCATCCCGCATGAGCTCGCCGCGCGATACAGTGAAGAGGACGCGGAGCTGCTGCGCGTCGACCGCGAGCGCATCGCAGCGCTGGGAATCGCGCTCGCGGAATACCCGCTGCTCTCGGCGCAGGGCGGCTACGCCCGCCATGACCCGGCGCTGCTGGCGCAGGCGGTCATGGAGCTCTACCGCGAGCGCACGGTGCGCATCTACCGCGGCACCCAGCAGTACATTACGGAAGAACAGGAGTGGAAATAATGCTCAACAGTAAGGAATTTGTCAGGGAATTGCAGCTGCGCCATGAGAGCGCCTGGATGAACCCGAATGTCGGGAGCGCGGAAACCGCGCTCGCTGCGCTGTCGCTCACGCGCACGGACGTCGACGATGCCGAGGCGCGGCTGGAGCGCTTCGCTCCGTTCATCAAGAAGGTATTTCCCGAGACCGCGGCTGATCGCGGCCTCATCGAATCGCCGCTGACGGAGATTGAAAACATGCGCGCGTGGCTCAACGAAAATGAAGGTGCGCAGCTCGCAGGCAAGCTCTTCTTGAAGCGCGACAGCGACCTGCCCGTCGCGGGCAGCGTTAAGGCGCGCGGTGGTTGCTACGCGGTGCTCAAGCACACGGAGGACTTAGCGCTTGCGAACCGGCTGGTCGAAACGCGCGACGACTACAGCGTGTTTGCCACGCGCGCGTTCCGCGACTTTTTCTCGCAGTATGAGCTGCACGTCGGTTCGACGGGCAATCTGGGGCTGAGCATCGGCATCATGGGCGCGGCGCTCGGCTACAGGGTCACGGTCCACATGAGCGCGGACGCGCGGCAGTGGAAAAAGGACCTGCTGCGCGCAAAGGGCGTAACGGTGCTCGAATACGGCGCGGACTACTCCTACGCCGTGCAGAAGGGCCGCGAGCGCGCGGCGGAGGACCCGAGAAGCTATTTTATCGACGATGAAAACTCTGTCGACCTCTTCCTCGGCTACGCTGTGGCTGCGCGGCGGCTCAAGGCGCAGCTCGCCGAGCAGAACATCGCGGTCGACGAGGAGCACCCGCTGCTCGTTTACATTCCCTGCGGCGTCGGCGGCGCGCCGGGCGGTATCTGCTTTGGCTTGAAGCAGGAGTTCGGCGACGCGGCACACGTCTACTTCGCTGAGCCGGTGGAAGCGCCGTGCATGCTGCTGGGGCTCGCCAGCGGCTTGCAGAATGCGATCTGCGTGCAGGATATCGGCCTGACGGGCCGTACTGCGGCGGACGGACTCGCCGTCAGCCGCCCTTCGGGTTTTGTGGGGGAGACGGTCAGGGAGATGGTCGGCGGCGGCTTCACGGTGTCGGACGAGCATCTGTTCACAGACCTTCACGCCCTGCACGAGACGGAGAGACTTTTTGTCGAGCCGTCCGCCTGCGCGGGCTTTGCCGGTGCGGTGGAGCTGTCCAAGATGACGGATTATCTCGAAAGCAGCGGCCTTGGCGCGCACTGGGAGAATGCCGCGCACATCGTCTGGGCGACGGGCGGCGCGCTCGTGCCGGAAGGCGAACGCGAAAAGTACCTCGCAAACTGAAAAGAGATAAAAAGAAGGACTTCACGCAATGCGTGAAGTCCTTCTTTTTTGCGCCGCGGCGGGGAGGGGAACCCCGTTACGCGGGCGTCATCGTCAGGGTATAGTTCGCCGTGCGGATCACGATCTGTGTTACGGCGCTCTTGGCCGTGTCGACGCTGAGTTCGGCGGTGTAGCCGGTGAAGCTGTCCTCCGCATAGGAGACATGCAGCATCCAGGTCTCCGCACTGCCCACAGCGGCGGTGCGCTTGAAATCCGTGATGTGTTTGCTGCGCGCACCTGTGAACTGGCAGTCAAGGAAGCATTTGCCGATGTAGCTATTCTCCGCCCATTCAGCCACCTCGGCATAAATCGGATAGCCAACATCACCTAGTTCCGGGCTGTTGCCGGAGATGCTAATCTGTTCATCGCTTGCAAAACCGCCCTTGACAGCATAGTAATTTGCAAAATAACTGACACCGTTATCAAAGAACGGGAACGGCTCGGCAGTAAATTTCACGGTGGTGACATCCGGTGTGTTGCTGACGTCGAGCGTGGCGTCGAAGCTCGTCTTCTTGCCGCCGCCTTCAAGCATGCCGTGGTATTTGCCGCCCGTGGCGTATTTGCTATTGAGGATCGTGAGCGCCTTATCGAGCGCGGCGTTGCCGGTGTCGGGATCGGTCGGCAGGCGGGCGGGAGCGGTGGTCGTGTCGATGCGCAGTCCGTTCTCTGCGTCCCACTGGTAGCCCCAACCAAAGGACTCATACGCATAGCGGAATGTGAGCGGGAAGTACGTTACGCCGTTGTAATTGAAGATCGGATAGGTCGCCTCCTTGTTGTCGATCAGCGCGCCGTTGACGCTGATCCGGTAGCTTGGCAGCGTGACGGAGACGCTGCCCTTCGGCGCCTTGCCGGGTTCGGCAACGTAAGCGCTCTGCGCGCCGCCGGCATAGATATTGAGCGACTTGGCCGTGCCGTTCCAGTCGGTTTCCACGCCCATGAAGCGGCTGAGGTGATAGGTCATGGGAAAGTAGGTGATGTTGCTGTAGGACAGCAGGGGATACTTGGCGTTTTTGTTGTCGATGACCTGCCCGTTGAGCGTCACCTTGGCAGTGACGACGTCGGCGCGCATTGCGGCCTCGGCCTGCGGCAGCAGACTGAACGCGAGCGCGATGCAGCAGGCGATGGCAAGCAGGACGCGCAGAAAAGTCTTGTTGATGGTAGACATAACATACTCCTTTCCGTTTTGTGATGGTTGACGTTTACTCGTACAGCTTGGCGCTGCGGTTGAGGTACACGAGCTCTATGATCTCGACCACGCCCAGAGCGATGGCAATGGCGAGAATGAACAGGAGCAGGACGATCATGCCGCCGTTGTAGAAGTAGAAGAAGGAAGCAGATGACAGACCCAAAAGCAGGAGCAGGGTAAGGAATGCACCGAAGCAGCCGATGATCACGACCTGCCAGGTGCAGAGCTTGCGCCATTTGGCGGCCATCTCGTCATCCGCGCCGTCGAATGCTTCGGCGCAGGCGGTGAGCTGGTGATACGCCGCAAGTGTGGCAAACAGGAAGATCAATCCCAGCAGAATGATCAGAACGACCAGAATCGCGGAGACGTCCGATGCCGTTATCCACTCCTGTACGCTTGGCGCATCGAGAAGCGCAACGAACGGCAGCGCGATCAGCGGCAGAAGATTAAAGTACACGGCCTTGCAGAAGCGGGGGACGGCCGCGCTCAGCTTCCAGAGCACAACGAGCGCGAGAACGCTGACCGCAAACGACATCGCACTCAGCACGATGCCGAGCGACGGGATCTTGTCGCCGAGCTTGAAGGTGTTGTTCAAAAGATTGATGACGATATTGGCGATGCCGAGGCGGAAGAGGTTCTGGAACCCCTTGTGCAGCAGCGGCGCGTTTGGCCTCTCGCGCAGGGGGATGACCGGCGGCGCGGGCGGGGGAGTGACAGCGCTTTCTGCGGGGACGGGAACGGCAATGGGGGAGGCTTCGGGGACGGGGTCAGGGCTTGGTGTCGGGTTATTTTCCATCATGGCGGTTCTCCTCTCTTGTTCTCTCGCTTTTTATTGCTCTCTCAATTTGAAATACGGTCACGCTCACTGGAAGCGGTATCCCTGCGCGGTAAGGGAGGCAAGGTAGTTCATAAAGTTTTCGTACTGCTCAAAGTGCAGCAGGTCGCTTGCCTCGACCTCATGGAACGAGGCGATTTTAGTGGAGGTATCCACCCACACAAGATAATCGTTCACGGTTTCGCCTCCTCGTCGGGGAGCTTTTCCCCCTCTATGTCATCAAAGGTGAGAATATTCTCGTCTTCATCGCCGTCGGAAAGATCGACGGTCTTCTCCGTGACCGCCACGCTCTCGGCCAGAGCGCGCAGGACGGCTTCATCGCCGCTGGCGTCAAGCGAGAAGTGGAGATTGCTCTCCTCGTCGATCCACTCGAGCGTGCTCCACAGTGACTCATCGCTCGCAAGGAAAAACTTGCCCTTGCAGCCGTTGACGGTGATCTCGGAAATTTCGGTGTCCTCGCCCATGTCGTAATAGCTGAACGAATCGTCCTGCATGTAGATATAGCTGAAAAGGATGAGGTCGTCGCCGCTCCGATAGCAGAGCTGACGGAAGCCGGAGTCCTCGTAGCTCATATCTTCGTCCAGCGTGTAACCGTCCGGCAGGGCGGTGATCGCGTAGAACGGCAGCTCGCCGGTGGGGGCGTCGCCCGCATATTCATAGGAGACCTGCGAGCCCGTCCACGTTTCCACCCAGTGGATCATAGCGGCCCGCGCGGCGGGACTGGCGGCGGCAAAGCCGCTGAGCGCGAGCAGAGCGACCAGAGCGACCATGGCCGCGCGCTTGGCGAGCTTGCTCCAGAAGCTTCGCTGCGCGGGGCGCTTGTAGGTCAGGGCCTCTTCGACGTATTTCGCGCCGATCTCGTTCATGGCGTCGGAAAAAAGCTCGGGTGTCATACCGGCACCTCCTGTTCGGTCAGATAGGTCTTGAGCTGCTTGCGCATACGCGTCAGGCGCAATCGGGCGTTGCCCTCGGTGATGCCGAGGAGCTTGCCGATCTCGGCAAAGCTGTCGGCGTACCAGTAGCGGCGCATGAAGAGCACACGGTTTTCCTTGCTCTGCGTGTCAAGAAAGCGCTCGATCGCGGCGGCGAGCTCTCTGGCCGCATAGTGCTCCTCCATCGCCTGCTGGGGCGAAGCGAGGAACGTTTCAAGCTCCTCCATGCACATATCGTAATGGCTGTTTCGTTTCATTGCCGTGTTGGCACGATAGCGCGTGATCGAACAGCGGCGGACGAGCGTGCCGACAAACGCCGGAAGCGATTCCGGACGCTGCGGCGGGATCGCGTTCCAGGTGCTCAAATAGGCATCGTTCACGCACTCCTCCGCATCCTGCGCGCTTGCAAGGATGTTGTCCGCGAGCTTGTGGCAGAGCTTGCCGTATTTCTTGTCCAGCTCGCTGATGGCATCCTCCGAGCGCGCAAAGAACAGCTCGATGATCTGCGCGTCTTCCATCGTGCAGCGCCTCCTTTCCTCGTGAAAAAGTGTTTCTACTTGAATAGACGCAATTTCCGGCAAAATGCTTCACGAAACCGTAAAATTTTTTTATTTTTCCTTTTTGACGTAAAAAACAGAGGATTTGTTCCTGCGCGGCGGGAGAAAAAGGGAAGATATCGACAAAATTATATTATAAATATAAGAAAACGGCCCCGCACCTTTTCGGTACGGGGCCGTTGATCCTACATTAAAGGTGCAGCCTTGCGTGCTCGCAGATCGCGTCGTACGTCTGCTGGCTGATGTCGTGCTCAATCTTGCACGCATCCTCCTCAGCGGTCTTTTCGTCCACGCCGAGGGCGATGAAAAATTTTGTGAGCGTGTGGTGGCGGTCGAGCATCTTTGCTGCGATCGCCATGCCGCGGTCTGTCAGCGTGATGAGGCCGTCGCGGTCCATCTCGATATATCCATTTTCGCGCAGTCGCTTGGTCGCGTAGGTGACGCTGGGCTTCGTCACGCCCAGATGGTCGGCCACATCGATCGAACGGATATAGCCGTGCTGTTCTTTCATCATCAGCATGGATTCGAGATAATCTTCAGATGCCTTTTGGATTTTCATGTGCGGTTTCACCAACTTCGCAATAAAGTACGATAATAGGTTAACATGCTCTAACAAAAAATGCAAGCATTAAAAAAATGTTCACAAAACCTCTTGACAAAATAGGTTAGAGAGATTAAACTAACGGGCGAAAGTTAAACGGCACTAACTTTGAGACGGCGAATTGCGGATCGCCGCGATGAGAAAAGTGCCTGACCAACAGCATGCGGAGGGATAAATAATGATGCCGCTTACACTGGCGAATGCCGGAGAAGAAAATACCATCCTCAAAGTCGGCGGGAGCGCTGAAGTCAAAAAGCATCTCGAAGATCTCGGCTTTGTGGCCGGGGGCACGGTGAGTATCGTGTCGTCGCTCGGCGGGAACGTGATCGTCAAGGTCAAGGAAGCCCGCGTTGCCATTAGTGAAGAAATGGCAAGAAAAATCATGGTTTGAGCAATTTTTCAAATAAAAGGAGAGAGATTATGAAAACACTGCGTGAAGTCAAGATCGGCGAGACCGTCAAAGTCGTCAAGCTCCATGGCGAGGGCCCCGTCAAGCGCCGTATCATGGATATGGGCATCACCAAGGGCACTGAGGTGTTCGTGCGCAAGGTCGCGCCCCTGGGCGACCCGATGGAGGTCACCGTGCGCGGCTACGAGCTGTCGCTGCGCAAGGCGGACACCGAAATGATCGAAGTTGAATAATTTATTTCTACATAAGTTAAGGAAACTTAACAAGAAGGAGCAGTAAGAAACATGGAAAAGCAGATCAAAATTGCCCTCGCGGGCAACCCCAACTGCGGTAAGACGACGCTGTTTAATGCGCTGACCGGTTCGAACCAGTTCGTCGGTAACTGGCCCGGCGTCACCGTGGAAAAGAAGGAAGGTAAGCTCAAGAAGCACGATGACGTGGTCATCATGGACCTTCCCGGTATTTACTCTCTGTCCCCCTACACGCTGGAGGAAGTCGTCGCCCGTAACTACCTCATCACCGAGCGTCCCGACGCGATCCTGAACATCATCGACGGCACGAACCTCGAGCGTAACCTGTATCTCACCACCCAGCTCACTGAGCTCGGCATCCCCGTGGTCATCGCCATCAACATGATGGATATCGTCCGCAAGAACGGTGATGAGATCAACGTCAAGGAGCTCTCCCGTGAGCTTGGTTGCGAGATCATCGAGATCTCCGCACTCAAGGGCGACGGCGTCATGGATGCTGCCGAGGCTGCTATCCGCGCCGCCAAGGGCACCAAGACCGTCCCGATGCACACCTTCTCCGGCCCTGTCGAGCACGCCATCGCCCACATCGAAGAGGCGGCCGTGCACTCCATGCCGGAAGAGCAGCAGCGCTGGTACGCGATCAAGATCTTTGAGCGCGACGACAAGGTGCTCGCAAAGCTCAGCATCCCCACCGAGACGATGAACCACATCGAAGAGGATATCAAGGCGGCGGAGACCGAGCTCGACGACGATGCCGAGAGCATCATCACCAACGAGCGCTACATCTACATCGCACAGCTCATCAAGGGCTGCTACAAGAAAAAGAGCACGGAAAAGCTCTCCGCCTCCGATAAGATCGATAAGGTCGTCACCAACCGCTGGCTGGGCCTGCCCATCTTCGCGGTCGTGATGTTCCTTGTGTATTGGGTCGCTATGGTCGGCGTGGGCGCGCCCGCGACCGACTGGGCAAACGACGGCCTGTTCGGCGACGGCTGGCACCTGCTGGGCATTGGCTCCGCCGCCTATGGCGAAGCGAGCGATGATTACACCGCCGCTTCCGAAGCGATCAACGCCTTTGCTGGCATTGACACGGGCGACGAAGAGTTCGACGCCGACACGGCGCTCGAAGAGATCAAGGATTTCCAGCCCACCGAAGACACGGCAACCGTTGATGTTGAGGATGAAGAGACCCTCGCCATCAACGAGATGACCGCCTACTACGACGCGCTGCCCGAGGGCGCGGACAAGATGGACGATGTTGTCCAGATGACCTATGTGGACGCTGTCAGCTACTTCGAAGAGAACGGCTTTGACGAGCCCGACCCGGCTGACTACGGCGTTTGGGTCCCCGGTATCCCTGTTCTGATCGGCGATGCGCTTGACGCCGCCGGTACGGCTGACTGGCTCAACGGCCTGATCCTCGACGGTATCGTCGCCGGTGTCGGCGCAGTGCTCGGCTTCGTGCCGCAGATGCTGGTCCTGTTCCTGATGCTCGCCTTCCTTGAGGCCTGCGGCTACATGGCCCGTATCGCCTTCGTTCTGGACCGTATCTTCCGCAAGTTCGGCCTGTCCGGTAAGTCCTTCATCCCCATGCTCATCGGTACCGGCTGCGGCATCCCCGGCATCATGGCCTCCCGTACCATTGAAAATGAGCGTGACCGCCGTATGACGATCATGACCACCACCTTCATCCCCTGCGGCGCTAAGGTGCCCTTTATCGCCATGGTGGCAGGCGCTATCTTCGGCGGCGCTGCTTGGGTGGCTACCTCCGCCTACTTCGTGGGCATGGCCGCCATCATCATCTCCGGCATCATGCTGAAGAAGACCAAGATGTTCTCCGGCGATCCCGCTCCCTTCGTCATGGAGCTGCCCGCTTACCACTGGCCCACTCTGGGCAACGTGCTGCGCAGCATGTGGGAGCGCGGCTGGTCCTTCATCAAGAAGGCCGGCACCATCATCCTGCTGTCTACCATCTTCGTCTGGTTCACCACCTACTTCGGCTGGGCCGAGGACGGCTTCCGGATGCTCTCCGAGGAAGAGATCGACTGCTCCATCCTCGCCCACATCGGCAGCCTGATCGCCTGGATCTTCGCGCCTCTCGGCTGGGGCAACTGGAAGGCCGCTGTGGCCTCCATCACCGGTCTGGTGGCCAAGGAAAACATCGTTGGTACGCTGGGTATTCTCTACGGCGGCGGTGATGAGACTGTCTATCAGGCTCTGGGAACTGTCTTTACCCAGATCAGCGGCTACTCCTTCCTGGTGTTTAACCTGCTGTGCGCTCCCTGCTTCGCCGCTATCGGCGCCATCAAGCGGGAGATGAACAACGCCAAGTGGACCTGGTTCGCCATTGGCTATCAGTGCGGCTTCGCTTATCTGTGCGCCCTGATGGTCAACCAGTTCGGCAAGGCCTTCACCGGTGACCTGAGCATCATCGGTCTGATTGCCGCTCTGGCTGCTCTGGCCTTCATCATCTACATGCTGGTTCGTCCTTACAAGGAAGCTACCAAGCTTTCCACTAAGGTCTGATTTTCCCCTCACCCTCCATTCTATATCTTCCATCTTCTATTTCTTTCAAAGGAGTGATTTTCCATGCTGACCTGGTTGAGTGCCAATCTCTCTACCCTCCTCATTTCTCTTGTCTTATTTGCCGTTGTCATTTCCATTGTCCGGTATCTCATCCGGCAGAAAAAGCAGGGCAAGCACACCTGCGGATGCAGCGGCGGCTGCGCCGGTTGTTCCGGCGGCTGCCACTGCGGACGGTAAACACTCCCAAAAAGAACCGGCGCACGGGACATCCCGTGCGCCTGTTCCTATCATCGTTGACTGGTTTGCAGGTTGGATTCCTGCTCCGCAAAAGGATCAGATTTTGACGATCTTCCCGGTTTTCCACGCCTCCGTAGTGGCGTAGCCCACCCGTGTGGCATAGATGCCGTCCGCCACGCCGGTATCCGGCTTCCGCCCCTCCCGGACGCAGCGGACAAATTCCTCCATTTCCGTGAGGTACGCCTCTGCAAACCGCTCCGGGAAGGATTCCACACATTCGGTTCGGGCGCCATTCACATCGTAGACCATAGCCCGGTTCTTCCCCGGCACGGCGGAAATGCGGATCGTGCCCTCCGTGCCTACGATCTCCGTTTCGATATGGTAGCCATAGGGCGCGGTGCGGCCCACATGGACCATGCCCATAGCGCCGTTTTTGAATTTGTAGACGGCGACGCCGGTCTCATCGTCTCCGGCCGCCTTGAACTCCGGATGCTTGAAGGTACAGCCCATAGCGTAGACCTCCGCGGCCTCGCTATCCAGAAACCAACGCATCAAGTCGATGTCGTGAATGGCAGAATCCAGAAAGATCCCGCCGGAGGTCCCGCTGTACCGGATGGCTCCCTCCACCACGGCTTCCGGATCGATCCCGGTGGATTTCACCAGATACGGCGTGCCGATGGCCCCGGCGGCGATTTTTTCCTTGGCATAGGCGTAGGACTTGTCATAGCGCCGCATAAAGCCCAGCATACACACCAATTCCGGGTGCCGGGCCACGGCGGTCTCCGCCTGAAGGCATTGTTCCATCGTAACGCCCAGAGGCTTTTCGGAAAACACGTGCTTTCCCGCGTCCAGCGCCGCCTCGATCTGCCAGCAGTGCTCCCCGGAGGGGGACACGATGGCCACCGCGTCCAGTTCCGGATCAGCGACCATCTCCCTGAAATCGCCGTACACCTTTTCAAGTCCCAATTCCTGACGGGCATACGCCTGACTGTCCACGCCGGGCACGCAGGCCGCCGTCAGGACCGCGCCGGGAATCTTGTGTGCAAGGTTGGCAGCATGGACCCAGCCCAGTCGTCCCAGACCGGCAATGCCAACACACAGTTCCTTCATAAGCAGTCTCCTTCCATTCAACTTGATCGCTTCAAAATAAAATTACGCCGCCGCTTTCGCGGCGGCGTAATTCAACTCAACAGTGCGTCCGGGGACGGTTTACTGTGCAGCCATCTTACGGGCCTTGGCCTCCATCTTATTACGGAAGACGTCGATGGTAACGGCCAGAATGATAACAGAGCCGATGACGATGTACTGGACATCGTTCTTAGCACCGGCCAGGTTCAGGCCGTTGCGGATAACAGCCATCAGCAGAGCGCCGATCAGGGTGCCCCAGATGGTGCCCTTGCCGCCGGTGAAGGAAGCGCCGCCCACGATGCAGGCTGCGATGGCGTCGTTATCATAGGTGGAACCGGCGTTGCCGTTAGCGGAAGCCAGACGGCCAACAGACACGATACCAGCCATACCGGCCATAAAGCCGGACAGGGTGTAAACGAAGGTCAGCACGTTCTTGGAGGGGATACCGGACAGACGGGCTGCCTCGGGGTTGCCGCCCACGCAGTAGATCTGGCGGCCCAGAGCCGTCTTGCGCAGGAAGATATCAAAGATGATGAACACAATGATGACCAGAACGAAGCTGAAGGGGATGCCGGGGAACTTCACCTTGGTGGTGCCCTCATAATAGGTGGTAAACAGAGAGCCGCCGCCGATCCACATGAGGCCGTCAATGCCGGTGTTGGTGAAGGCGATGGACTTGGAGCCGGTAATGACCAGTGCCAGGCCCCACAGCACGTTCTTCATGCCCATGGTGGACACGAAGGGATGGGGCAGATCCAGACGGGTCAGCAGCGTACCGTTGATGAAGCCGGCCAGGGTGCTGACGGCCAGGCCGCAGAGCACCAGCAGGAAGGGGTTCGTGATGCCGGACTGGACCATAACGCCGATGGTGCAGGTGCACAGCACGCAGTTGGAACCAACGGACAGGTCGATACCGGCGGTGATCAGGGCGCACAGCATACCGGAAGCGATCAGGCAGTTGATGGATGCCTGCTTCAGGATATTCATGAAGTTACCGACCTTCATGAACTTGTCCGGCATGGTGATGCAGAAAATCAAAACCAGGATGGCAAGGGCCATCAGTGTACCGAGCTTTTGCAGAAGCTCTTTCATTTTCGTGTTTTTCATATCAGTCTAACTCTCCTCCCCAGGCCGCTTTCATGATGTCTTCGGAATTGAAGTGCGGCGTGTCCCGGTCAATATCAGCCATCACACGGCCGCCGCGCATAACTACCACATGGTCGCTCATAGCCAGGATCTCCGGCAGCTCGGAGGAGACCATGATGACGCACTTGCCGGCCTTCACCAGATCGTTCATGACCCGGTAAACCTCGATCTTGGCGCCCACGTCGATACCACGGGTGGGCTCATCGAAAATAAAGATGTCGGCGTCGGTGTTGACCCACTTGCCGATAACCACCTTCTGCTGGTTGCCGCCGGACAGCTGGCCGACAACCTCATTCAGGGAGGGGGTCTTGATCTTAAGGGCGCTGACATTGTCATTGCCCGCCTGCTCAATGCGGTCCTTGTCCAAGAAGGGACCGTTGGAGAAGCCCTTCATATTGGCCAGGACCAGATTGGTCCGCACATCCAGGTTGAGCACCAGGCCCTGACCCTTACGGTCCTCTGTCAGGAAGGCGATTTTTCTCTTGATAGCGTCCTTCGGCGTTCTGATATGTACCTTCTCGCCCTTGACGTAGATCTCGCCGCTGTCCAGCTTGTCAGCGCCGAACACCGCCCGCATGGTCTCCGTGCGGCCTGCGCCGACGAGGCCCGCAAAGCCGGTGATCTGGCCCGCATGGGCCTTAAAGCTGACATCGTGCAGGACGCCGGCCTCGTTGAGGCCCTTGGCCTCCAGCCACACCTCGCCCTTGGTGCCGAATTCCTTGGGATACAGGTTATCCAGAGTACGGCCTACCATGGCGTTGATGAGGGAGTCCTCCGTGAGGTTCACGGTATCCTCGGTGATGATGTGTTCGCCGTCACGCATGACGGTCACACGGTCGCAGAGCTCAAAGAGCTCTTCCAGTTTATGTGACACGAACAGGATGGCCACGCCCTTGGCCTTCAGGCCCCGGACGGTCTCCATCAGCTGCTCGATCTCTTCCTTACCCAAAGAAGAAGTGGGCTCATCCATAATAATGAGCTTGGCATCCAGGGACACAGCCTTGGCAATCTCCACCATCTGCTGCTGACCCACGCCCAGCTTACCGCACTCCAGGTGGACGTTGATCTCCGGATGTCCCAGTGTTTTCAGCGCTTCTTCCGCCTCGGCGTGCATCCGGGGATAATCCAGCAGCAATCCCTTCTTAACGGCACGCCCCATAAAAACGTTATCCGTGACAGGCAGCTGCTTGACGATGTTCAGCTCCTGATACACACAGGCGATGCCTGCCTCGCGGGACTGAACAGGGTTTTTGAAAACGACCTTCTGGCCGTCCACAAAGATTTCCCCTTCTTCCGGAGTGTGAACGCCGGTGAGCACCTTGATCAAGGTGGATTTACCTGCGCCGTTTTCTCCGATCAGACCGTGGATCTCACCGGGTCTGATGCCGATAGACATGTCTTTTAACGCGACAACACCAGGAAAACGTTTGGTAATATGTTTCAGTTCGACGACATACTCGCTCATGGAATTACCTCGTTTCTGTTTTTCCTGATTTCCGAACCGCTCCCGCCGCAGCGGAAGCGCTCTCTCGATCCCGATTCCCGGGGTCATTTTCGTTGAAATGTGCTTGCTGTTTAATCGTTTTCTTCTGTGCGTATTGTAACCGGGATCAGACAGAGAATGGTTCCTGCCAGATCCCGGCGTGCCGAAAATTCTCCGTTCCGCCGTGGGAACCCATCAGGTTTCCGCTTGCAGGCACGCGCATGATCGGCTTTTCGGAATACAGCGGCAGAAAACCTGCCGCTGTATTCCGGCTTTTTCGCTTTTCAGCTATGGATAGCAGTCAGGCTGAATTAGCCCTTCATGGCCTCCAGGTTGTCCAGGTAAGCCTGGCCGTTCTCAGCGGTAACAACCTGAACGGGAGCGTTGATGACTTCGTCAACGGGCTCGCCCTTGACAGCCTTCACGGCAGCCTCGACCACCTGATAGCCCATCTCATAGGGCTGCTGAGCGACGGTAGCCTTCACCAGCTCGCCGTCCAGGATCAGCTTCACGGCGGAAGCGTTGCCGTCGAAACCAACGATGGTGATGTCAGACACGCCGGCGGACTTGCAGGCGTTCATAGCGCCGATAGCGGTATCGTCATTGTGGCAGAGCACGATGTCGATCTGATCGGGATAAGCGCTCAGCAGGTCTTCCATGGCCTTGGTAGCGCCGTCGGTCAGGTTGTTGCCGGACAGCTTGGCCAGAACTTCCACGCCAGCCTCGGTGCAGGCCTTCTCATAGCCTTCCATACGCATGTTGGAGGTGTTGTCGCCTTCCTGACCGTAGATGATAACGGCCTTGGCGTCGGTACCGGCCTGCTCGATGGCCCACTTGCCGCCCTCATAAGCAGCGTCCACGTTGGAGGTGCCCACGAAAGAGGTCTGGCCAGCGATGCCAACGTTGGTGTCAACAGCCAGCACGGGGATGCCAGCGTCGATGGCAGCCTGCAGAGCGCCCTGAGCGGCACCAGCATCGTTGGGAGCGCAGACGATGGCGTCGCAGCCAGCGCCGATCTGCTGCTCGATCATGGAAACCTGACCCTCGATATCGCTCTCAGCGCCGGGGCCAACCACGACCACTTTAACACCCAGATCATCAGCGGCGGCCTTGCAGCCGGTCTCCACATAGCCCCAGTACTCAGAGGCCAGGGTCTTCAGGACAACAGCGACCTTGACATCGCCGGTAGTGGGGGTCTCGGTCTCGGTCTCGGCCTTGTTCTCGGTGTCGGCAGGGGTCTCGGTCTTCTTGCCGCCGCAGGCAGCCAGAGACAGAGTCATTACCAGTGCGAGAGACAGTGCAAACAACTTCTTCATTCTTCATTTGCTCCTTTTCATTTTTTTCAGGATGTTTCCGGCAAAAAGCCGAATTCCTGACAGTATTAATTTAGCACAAACATGGCAAACATTCAATCTTAAACTTTGCTCAAAGTGTAAAACTGTTATCGTGCACAGGGAAAATCGTTTTCGTTTGGCACTTTTCACAGTTCATTTCAGAGATCAGCCGCCGCAGGCATTAACCGTACTTATGAATATACCATCACGATTTATGGCTGGTTTCAGGCTGCGGCGCATCGTATGTCTGCCGCGGACATTCTTTGGTCAGTTTGCGCACACAGTATGTCTTGCCGTTGGTTTTCTCCGTTTTTTTGTCCGCTTTGTCAATAGGCACATCCCCGCTTTACCGCTTATAATCAGGAATAGAGTGTCATACTATAAATGAGATGCATACCTGGTCCGATGGATACTTCGGGCAGAAAGGGATCTGATATGAACATTTTCTCTCTCTTTACCCTGTGCGGAGGGCTGGCCTTCTTCTTATACGGCATGACGGTCATGTCCAAAAGTCTGGAAAAAATGGCCGGCGGCAAGCTGGAGCGGCTGCTCAAGCGCATGACTTCCAACCCCATCAAAAGTCTGCTGCTGGGCGCCGGCATCACCATCGCCATCCAGTCCTCCTCCGCTATGACGGTCATGCTGGTAGGTCTGGTGAACTCCGGTGTCATGGAGATCGGACAGACCATCGGCATCATCATGGGTTCCAATATCGGCACCACCCTGACAGCGTGGCTGCTGTCCCTCACCGGCATCGAAAGCGAGAACTTCTTTGTCAACTTCCTCAAGCCCAAGAATTTCTCCCCCCTGCTGGCTCTCATCGGTATTCTGCTCATTATGGGCTCCAAGCGGCAGCGCCGCCGGGACGTGGGCCGGGTGATGATGGGCTTCTCTATTTTAATGTATGGCATGGAGCTGATGAGCGGTGCGGTGTCTCCTCTGGCAGATATGCCGGGCTTTACCCACTTCATGACTGCCTTCACCAATCCCTTCCTGGGTGTGCTGGTAGGCGCCGCCTTCACCGGCATCATCCAGTCCTCCGCCGCCTCCGTTGGCATTTTGCAGGCACTGGCCATGACCGGCTCCGTCACCTACGGCATCGCTATCCCCATCATCATGGGCCAGAACATCGGCACCTGCGTTACGGCTCTGATCTCCTCTATCGGCGTCAGCCGCAATGCCAAGCGGGTGTCCGTCATCCACATCTCCTTCAACCTCATCGGCACCGCTCTGGGTCTGCTGGCCCTGTTTGGCGGTGAGATGTTCCTGAATCTGCCCTTCCTGACAGAGCCCATCGGCGCTGTTGGCATCGCATTCTGCCACACGATCTTCAACGTCTGCACCACCCTTGTGCTGCTGCCCTTCAGCCGGCAGCTGGAGCGCCTTGCCAACAAGGTGATCTCCACGGAGGACAAGCCCTCTGACTTCGCCTTCCTGGACCCCCGGCTGATGCGGACCCCCGGCGTGGCTGTCAGCGAATGTGCCGTCATGACCAACCGCATGGGCGCTCTGGCGCTGGAAAGCATGCAGCTGGCTCTGGCCCAGTTCATCCAGTATGACGGCAGCCGGGAGGAACAGATCCTGGCCAACGAGGACAAGCTGGACACCTATGAGGACCGTCTGGGCGGCTATCTGGTCCAGATCTCCCAGCACGGCACCTCCTCCGCCGATATGCGCACCGTCTCCCGCCTGCTTCACGCCATCGGAGACTTTGAGCGCATCGGTGACCACGCTCTGAACCTGCAGGAATCCGCCAAGGAGCTTCATGAAAAGCAGTTGACCTTCTCCACCATTGCCCGGGAAGAGGTGGATGTGCTGACCGCCCTGCTGGAGGATCTGCTGAACAGCGCCCTGCGCAGCTTCCAGTCGGACGATCCCCAGATGGCTCGGCAGGTGGAACCTCTGGAGGAAACTATGGACCTCCTTACGGAGGAGATCCGCAGCCGTCACATCCGGCGGCTCCAAAGCGGCCAGTGCACCATCCAGCTCGGCTTCATCCTCAATGATCTGCTGAACAATGCCGAGCGTGTGGGCGATCATTGCTCCAACATCGCGGTCAGCGTCATTGAGGAGCAGGAAAAACAGGCCGCCTCCCACGCCTATCTCCACAGTCTGAAGAAGAATGACGAGTTCTCCTTCCAGCTTCAGCAGAATCTGAGCCGGTACGTCCTGCCTGCGGAAACCGCAGAGGACCAGCCTGCCGAATAAGAAACCTTGCCAGCGTTCCCTTACGGGAGCGCTGGCTTTTTGCGTTTCCGGCCGCATATTCGGTTGAAGATGACCCGTTCTGTCCGGGAAATCGAAAAATCAGCAGTCTCAGCCGCCGAAACAGTCCCTTTCTGTATAAATATGTGCTTTACCTTCCGGTGTTTTTCTGCTATACTGTATGTTTGTTAATGTGGAACATTGTTTGTTCCGCCTGATTTGAGAATGGGGGTGTCCGAATGAAGTATCAGAAATGGCATATCGGTACGGCATCAGAACAGGACACTGCCCTTTTGAAGGAAGCCGGCTACCCCAGTCTGCTGGCCACGGTGCTGGCCGCCCGGGGCATCACCACTGCCGAGGCCGCTGCCGAGGCGCTGGAGCGGGAGACCTCTCTGACGATCTCCCCCATGCTCATGCGGGACATGGACAAGGCGGTGGCCCGGATCCAGAAGGCGCTGGCCAACGATGAGACCATCGCTGTTTTCGGCGATTACGATGTGGACGGCATCACCTCCACGGTGCTGCTTCTGGACTATCTGAAAAACTGCGGTGCCAAGTGCCTGCGCTATATCCCCCGGCGGATCGAGGACGGCTACGGCCTTTCCAAAGACGCCATCCAGGGCCTGCGGGACAAGGGCGCCACCCTGATGATCACCGTGGACTGCGGGATCACCGGCAACGAGGAGATCGACTTTGCCGCATCCATCGGCATGGACGTGGTGGTGACGGATCACCATGAATGTAAGGAAAACCTCCCCAGGGCCGTGGCGGTAGTGGACCCCCACCGTCCGGATGACACCTATCCCTTCAAATATCTGGCTGGCGTGGGCGTGGCGCTGAAGCTGGTGCTGGCTCTGGGCGGGCCGGACCGGGAAAACGCCCTGTTCGCCCGGTACTGCACTCTGGCCGCCATCGGCACCATTGCCGACGTCATGCGGATGGAGGGCGAAAACCGCACCATTGTCTTCTGCGGCCTTGCCGCCCTGAACCACACGGATTTTGTGGGCATCCATGCCCTTTTGAAAGAGGCAGGGCTGCTGGGCAAGCCCATCACCTCCATCCAGATCGGCTTCGTTCTCTCCCCCCGGATCAACGCCGCCGGGCGCATGGGGGCTGCGGATCTGGCCGCGGACCTTTTGCAGGAGACCGATCCCGCCAAAGCGGAGGAGCTGGCCAAGCAGCTATGCGACCTGAACCGGGAGCGGCAGGCGGTGGAGCAGTCCATCTGCGCCGATGCCATCGCCCAGATCGAGCGGCTGCGGCCGGAGGAGCGGAACGCGCTGGTGCTTTCCAGTGAGGAATGGCATCAGGGCGTGGTGGGCATCGTAGCCTCCCGCCTCAGCGAAAAATACGCCGCCCCCAGCTTCATGATCCATCTGAAGGACGGCTCCGGCAAGGGCTCCTGCCGCTCCTACGGCGGGTTCAACCTGTTTTCCGCGCTGGAATCCTGCTCTGACCTGCTGGACGGCTTCGGCGGTCACGAGCTGGCAGCCGGTTTTACCATCCCGGAGGAAAACATTGATACCTTCCGCCAGCGGATGAACCGCTTCGTAAAGGCCGCCTCCGGCGGTGAGCGGGCGGTGAGCTGTCTGGAGGTAGACGCCGCCATTTCCAACCCGGCGGATATGACGCTGGAGCAGGTGGACCATCTGGCCCAATTGGAGCCTTACGGCTCCGGGAATCCCCGCCCGGTGTTCGCCCTGCTGGGCGCCACGGTGGACAGCGTTCAGGCCGTGGGCCAGGGCAAGCACCTGAAACTGCGGCTCAGCAAGGGCCCCAGCCGGTTTGACGCCATTTTCTTCTCCATGCCGGAGGCCGCCGCTCAGTTGGAGCCCGGCTGCCGGGTGGATGCAGCCTTCTATTTGCAGGCCAACACCTTCCGGGGCACCACCACTCTGCAATTGCAGCTGGTGGACCTGCGTCCCTCTTTGACTCCCAGCCGCCACGAGGCGGAATCCTTGGACCTGCTGCACCGCCTGACGGGGGAGCAGCCCCTCACGGCCCAGGAGACCGCCCGGCTCATGATCTCCCGGGACCAGTTTGCCGCCTTCTGGCGGATTCTGGACCGGCACCTGAAGCAGGGCAAGCTGGAAACAGATCTGCTGCCCTATCTCCGTTCTCTGGCGGCGCAGGTAGGCGGCTGCGACAGTTTTCTCCGGGCCGCGCTGGCCCTGACGGTCTTTCAGGAGCGGGGACTCATCTCCCTGTCCCGGCAAGAGGACCGGGTTACGCTATGTCTCAATCCCATTCAGGGAAAGGTGGATCTTTACGCCTCTCCCTGCCTGCGCCGCCTCCGGGGCGGTGCGGAGGTTAAACGAGGTGATTCGCAGTGACGATTGACGAACAGTTTGAGAAATTGGAGAACACCGTCCGGGAATACAATCCCGGCGCGGATTTCAAGCGCATCCGGGAATCCTATGAATTCGCCAAGCAGCATCACGGCGAGCAGCGCCGCAAAAGCGGTGAGCTTTATATCACCCACCCCTTAGCCGTGGCGCAGATCGTGGCGGAGGAACTGCATCTGGACTCCGAGTCCATCGAGGCGGCCCTGCTTCACGATGTCATTGAGGATACGGACGCCACGTATGATGACGTGGCCAAGCTCACCTCCCCCACGGTGGCGGATCTGGTGGAGGGCGTCAGCAAGCTGACCCGGATCCAGTACGCCACCAAGGAAGATGAGCAGATGGAGAACCTCCGAAAAATGCTCATCGCCATGAGTAAGGACATCCGGGTCATCCTCATCAAGATCTCCGACCGGCTCCACAATATGCGGACCATGGAGTATCAGACTCCCGCCAAGCAGAAGCAGAAATCTCTGGAGACCATGGAGATCTACGCCCCCATCGCACACCGGCTGGGTATGCAGCGGATGAAGTGGGAGCTGGAGGATCTCTCCTTAAAATATCTGGACCCCATCGGCTACGATGAGATCGTCTCCAAGCTGGACGCCAAGCGCCCGGAGTATGACGCTCTCATGAGCCGCACCCAGGCTCAGATCGATCAGCGGCTCAATGAAATGGGCATCAAGCACATTGTCTACGGCCGCATGAAGCACCCTTATTCCATCTACCGGAAAATGTTCAGCCAGAACAAATCTCTGGATGAGATTTTCGACCTCTTTGCGTTCCGGGTGGTGGTAGACACCGTCAGCGACTGCTACAACGTGCTGGGCGTGATCCATGACCTCTACAAGCCCATTCTGGGACGCTTCAAGGACTATATCGGCACCCCCAAGCCCAACGGCTACCAGAGCCTTCACACCACCGTCATGGGCAACGAGGGCATCCCCTTTGAGGTGCAGATCCGCACCACGGAGATGCACGAGATCGCCGAGTACGGCGTGGCCGCCCACTGGAAGTATAAGCAGAACGGTCAGGGTGCCGGCACCGAGGGCAAGTACGAGTGGGTACGCCGCCTGCTGGAAAATCAGGAAGGTGCCGATGCTGAGGAGTTTATCCACTCCCTGAAGGTGGATATGTTCTCCGACGAGGTGTTCGTGTTCACCCCCAACGGCGACGTGCAGAACCTCCCCGCCGGAGCCACCCCCATCGACTTCGCCTACGCCATCCATTCCGCCGTGGGCAACCGCATGATCGGCGCCAAGGTGAATAACCGCATCGTCACGCTGGACCATGTGCTGAAAAACGGTGACATCGTGGAGATTTTGACCTCCAAAAACGCCAAGGGCCCCAGCCGGGACTGGATGAAGATTGCCAAGAGCAACGAGGCCCGCTCCAAGATCCGCCAGTGGTTCAAAAAGGAAAAGCGGGACGAGAACATCGCCAACGGCCGCTCCGCCTTCGACGCGGAGCTGCGTCACTGCGGCATCGCCATGAAAGACGTACTGGACCCGGAATTCCTGCCGGTGCTGCTGAAAAAGGTAGCTTATCCCACGCTGGACGATCTCTACGCTGCCATCGGCTATGGCGGCTTCACCGCTCAGAAGGCGGTGAGCCGGATCCAGGGCGAGCTGCAGCGCCGCCAGCAGCAGCGGCAGCAGGAGCAGATGCTGGCAGAGGCTGTGGCGGAGCCCAAGGAGGACCCCAAGCCTGCGGACACTCCCAAGCAGCCCAAGGCCGTCAAGAGCGAGCAGGGCATTATCGTGGAAGGTCTGGACAACTGTTTGGTGAAGTTCTCCAAATGCTGCACCCCCGTCCCCGGAGACGACATCGTGGGCTTCATCACCCGTGGCTACGGCGTGTCCGTCCACCGGGCGGACTGTCCCAACGCCTCGGAGGAAAAGCGGAAGGATCAGCCCGACCGCTGGATCCATGTCTCCTGGGGCACCGATACCAATGACAGCTATCCCACCACCATCGAGGCGGTCTGCAAGGACCGGCTGAACCTGCTGCTGGACATCTCCTCCGCCCTCTCCACCACCAAAACCTTTGTGCTGGGTCTGAACACCCGCAGCACGGAGGACGGCTTCGCCATCATCCGCATCGAGATCCAGATCAAGGATGGCGCGCAGTTGTCCACCCTCATGAACAAGCTCCATCAGATCTCCGGCGTTCTGCAGGTCAACCGGCCTGTGGGCTGATCTTTCGCGGCATTGGAAACGGGTTTTCTCCGCTGCCGCAAAGAACCGCTCTTGATAAAATGCAAAACACACGGCTCTGCCCGGTTTGCGGGCAAGACCCATTACGAAGCATACCCTTTCGGGTATTAAATAAGGAGTTGCAACCATGCGCGCTGTTGTTACACGAGTCAAAAACGCCTCTGTTGTCATCAATGAACAGGTCAACGGTCAGATCGGCACCGGTTTTCTGGTGCTGCTGGGCGTAGGCCCCAACGATACGGAGGTCACCGCCGACAAGCTGGCGGACAAGATCTGCAATCTGCGGGTCTTTGAGGATGAAAACGAAAAGATGAACCTGAATCTGGAGCAGGTGGGCGGCAGCCTGCTGGTGGTGTCCCAGTTCACCCTGTACGCCGATACCTCCTCCCGCCGCCCCGGCTTCTCCGGCGCGGCCAAGCCCGATCTGGCCATCCCCCTCTATGAGCGGTTCATGGCCCACTGCCGGGAGCGGGGCTTCGATGTGCAGCACGGCGAATTCGGCGCCGATATGCAGGTCTATTCCCAGAACGACGGTCCGGTCACCATCCTGTTCGACACGGAAGAGTAAACTGATTTCAACGAGGTGTGTCTTATGAAGATCCAAGCCTTGCAGGTGGGGTCCATCGGTACCAACTGCTACATTCTCTGCGATGAAGCGGCTAAGGTCTGCGCCGTGATCGATCCCGGTGCGGAGCCGGAGCTGATCCTCTCCGCCGCCGAAAAGCTGGACTGCACCGTGGATAAGATCCTGCTGACCCACGGCCACTATGACCACACCGGTGCGGTGGCGGCTTTGATGGAGACGCTGCCGCCGACGGCGGTCTATATCCATCAGGCGGATTTTGACAGTCCGCAGACCCAGCTGTTCCCTCTGAAAAGCGAACTGGCCCGGATCCCCTTCGGCGGCGTGAATTTCTACGGCGAGGGAGACCGCATCACGGCGGGCACGCTGGAGCTTCAGGTGCTTCACACCCCCGGCCACTCCGAGGGCAGCGTCACGCTGTTGTGCGGAGATACCCTGTTCTGCGGGGACACCCTGTTTGCTGGTTCCTGCGGCCGGACAGACTTTCCCGGCGGCGGCATGAAGCAGATGATGGCCTCTCTGGCCCGGCTGGCCGCCCTTCCCGGGGACTACCGGGTCCTGCCGGGACACATGGAGCCCAGCACTCTGGACCGGGAGCGGCGCTTCAACCCCTATATGCAGATGGCACTGCGGGAGCAAGGCTGATATGAAGCTGGAATTTTTAGGTCATGACGAGCGCTATATCGTCGAACAGAGCCTGATGACCCTCTTCCCCTTGGAAAAACCGACCTATGACGCGGTACAGCCGGAAGATGAGGCGTGGTGCCGCCTTGCCGCCGAGGAAACGGCGGCGGACTGCCAGGTCACAGCGGAGCTGCACTATCACGGATACACCGCCGCCGGGACCTTTGCATCCCCCCTCACCGGCACGGACTTTAAAAAAGAAGGCCAGCGGCGCTACGCCGTGGCGGTCTGCTTCTATCTGGCATTTCTGGATCTGTATCCCAAGCTGCCGGAAGCGCTCCGCGCCGCGGAAAAGCTGACGCTGCCCCCTTGGGGGATGCTCACCGGCGTCCGGCCCGACAAGCCCATCACACGGGCGCTGATGGAGGGCAAGACCCCGGAGGAAGCCAAGCGGGAACTGAAGGCGCGCTATTTCGTCCCTGAGGAGCGGGCGGCGCTGGCTTTGGAGACTGGTGCCGTGGGCTATCAGGCGTTGAAGCGGCTGGAAAAGCGGGATATCGACCTGTATGTGGGTATTCCCTTCTGTCCCACCCGTTGCGCCTACTGCTCCTTTGTCAGTCAGAGCGTGGAGCGAAGTTTTTCTCTGGTGGAGCCCTATGTAAAGGCCCTGATCGCGGAGATCCGGGCTGGGGGAGAAATGGTGCGGAAAAACCATCTGCGGCCCCGCACCTTCTACATGGGCGGCGGCACCCCCGGCATCCTGACGCCGGATCAGATGGATGCCATCCTGACGGCTCTGGAAGAATCCTTCGACCTCTCCGCCTGTCCGGAGATCACGGTAGAGATCGGCCGTCCGGATACCATCACCGCCGAAAAACTGGCCGTTCTGAAAAGTCACGGCGTCACACGGGTCTGCGTGAATCCTCAGACCATGGAGGATCACGTCCTCGCCGCCATCGGCCGCCGCCACGCCTCTGCGGATACGGTGCGGGCCATGGAGCTGGTGCGGGCCTACCGGTTCCCCCACGTCAACATGGACCTCATCGCAGGTCTGCCGGCGGATACACCGGAGGGCTTCCGCCGTTCTCTGGACAAATGTCTGGAACTGGGGGCCGATGACATCACCATCCACACGCTGGCGCTGAAAAAGGGCAGCCGCATTCTCATGGAGGGTCTCTCCATTCCCGATGGCGCCGCCGTGCAGGCCATGCTGGACTATGCCGCCCCTACCCTGCGGGCCGCAGGCTTCGTCCCCTACTACCTCTACCGGCAGAAATATATGTCCGGCAGCTTTGAAAACGTGGGTTGGAGCCGCCCCGGCGGGGAGTGCTGGTACAACGTGGACATCATGTCGGAGCTGTGCTCCATCCTGTCCTTCGGTGCGGGTGGTTCCACTAAAATGGTGGAGCCCGGCACCAACCACATCGAGCGGGTCTTTAACCTGAAGTATCCCAAGGAATACACGGAGCGGCCGGAGAAAATCCAGCAAAACCAGGCTGCTTTCGCGGAGTTTTATCAAAAATACGTTCCCGAAACTTAAACGGGCGGCCACGGCCGTAAGGAGGGTCATTCATGGAACATAGCTGTGAAGCGTATTGGACCAAGGCGGAAGGACTGGCGCGGGACGCCATCTGCACCATGGGTTTGGGGGCCAAACGGCTGACGGACGCCGCCAAGCGGCAGTTAGAGATCGCGGATCTCCGCGCCGGCGTCAACGTCGGTCTCCGGGAACTGGGCGAGCTGCTGTATGCCACCCACACCGGCACTCCTACGGATTCCGAGCTGCTGCTGGAAAAAATGCGGGAGATCGATGAGCTCAAGGCCCGGCTCCGGGAGTTGGAGGGAGAACCCATCATCCATCTGATCTGCCCCCGCTGCGGACATGAGGTCCAGCCGGAGGACGTATACTGCCGGGACTGCGGCGAAAAGCTGTAATGACGGGTATGTTCCGCTCCTGCGGCGCATACCTAACCAATAGCGGCGGTACGCCGCCGAAAGACTGTCGATAAAGCGATAAATTTTCCGCAGCGGTAAGGTAGGGCAGCCGTTAGCGGCTCCGCCGCTCTACGGATGCCGCATACCCCTTGCGGGTAAAGGGTGTGTGCGGGAAACCTAAGAGGGGTTTCCTGCGCCATTGAAATCCTAAGTTTTCAGAACTTTTATAAAGTTCTGAAAACCTGCTCAGCGGGGCGAAAAGATTTTTTCGCCCGCTGAGCGGGGATACGCCCCGCCCTCTCAATCTGAAAATTCGAGGTAACATCCATGGCAACTCCTGCGAAAAAGCAATCCTTCTTAGGCGGCGCCGCCATTCTGGCGGCGGCTGTGGTCATCGTCAAGCTCATCGGCGCGGCCTATAAGATTCCCCTGAGCAACATTCTGGGCAGCGCCGGGCAGACCTATTTCGACACGGCCTACCAGATCTACAACTTTTTGCTGACCTTTTCCACGGCGGGCCTGCCCCTGGCCATCTCCCGGATGACCAGTCAGGCCCACGCCAAGGGGCTGGAAAACGAGAAGCGGCGGATCTTCTCCACCGCCATCTGGCTGTTCTTCGGTCTGGGTCTGGTCTGCTCCGTGCTGATGTTCTTCCGTGCGGACGCCCTGGCCCGGTTCCTGAACAACTCTCTGGCCGCCACTGCCGTACAGGCGCTGGCCCCAGCGGTGTTCTGCGTGTGCCTGCTGGCCTGTATGCGGGGCTACACGCAGGGTCAGGGCAACATGACTCCCACTGCCGTCAGTCAGGTGCTGGAGGCCCTTTTGAAGCTTGGCATCGGCCTGCCTTTAGCGTGGTACGTGCTCCACATCGGCAAAACCGCTGAGCTCAGCGCGGCGGGGGCCATCGTGGGCGTCACGGCGGGCACAGCGGTATCCATGCTGTTCCTGTGCGCCTATCTCGTCACCCACCGGAACCGGAAGGAATCTTTGGACGTTCCCTCCTCCAGCGGGCAGATCATTAAGCAGATTCTGCTCATCGGCGTTCCCATCACCCTGAGCAACTCCGCCATGAGCATCATCAACATCATTGATACCAAGATCGTCATGGGCCGCCTGCAAAACGGGCTGGGCCTTTCAGAAACAGCAGCGGCTGTGCTGAACGGCCAGTACCGCATCGCCATGAATATGCCCAACATGGTGGCCTCCTTTGTTTATCCCGTCACCATGAGCCTGATCCCCTTCGCGGCGGCGGCGCTGGCCCGGAAGGACCACGCTGAGGCGGACCGCATCATTTCCTCCGCCTTCCGACTCATCGCCATTCTGGCGCTGCCCGCGGGCGTGGGTCTCTCCGTGCTGTCCACCCCCATTGAGCGGCTCATGCTGCCCATGCAGCCGGAGGACGCGCTGGCGGCGGGTCCCCATTTGCAGATTTTAGGCATTGCCCTGATCTTCATCTGCCTGATGATTTTGACCAATGCCATTTTGCAGACCTATGGTAAGGAGAAGCTTCCTATTTTCACCGTCATCGCCGGCGGCGTGGTGAAGGTGGTCATGAACTACATTCTGGTGGGCAACCCGGACATCAGCATCCACGGCGCGCCCATTTCTACCCTGTGCTGCTATCTGACCATCTGCGGACTGAACCTTTTCTTCGTGTGGAAATATTCCCCGGAGAAGCCCCGGTACACGCAGCTGTTCGGAAAGCCCATCGTAGCCTCCGCCGTGATGGGCGCCGCCGCCTGGGCAGTGTGCGGCCTTGTTGCCAGAGTCCTCAGCGGCCACAGCGCTTACGGTGCCAATGCCCTCGCTACCTTCTGCGGCATTCTGGCCGGTGTAGTGGTATACGGCGTTCTGGTCATTACCCTGCGAATCTTACAGGCAGAGGACGTAAAAGCTCTGCCTAAAGGCGAAAAAATAGCCAAACTTTTGCGCTTGAAGTGAACGATTTATAAAAAATCCTGTTATATCAACGTTTTCAGGATAAAATAGCTTGCAAAGGCAGTGGAGATATGGTAAATTTTCAAAGGAAACAACGCTATGGGTGGGAGGATCTTCTCACCATCATGCACCTGCTGCGTGCCCCCGAGGGCTGTCCTTGGGACCGCGAGCAGACCCATCAGTCCATCCGCCGGAATTTTCTGGAAGAGACCTACGAGGCGCTGGACGCCATTGACCGGAATGACACCCCCGGTATGTGCGAGGAATTGGGGGATGTTCTGCTTCAGGTGGTGTTTCATTCCGTGATGGAAGAGGAGCAGGGCCGTTTCACCGCAGATGACGTGGTGGACGGCGTGGCTCAGAAGCTGGTGTTCCGCCACACCCATGTATTCGGTGCTGCCGAGGCCGCCGACAGCGCGCAGGCGCTGGAGGGCTGGGAGGCTCAGAAAAAGAAGGAAAAGGGGTTCACCTCCCCGGCGGACGCTGTGGAAGCCGTCCCCCATACGCTGCCGGCGCTGTGGCGGGCGGAAAAGATCGTCTCCCGCTCTGTAAAGGCCGGATTCAACTGGGACTCCGCTGCCGGTGCGCTGGACAAGCTGGATGAGGAAACCGCCGAGCTGCGGCAGGCCGTGGAGGCCGGACAGCCTGTGGACAGTCCTCACGGCATCCGGGAGGAGCTGGGCGACGCTCTGTTCATTCTCTGCAAGATCGCCCAGATGTCCGGTGTGGACCCGGAGGACGCTCTGCACCGGGCCTGCGACAAATACCAAGGTCGGTTCCGCCGGGTGGCGGATGCCGCCGACCGCCCGCTGAACGCTTATACGGAAGCGGAAAAAATCGCTCTTTGGGAGCAAGCCAAAGAAAACTAAGATCTTCATTGCGGAAACGCGATAAAAGATAAATGGAATTTTAATTATTTTACAGGAGGATATACTCATGAACAAAGCTGAACTGATCGCCGCCGTGGCCGCTGCCGCTGAAATTTCCAAGAAGGACGCTGAGACTGCTGTCTCCGCTACCCTGGACGCCATTACCGCCGCTCTGAAGGAAGGCGACAAGGTCCAGCTGGTTGGTTTCGGTTCTTTCGAGGTCAAGTCCCGCGCTGCCCGCACCGGCCGTAACCCCCGTACCAAGGAAGTTGTCGAGATCCCCGCTTCCAAGGTGCCCGTGTTCAAGGCCGGCAAGGCTCTGAAGGACGCTGTGGCTGAATAAATTCACACCGTAAAGGGGGCGTTACGCCCCCTTTTTCATTTTTCAAGAAAGGAAGCATCATGCGCTTAGACAAATATCTCAAGGTCTCCCGGCTCATCAAGCGGCGGACCGTGGCCAACGAAGCCTGCGACAATGGATTGGTCACCGTCAACGGTAAGCCCGCCCGGGCCTCCTACGAGGTGAAGGAGGGAGATCAGATCACCCTTCGCTTCGGCGTACGGACCGTCACCGTGGAGGTGCTGTCCGTTCAGGAGACCGTGCGGCAGAGCGATGCCGCCGCCCTGTACCGGCAGATCCAATAAGTTCTTCTATCTCCCTCCCTGTCCGCATACACTGAGGGCAGGGAGGGATCTTATGACCAATGACTTCAATATGCCCGTCACCCCCCACCGGCTGGAGCTGATGGACCGGGCGCATCTCACCGTTTCCGGCGTGGAGGATGTGGAGCGCTTCGACGAAAGCGGCGTCATTATGACCACCTCCGCCGGGACCCTGATCGTCACCGGGGAGGACCTGCACATCGGCAAGCTGTCCTTAGAGGGGGGCGAGTTGTATGTGGATGGCCGCATCACCTCCATCTCCTATGAGGACACTCCGAACCGTCAGGGCGGCTTTTTCAGCCGTCTGTTCGGATAGGCCATGGCCATCCATGTCGCGGAGCAGCTCCGCACGTTCCTCCTGTCGATTCTGCTGGGTCTGGGCGCCGGGGTCCTGTACGACCTGCTGCGGGCGGTGCGGCTGCGGCACCCCCGACTGACGGCGCCGCTGGACCTGCTCTACTGTCAGGCCGTAGGTCTGGCGGTCTTTCTGTTCGTCCTGCGGCAGTCGGATGGCCAGCTCCGGGGGTTCATCCTGCTGGGAGGTCTGGGCGGCGGCGTTCTGTTTTTTTCCCTGCTCTCACGGCCCCTGCGGCCGGTTTGGGACTTCTGGATGGACCGGTGGATGGAATTGTTCCAATTTCTGAGTCTACCGGGACGGTTTTGCGCCGCAGTTTGTAAAAAATTTGCATTTCAGGCAAAAACCCTCTTTTATTTTCTCAGGAAATACGCTACAATACATATTGAAGGAGTATGGAAGCCCCTTCGCAAAGGAGGGATGTCCCATGGCAAAGCCCGTCAAACCCGCAAAAAAGAGAAAATCAGGTAATCTGCTGGTCCATGTGGTGATCCTGCTGCTTCTGGCCACAGTGGGCTGGCGGCTTTATGCCCTTCAGGGGCAGGTCCGGGCCGCACAGGCGGAACGGGATCAGTATGCCCGACAGGTGGAGAATGTCCAGCAGGAAAACGAGACGCTGCGGAGCGACATCGCAGAAGGTCCCACTAAAGAAAAATTACTGGAACAAGCTCGAAATGAGCTCGGCTGGGTTCCTTCGGACTCTTATGTTTTTTATGACAGAGAGCGATAAACCCAACTGAGCATTACCGGCACAGCCGGTTACTATTATTTTAACAAGAATAAGAATAGGAGTAACACAGCACTTATGGAGTACGAGGTCGGAACAGTCTTAGAGGGCAAGGTCACCAGTATTACAAAATTCGGCGCTTTTGTGGCCTTGGAGGGCGGCAAGTCCGGCCTGGTACATATTTCGGAGATCGCCAACAGCTATGTCAACGATGTACATGACTTTTTGCAGGAGGGGCAGGACGTTAAGGTAAAGCTCCTTGCCATCAAGGACGGAAAGCTGGATCTTTCCATCAAAAAGGCGCTGCCCGCACCGGAGCGCCCCGCCCAGCGGAGCTTCCAGCCCCGTCCGGCAGCAGTCCCCCGTCCCGCGGCGGCTCCCCGGCGGCCCGCCGTTCAGGCAGCGGACACCACCCCCTCCGGCGATCTGGCCTTTGAGGACAAGCTCAAGCAGTTTCTCTCCTCCTCGGAGCGGAAAATGGCGGATCTGAACCGGAACATCTCCGGCAAGCAGGGCGGCCGCAGAAGAAGATAAATCCATTTCAGACTGATAACAACGCAGCCGTCTCCGGGAGAGCGTCCCAGAGACGGCTGCGTCAACTTATATGTGTGAAAAATCACGCAGAAAAAGCGTCCACGCCCGCAAGGGCACATTTGATAGGGCCGATTTTCCGCGCCCCTTTTACGCCAGTCTGCGGAAGCATTTATTCTGGGTGTTGCTCCAGAAGTGGGTATCGTCGATGCCGGACACGTAGTAAACAAGCGGAGCGGAAAAGTCATTTTGCAGATAGTCGATGTCCAACGCCGGACAGTATCCCACGCTGCTGCGGTCCCGGACGCGGAAGGGATAGGCGGTTTCGCCAAGCAACTCCAGTGCCGGATACACGATGCGGCAGCCGTCCTCGGAAAACAACAGAACAGTGGTATCCGCATCGTCCACCCAGATACCCGCAAGGGCTTCTTCCGTCACAGCGCTGTAATCCCCCGGTGCTTCGTAGCGGTACTCCGTGCGTTCCGTGCGGTCTAAAATCTGCGTAAACAGGGGGAGCAGCTTCCACGCCGCCCACTTCACCCGGCCCGTGCTGCGGTACGGCTGTTCCACAGGGTATAGCCCGCGTCATCCAGTGCGTCATAGGCCGTCTCATCGCCCCGCATGAGGGCCTCCGCCTCCGTCAGCACCGCCGCCCATACCCAGGCCAGCTCCACAGAGTTTTCCATGGGCACGTTTTCATCTATCCACCTGAATACGTCCTCCTGCTCCACCGAGTTCACATCGATCCAGTCCAGCAGCTCTCCGGCGGCATAGGTGGCCCGCAGAGAGCTGCCCGCCGTGCCGGGTGCCACGGTGTAGATGTCCGTCAGCAGGTTTTCCAGAGTCAGCGGCTCTTTTTCTCCGGCTTTGCAGGTTCAGGTTCCGGTGTTTCATCGGGAGGTTCTGCTGCCTCCTCCCCCGGTGCCGACGGCTTCGCATCCGGCGGATTCTCCGGCTCCCTGTTCTGCCCGCCGCAGGCGGTCAGCAGCAGCGCCAGCAACAAACATACCGTCAAGATTCTGCGTTTCATCCCATTCACCCCTCGATCTTTGATCCGCTGCCATGCCAACACACGCAAAATACAGGATCTCCACTGGTTCCGGCCATGGCCGAAGCCGGACGCCGCACATGGATACATTGGAGCAGGCTTTCAAAGGAGACCTCAATGCCATAAGCAAGCACATCTGTATATGCTTATTATATCAATACCATGCGGAAATTCAAGCGGGCCCCACAGATCCCCGCTTCAAGGCGGCAAAGGAAGCACAGGAAATTCAGAATCACGGCTCCCCCGCCACTTGCAGTCATTCGTTCTATCGACCTAAAAAACCACGCGGTCAGTCTCTCGGCTGACCGCGTGGTTCCACAAGTATTCTGTTTTTACTGTACGGAATTTTTCATTCTCCACACGATGGCAGAGACCTGACCGCGTGTCAGGGTGTTGTTGGGCTTATAAGTGCTGGTGCCGTTGGAGAAGTACCCCTCAATGATACCGGCGGCGTTCAGCGCCTGCACATAGACGTCATTGGTGTCGGTAAAGGGTTTCTTGCTGGGCAGACCGGTGGTAGAAAGCTTCAACGCCTTGGCGGCGATCTGCGCGATCTGCAAACGGGTGATGGGCCCGTTCAGCTTGGGATTGCCGGACACCAGTCCGGCAGCCTTGGCCTTCGCCAGATAGCCGCTGAAGGGGCTGCCCTTCACCGTGGGGGCCTGCTCGCCGTAGCCCGCCGCCAGCATGATGAGCTTCAGGGCCGCGCCGTAAGTAATGGTATTCTTCTCCTGAAACGTTCCGTTGCTGTAGCCGGAGATAACATTGGCGCTGGCAAGTTCCGTAACATACTTATAGCACCAGGTGGAGGTGGAGATATCCGTAAACTTCTTCACGCTGTCCACCACGCCGATGGAGACCACACCGGCGCCCAAAGCGGTGCCGCTGCTGCTCAATGCCACATAGGGGATGGAGACAGAACCGGTGAACTTGCTGTTTGGAATGAAACGCAGCTGACCCATGGAATCAGTTCCATTTCCATAGCTGTAAGCGCTGGTGGTATCCGCCGCATAGGAGCCAACGTACAGAACACCGGCAGTGGAGGCAGGCAGCTCCAGCAGCTGGATGCTGCTAAAGCCGAAGCCAGTGGCGGATGCCACTGCGGAATACACGGAGTTTGCCGGGAAGTTCACGGAGGTACCCTTGGTGGTCACACTGTAAACCTCAGACACCGGAGAAGCCGTCACGCTGATCAGAATGGTTGCAGAAACAGCCGTTCCGATGCTGCTGTATCCGGTAAAGGTGAGGGCTGTGCAGTAATTGCTGCCGCTGGGGATATAGGTCAGCTCGGAGAGATCATATTCCGATGCAGAGGCGGGACTGTAGGAGAAAATCATACTGCCCGCCATAGAAGCGGTGAGCTGCGTCCGCGTCGCGCCGTACTTGCTGGCATTGTAATAGTTGTAGTATAGACTGCCGGTAGCGGGTACACTGGTCAGCGTCAGATATTGCAAGGACCCGCCGGAGGTGTACTTACGGAAAAGGCGGGCAATGTCATTGGCGTTGATCTGCAGGGCGGTGTTGGGCGTGGTATTGTAGCGGATGTTGCCCACATATCGGGATGTTACCGCAGATGTACCGGTGGTGATGACCAGTGTACCGGTGGTCGACTGATCGCATTTGCTGTTTTTTCCGCCGTAAAGGGTGAAGCTCAGCGTAATACTGTCGGAGAAGGTCCGATCCGCCACAAAGCTCAAATCGTCCAGGCTGTAATCCGCATCTTCGTAGCTGTCATAACCAAATGTGGTTCCGGACAGGCTGGAACGGGTAAAGGCTGTCTCATTCCGCTTGCCGTACCGGGAATAGAGGGTACCGGCATTGTTGAACGCACTGTCAGGCCGGCTGAATTCCACATACTTGAAGCTGCCGGTGCAGTTGCTGCTATCGTAGACCTTTTTAAAGTCATCCTCGTCAAAGGCAACTTCGTCACCGGCCTTCACCGTGTAGGTGACATCGCCCTTGGCCGTGGAGGAACCGGTCTTATCGGTGGTGATGACCAACGTACCGGTGACATTCTGGTTGGTTCGGGTGCCGGTGCCGCCATAAACAGTGAAGTTCAGTGTAATGCTGCCGGAGAAGGTCCGATCCGCCACAAAGCTCAGCTCGTCCAGATCGTAGTCACCATAGTCGCTGTCACCGTAGTAGAACTTGTTGCTGCTGAGGCTGGAACGGGTGAAGGCAGTCTCATTCCGCTTGCCATACCGAGAGTAGAGGGTACCGGCATTGTTGAACGCGCTGTCGGGCCGGCTGAATTCCACATACTTGAAGCTGCCGGTGCAGCTGCTGTTCTCATAGATCTTCTCAAAATCGTCATCGTCAAAGGTAACTTCCTCACCGGCTTTCACCGTGTAAGTAATGTCACCCTTGCTGGAGGATGTAGATTTAGAAGATGTGATTTTCAGGGTTCCGCTGACAGAATCATTCTCCTTGCTGCCTCTCCCGCCGTAAGCTGTAAATGCAATCTCAATACTATCGGAAAAAGACTTATCCGCCACAAAGCTCAGTTCGTCCAGATCATAGTCACCATAGTCGCTGTCACCGTAGTAGAACTTGTAATCGTCCAGTTCAGAGCGGGTAAAAGAGGTTGCATTCCGCTTGCCGTACCGGGAATAAACGGTACCGGCATTGCTGTAATCAGAGGAAGGCTTTTCAAATACCACATACTTCATCGTGCCGGAGCCGCCAGCATTGTCATAGGCATTAACAAAATCTTCATCGTCAAAGGCAACTTCCTCGCCGGCTTTCACCGTATAGGTGATGTCCCCCTTGGAGGAACCGGAACCGCCACCGACTTTGATGTCCATGGTGCAGGACACATAATCCTTGCTGTCGGTGCCATGGATCTCAAATTTCAGCCGCAGCGTGCCGCTGTCGGCCCGGCGGTTGGCTTCAAAGGTCAGGTCATCCAACGCGTAATCCACATCTTTGGGCACATCATTGCTGTCATAATAGAACCAGGTGTTATCCAACGCGCTTTCATCAAGGCTGATGGTCTTGTCACGATAATTTTTAGCGGTCAGATAACCATAGTCATCCAGATCATCGTAATCGGTAAATACAATGTAGCTTGGATTTTCACCGCTATACTCATTTCGATAGAGGGAACGGAAGTCCCGCTTGCTGAAGGACACAGATTCGCCCCTATCCACTTCATAGGTCAGATCCGCCGAGGAACGGGCGGACACAGCCGGGACCATCGTCATGACCATGACCAGCGTCAGCAGAAAGGCCGGAAGCCGTTTTCTGAAAAACCGTCTCATAAAAAACCTCCTAAATTCAGTTTAACATCCATGTATACTTCTATAAACCTACCATAGCGGAAAGTCACTTTGCAATCATGAACAAATTGTGAACAAGATGCTACAATCCGGTTAAAATTTATCGCTGCGAACAGCCGGAATTTTTTACACCACAGCGGGCATTTCCTTCTCGTGAAACAGTCCTCCAAGCCGGACCCGCTTTTCATGCCGCGCCGCCCTTCTCCAGCCGCGGAAAAGGGGTTTGTATTTTGAGGAAATATCTGCTATAATAAAGGTCAACCTTAGAAAACTTGGCGGCCGGACGCTGCTGCGGGCCGTGTGCCCCCGGCGAACACGCCCGGAAAAATTCCGGGCCGCAGCTTGGGACGATAGGAAGTAATGCGATGATCGATCAATATGGCCGGACAATTGATTATCTGCGGCTGTCGGTAACGGACCTTTGCAATTACCGATGCCAATACTGTATGCCGGCGGACGGCGTGGAAAAAGGCCCTCACGGGGCCGTCCTCTCCGTAGAGGAATACGGTAAGATCGCCCGGGCGGCGGTGAAACTGGGGATCCGGAAGATCCGTCTGACCGGCGGAGAACCGCTGGTGCGGCGGGGGATTCTGGACATCTGCCGAACGCTGCGGGCCATCCCGGAATTGAAGGAGCTTTGCCTCACCACCAACGGCAGCCTGCTGCCGGAGCTGGCACAGCCCCTGCGGGACGCCGGGGTGGATCGGCTGAACATCAGTCTGGACACCCTGCGGACGGAGCGATTCCGGGAAATCACCCGCCGGGGAGATCTGGATGACGCCTTTGCGGGTATCCGGGCAGCGGAGGATGCCGGATTTCAGAATTTGAAGCTGGACACGGTGCTGATGGGCGGCGTGAACGATGACGAGATCGAGGATTTTCTGAACCTGACGAAAGAGCACCCCTGGGAGGTGCGGTTCATCGAACTGATGCCTATGGGGCCCTGTGCGGCATGGCCAAAGGAACGCTTTCTGCCGGTAACTGAGATTCTGAACCGATTCCCGGCGCTGGAAGAAATCGAACCCAATGGCGTGGCGCGGCGGTACCGTCTGCCGGGAGCCATGGGTGCTGTGGGGCTGATCACCCCCATGAGCCACGAGTTCTGTGGAGCGTGCCGCCGCATCCGGGTAACGGCGGACGGCAAGCTGAAGGGCTGTCTCCACAGCCGGGAGGAAATCTCCCTCCGGGGACTTCACGGCAGGGAATTGGAGGACGCCATCCTCCGGGGCATCCTGCAAAAGCCAAAAAGCCATCACCTGACAGAGCATGCCAGCGATACGCCCCGGACCATGAATGAGATCGGAGGCTGAACCATGGGAGAACTGACCCATTTCAACAAGCAGGGCCGCGCCCGGATGGTGGACGTGACGGAGAAAGCCGTGACCCACCGGCGGGCGGTGGCGGCGGGGGAGATCCGCGTATCACCGGAAACTATGGTCCATATCAAAAACGGCACCATGAAAAAGGGAGACGTGCTGGCGGTGGCCCAGGTGGCGGGGATTCAGGCCGCCAAGCACAACTGGGAGCTGATCCCCATGTGCCACCCCCTGCCCCTGACAGGTATCGACATCACGTTCCATCTGTCGGACCAGCCCTGCATGGTGGAAATTCGGGCCGCCGTCACCTGCACCGGCGTCACCGGCGTGGAGATGGAGGCACTGACCGCCGTTTCCGTGGCGGCCCTCACCATTTACGATATGTGCAAGGCGGTGCAGAAGGATATGGAGATCACCAACATCCGCCTGCTGGAAAAATCCGGCGGCAAGAGCGGAGACTATAAGCGAGAGGACTGATAGAACCATGGCAAAGGTCATATCCGTCAATATCAGCGAGAAAAAGGGAACACTGAAAAGGGCTGTTCCGGAAATTGAATTGAAACTGCGCCACGGCATCGTGGGGGACGCCCACGCCGGAGACTGGCACCGCCAGATCTCTCTATTGGCGGAGGAAAGCATCGACTCCATGCGCCCCCGCTCCCCCATCGCTCTGGACCCCGGCGTATTCGCGGAGAACATCAACACGGAAGGCATCGACCTCAAACACCTGCCCGTGGGGGCCCACCTGCGGATCGGTGAGACGGAGGTGGAGGTGACGCAGATCGGCAAGGAGTGCCACAATGACTGCGCCATCAAAAAGGCGGTAGGCAAGTGCGTCATGCCCACGGAGGGCATCTTCGCCGTGGTGGTAAAAGAGGGCGTTGTCAGGCCCGGAGACGAAATTGAGGTGCTGAAGTGAAGCTGATCCGAACAGAGGAGGCCGTGGGCCACGTGCTGTGCCACGATATGACTCAGATCATCAAGGATCAATATAAGGACGCCCGGTTCCGCAAGGGCCACATCGTCACGGAGGACGATATTCCCGTTCTCCTGAGCATGGGCAAGGAGAACCTGTATGTCTGGGAGATGACTCCCGGCATGGTCCACGAAAACGATGCGGCGGAGCGGCTGCTGGCCCTGTGCGGTCAGGAGAACATGGTCCGCAGTGAGACGAAAGAGGGCAAGATCGAGCTGCGAGCCGCCTGTGACGGCCTGTTCCGGGTGGACAGCCAACGGCTCATCGCTGTCAACTCCCGGGAGGACGTGATGATCGCCACCCGGAAGGGCAATACCGCCGTGAAAAAGGGCGACAAGCTGGCGGGGATGCGGGTCATCCCTCTCATCATCAAGGAGGAAACGCTGCAATCCGCCGAGCAGGCGGCGGGCGCTGGCCCTCTGTTGGAGCTGCTGCCCTATGTGAAGAAAACCGCCGCTATCGTGGCCACCGGCAGCGAGGTGAAGAAGGGTCTCATTCAGGACACCTTCACCCCGGTGGTGAAGGAGAAGCTGGCGGCCTACGGTATCGAGACCATCTCCACCGCCTATTCCGGCGACGGCGTGGACAATGTGGCCAACGCCGTGGCCGAGGCCCGGAGGACCGGCGCGGATGTAATCCTCTGTACCGGGGGCATGAGCGTGGACCCGGATGACAACACCCCTGGCGGCATCAGACAGAGCGGCGCACGGATCGTTACCTATGGCGCCCCGGTGCTGCCCGGTGCCATGTTCCTGCTGGGCTATTTTGAGGACGGCACCCCCATCTGCGGTCTGCCCGGCTGTGTGATGTATGCCGGGGCCACCATTTTCGACCTGGCGCTCCCCCGGATCGCCGCAGGCGTGGAACTGACCCGCAGAGACTTCGCCGTGATGGGCGAGGGCGGGCTGTGCCTTGGCTGCAAGCCCTGTCACTGGCCCAACTGCCCCTTCGGAAAATAAAAGCGAGAGCGCCCAAGCGCGCTCCTGCTTTTCAGAACCGTTCATCTTGATTGAGTATCACGCTTTACTCTGTAGAGTCGAGATAGATTTTCCATCGAATCAGAAAGGAAGAACCAACATGAAAAAATATTTGTCCCTGCTGCTGGCCCTGTGCCTGACCCTGTCCCTCGCCGCCTGCGGCTCCAAGGCCGACACCAGTGCCAACGCCGCCGACGGTTCCCAGACCCAGGACAACGCCCCCACGGAAGCCCCCGCCGGTGAGCCGGTGGAGCTGATCGTGTTCGCCGCCGCCTCTATGACGGAGACCATGAACCAGCTCAAGGAAATGTACGAGCAGAATAATCCCAACGTGACCGTTACATATAACTTCGATTCCTCCGGCACCCTGCTCAAGCAGATCAAGGAGGGCGCAGACTGCGACCTGTTCATCTCCGCCGCACCCAAGCAGATGAACGCCATGGACGGCAGCCTCATCGGTGATGCCGAGAAGAACCCCGACGGGCTTGACCTCATCGTCACCGACAGCCGTGTGGACCTGCTGGAAAACAAGGTGACGCTCACCGTTCCCGCCGGCAATCCCAAGGGCATTGAGAGCTTTAATCAGCTTGCCGAACTGCTGAAGGGCGGTGATGTGATGCTGGCCATCGGCAACAGCGACGTGCCCGTGGGCCAGTACACCCTAAAGATCTTCAACTACTACGGCATCGACGAGACCTCCGTTGCGAACAAGCTGACCTACGGCAACAACGTGAAGGAGGTGGCCGCTCAGGTCAGCGAGGGTGCCGTGGACTGCGGCATCATCTATGCCACCGATGCCCACTCCGCCGGTCTGACGGTGGTGGACAGCGCCACTGCCGAGATGTGCGGTCAGGTCATCTACCCCGCCGCCGTGCTCAAGGGAGACAAGGAGGATGCCGCCCAGGACTTCCTGGCCTATCTCCAGACCGACGCGGCCATGACCGTGTTTGAGTCCGTGGGCTTCTCCGCCGCTTGACCGAGAATTTTTTCTGAAAAGGCCGACAATAAACCGCTTGCCCGCCGCTGATACGGCGGCGGGCCGTCGGTCCTCCATCCCTTCCCCCTCAGGAGGTAACTTATGGACCTGTTTCCCCTATGGAACTCGCTGCGTGTTGCGGCTATTTCCACGGTGATCGTCTTTTTCGCCGGGGTCTTCGCGGCGTACTATATCGCCCGCCTGCCCCGGCTGGTGAAGGGCGTTCTGGACGTGGTGCTGACGCTGCCGCTGGTGCTGCCCCCCACCGTCATCGGTTATTTGCTACTGCGGCTGCTGGGGCCAAAGCGGATCCTCGGCGCGTGGCTGCTGCGTCATTTCGGCGTGAAGGTGGTGATGACCTGGTGGTCCGCCATCTTTGCCACCGCCGTGGTGATCTTCCCCCTGATGTACCGCACCGCCCGCGGAGCTTTCGAATCCTTTGACGAAACGCTGGCCTACTCCGGGCAGACACTGGGCCTTTCCAACGCCTATATCTTCTGGCACATCCGGATGCCCTGCTGCCGGCAGGGCATCTTAGCGGGAACGGTGCTGGCCTTCGCCCGGGCCTTGGGCGAATACGGCGCTACCAGCATGATCGCCGGGTACACGCCGGGAAAGACCGCCACCATTTCCACCACGGTCTACCAGCTCTGGCAGACCAATAACGATGGGCTGGCCATGAAATGGGTGGTGGTGAATCTGGCAATCTCCGCCGTGGTTCTGCTGGCGGTGAATATGCTGGAACGCCGGGACTTTCTGGTGTCCGGCGGGAAAAGGAGGGGGACGGCGTGAGCCTGCTTGTAGAAATTGAAAAGCAGCTGGGGAATTTCCATCTGGACGTCCGTTTTCAGGCGGAGACGGAAACGCTGGCCCTGCTGGGGGCCTCCGGCTGCGGCAAGAGCATGACCCTCAAATGCATCGCGGGGATCATGACCCCGGATCGGGGGCGGATCGTGCTAAACGGCCGGGTGCTGTTTGACAGTGAAGCCGGGATCGACCTGCCGCCCCAGCAGCGGCGGGTGGGGTACTTATTCCAGAATTACGCCCTGTTCCCCACCATGACGGTGGAGAAAAACATCCTCTGCGGCATCCGCTCCGGCTCCAAGGCGGAAAAAGCTGCCGCGCTGTCGGCGACCCTCCACCGCTTTCGGCTGGAGGATCTAGAAAAGCGGTATCCCGCCCAGCTTTCCGGCGGACAGCAGCAGCGGGTGGCGCTGGCGAGGATCCTCTGCTCCCAGCCGGAGGTCATTTTGCTGGACGAGCCGTTTTCCGCGCTGGACAGCTATCTGAAATGGGACTTGGAGCTGAAGCTGTCCGATTTTCTGGAGAATTTCTCCGGACCGATTTTATGGGTGTCCCATGACCGGGGCGAGGTGTTCCGCAACTGCAAGCGGGTGTGCGTATTGGATCAGGGGGCCTCGCAAGGGACCTTCACTCTGCGGCAGCTGTTTCACGAGCCGGAAACGGAGGCCGCCGCCCGGCTCTCCGGATGCAAGAACATCGTGGAGGCCGTACCGGCAGGCAGCGCCGTGACGCTGCCTGCGTGGGGCCTGACACTGAGTTGCGGCAAGCCGGTCCCGGCGGACATCTGTCAGGCAGGCATCCGGGCAAGACACGTGATGACGGTGCCGGAGGGCACCCCGGACGCCTTCTACTGCACGGTGGAGCGGGTCATTCAGGATGTGTTCACCACCATCGTCCTGCTGCGGCCGGAGGGGGCCGCGTCCGGTGCCCCCCTCCTGCGGATGGAACTGGAACGGGATGATTGGCGGCGGCTGAACCGCCCGGAGGGGCTTTGGATCGCCATCCAGCCAAGGGATATTCTACTGCTGAAATGAGGAGATGAGCGTATGTATCATGCTGCTGTATTGACGGTCAGCGACCGTGTTTCCCGGGGCGAGCGCCCTGACGAGGGCGGCCCGCTGGTGGCAGAGCTGCTGAAAAACGCAGGCTATGAGGTAGTTCGGACCGATGTGGTGCCGGACGAACAGGTGCAGATCGAAGCGGCGCTGCGGCAGATGGCCGACGATGGTAACATTCAACTGCTTGTGACCACCGGCGGCACCGGCTTCGCTCCCCGGGACGTGACCCCGGAGGCCACCCTTGCCGTGTGCGACCGGCTGACTCCCGGCATCCCGGAGGCCATGCGCTATGCCTCCATGCAGATCACCGGCCGGGCCATGCTGTCCCGGGCGCAGGCGGGTATCCGGAAAAGGACCTTGATCCTGAACCTCCCCGGCTCCCCCAAGGCGGCTCAGGAGAATCTGGAGGCGGTGCTGCCCGCCATCAGTCACGGTCTGGAAATGCTCTCCGGCCGCCCCGCCGACTGCGCCAAGCTGACGGACTGACGCGGAAATTTCTTTCGTAATCGGCTGTCCTTCCCCCGCAAGCAAAAAATCGGCTAATCTTTTGTATAGAGAAATTGCAAAAAAAGCTACCGCCTGCAAAATGCAGACGGTAGCTTCATACATATCTCGGCGCTTTTTCGTTGGCAATTGTCGTAAATTTGTGGTAAGTTTATCAGATTGTCAGCGAAAAATCCTTTGTTTTCAAGGCTTTGCGGCGATTGATTAGTACATGCCGCCCATGCCGGGGTCAGCGGGAGCAGCAGGTGCGGGGGGTTCGGGCTTGTCGGCCACCAGGGACTCGGTGGTCAGTACCATTGCGGAGACAGAAGCGGCGTTCTCCAGAGCGGAGCGGGTCACCTTGGCGGGATCGATGATACCGGCGGCGACCATGTCGCAGTACTCCTCCTTGTAAGCGTCGAAGCCGTAGCCCAGCTTGCCGGAATTGCGGACCTTCTCCAGGATCACGGAACCGTCCAGACCAGCGTTGGCCGCGATCTGGCGGATAGGAGCTTCCAGAGCCTTGGCAATGATCTGAACACCGGTCTTCTCGTCGCCGTCCACGCTGTCCAGCAGAGCCTCCACAGCGGGGATGACGTTCACGAAAATGGTGCCGCCGCCGGCAACCACGCCCTCTTCCACAGCGGCGCGGGTAGCGTTCAGAGCGTCCTCGATGCGGAGCTTCTTCTCTTTCATCTCGGTCTCGGTAGCAGCGCCCACCTTGATGACAGCCACGCCGCCGGCCATCTTGGCCAGACGCTCCTGCAGTTTCTCCTTATCGTAGTCGCTGGTGGTGTTGGCGATCTGGCTGCGGATCTGAGCCACGCGGTCCTTGATGGCGGTGGCATCACCGGCGCCGTCCACGATGGTGGTGTTCTCCTTGGTGACCTTCACCTGACGGGCACGGCCCAGCATGTCGATGGTAGCGGTCTTCAGTTCCAGGCCCACTTCCTCGCTGACAACGGTACCGCCGGTGAGGACAGCGATGTCCTGCAGCATCTCCTTGCGGCGGTCGCCGAAGCCGGGAGCCTTGACGCAGACAACGTTCAGGGTACCGCGCAGACGGTTGACAATCAGGGTGTTCAGAGCCTCGCCCTCAACGTCCTCAGCGATGATGACCAGCTTCTTGCCGGACTGGACCAGCTGCTCCAGAATGGGCAGAATGTCAGAAATCACAGAGATCTTCTTATCGGTGATGAGGATATAGGCGTCATCAATGGCAGCCTCCATCTTCTCGGTATCGGTGACCATATAGGGGGTGATATAGCCCCGGTCGAACTGCATGCCTTCCACGACCTCGCTGTAGGTCTCGGCGGTCTTGGACTCCTCAATGGTGATCACGCCGTCGGCGGAAACCTTCTCCATGGCGTCGGCAATCAGCTTGCCGATCTCCTCGTCACCGCTGGAGACAGCGCCCACACGGGCGATATCGCTGGAGCCGTTGACCTTCTTGGCCTGCTTCTTCACCTCGGCCACAGCGGCTTCCACAGCCTTGGCCATGCCCTTCTTTACCACGATGGGGTTAGCGCCGGCAGCCAGATTCTTCAGACCCTCGTGGATCATGGCCTGAGCCAGCAGGGTAGCGGTGGTGGTGCCGTCACCGGCAACATCGTTGGTCTTGGTGGAAACCTCCTTCACCAGCTGAGCGCCCATGTTCTCGAAGGGATCGGGCAGCTCCACTTCCTTGGCGATGCTGACGCCGTCATTGGTGATGAGGGGAGCGCCGTACTTCTTATCCAGAACCACGTTGCGGCCCTTGGGGCCCAGGGTGATCTTAACAGTATCGGCCAGCTGATCAACACCGGCCTGCAGAGCCTTGCGGGCTTCATCGCCGCGCATAATGAGCTTAGACATAATTCATACCTCCGAATTTTTCTTAAAGTGGGGGACTGCGTCCCCCCTTTGCCCGTAAAGGGCACGCCGCATCCGTAAAGCAGCAAAGCTGCTAACGGCTGCGCAGTAGATTCCCCCTCGCCAGTTTGCGAACTGGCGGCGCCGTCCAAGACGGCTGGGGTCAAGGAATTTTTGCCACGCACATGTCGCGGCAAAAATCAATTCAAGCATTTTGTCAGGACACATGCCCCACCGTTCCTTCGTCCCCTTCCGGTGCAAACCAGCGAAGCGTTTGTGCCGGAAAAACGAGGAGCAGCGGAACGAGCGAGCTTTGGCCGCAAGGCCGAAGCGAGGGATGTGCAGCTTGTGACGAGTTACTCGACGATGGCCAGAATATCGTTCTGACGGACGACTACGTACTCCACGTCCTCCAGGGTCACCTTGGTGCCGGCATACTGGCTGGTGATGACCTTATCGCCAGGCTTCACGGTCATGGTGACTTCCTTGCCGTCTACCATGCCGCCGGGGCCCACGGAAATGACCTCAGCCACGGAGGGCTTCTCTTTCGCAGAGCCGGTGAGGATGATGCCGCCCTTGGTGGTCTCCTCGGTCTCTACCATTTTCAGGATCACACGATCAGCTAACGGGGTAAGTTTCATGTTGGGTTCCTCCTTGTATATTTTCATATGATAAACAATTTCAGCGTTAGCACTCAGTCTCCTTGAGTGCTAACGCTGTTATCATAGTACAACTGTCCCGGTTTGTAAAGGGGTAATTTGTAAATAAGTTATGAAGTTTCCATTGGGGAAAATCGTCGGTTCCCGCCCTCACTTGGGACCGGCACCGTAATTGGGATCACAGCCCTTGGGTCCGAAGAAATTCAACCTTTTTTCCGACAAAGTCAGACGCACATCCCGGCTGTGGATGGTCTCCCCGTCCAGACAGGTCACAATGTCATCTTCCGACTGGATCCGGACGTTTTTGGCAGTCACCACCCGGATCACCTCCGGCGGCAGCGAGCGGTAGCGGCCAGCGGAATAGGCGCTGAACAGCCCTGCGAACTTCATGCGGCTGATGTTCTTCACCAGCACCGTATGTAAAACGCCATCGTCCATCCGGGCCTCCGGCACCGGCGTGGATCCACCGCCGTAATACCGCCCGTTGCACATGGACACCAGAGCAAAGTCATCCTCGACAACCTCGTCATCCAGCGTTACCCGCCAGTGCTGGCCAATACCCCGGAACAGGAAATTCACCGCCACGGCGGCCAGATAGCTGCCCCGTCCGCTGAGGAGGGGGGAATTCCCCAGCTCGTGAACGCTCTCCGCCACCCGGGCGTCAATGCCGCTGCAGGCAATGGTCAGACATTGGCGGCCGTTGCAGTCGATAAGGTCCAGAGGATGGACCTCCCCGTCCCACAGATTTTCCGCGTCCGTAAACTTGGCGGCGTCCGGACCGAAGTTTTTCAGGAAATCGTTGCCGGTCCCGATGGGGATGCAGGTCACAGCCGCATTGTCAAAGCCTGCCGCACCGTTGACCACCTCGTTCAGAGTGCCGTCCCCGCCGCAGGCGTAAAGCCGGACCTCCTCCCCGGAGGACACCAGCCGTCGGGCGATCTCCTCCGCGCCGCCGGACCGCTGGGTCAGCAGACATTGGCAAGTCAGGCCATGCTGCCGCAGACGGTCCGCCATTTCATAAATGCGGCCCGTCTGGTCCTTTTTCCCGGCATGGGGGTTAATGATGAAGATATGCTGCACGGGTGACCGCTCCCCTTTCAACTGAAACCGTCAAATTCTGATTACAAATTGTCATTTTTGCCCGTATGATTGCTCTTTGTATAAAATTCTCCGATCATCTTCCGTACATGAAGGCGTCGCACTTGATCATGTTCCCCACAAAATCTTTGCTTTTGCGGGGCCCCGGATCTTACCTGACCGGTCAGGCAAAGCCCGCCCGGTCCAAGGTTTTGCCTGCGGCAAAACGCTTGCGCGCCGCTGACGCGGCGTCGGCGCGCTGCGCCGTTACGGCATGATCTCCGGTCATCTTCCGTACATGAAGGCGTCGCACTTGATCATGCCGTTGTAGAGCTTGCGTTTTTTGTCGGCGGGACGGCCGAAACACCGCTCAAATTCCGTGTGGGAGCTGAGCACCAGCACCCGCCACTTGGGGGGCAGGTCCCGGAGGGCCGCGCCGAACATTCGATACAGGTCCTCGGCCTCCTTCTTTTCCAACAGCCGTTCGCCGTAGGGCGGGTTGGTCACCAGCTGGCCGTATTCGCTGTCCCGGTGGAATTTTCCGGCATCCGCCACTTCAAAACGGATGCAGTCCTCCACGCCTGCCAGCTCCGCGTTGTGCTTCGCCAGCTCCACGGCGGCGGGATCGATATCGCCGCCCCAGATGTCATAATGGCCGTGGAACTCCTTGTCCATGGCCTCGTCTCCGGCTTCCAGCCACAGCTTGGAGTCCATGTTTTTCCACCGCTGGGCGGCGAAGCTGCGGTCCAGGCCGGGGGCCCGGTTTTTGGCGATGAGGGCTGCCTCAATGGGAATGGTGCCGCTGCCGCAGAAGGGGTCGCAGAAGGGATCCTTTCCCCGGTAACGGGAGAGGGTCACCAGCGCTGCCGCCAGCGTTTCCCGCAGAGGGGCGCCCATGTTCTGGGCCCGGTAGCCCCGCTTGTACAGCCCCTCGCCGGAGGTATCCAGATACAGCGTGGCCACATCCTTGATGATGGAGAACTGGATCTGATACCGGCTGCCGGATTCCGGCAGGGTCTCCAGACCGTATTTCTCCCCCAGCCGCTTGGCGGAGGCCTTTTTCACAATGGCCTGGCAGGCGGGAACGGAGTGGAGCTGGGAGTTCAGGGAGTAGCCCTTCACCGGGAATTCGCCGTCCCGGGGGATGTAATCCTCCCAGGGCAGGGCATAGACCCCCTGGAACAGGGCCTCAAAGTCCCGGGCGGGGAAGGAACCCAGCTCCATCAGCACCCGGGCACCGCAGCGGAGGTTGATATTCAGCCGGGCGATGTCAGCCAGGGTGCCGTCGCAGTGCACCCGGCCGTTTTCCGCCCGGACATTTTTTAAGTCCAGACGGCGCATCTCGTCCGCCACCAGGCTTTCCAAACCAAACAGACAGGGAACCGTCAGTGTCATGGTCCATGTCTCCTTTCAACTTTCAAAACTATATTAGGGTCAGTATAACAGACTGTCCGCCGATCCGCAACCGGAAACCGTGCTCCCACCGCAAATTGGAAGTGGTTTTTCGCCAAAAACTGTGCTATACTGCAAGCAGAAATGGATTTTGCAAAAAAGGAGGGTTCTTTGATGATGAACTGGATCTGGCTGGGGGCTGTGGTGGCCTTCGGCGTTTTGGAGGCCGCTACCGCGGCATTGGTATCCATTTGGTTTGTAGGCGGTGCGGCGGTGGCTCTGCTGGCGTCCTTTTTAGGTGCAGCGCTGTGGCTTCAGATTGCCCTGTTTCTGGCGGTCTCCGTGGGTATTCTGGCGGCGGTCCGGCCCCTGATGAAGCGGGCCAACGCAAAAACCGTCCCCACGAATCTGGACCGGGTCATCGGCTGTACCGCCCGGGTAACAGAGGAGATCGACAACGAGGCCGGCACCGGGGCCGTGTATGTAGAGGGCAAGACCTGGACCGCCCGCAGCAGCGACGGCACGGTGCTGCCCATCGGGACCCGCGTGATCGCGGAGCGAATGGAGGGCGTCAAGCTCTATGTGAAGCCGGAGCCGATAAGCTCCACGCGGCAGAGCTGACCGCTTAACTGAATAAAACCCCCTGCGAGGAAGCGGCTATGCCGTTTCCCGCAGGGGGTTTTTATCTTCTATCTTCGGATGGATGCCCCATCGCGCACTCGGAAGATTTTTGTTTTGATCCGTCCCGGTACAAGAGGTTCCATTCAATTTCGGTTTGACAGGGTCCCTGTAAGCACCCGGCCAAAGCAGATCAGCGTCCCGGCCTCCGCTGCAGGCAAGGTCACATCCCCATCCGCACGGCGGCGATTCAGGGAAAACAAATGTACCGTACCGGAATCGTCCCGGTCATACTGCCGGCAAAGGACCTTGCCGTTCACGCTGAAAATACCCACATCTCCCTCCCGCAGAGGCGTGCGGCTCACATACGCCACCGCGCCGTCCTCCAGATAGGGGGCCATAGCGTCCCCGCTGATGCGGACGGCAAATTCCGCCGTCTGCGGCACTTGCTCTGTGACGGAGATCTCATCAAAATCCTCTCCCGGCACTGCGGAAACACAGCCTACCGCCGCCAGCGTGTGGTACAGGGGGATGATCCTGCCCTCGGGCCGCTCCGCCGGGAGCGGGGACGTCTCCTGTCGGCAGGCCCACAGCGCTTCGGTCACAGACTGCACCGTTTCACGTCCCAATGGAGAAAGCTCCCGGAATTTCCGCAGCAAAGTCTGTTCTTCCGAACTCAGCGCCTGTCCGCCTCCCCGAAAGCTGTCCCGAAACAGTTGATTGGGATCTGTCTCCAAGCTGTCAAACAGCCGCAGCATCACATCTTCCTTGGGAAAGCTCAGACCGTTTTCATAGTTGCTCACTGCCGAGGGGGACACTCCCAGCCGCCCCGCCAGTTCCCCACGGGACAGCTTCAGCTCCCCACGCCGGAATTTAATTCGTTCGCCAAAACTCATGGAAAAAACTCCTTTCGTTCTGTTCCTCGACAACTCTCGACACAGGTGTCTTAATCATAACGAAAAAAAGTGTTGCTGTCAATCCATTTTAACAGGTTTCTTGTAAAATTATTCTTGACTTAACAAGATTCTTGTGATAATGTTACCTCGTTGACAGGGAACTTGTCCTGGCGATAAGCAAAAGCCACATGGAAAGGAGGGCAGCAAGCAGACGGGCCGCAGGCTGTTCCATGCAAGTCATCCGGTTCCGCTTTCTCCGGCCCACCCGCTAAAACCGTGCGGCGAATACTGTGGGCAGAAAAAAATCGAACGCAGACAAAGTCTGCGTTCGATTGGTGGGGGAAGGTGGATTCGAACCACCGAAGTCAGTGACAACAGATTTACAGTCTGCCCCATTTGGCCGCTCTGGAATTCCCCCATATGAAATTGTGGAGCTGGTGGACGGATTCGAACCCCCGACCTGCTGATTACAAATCAGCTGCTCTACCAGCTGAGCTACACCAGCAGTTCCCAACAGCAAGGATTATCTTAGCAGAACATAACCAATTTGTCAACAACTTTTTTTCATTTTCGTATTTCTTTTTAGGAGGGATCTGTTTGAGCACAAAAAAGCGCTCCGTTTCCGCCGTGGTACGCTGTTCCATTTGTGGGCGGGAAATCGCGTCAGGAGAGGAATACTGGGTCTGCAACGGCACCTTGGCCTGCACCGACTGTCTACCTGACCTGGCCCGGCAGGAGCTCCTGCCCTGTCGGGTGCTCCGGGGAAAGGAGGACAGACTATGACGCTGTTGGAAATGTCTGTTGTTTACGCGGAACACGCCGCCGTGATCCGAAGTCGGATCGTGGAGCTTCGCGGTCTGACCCGGCAGGAAACGGACCCGGAAGCCGTCCAGGCCCTCAAACGCCGGGTGGCGGCGCTGCTGCCCCTGTGGCAGGAGGCCCGGGATCTGGCCAGACTCACCGCTCATTATTACGACTATGATAAGGAGGCTCACCGATGAATCAGATCAGTCTGGACGCCAAGGGCGGTCAATTTCTGGCGGATTTGGCCAACTGGCAGCGGGAAAGCGCCCCGGATAACTCTGCGGATCTGGAGCGGCTGCGCCGGAATCTGCGCTTTGCCCGCCAGCAGGTGCTGACGAAGCGGCAGCAGCAGATGCTGGAGCTTTACTACGATCAGGGACTCACCATGGGGCAGATCGCCGCCAAGCTCCATCTGAACCGCTCCACCGTCTGCCGCACACTTCAGCGGGCCAGAGAACGGCTTTATGCGTGTCTGCGTTATACCTTATAAGGACAGTTCAGTTAATCTTATAGGCGGTCCGTCTTGCGGTCCGGGAGAAAAGCCCGTATAATAGGGTCAGAATCGTTGATTTTACATCATACGCGCCCGCGCTTATAAAATCTGGTTGAAAAGGAGACCGCGATGGATATGAAACCGATCATTGTCATGGCCGGAACACCGGTAGATACCCAGATGGGCATGGACTGCCTCAGCACACAGGGATTGCCCGGCGTCTTTTGCCCGATATCAGAGGACCCCAACCAGCAGACGGCTTTTCAGATCTCTTCCACGGAGGAAAAGATCGACACCGTAGTCTCCCTTCTGTGCGCGGCGCAGCGGGAGCATGGCTGTGAAAAAGCCTTCATTTACTGCAATTCTCTTTCCGGCGCGCTGGACTTCCAGTTCGTTGCCCGGGAAACCGGCTTGAAGATCGTCACGCCGCTGGACGTTTACCGGCTGCTGGCGCCCAAATATCACTCTCTGGCCGTGATCGCCGCCAACGCTCAGGGCACCGCCGGAATCGAGCGGACCCTGCTCAGTGCCAACCCGGACCTGACCCTGCGCTCTACCGGACTTCTGCCTGTGGTGTTGGGGATCGAGGCCGGAGAGGACCCCGACACGCTGGTGAAACAGAACCGTCTGCCGGAGCTTGTGAACTGGTATCAGGCGTTGGGTGCAGAAGCGCTGGTGCTTGGCTGCACCCACTTCCCCTATTTCAAAGAGGCTCTCCTCCGACAGATCACCCTGCCGGTCATTGACCCCGCAGAGGAAATGCTCCGCCTGCTGAATATCTGAATGAAGAAAACACCCCGTCAGCGTGTCAAAAAAGTCTTTTCTCCCCGCTGAGCAAGTTTTCAGAACTTTATA
>OLGI01000291.1_pt1 | contig 53287 bp, 45 predicted proteins | sample 1605221 | NCBI WGS metagenome assembly OLGI01 (sample SAMEA3888915, study PRJEB22519) | human gut metagenome | biome: human gut; feature: human-associated habitat; material: faeces | place: Denmark | collected 2010 | reverse complement strand
CCTTGCAAGGTTGGCACCATGTAGCAAAGAAATCGACCAGAACAAGCTGGTCACTGTTTATTACGTTATTAAATGTCTCCATAATTATCTGTCTATTTCCGTGAAACGATTAAAAGTTCTTCCGTCCCTCGTAACTTTCCCGAAGAACATATCTTCCGGTCTTACCCAATAGGCTTGATCTCCATAGAGAGCCTGATAAACCACCATGCGCTCCTGAGTCTCAGAGTCGAAGGCTGAATGGATGAACCTGTATTTGCCGCCCTTGAAGTGCTGGAAATATCTTTCTTCCTTTGCTGAAAACTCCATCATCATTTTCTGGGCAAGGGGAGCGTACCAGGTCTTTACCTCCTGTTCAGTAGGCGTATGACCGCCAGGGAAATGGAAGGCTTGGTTGTAATGCTCCAGGAAGAGAGGGGAGAAGTGAGCCAGGGTATCCTGCTCACCAAAAAGTCCCCACACACGATTCTTATAATAGGGGTTGCAATGGTCAAACTGCACGGCTTCCAGCTCCGCAAACTCCTCAATCAGCGCCTCGTCAATCACCAGCCGCTGATTGCCGTCCCTTCTCGGCGCCTTGTATTCATGCTCTCCGATTCGCTCCTTCAGAAACTCCGTCATCATGAAATACGGATTGCCGAGCAGGGCAGGAATGCCCACCACCGGAGCCAGCATCTGGGCGAGGAAAGAGCCGCAGCTGTTGCCCAGAAGCAAGTCGGGCTGCTCCCGGTCGATGATGGAGCGAATCTCCTTCAGTGCCTCCTTGGGGTGCAAGGGAAGGTCTGGAGTCAGCACCACCGCCGTCTCCTCAAACGCCTCTTTCAAGGCTCTCGCCATCGGACAACTGCCCGTGGCGAAGAATCCGTGTAGGAATAATATCTTCTTCATACTCTAATCTTGGTTCCACATTTCTTCTTCATGACTTGGCCATTCAAAGCGAGCTTGATGGCTCTCGCTACTCCGTCGGTTAAATCTCTTGTTTTGCTTTCAACTGCAAAGATACAAACTATATTCTGAAATGGATTACTCTTGTAAAGAGTATGAAATATAAAATAACATAAAGTCTGATTATAGTGTTGTGACTACATTTTCTCTACATTGATACATATTTGTTGGGCAATGGAATAACTTAGTGGTATTCCGGCATGGCGAATGTCTGTTCGTTCATGCAGGATTTTTTCCCTGTGTTAGTAATTAGCCCGCAACAGTAAAGATGCGGATCTCTGGGTCAGCCTAGAAGTAAGGAGAAAGTCCCTTGGCTACATCCTTCTTGAACATCTCCGACTCCAGATAAGCTGCAGCGTGTTCCTTGCTGTCGAAACCATGAAGCACCTGAACATCTTCGTCACGTACTAGCAGATTCTTGGTCAACGCACCATCGATAGTCTGCAGAAATGGTTCGCGATAATCGAAATAAACCTTTGCCGCACTTGGGCGATCATTCTCTTTGATCTTCATCGTAATCTGAAGATAAGCATTTACTTTTTCCATTTTTTACTTGTTTTAAATTGTTTATAATGCTACAGCTTTTTTGTATTGCGATGGCAAAATTAGGAATAGTTGTGCAAAATACAGCTGTACATTCCTATAAAAGAATGGTTAATATGCGCACGATGTTTTGTTAAGTGAAAAAGTTTGAGTAATTTCACCACCGAAATGACGGTATTTACCATTTTTTTTGAAGCTGATTTTATGAAGAAAGAAGATGTTAAATCATATTCGATAACAGAGAATGAACATTCCGGACTTGAGCTGGAACTCCAGTTTATGCCCCGATTCTTTATGGAGAATCCGGGTGCTCTGACACCTCATATCCATGAGTTCTATCAGATTATCTGGTTTCGCAGGGGGCATGAGTGCATCACGTTGATTTCATAGATTATCCGGTTTCAGATGATACTATCTTCTTCGTGGCTCCTGGACAGGTGCATGCTTTCGATGGAGCGAACGATTATGAGGGTGTCATCATCCACTTCAATGCCTACGATTCCTTACCTTATTGTAAGATAACGAGCGAGGAGGCTGACAGGCTGATGCTGCTGGTAAATGAGATGAACCGGGAGTATTCTCTGACGGGTGCCTTCGCTCACAGAGACTATATGCAGAATCTTCTGCGCCTGTATCTTATCAGGATACGTCGAAGTGGCGAAAGAAAGGAAATGCAGAAACTCTATGTGTCGTGTATCGCCAACAGAACCTTTGTCAGATTCCGCCAACTTCTTGAACAGAACTTCCATCGGGTTCATACGGTACAGGATTATGCCGATCTGCTCAATATCTCGGCTCGCACCCTGACGAAGTATGTCAGTCAGAGTGCCCATCGTTCGCCTCTGAAGATCATCAATGAGCGAATCGTACTTGAAGCTAAGCGGCAGATTCTGCATTCTACGCTTAGTATCAAGGAAGTGGCATTCCAGCTAGGCTTTGAGGATCCGTCTTACTTCGTGAAGTTCTTCAAGCGAATGACGGGCAAGATGCACAAGGAATTTAAAAACGAAGCAAAAGATAGATAAATCAAAAAGATAATCAAAACTAAAAGATAAAGTATGATGCAGAACAAGAATATCACTTATACTGCAGAGAGAAAGTTTACGCAGGGGCAGATAGAGGAACTTTTCCTATCCATTCATTGAGTATCGGGCAAGTATCCGGAGCAGCTTTATCAGGCTCTTCTGCATTCTTCCTATGTGCTTACGGCGTGGGACGGAGATCGGCTGGTGGGGTTGGTCCGGGGATTGGATGATGGTGGCATGACAGCCTTCCTGCATTATCTTCTGGTTTCTCCCGATTATCAGCATCAAGGTATCGCCTCCCAATTAGTAGGGCATGCAAAGGAGCATTATCGCTCTTATTTCTATATCAACGTGATGTCCGAAGAGAGTTGCAATGCCACATTCTATCAGCGTCATGGTTTCGAATAGATGCCTGATGGAGTAGCAATGCAAATCTGTCATGCGGTAGATTTAGGGGTAACTGCTATAGAGAAATAACGCCAACTTAATAGTGGTGATAGATTTTTTGTCTATCACCGTTACTTTTACTTTATGCTTTATTTGTCGTAAATCATCGTATTATATCTTTTATATGATTTTACATTACTTCAAAGCGTTTTAGTTTCAGTTGTTTTTAAGGGGGTACCGTCTTGACGATCGATGATGTCGTTGATTACGATTCCTGCTATTGCCATACCGAATGAGGCGGTGATGTGGCAGAGTGAACCGTTGATTTGTGCTTTTGACGTGCACCATTCGTGTTCGACGAGTCGTTGGTCGCCAGGAGCATCATAGACGGCTGTATCTGTCCCTCGCTCTCCGCTGAGCAGCTTCGCCTTAGGACATAGGCAACCACCGGTGCCGCAGGCTTTGTTCACGCCCAGATTCTCCATAGGTTTTTCCTCGCTATAGACGCATTGGAACTTGCGACTTGGAGCTGTCTTGTTATGCTTGAACTTCTTGCGCAAGGCTCGTGCTAACGGGTCGCCTTTTACTTTCCAAAACTCTGCTTTCCTGATCATGAAGGGGTCGCGTCGGAGGGCTGCACCCATGGAGGATATGAAGGTGATGTGGTTGGGTAGGGCGGTGGCACGGAGTATGAGGTCGGCTTTATCCTTCAGCGAGTCGATGGCGTCGATGATGTAGTCGTAGTCTTCCATGTGGAACTCGTCGGCTGTTTCTGCCTCGTAGATTTTCTGATAGGCTGTGATGTTGGCGTCAGGGTTGATTTCCAACAGGCGATTGTGCAGCGCATCTACCTTCACCTCGCCTATGGTGCGGCTTGTTGCCATCAGCTGTCGGTTGCAGTTGGTAACGCACACTCGGTCGCTGTCCACGATGGTGATGTTGCGTATGCCGCTTCTTATCAGTCCCTCGGCGCACCATGATCCTACGCCTCCGATACCGAAGATGAGCACTCGTACCGACTGTATTCTCTCAAGATTATCCTTTCCCAGGAGCAATTCGGTGCGTCGCTGCATTCCTTGCTCCATTGTTGTGATTCTATTTTCCATTTATTTTTTGTAAGAATTATTATACTTTATGGGTGTGTTATAGTTCTAATTTAGAACTCCGAGACAAAGATAATGCAAAGATACGAAAAAAATGAGAACAATATTATTTGTTATTGTGGATTATTGCTCTTTTGAAATATCACCCTTCCATCTCTTCTTTCACGTAGTCAACGGCACGGTTTATATAATCGATAAAAGGTTTGGTGGTCTTGAATAGTTCTGCCACACGCTGGGCAAGATTTTCTTCAAGCAGGAAGTTGTCATCCGTTTCGGCAGTCAGACAGAAACTCTTCATTCGCATCCAGTCGGCATAGGGTGCATTGGGGTCGTATTCTCTTGGCACACGCTTTAATGCTCCTTCCATGTCAGGAGAAAAGAGGCTGTTGACCTTTCCCAAGATGCTTGTGCTGAAAGTTTCCCATTCGTCACTAATATCTTCATGCAATATTTTGATAGCCTTATTGTCGTAGCAATAGTTGCCTGAAGCAAGCATGTGGGCGTGTGGATATTCCGAGCTGTTGCCGGCTCCGATATGGAAATAATACCCTGCATGCATAGACTTCTTGCCCCCTTTTGCCAGGAATACGCCGAAATGGGTTTTGTACGGTGACTTGTCCTTGCTGAATCTTGTGTCGCGGTAAATGCGATACGTACAGTCTTTGATTGTCAGCGGGGCGATGTCTTTGTCAAAGCGTCCTATTTCTGTAATGAGGCTTTCGCATAATGCGTTCCATTTCTTTAATACCTCTTGGTATCGTTCTTTATTAGTGCTAAACCATTTGCGATTGTTGTTCTTCTCCAAATCGCGAAGGAAATCCAGTATCTCTTTCATTATGTATGTTTTTTTAAATTATTTTATTTCCTTTCCCGATGTTTATATATGTCTTCTTATGTATCGGGCAAGACCGTAAACATATCTGCGAAATCCCAGGCGATAGTGGAGCAGGCGGTCGAACCATGCAAGATGTTTGTTGAATAGACGAACCGTAACGCCTACATAGACCATTGCGAAGAGTGTTCCGATGGCCACAATCTCCCATTTCCATGAACCGAGAAGCAGGAAGCAGAACATGACGGCTAAGACCACGAGCGTGATGTCCACACGAATCTTGGCTTTAGGGAAAGGCCAGCCGGTAACCTTGTGAATGGCAATGGAAATGCCCTCGCCAGGCATGGTTACGGAGCCGCATTTTACCTCCATGGCTATTCCGAAACCGAGGATGGTGCAACCGGCAATCTGCACAAGGGCATTGACCAGAATGTTTTCTGAAACCATCCACTCGGTAAGCACCATGTTGAGGTCTATGAGCATTCCGAAAATAAAGCCGATTGCGAGCTGGAAGAGTTGCACCCACTCGAAGTTTCTTCTCAGAATCAGAATCTGCAGCACCACGAAGATTGCGTTCATCATGATGGTGTAGCCGCCGATAGTCCATCTTGGGATGTAGTCAAGCATCTTTCCTGCCGAAGCCATCACATAAGGGATGGTGGAAATAACGCTTGAACCTAACTGACTCCGCACACATGCAGCGACTCCGAAAGTCATTACATAGAGCGATGCGAGCAGCAGAATATGCTGCCATGTAAAAGATATAACTTCTTCTTTCTTAATCATTTATGTTCTTTTGTTATCAATTCATTCAGTTTATCCTCTCTGATAATCTTCGGCTGAGTCTTGCCAGTGAGAATGAGAATCTTCTTGCCGTTACGATAAATATGAAGCTGTCGTGAGCGAACCACGGCAGTCAACTCCTCATCGTCTTGTATGGCTTGCCAGATAGGATAATATACTCCCTCTGGTTCAAACAACTTCTTTTGAAGATGTGAACAGAGGTTAGTTGTATCAATAGTCATAGACATATTTTTCTTCAAACTTTTTATTTTCAAAGATTCATGTGCAAATACGCCATCAGCGCAACCAGTATCAGCAGAATGGCAGGAATGCCGTATTTGAATTTCTTGTGCATCGTTTTATGGTGCCAGACTTTCATTCCCATCCATGCTCCGATGCTTCCTCCAAGTACAGCCAGCAACAAAAGCGTAACTTCTGGAATGCGCCACTTGGCTTTCTTGGTCTTATACTTGTCAATGCCGTACACGAAGAATGTAACTGTATTGATGGCAAGGAGATAGTATGTGAGGCAACTATGTAATGTATTCATGCTCGCCAATACGCTCCTTCAGAAACTCTGTCATTATGAAATACGGATTGCCGAGCAGGGCAGGGATGCCAACCACCTGAGCCACAGCTGAGCGAGGAAAGAGCCGCAGCTGTTGCCCAGAAGCAAGTCGGGCTGCTCTCGGTCTATAATAGCACGTATTTCCTTCAATGCCTTCTTGGGATGCAATGGCAAGTCGGGAGTCAGCACCACCGCAGTCCCCTCGAATGACTCTATCAATGCCTTCGCCATCGGACAGCTGCCCGTGGCGAAGAATCCGTGTAGGAATAATATCTTCTTCATAATTGCAAAGATAGTGCAAATTAAGAGAAGAACGAAGTGAAATTATTCTTTTTTATTGATGTGAAGTATAGGATTGTTTATTGTATTCTTTATCTGTAGCCCCAGGATACAACTCTTGCCCAAATACAATTAAGTGATGGCGATGAAGTGCCATTATCAATATGTAACTAGTGCGTCACCTATAGTACTTTAGCAAGATTACTACAGTACTTTATAAAGATTACTGTAGTACTTTGACTGGATTACTCCAGTACTTGACGAAAGTACTGGGCTTAGTCATACCAATTGATGTTCTCTTCATAGTTGTCGAACTTCATTTCTTCGGTTACTCCTACTTTTTTCAGAGTATTGAGGATAAAGTCTTGCTCATGGGGTGGAAGAGCTCGGGTGCCACGTCGTCGCTCAAAGTACGGATTACGACTCCAATGGTTGATGCATATTGACATAAAACGGCTGTACTGCTCGGGGAACATATGCTTTTGGAAATTGGTAAATCCACGGGCGTAGATTACCGGCTTGCTGTTACGATAGTAGATGCACGACTCATTTTTGCTACATTTGTTTGGATTAATAAGTTGTAGATACTCTTCACGCTCCATTAGGGTGGAGTATGCTGTTTGATGTAAGCAGGTAGTTGCCATAGGGCAGTTGCTATGCTCACATACTGGATAGTCGTTTGGTAAAGATGTGTATTCTTTCTTTGGCATATATTTTTTGTTTTACATGTTTCTATAAAATAAAAATGCAAACGCCGATTTATAGGCGTTTGCATTTTTTTATCTGATTATTTTATAAATCGCTTAGTCTTGCTCAATCGCACCTTGGGCGGCCGCAAGTCTGGCAATAGGTACTCTAAACGGAGAGCATGAAGCGTAGTTCATACCTACCTTAGCGCAGAACTTAACTGATGAAGGTTCACCACCGTGCTCACCGCAGATACCGGTGCGGAGGTTAGGACGTGTAGCGCGACCGTTCTCAACAGCCATCTTGATGAGCTGGCCAACACCCTCCTGGTCAAGAACCTGGAACGGGTCAACCTTCAAAATTTTCTTCTCCATATATGCTGGGAGGAATGAAGCGATGTCGTCACGAGAGTAGCCGAAGGTCATCTGTGTCAAGTCGTTGGTACCGAATGAGAAGTACTGAGCCTCCTCTGCAATCTTAGCAGCTGTAAGGGCAGCACGAGGAATCTCAATCATTGTACCAACCTCAAACTCAACCTCTACGCCGTACTCTGCGAATACTTCCTTAGCGGTAGCGAGGATGATAGACTTCTGCTGCTTGAGCTCCTGTACAGTACCGATGAGCGGAACCATAATTTCAGGACGTGGGTTGAAGCCTTCCTTCTTCAGCTGGCAAGCAGCACCGAGGATGGCACGTGTCTGCATAGCTGTGATTTCGGGGAATGTGATGCCAAGACGGCAACCACGGTGACCGAGCATTGGGTTGTTTTCTGCTAATGAGTTAACACGCTTCTTGATTTCTGAAACGCTAACACCCATTTCATTAGCCATGGTCTCCTGACCAGCCTTATCGTGGGGAACGAACTCGTGGAGAGGTGGGTCGAGCAAACGGATGTTCACATGGCAACCGTCCATAGCCTTGAGGATGCCGTAGAAGTCGGCCTTCTGATAGGGGAGGAGCTTGGCAAGAGCCTTCTCACGACCCTCTACAGAGTCAGCCAAAATCATCTCACGCATAGCAACAATCTTCTGGTCGTCGAAGAACATGTGCTCTGTACGTGTCAGACCGATACCCTTAGCACCGAACTGACGTGCAACCTTAGCATCGTGAGGAGTATCAGCATTGGTGCGAATCTCCATCTTGGTATACTTGTCGCAGAGGTCCATGAGCTCCTTGAAGTCGCCTGAAAGCTCAGCAGCCTTAGTCTCAATCTGGCCAGCGTAAACCTGACCTGTAGTACCGTTCAATGAGATGTAGTCGCCCTCTTTGTAAACAACGCCTTCAATCTCGACAGTCTTGGTCTTGTAGTCTACATTGATAGAGCCTGCACCAGAAACGCAGCACTTACCCATACCACGAGCTACAACGGCAGCGTGAGAAGTCATACCGCCACGGGCTGTAAGGATACCCTCAGCAGCTGACATACCAGCGAGGTCCTCAGGTGAAGTTTCGATACGAACCATGATTACCTTCTTTCCATCATCGTGCCATTCCTCAGCATCGTCAGCGTGGAATACAATCTGACCGCAAGCTGCACCTGGAGAAGCAGGAAGACCCTGTGTGATAACCTTAGCCTTAGAGAGAGCCAATTTGTCGAATACTGGGTGCAAGAGCTCGTCGAGCTTCTGCGGCTCGCAGCGAAGAATGGCTGTCTTCTCGTCAATCATACCCTCGTGAAGGAGGTCCATAGCAATCTTAACCATAGCGGTACCAGTACGCTTGCCGTTACGTGTCTGGAGGAACCAAAGCTTGCCTTCCTGAACGGTGAACTCCATATCCTGCATGTCGCGGTAGTGCTTCTCAAGCTTGTCCTGAAGAGCGTCAAGCTCCTTGTAGAGTTCAGGCATTGCCTCTTCCATTGAAGGATAGTTAGCAGCACGATCTTCTTCAGAGATGCCGGCACGCTCAGCCCAACGCTGTGAGCCAATCTTTGTAATCTGCTGCGGTGTACGGATACCAGCAACTACGTCCTCGCCTTGAGCGTTGATAAGGTACTCGCCGTTGAAGAGGTTCTCGCCATTACCAGCATCGCGGCTGAAGCAAACACCAGTTGCAGATGTCTCACCCATATTGCCGAATACCATAGCCATAACAGAAACAGCTGTTCCCCACTCGTCAGGAATTCCTTCCATCTTACGATAGAGGATAGCGCGCTCGTTCATCCAGCTGCGGAATACAGCGCAGATAGCACCCCAAAGCTGCTCCTTAGGATCGGTTGGGAAATCGCTGCCTGTCTGCTCCTTGATAGCCTTCTTGAAAAGCTCAACAAGTTTCTTAAGAGACTCTACAGAGAGGTCCTTATCAAGAACAACGCCCTGCTCCTCTTTCACCTTCTCGATGATAGCTTCGAACGGATCGATATCTTCCTTGTTCTCTGGCTTCATGCCAAGGACAACGTCACCGTACATCTGTACGAAACGACGGTAGCTGTCGTAAACGAAGTGTGGGTTGCCTGTCTTCTCTACCATGCCTGCAGCAACCTCGTCGTTCAGACCAAGGTTGAGGATGGTATCCATCATACCCGGCATTGAAGCGCGGGCACCTGAACGTACTGAAACCAAGAGAGGATTCTTCGGGTCGCCGAACTTGCAGTTCATCAGTTCCTCTGTGTGAGCAACTGCAGCGTTTACTTCGTCGGTTAGCATCTCTACAATCTTCTGCTGACCTACCTTATAATACTCATTGCAAGTGTCGGTTGTTATTGTAAAACCAGGAGGCACCGGAACACCGATATGGTTCATCTCAGCAAGGTTGGCACCCTTGCCACCAAGTACCTCACGCATTGAAGCGTTACCTTCGGCCTGTCCATTACCGAAAGTATAAACTCTTTTTTCGTTCATAAGTTAATTAGGTTTGTTTTTTATATTTCTTTATTATATGTTTTTTCTATTTGCAAAGATAATTCCAATTTCGGAATATACCAAATAAATTTAGCCAAAAATGCAATGTCTATATTGCATTTCTATATAGTTTATCTGTTATCGCAAACATTTTCATTGGTTATCGTTGATATTTGTAAATATCATAATGTCATTTTGTAATATTCTAATAATCCGTTGATTGGACTTTTTAATATCTTTCCGACAGTATAGCCGTTGATTTCTGCTGCTTTATGCAATTGAATGCTGTAGTAATGGGCTATGCTGCCTATGGCATTTATCACGGGTGTAGCGCCGCTGCTGATATATTGTCTCAAATTCTTGTTGATGAATTGCTCGAAGTTCATTATAACGAGTTGCTCAATGTCGGGATTGTCTATGTGTCGGGCTGCAAACTGCGATAAAGATGCTAGAAATCGGTTGGGGGCTGGCTGTCTATATACATTATTTATTATATCAGACAATTCCAGTTGGGTTTCTTCTTTAAAACTATTGCACAGTTGTTGGGATAACAATCCTTTGAAAACTGCATTGACTATTAGTTTGCCTAGAGCTGCTCCGCTGCCTTCGTCGCCAAGAATGAATCCGAGTGGTGGGGTGTGTAGCGTCATCTTCTGTCCGTCGTATAGACATGAGTTGGAGCCGGTGCCAAGTATACACACCAATCCTTCTTTGTTTCCGCATAAGGCGTGGCATGCCGCCATTATGTCGCTTTCTATTGTTATTGCCGCATTTTTGTGGAATACGTTTCTCAGCATTTGGCCGATAATGTGGGTCTTGTCGGCCACGCAGCCAGCTCCATAGTAATGTATCTGGTCGACGTCGTTGAGATTTATGGCTTTCTGTCGGGCCTCGACTTCCATATCGACTTCAATTGTCTGCCTTACTTCTTCCTGCGACTGCACCACTGGGTTGATGCCCTTGGTGTGTATTATATGTGTAGTGTGCTTGTGGCTGACGAAGCACCAGTCGGTCTTGGTGCTTCCACTGTCTACAATAAGTATCATATTTTTTTATTTCAAGTAGAGATAGTAAATTGCAGCTAGAGCAATTACTACTATTGCTGTTAAAACAAGTTTGATAATGCAACCGGTAATCTTCTTGAATATCAGAAAACCAAAGATTATTGCTACTATAATGAATACGTAATAACCAAAATTAGAAGACATAATTTACTCTTTTTGAATTTTTGTGCAAAGATACAACAAAAAATCGGTTAGTCAGATGTTCTTGACAAAAAGAAAAAAGGGTATGACCTTCATTGGCCATACCCTTCAATGGGATATTATTCGATTAGTTCTCCATAAACTTCTTGGCGGCGCGCAGTTGATGGCGCATGTTGCTGAGCAGCTGCTGGCTCTCCTGAAGCACGTTGAGATATACGAGCGACACCTTGAGGTTGCTGTTGTCCTTGGCCTGCTGTATGCGGTCGATGTGGTGCTTTCTCACTACTGAGAGGTTGTCCTTGCATTGGTCGGCCATGGCGAGAGTGTCGCGATAGTGCTCGAAGCGTGATGTTGAAATCTGAGCCTCGGTCTGCTGCATGAGGTCGTTGATGCTGTTGCGTACGGCTATGAACTCGTCTATGTAGACCTGGGGCAGCGGATTGAAGTTATTGTCGACGTGCTCCTTGATGGGGTCGAGCATGCGGCGCAAGCAGTAGAGATACTGTTCGGAAGAGTTGATGCCCAGATGGAACCATGTGTTGCGCTCGATGGCAATCTCGGCAGGTACACGCTTCAAGGCGAGCAGCTCCTGGCGTCTGTACTTCTTTAGGATTTCCATTTCCTTGTCGAGGTTGGACAGTACGTGTCTGAGTATCTTCGGACTCTCACTCTCCAGTCCGTTGATGATTTCGTTGAACTGTGTCAATGTGAAGCGGGTCATGAAGCTCTGTGTACGCGATACGTGCTTCTTGAGCAAGTCCCAAACGATTTCGGGGTCGCGGGTGCGCATCATAAGCTGGAACACATCCTCCTTGCCAGCCTCCTGCTCCTTGCGTTTGTAGTTTCTGTTGCTGCGGATAAGCAGGAAGATAACCAGTGCCATCAGCAGAACCTTTGCCAAAGCTCCTCCGTAGAACATAACTAGGCAGACGAGAGCACAGGTGGCGAATGCAACACCGGCTGTGATGAACCATCCACCGATAACGCTTATCACACCCGTAACACGGAATACTGCACTCTCGCGGCTCCAGGCGCGGTCGGCCAATGAAGAGCCCATTGCAACCATAAATGTTACGTATGTGGTAGACAGAGGCAACTTATAGTTGGTGCCGATTGTGATGAGCATTGAAGCCAGAACAAGGTTTATGGCAGCTCTCACTACGTCGAATGCGGCGCCGTCGTTAAGCTCAGCCTCCTGCTTGTTGAAGCGTGAGTCAATCCATCTTCTAAGACCTACGGGCAGCATCAGGGTGATGCTTGAACTTGAATCTTGAGTGATTCTCACTACACCACGAGCCACACGTGACGAACCGAACATCTCGTCGCCCTCGTCCTGACGGCTGAGGTCTACAGAAGTCTTGATTACGTTTCGGGCCTTCTTGGATGTAGCCATAGCAATAATCATTATGACACCGGCAGCCAGCAGGAAGAGTGGGGGAGTCTGTGCCGAACCGTTAAGCGAGTCCATCATATAGTTGGTGGCACCTACCGAGTTGGAGTTGGCGATGAAGTCCTGATAAGAGTCGAGACCTGCGAGAGGCACGCCGATGAAGTTGACAAGGTCGTTGCCGGCGAAAGCCATGGCAAGGGCGAATGTACCCATGAGCACGATAAACTTGAACACGTTTACCTTGAGCAGATGGATTATCTCCATTACAATGGTAGAACCGATGAATGTGTAGATGATAAGAGCAGTCATGTTGTTCTCAATCCACATTCTTGTGTCTTCAGCGATGAAGCGCGACTTGCCCATTCCCTTAAGGAAAATGAAGTAAGAAAGGGCTGTGAAGGCGATACCACCGAAAATGGCTATCGACCAGCGTGAGTGCTTGCGGTAGTTGAATGTGAACACTATACGTGAGAGCCACTGTACAACAATACCGAATACGAAAGCAATGGCTACGCTGACAAAAATTGCCACGATAACGCTTAACGCCTTGTCGGTGTTGAGAAGGTCGCCGAATGAGAGCGAGGGGTCGCCTGCAATCTTGATGGCAGCCAGAATGAACGTTCCGCCCAACAACTCAAACACGAGCGATACGGTAGTTGACGTAGGCATTCCCAAGGTGTTGAAGATGTCGAGAATGATGACATCGGTTACCATCACGGCGAGGAATATTGTCATTACATCGTAGAACGAGAAGTTGGACGGCTGCATGATTCCATGTCTTGCAACGTCCATCATTCCCGACGACATTACAGCACCTATCGCCACACCTGCCGATGCTACAATCAATACTGTGCGAAACTTGGCCACCTTGGCACCAATCGCACTGTTCAAGAAATTCACGGCATCGTTGCTGACTCCGACAAAAAGGTCGAATATAGCCAGACATAGCAAGAATGCCACAATCACAAGATACATTGTTTCCATATTGCTTTTTATAGTATGAATGGGTTTGTTTTGTATTTTTTACGCTGCAAAATTATAATTGCAATATTACACGTGGTTTAAACATATATTACAATCCTGTTACAAGCCACATTTGGAGGTAATACAAGCCGCATTTGGGGTTAATGTCTGTTAATAATTTCTGCCAAAGTATTGTACTTTCGCAATAACATCGTAATTTAGTGAAGCAATTATATTAACAATGGAAAAATTTAAAGTAATCATAGTGGAAGACGTGCCCTTGGAACTCAAAGGCACCGAAGGAATTCTGCATAATGAAATGCCCGAAGCCGACGTCATAGCTACTGCCGATTCGGAAGATGCATTCTGGAGAGAATTCAGACAAAACAAGCCCGACCTCGTGCTTCTCGACTTGGGTCTTGGAGGCAGCACGACGGTGGGAGTGGAGATTTGCCGCAAGCTGAAAGGCGAGCACCCGGAAATGAAGGTGCTTATCTTCACGGGCGAAATACTGAACGAGCGCCTGTGGGTTGACGCTATTGATGCCGGATGCAACGGCATAATACTCAAGAGTGGCGAAATGCTCACCCGTAGCGACATAATGCGGGTGCTGGAAGGAAAGAAATATGTATTCAACCAACCTATATTAGAAAAGGTGGTGGAACGCTTCTGCGAGTCGGTACGCAACGTCATGCAGCACAATGACGCCATGATACGCTACGAGATTGACGAGTATGACGAGCGCTTCCTGCGCCATCTTGCCCTTGGCTACACAAAGGAGCAAATATCCAATCTCCGTACAATGCCTTTCGGAGTGAAGAGTCTGGAGAAGCGTCAGAACGAACTTGTTCAGAAACTCTTCCCTAATGGCAATCAGGGAATGGGCATCAACGCCACACGTCTTGTGGTGAAGGCTTTCGAGCTTCAGATACTTGACGTGCAGAACCTTTATGCCGATGAGTAGAAGGCTTGTCACCATAATATCGGCTTACACATGCCTGGCGCTCTTCGTCATTCAGATAGCGTTGGTGTTGGGTTCGTGGGTGGCTTCGGTGCTATTTCCCGAACTTGCAATACGCTCTATGTTTGTAGGCGAAAGCGTAAGGTGGTTTTGGAGCAGTCTGGCTGACAATATGTCGTCCACGTTATTGGTGTGGCTTCTGCTGTCGGGCGCTATGGTCGAACTGTTTGTAGGAGGCGGACTGCTCAGGGCCATAACTTCCTACCGTCAAACTACCGATTACGAACGGATGGCTCTGATGGTTGTGGCGTGGGAATTGGTGGCAATGGCAATTGTGCTTTTCCTGCTTGCCTTCGTTCCGCATGCCGTGTTGCTGAGCGCGCTCGGTACGATTACGCCCGATTCCTATATTGACAGCTTCGTGATAATGGCAATGGTAGGGGTGAGCATAATGTCGCTTACCTACGGCATGGTGACGGGACGCTACCCGACGTTTGTAGATGCTTTTGGCGCTGCCGCAACGGGTGTAGCCACGACAGCACCATTAGTTATTGTGTATTTGTTGGTAGCAGAACTCTACAGCTCTGTTGTCTGGATGTTCACTTGATGTCGAGATTGTCAAATACAAGTCCCTTTTGCAATACCTTGTCAAACTCGTTCTCGAAGTTGGGAGTGAATATAGATTTGCCGATGTTCTCCTTTATCTCGTCGAGAGTCCAGTAGCGTCCGCCGTCCAGCTCGTCTGTACTCGGATGTATCGGCTCGTTGTAAAGAGTGCAAAATACATTGACAAGCTCTTTCTCTACACGGCTCTCAAATACGTACGACTTTATGAAGACAGGGCTGAACCGGCTGATGCCCAGCTCTTCGGACACTTCACGATGCAGAGCCTCAGCAATAGTCTCGCCATAGTCAACGTGTCCGCCGCATGCCGTGTCCCATTTGTCCGGCTGAATGTCTTTCCATTCAGGACGCTTCTGCAGATAAAGTCCTTTCTGCCGGTTGAATACATGCAGATGAACTACGGGGTGAAGCTGCTTCGAACCATTGTGTGCTTCGCCCCTTGAAATGCGGCCTATAACGTTTCCGCTTTCGTCGACGAGCGGGAAACACTCGTTCTTATTGTCCTTTTTCATATTTTGGGTTCAATCTTTTTTGTCATTTTAGTGTTACGGCTTCTTCATTCAGCATTACAGCTTCTTCATCCAGCTTTAATACTAATTACAGGCTGATGGTGTAGATTTTGCTGCCGCTGAAGGAGTTCTGGATAGAGTCGTTGTCGGGTGTGGTCTTGAATATTCCGAAGATGGAACTGCCGCTGCCGCTCATCTGTGCGTAGGCTGCTCCTGCTTCGTACAGCTTGTCCTTGATGTCCTGCAATTCGGGATATTGTGCGAAGACGCTCTCCTCGAAGTCGTTGGTAAGCAATCCCTTCCATTGTTCTATAGGCATGGCAACTATCTCGCGGCACGACACCTCGGGCATGCGTGGAGTAATACCGGCAAAGGCCTCCTTGGTCGATACGGACACCTGTGGCTTCACAATGACGAGAGTATAACCGCTCAATGTGTTGTCTGTGATTTCTACAGGCGACAGAATCTCTCCAATACCCTCAGCATAGGCAGGTTCGGCATTTATGAAGAACGGGCAGTCGGCACCAAGACGTGCAGCATACTTCTCCAGTTCGGCATTGCCTGCATTGATGCGAAAACGCTGGTCGAGCAGCTTCAGCATGAAAGCAGCATCGCTCGAACCGCCACCAAGTCCTGCCTGGCTCGGAATACGCTTGTACAGATGTGCGTGAATGCGCGGAATTTCATAATCGGCAGCCAGCAAGTTGTAGGCTTTCACCACAAGATTGTCAGCCTCGTTGCAGCATATTCCGTCACCGCTTATCTTGAGGTTGCAATTCGTGTCAGAAGGGAATTGCTCGCTCATGGTCTTTATCTCCAAAGCATCACAAAGCTGCACGGGCAGGAATACTGTCTGCAGATTGTGGTAGCCGTCGTTTCGCTTCTCGACGATATTAAGTCCGAGATTTATTTTAGCGCAAGGAAAATCTATCATATAATATAAGGTGTAGTTAGGGGTAAATGCAAGAGGGGATGTGCCCATACATCCATTGCATGAAGCATATCCCCTCAGGTTTTCAGTAAATATATTATTTCTCTCTCTTTATCTTGTCAACGTAAGCATCGATAACAGCCACGGCTGTGATGTTGACGATGTCGCGTACCGAGCTCTCGAAGTCGGTGAAGTGGATAGGCTTGTTAAGACCCATCTGGATCGGGCCGATGATCTCGGCATCAGGATCTAAAGCCTGCAGCAGCTTGTAGCTGCCCTGGGCGCTGCTCATATTGGGGAATACGAGAGTGTTGACATCCAGTCCCTTCAAGCGTGTGAACGGATACTTGTCGTCACGAAGCTGCTTGTTGAGAGCAAAGTTGACCTGCATCTCGCCATCGATAATCATGTCGGGATAACGCTCCTGCAGAGTCTCCACAGCATTGTGAACCTTTACCGGGCTGCCAATCTCGTCAGTACCGAAGTTAGAGTAGCTGATCATGGCAATGTGCGGCTTCTCGTTGAAGAACTGTACCGTGTTGGCAGAAAGACGGGCGATGTCGATAAGTACGTTCTCATCGGGATGACGGTTGATGAGTGTATCCGAGAGGAAGAACACGCCCTTCTTGGTGTTGAGGATGTGCATTGTGGCGAAAGTGCTGAACTCCGGACGAATGCCGATAACCTCCTTAGCCACCTTGATAGTGTTGGAGTATTTGGTGTACAATCCGGTGATGAATGCGTCAGCATCGCCTGTCTCCACCATCATCATACCGAAGTAGTTGCGCTCGTACATCTTGTCGTAAGCCTCCTCAAAGGTGTAACCCTGACGGGCACGCTTCTTGGCAAGGTGCTTGGCGTAAGTGGCACGTCTGCCCTGTTCCTGATCGGCACGCATGTCAATCAGTTCAATACCGTCGAGATTAAGCTTCAAGCGTTCAGCCACACGACGCAAACGGTCGGGGTTGCCCAGAAGGATAGGGTAGCAGAAGCCTTCGGTCTTGGCCTGTACGGCAGCCTTCATCATAGATGGATGAGCACCTTCGGCAAACACAACGCGCTGCGGGTGCATGCGTGCAGTATCGTGAAGGTTGCGTGTCAGCTTGGTTTCCTGGCCGAGCAGCTCCATAAGGTTCTTCTTGTACGAATCCCAGTCGGTAATGGTCTTTCTTGCCACTCCGCTTTCGATAGCAGCCTTAGCCACGGCAGCACTAACCTCTGTGATAAGACGCGGATCAACGGGTTTCGGTATGAAGTACTTAGGACCGAAGCTGAGGTCGTTGACATGGTAAACCTCATTAACAATATCGGGAACCGGCTGCTTAGCCAAGTCGGCAATAGCATGTACGGCAGCCATCTTCATCTCCTCATTGATAGCCTTGGCATGAACGTCAAGAGCACCACGGAAAATGTATGGGAAACCGATTACATTGTTAATCTGGTTGGGATAGTCGCTACGTCCGGTAGACATGAGCACGTCAGGACGGCTTGCCATTGCATCCTCGTAGCTGATTTCAGGCACGGGGTTGGCAAGAGCAAATACGATAGGCGAATCAGCCATTGAGCGAATCATGTCCTGCGAAAGCACATTACCCTTTGACAGACCTACGAATACGTCGGCACCTTTGATAGCCTCCTCAAGAGTGTGAATGTCGGTTCGGTTGGTGGCAAACATCTGCTTCTGTGGTGTAAGGTTAGGACGGTCGGCTGTGATTACGCCCTTAGAGTCGAGCATTACGATGTTCTCTACCTTTGCTCCCAATGCCACATAAAGCTTTGTGCAGCTGATGGCAGCCGCTCCGGCACCATTTACAACGATGCGCACATTGGCAATATCCTTGCCTGCCACTTCGAGAGCGTTCTTCAGTCCGGCAGCCGAGATGATGGCAGTACCGTGCTGGTCGTCGTGCATTACAGGAATGTCGAGAGTCTTCTTCAGACGCTCCTCAATGTAGAAGCATTCAGGAGCCTTGATGTCCTCAAGGTTGATGCCGCCGAATGTCGGGGCAATCTTCTCTACAGCCTCGCAGAACTTCTCAGGGTCTTTCTCGGCTACCTCAATGTCGAACACATCGATGCCTCCGTATATCTTAAACAGAAGTCCCTTGCCTTCCATTACTGGCTTGCCGCTCATGGCACCAATGTCGCCAAGGCCAAGTACGGCAGTACCGTTAGAAATTACAGCAACGAGGTTGCCCTTATCTGTGTACTTATACACATCGTCAGGATTGCTCTGGATTTCCAAGCATGGGAAAGCTACTCCTGGAGAATATGCAAGACTAAGGTCGGTTTGGGTGTGGTAAGGTTTTGTCGGCTTGACTTCAATTTTGCCAGGACGACCGCTTTGGTGGTATTCCAAAGCGCTTTCTTTTGTAATTTTTACCATTTTTATTCTGTTTTAGTTATTTTATGTTCATTTATTTACAAAATACTAACGTTATCTTATAATACGATACAAAAGTAACTAAAAACAAGAAAACCTACAACTTTATTTGCGTTTTTATTTGGAAAACTTTGACTCGGCCAAAAGTTTTTGTAACTTTGCAGCGCTTAAAACATACACATTAAATATATACTGATAAATCATACAGATGCATAAAGACAATTTACAGACCAACTACCGTATGGAGTTGCCTGCCAAGATAATGCAAGTAGCAATGCGTGAGTTCAGACGTTGTGGCGTCAAGGCTGTCAAGATGGACGATATAGCAAGTAGGCTGAGCATATCGAAGCGTACATTATATGAAATATTCTCAAATAAGGAAGAATTGCTTTTGGAATGTGTCCGTATGCAAGAGGAGGCTTTCGACAGCCATATGACTGAATTCGGCAGCGACAGCAGTCACAATTCTATTGACATTATACTTGAGTTTTACAGGTTTCAGATGCAGAACGTAAGTGACGTGTCGCCGGCTTTCTATGAGGAACTCTCCAAGTATGGACATGTGGTGGATTTTCTCAACAAGAAGCGCATCAAGCGTAATGCCAATGCCAAGGCGTTTTTTGCACATGGCGTGAGTGAGGGCTATTTCCGTAAGGATGTCGACTTTGACATAGTGTCGCAGATAGGTGCTGCTTCCATGGAGCATGCCATGAAGACAAAGATGTATGAAAAATATGGAATGAAGGATTTGCTGCACAACATTCTCTTCCTCTTCTTGCGTGGCTTGTGTACGGCTGAAGGCATTGCTCTGCTCGACGCTTCCGATGTCGAGTAAGGACAATTGGGAACTTAGTACGTCACGTAAGGCTCTATTCTTTTAAGGTCTTCGGGCGAGAATTCCTTCAACAGGCGCAATTCGCTTATGGATTTGATTATGCCGTGCAGCCGTCGGTAGTTGACTATCGCACTCGCCTGATAATAATTAATGTATGGATGGCGCTTGATTTGTGCAAGCGAACTCTTGTTTAAGTTTATTTTCTTGATGTTGTCGCTGTCGATATTGATATAGGCAATGGCCTTGGCAGGAAAGTCATCAATCTCAAGCAGTTGTTCTTTCGAAACATATCCGCCGAGGCGCGTGCGGTAATCCACTATGCGTCGGGCATAGTAGCTGCCTATTCCTGGTATCTTCTTCAATTCGGTTGTGTCTGAGCTGTTTATCTTTAAGGTCTCGCCTGGCTTTATTTTGGGCGAGTAGGCTTTGTCTTTTATATCCTGTTCGGTAGAATGATAATCGTTTGTAGTTATAGTGTAATTAGAATGCTGCTTGCCCTTTCTTACTTCTGGCAAAGATGAGGCAGGAAGGTAATCGCTTGATATGCGTATGTATGGTGCAAGACGCTTGTAGTCTTTGGCGGTCAGACCATATACGTAGGCAAAGTCTTCCTTGCATTGGTAGACGCCACCGTGGGCTCTATATTTGTAAATGTTACGAACTTGCCATGGCTGAAGTCCAAGACGTAGAAGTTGTGTGCTGTCGGCTGTATTTGGGTCGAAGCAGAAAGTTTCTACCTTGCGTGATGGCAAAGCATATGCGTCGGCAACATCTTCATCATGTCGTGATAGGTTCAAGTGTAGAGTGCTGTCTGTCGGATAGTTGATATTGTCACTGCTGTACTCTGTATCAGCTAAAAAACCGATTAAAGCTGAAATGACAACTAATAGACTTATGAGAAACAGCAAACCTCGTCTGTCTGATTTTATCATAGTAGTATGGCTTAAGGTATAGTATATTTTGCACAAAGATACGAAACGGAATGATTTTGTGCAAGATAATTCTTAAAAAGAATATAGTTTAGTAATAAAATAAAGCCTAATGTTTTGTCAATTTGAGCTAAAACATTACCTTTGTGTGCAAATTATAAAATTCCATCTTCATTCTTACTAATTATATGTGAGAAACTTTCATACTGGTTAAGTGTGAGAAACTAAAGAGGCAATTAGCATGGTTACAAATAAAAGTGTAAAAATAATTGGTTTCATCCTAGGGTTCTTCTTGATTTTAGGATGTAACTCACGTAGCAACAAATCATCTGAAGTTGGTGAAGATTTTGTGGCTAAACAGAATTTACAAGGCATTTGGCTTGATGACGATGACGATGATGTTGTCTTTCGAATCAAGGGAGATACTGTTTATTTCCCCGATTCTACTAGTATGCCTGCGTATTTCCGCATTGAGAAGGATTCATTTATAATAGTAGGTGGCAACACCATTAGCTACCATATAATAAAGCAAACGCCACATTTGTTTGTTTTCATAAATCAGAATGGCGAGAAGATAAAGCTTTGTAAGACGAATGATAAATCTTATCTAGATATGTTTGCTGCCAAGACTGTGTTGACAATAAACCAAAATAAGATTGTCAAGCGTGATACAGTGTTCTATAATAATGGCGATAAATATCATTGCTATATTCAGGTGAATCCTACCACGTATAAGGTGGCTAAAAGTTCATGTAATGAAGATGGGGTACAAGTGGATAATGTCTACTATGATAATATTGTCAATTTGAATGTATATAAAGGGGCTGGCAAAGTTTATTCAAGTGACATGCGCAAAGAAAATTTCAAAAACGAAGTGCCAAACCAGTTCTTGCGTCAGGCAGTGTTCAGTGATATGACATTTGACAAGGCGGATAATGAAGGTATGCATTTCTTTGCTGTTCTTGCTATTCCTGAAACTTCTATAAGCTATTATGTAGAAACTGTAGTCACTTATAATGGTAAGATTTTCTTCAGAATAAAGAGGTAAAATAAATTTAATATAATATAGGTAAAAAGAATATCATATTGTTTTTCTGAGCAATATGATATTCTTTTGTTTTTTATATAGTGTTATATAAAAATTTGACTGTATTACCTTGTTTTGATATTCTTATAGCCTACAAGTTGATCAGTTCTTTGACCAAACTGTCGAAAATATACAAGTATCTGGTATTCGTTTTCGGTTTGGTGAAAATTGCCTTCGCATGGCAATGGTATGGTTCTTGCTTCGTCTAGGCTAGTAGTTACATACCGGTAAGAGTAATAGCCTTGTTTCAATATTGCACACGCTTCATATTGTTTGGCTTCATTATTGTATTCCATCTTAATGCCATGTTCTCCCATAATGTTTGTCCATATTCCATTAATGTAAACAGGAGTAGTCTGCCGAGGTGTGCTTAATGTGAACTTGACGTTTACATAGTCAGAAGCAATGTCGTTTTCGACGTTGTCTCTATTGCGAATATAGAAATGTCCGTTGGCATCTTCATCGTATAAATAATTGCGTCGTGGTTCGTCAGTCCACAGATCAGCACAATAGTTTGCGCCATCCCAATACGTAGACTCTACACCCATAGAGGGGCGTTCAACATCAAGAATCTCAAACTTACGGTATTCGTTGCCACCATCGAAAATCAGTTCGCGGTTATGGCTGAATATCATCTTGTTGGTGAGCATAGCCTGAGGCTTGGTGTTGTAACGAGCCGTACTCCACACACCGTTTTGTATGACTATCGTCGTTATCTCTTTTGCGGAATTTGATATCCTCAATCCAGAGAAATCCACGCTGCCCGACACTTGTTGGTGTGTGGCATTTGCGTCGATGTCGGTATTTGACGATACTTCGACTGTGATTTTCACAGCTGGGTCTACCACCATGAAGTGGGCATAGAGAATGGTGTCCTTATCGTTGTCGTCATAAATAGCGAGCCTATAGTTGCCGCTCATCTTCAGTCGGCATCGTTCGTTGGGTATTGACAGCTCGTAATGGGTGTAAATGGTGTTGGTGTTGACCGACTTAGCGTAGCTGTCGATAACGTCTCCGTCGACAAATCCGTCGCAATAGTCGGTGTCGATAATACCTTCAGAAGGAGACCAGTCTGCCTCGCAATGCTGCAATTTATAGGCATATCGATGGTAGTCGTGGGTGAGGTCGTCAAAACAGATGTTTATTGGATTGCCGTCGTTCATGTTGATGATTGGCATAGAAAGCCAGTTGTTGCCGGCTGTCACCTGCAACGAAGTTATGTTACTGGACAATACGACATCCCTTTGGGCTGAGGCTGCCATGCCAATGCACGAGGCTGCCCCTGCCAATAATAGTTTTGTGAGGCGGTTTAGCAACATATCTGTTAAACAATAAATCGGATTATAAATCTACAGAAACCTTGAAGTTCAACTGACGGCCAGTCAGATAATTCGGTACAGCATATTGTTGGGCGGTGACATCGGTAACCCAGTAGTAGGAGTTAACATTGCTTATGCCCAGCAGGTTGAGACACTCTACGCCCAGCCATACATTGCGCAATGTACTGTGCTTGCTGCTATTACGCGTGTTGTCAACGAGGCGGTAGCTGAGTCCCATATCCACACGCTTGTAGGCAGGAGCACGGAATGAATTGGTCTCCAGTTCCTGATGCGGAGCTGAGAAAGGCAGTCCGTCGGCATAAGCCAGCTTTAATGACATCTTCCAGCACTGGGTACCAGGGAAGTAGTCGGTAAAGAAGAGGCTTATGGCAAACCGCTGGTCGGTAGGGATCGGTATAGACTTGTTGTTGAGTTTCATGCTTGTGTTCATCAACGAGAATGACAGCCACGAGTCGGCACCAGGCACGAATTCTCCGTAGAGTTTCATGTCAAGTCCGGCAGCGTGTCCGTTGCATTCGTTGCCACCATAGTACACCACCTTGACGTTGTTGACGCTATAAGGAATAAGGTTACCGAGAATCTTGTAGTAAGCCTCTGCCGAGAAACGGAACTGTCGGTTGTTCATCTTGAAACGATAGTCGTATCCGGCAATGATGTGAATGGAGCGTTGGCTCTTTGCCTTATGGTTGAGTGTGGCATATGTCACGCCGTTGACGGTAGATGTATCGCGTATCTCCTTGAAGAAAGGCGACTGATAGTACAGTCCGGCAGCCAGTCGCATGGTGACATTCTCGTTGAATGCAGGTATTATGCCGAGCGAGACGCGCGGACTGAATATTGTCTCCTTGTTGTAGCTCCAATGGGCAATGCGCACGCCATAATTGAGCGTGTAGAGCGTCTTCTTGCTTGCGCTGGTAAAGCGATATGTGTCCTGGATGTAAGCCTCCATGCGTCGTGCGCTGAGCGAATTCTTGGCGCGCATGCTGTAAATCATCTTAAGGTCGTTGCCAGAATGCGGAATGTTGTAATTGCTTGAGTCGCGCATCTCGTATTCAGCCGAGTTCTCCGTAATGTGCTCGTTCTTAAAGGTGAATGCAGCCTCAATGTCGTGCTTCTTCGCCTTAGTGTTGAACATCATCTTAAGACTTTCGACATGAGCATCAAGATAATTGCGGGCGTGCTGGAAGAAAGTGCCGACACCAAGATTTTCGCTGGTCTCGGTCTGTGTGAGCCAGTATTGTCCCTGAATGTCGTAGCGTTCCTGTTCGTGGGTCTTGAATGCAGAAGCAATAAGCGACAGCTTTGTGTCATCGCCTATCTTGTATGTCAGTCCTGCCGAACCGAAATAGGTGCGGAATACATCCTTCTCCTGTCCGTCAAAATATACACGGAAAGACTTTACGTCTTCGCTTGTTCCGAATCGTGTCTCGCGGTCTTCGGGATAGAAGTTGTAGTTGTTGTTAGAGATGTTGCCCAGTATGTTTATCTCCCAACGCTTGTTGGGCTTGAGCGTGAGGTATGTCTGATAGTCGACGAAAGTGGGTCGGTACTCGCCTTTGGTGTCGAGCGATCCAAGCAGATTGCGTGTTGTCTTGTATCTCACGCTATTGCTCCATGCAAACTTCTTGTTGCCATAGCCCACATAAATGCCGTCGCCCAACAGGCTTGCATAGGCTGAAGCCTCAAGCCTTGAGGGTTGGCGATAGGTAATGTTTAGGGCCGACGACATTTTGTCGCCATAGCGCGCCTCGTAGCCTCCGGTAGAAAACTCTATCTTCTCGACCATATCGGGATTGATGATAGAGATGCCCTCTTGCTGTCCGCTTCTTACCAGAAACGGGCGGTATATTTCCACATTATTTATATATACGCTGTTCTCGTCGAACGAACCGCCTCGTACATTATACTTCGAAGACAATTCGTTGTGGGTAGATACGCCAGCCTGACCTTGCAGCATTTCTTCAACGGAATTGCCAGTAACTGAAGGCATATTTTTGATGTCGTCTTTCTTGAGCTGTTGCATCTGTCCGGTCTGGATTTTTGTACCGATCACGGTCACTCCTTCTATCTCTCCAACATTACTATATAGTACAGTCTGCAGAGCCTGCTTGTCGCGTGGTTTTCTGAGTATTCTTGTTTTGGTGCGATAGCCAATCATCGAGAAGCGTATTTCTACTGAGTCGGCTGAGTGCAGTTGCAGGGTGTATTCGCCCTTTAACGATGTCATAGTCATTTTGCCTTGTTTGGCACAAGACACCGTGGCAAATTCTATAGGATTATTGCTCTCGTCAATGACGCGTCCGTGTAGGGTGAATGATTGTGCCTTCAGAACTGTAGGCACAAAAAAAACAAGGACGTTTATAAGTATGAATAGAAATTTCTTATTTTTCATACTTAATAAACGTCCTTGTAAAACTATTATTGCCTTAATGCCTTATTAAAAATGCTGCCGTTTATATAGAATTGCGCATTTGCATGAGACATTGTTTCTGTTTGTCAGACAAGTTGGTAGGCAGCTTTACGTTGTAGGTTATGATGAGGTCGCCCATTGTGCCGTCCCCCCTGTCGTAGCCTTTGCCACGCAAGCGTACTTTTGTTCCGTTCTGTGTCTCGGGTTTAACCTTAAGCTTGATTTTCGAACCGTTGCCCAACTGTATTATCACCTCGCCGCCGAGTAGGGCAGTATAGAGGTCGATGTTGACGTTGGCGTTCATCTCGCCCGTGTTTTGCCGCATTGTGCTGCGCATACGTGAGCTGCGGCTTCTGCCTGCTTTAGCTCCGAACAGATCCTGGAAGAAGCTCGAAAAGCCTCCACCTTCAGATCCGAAGCCCGAGAAGTCGAAACCTTCAAACGGAGAGCCTCCGCTTGCATTGCCGTCGGAACTCCTGTAGTAGCTACCGTTGCCGCCTCCGGCAGCACCTCCATTTTGGGCAAATGCGTCAGCCTCACGCCATTTCTCGCCATACTGATCGTATTTCTTACGCTTCTCAGGGTCGGATATGACATCGTAGGCTTCATTCAGGGCTTGGAACTTAGCCTTGGCTTTAGGGTCGTTCGGATGCAAGTCCGGATGAAACAGTTTGGCACGTTTGCGATAGGCTTCACGCACTTGGTCTTGAGGTATGTTGCGGTCAACTCCAAGAATCTTATAGTAGTCAATAAATGCCATAATTAATTTCTCCTTTCTTTTATATACCCCAATGCAAAATCCATGCCACGAGCTGACGTTGCGGCTGTTATTTGAACAGGCTGCGGAAGGCTGTAGGTATAGGCGTTGAGAAGTCCATTCGTTCGCCCGTCACTGGATGGGTGAAGCACAGCATATAGGCATGCAGACAGAGGCGATGCAGCGGGTCGTCGCCATTGCCGTATTTAATGTCGCCGCAGACAGGATGACCCATGTCGGCAGAATGTACACGTATCTGGTTCTTGCGTCCGGTTTCAAGCTTGTATTCCACAAGCGTGTGCTCGGTAGTGCGGTTGAGCACATGGTAGTGGGTCACCGCATATTTGCCTCCGTTGTCTACTGGTGACGAGTAGGTGATGTAAGCCTTGTTGTCCTTCAGCCAATTGGCTATAGTGCCGTTGTCGTCCTTCATCTCGCCACTTGTCACAGCTACGTAACGTCGGTCGTAGACTATCTGGTGCCAGTTGTGCTCGAGAATCTGCTCGGTGTCAATGTCCTTGGCGTAAATCATCAGTCCGGATGTGTCGCGGTCGAGACGATGCACTACGTGGGCACGACACTTCTGATGCGACTTGGCAAAATAGTCGTCGAGTACCGACTTCACGTTCAAGGAAGAGTGTCCGGCAGCCATCGACAGAATGCCTATATTCTTTTCTACTACGACAATCCAGCGGTCTTCGTAGACAATCTTGACAAACTTATTCTTGAAATCGCACTTACGTTTGTGGCGGCTCACGCTAATGGTGTCGCCAGCCTTAAGAGGCGTGTCGAATTGTGTTACGACCTTGCCGTTGATTCTTATGCCATGTCCTTGCAGTATCGCCTTGGTCTTGGAGCGGCTTTCGCCAATGGTATTGAGCAGATACTCAAGTAGTGGAGCCGGCTGAGTGCCGTTGAATGTGTACAAAGTACAGTCGGAGTTGTTTCTTTGTACATTTGAGCTATTTCGTGTGTTGAAGTTTTTTGATGCCATAGTATTATTTGAATTATATTTTGCAAAGGTACATATTTTTGTTGGCAACTTGCCATTAAGAACAAAACTTCATATGCGAAAATCTGTTAATTAAAGTCGGCTTTCTGAGCATGGTGGCTTTACAATATATAAATTCGATTTGTCTGTACGGAAAAAATTGAGTAACTTTGCACGCAAATACTTGGTTATTTATTAAAATTCAATTAATTACAAATAATAGTCAATGATAACAGTTAGCAATCTCGCGATACAGTTCGGAAAGAGAGTATTATACAAGGATGTTAATCTGAAATTTACAGCAGGTAATATTTATGGTGTTATTGGTGCCAATGGTGCCGGCAAGTCTACACTTCTGCGCGCAATAAGCGGCGACCTGGAGCCAAACAAGGGTTCGGTTGAACTCGGCCCGGGAGAGCGCCTTTCGGTGCTTGAGCAGGACCACTTCAAATTTGACGAATATCGTGTTCTCGATACTGTTCTTATGGGTCATGAACCTCTTTGGAACAATATGAAGGAGCGTGAGGCTCTTTATTCTAAATTGGAAATGACTGAAGAGGACGGCAACCGTGCGGCTGATCTTGAGCTTAAGTTTGCCGAAATGGATGGTTGGGAGGCTGAGAGCAACGCTGCACAGATGCTTTCCAATCTTGGTATCCCGGAGGCATTGCACGAGAAGCAGATGAGCGAACTCTCCAACAACGAGAAGGTACGTGTCATGCTTGCAAAGGCTCTCTTTGGTAATCCTGACAACCTCTTGCTTGATGAGCCTACCAACGACCTTGACCTTGACACCGTACAGTGGCTTGAGGAGTATCTCAGCAATGTGGAGCAGACCGTGCTTGTAGTTAGTCACGACCGTCACTTCCTTGATGCAGTAAGTACTCAGACTGTTGATATCGACTTCGGTAAGGTTACTGTATTTGCCGGTAACTATTCGTTCTGGTATGAGAGTTCGCAGTTGGCATTGCGTCAGCAGCAGAACCAGCGCCAGAAGGCTGAGGAAAAGCGTAAGGAGCTTGAGGAGTTCATTCGCCGATTCTCTGCCAATGTGGCAAAGAGTAAGCAGACCACTTCGCGTAAGAAGATGCTTGAGAAGCTCAATGTTGAGGAGATTCGTCCGTCAAGCCGTAAATATCCTGGCATCATCTTCCAGATGGAGCGCGAGCCGGGCAACCAGATTCTTGAGGTTGAAGGACTTAAGGCTGTTGATGATGACGGAACAGTATTGTTCGACAACGTTAACTTCAACATAGAGAAGGGTGAGAAGGTGGTGTTCCTCAGCCATAATCCTAAGGCTATGACTGCCCTCTTTGAGATTATAAATGGCAATCGTGAGGCTGCAGCAGGTACTTTCAAGTGGGGTGTTACTATCACTACAGCATACTTGCCACTTGACAATACCGAGTTCTTCAAGAGTGACAAGAACCTCGTAGACTGGCTCTCGCAGTACGGTCCGGGCAATGAAGTTGTGATGAAGGGTTTCCTTGGACGTATGCTCTTCTCGGGTGAGGATGTGCTGAAGAAGGTGAACGTGCTTTCGGGAGGCGAGCGCATGAGATGTATGATTGCACGTATGCAGCTGAAGAATGCCAACTGTCTTATACTCGACACTCCTACCAACCACTTGGACTTGGAGAGTATTCAGGCTTTCAACAACAATCTTGTGGCATTCAAGGGAAATATCCTCTTCTCAAGCCACGACCACGAATTCATTCAGACTGTTGCCAATCGCATAATCGAGCTTACGCCGAATGGTACAATCGACAAGCTTATGGATTATGACGATTATATCTACAGCGAAGACATCAAGGCGTTGAAAGCGCAGATGTATAATAAATAATGTATAGTAATAGCGTGTCGTAGACGTGCTAACCAGTAAAAATATAATACGAGTAGGCAACTTTATGCGGACAGCCATCAATCGAAAAGTCTGCATTTTTGTCTACTCGTATGTTTTTCTGTGCATATGTTTCAATTTGGCAAGGATTTTGTAGTGTACTTTAGAAAAACGTATTTTACTAAGAACAAAAGCAAAATGAAAAATAACGATAAAACAGAAGAGAAAGACATTGAAGTTAAGGACGGAAATGTAGAAGCCGCTGCAGCCGAAGAAGCTAAAGAGGCAGAAACAACTGATCGTAACGAAGAAACGACAGAAGAAGGCAATGATGTAAACGCAAAGCTTGAAGCTGCCCAGAAAGAGATAGAGCAATTGCGCGACCGCTATTTGCGTACAGCAGCCGAGTTTGACAACTACAAGAAGCGTACGCTTAAGGAAAAGGCTGAGTTGCTGCTCAATGGTAGCGAGAAGACTGTTTGTGCTGTTCTTCCCGTATTGGACGATTTCGAGCGTGCACTTGCTACCGAAACCGACGATGCTCAGGCCGTAAAAGATGGCATGAAGCTGATATACAACAAGTTCAAGAAGGTGCTTGAATCAATCGGCGTAAAGAAGATAGAGACTGATGGACAAGACTTCAACGTTGACTATCATGAGGCAGTAGCTATGGTTCCTGGTATGGGCGACGACAATAAGGGCAAGGTTATAGACTGTCTGCAGACAGGCTATAAGCTTAACGATAAAGTGATACGACACGCCAAGGTAGCTGTTGGACAGTAAGTAGTTAACAATCCTCAATATTAATGCAATGGCAAAAAGAGACTATTACGAAGTACTTGGCGTTAGCAAGACTGCCACAGACGACGAGATAAAGAAGGCTTACCGCAAAATAGCCATAAAGTATCACCCTGACAAGAATCCCGGCGACAAAGAGGCTGAGGAGAAATTCAAGGAGGCTGCTGAGGCTTATGATGTACTGCATGATGCGAACAAGCGTCAGCAGTATGACCAGTTCGGCTTTGACGCTCCTGGTGGTGGTAGCGGTTTTGGAGGCTTCGGCGGAGGTGGCAGCTTCTCTATGGATGACATCTTCTCTATGTTCGGTGATGTATTTGGCGGACATGGTGGAGGCTTTGGCGGATTTGAAGGCTTCGGTGGAGGCGGACAAAGACAGAAACCGCAATATCGTGGAGCCGATTTGCGCATAAAGGTCAATCTCACGCTTCAGGAAATCGCAACAGGCGTTACTAAGAAATTCAAAGTCAAGAAATATGTACAATGCCAGCATTGTCATGGCACTGGAGCTGAAGGCGGTAGCGGCAGCGAGACTTGTCCAACATGTCATGGTAGCGGTGTTGTTACACGTACTGTCCGAACAATGCTTGGCATGATGCAGACCCAGTCGGAATGTCCTACATGTAATGGTGAAGGCACCATCATCAAGAACAAGTGTAAGGAATGTGGCGGCAGCGGTATCGTAAAGGGTGAGGAAGTTGTCGAGATAAAGATTCCTGCAGGCGTTGCTGAAGGTATGGTAGTGAATGTTCCTGGCAAGGGAAATGCCGGTCAGCACAATGGCGTAAATGGCAATATACAGGTGTATATTACTGAAGAGCCTAACGATACCTTTGTTCGTGACGGCAATGACGTGATTTACAATCTCCTTCTTGACTTCCCGACAGCAGTACTTGGCGGAACTGTAGAAGTGCCGACAATAGACGACGGTAAGGTGAAGATAAAGATTGAAGCAGGAACACAGCCGGGCAAGACATTGCGTTTGCGTGGTAAGGGTCTGCCTTCGGTACAGGGCTATGGCAATGGTACTGGCGACTTGGTTGTCAATATCAGCGTGTACATACCTAAGGAACTTTCGTCAAGCGAGAAGAAAGCCATTGAGTCGTTTCGCGACAGCGACAACTTCAAGGGCGACAAGGAAACAAAGAAGTCTATTTTTGACCGTTTCAAGAATTACTTTAACTAAATCATTATAAAAACGGATGTGCCAAATGCACTTGGATTATGTTCCAGTCAACTTTAGGCACATCCTTTTTTGTATCTATAAATACTGAATTACTATGGATTACAAGCAGACGGTTGAATATCTTTTCAACTCAACTCCTGTATTCGAGAAAGTGGGGACTTCGGCTTACAAGGAAGGACTGTCCAACACTTTGGCTTTGGATGAACATTTTGGACATCCGCACACACATTTCAAGTCAATTCATATAGCTGGTACCAACGGCAAGGGTTCGTGTTCGCATACGATTGCTGCCATTCTGCAGTCGGCAGGATACAAGGTGGGACTATACACTTCGCCTCATCTTGTCGATTTTCGTGAGCGCATACGTGTCAATGGAGTCTGCATAGACGAGCAATATGTTATAGATTTCGTAGAGAACGAGCGCCATTTCTTCGAACCTCTGCATCCTTCATTCTTCGAACTTACAACGGCTCTGGCTTTCAAGTATTTTGCCGAACAGAAGGTTGATGTTGCCATTATAGAAGTGGGCTTGGGTGGACGACTCGATTGCACCAATATTATTACTCCTTTAGTGTCGGTCATTACCAATATAAGTCTGGATCATACCATGTTCTTGGGCGATACGTTGGCTAAGATTGCCACGGAGAAAGCAGGAATTATCAAGCAGAACGTGCCGGTCGTTATAGGTGAGGCAATCGACGAAACTCGTCCCGTATTTGAACGCATTGCCAGTGAACACAATGCCCCAATAGTATTTGCAGAAGACTCTTCAGATATTGTTTCAGCAAAGGTTGACGGATTAAACGGAATTGATTATACTACAACTTGTTATGGTACCTTCAAAGGCGCATTGGGAGGCTTTTATCAAGTAAAGAATGCCAATACCATTTTGCACGTTGTAGATTTGCTTCGCAGTAGTAATATGAGCATTCCCACAGCCTGCGTTCAGAAGGGATTCGCTGAGGTGTGCGCTCTTACCGGACTTATGGGACGATGGCAGACTGTGCGCCGCCAACCATTGGTAGTATGTGACACAGGACATAACGAAGGAGGATGGCAGTATTTGGGCAAGCAGATACTTCAGCCTGAATGCAAGACACGTCGTATTGTCTTCGGAATGGTAGACGACAAGGATATAGATCATGTGATGAACCATCTGCCTAAGAATGCCGTCTACTACTTCACCAGAGCTACGACGCATAGGGCAATACCTGAGACTAAGGTGCTGGAGTACGGCAAACAGCATAATCTGCATGGCAACTGTTATGGCAGCGTTGCCGAAGCGTACGAGGCGGCCTTGTCGGATGCAGACCCGCAGGATTTCATCTTCGTAGGAGGCAGCAGCTATGTTGTTGCTGACTTTCTAGAGCACTTGCAGCAAAACAAGTAGGGCAGGGGTCTTGCTTCGTTTTATGATTCTGTAGATAGGTTTCTTCGCTACATCTCCATTATGCCTTCGTTATGCCTTCGTTCGTGCTTCGTTCATCCTCCGTTGTGAACTCGATCTACATTCGTTAGCGGAGCGAAAACATAACGAACGTAAAGCGAAGGCATAACGAAGATGTAGCGAAGGAGGAACGAATAAGGAACGAGGAAATTTATTACTTTAAATATATTGACATTTTTACACTTCTGTCATTTAATCATTAAGAAGATTAGCAATTAATTGTTTTTAACGAACGTTCGCTGACTTTTTTGTCTCTTTCCCTTGGGCAATACGTTTTTTTTTGGTTACTTTGCATCAACGTTAACAAACTAAAAACATGAATTATGAATAACACTACAGAGACAGAAAACATCTGTGGTCTGAAAAGAAGTGACTTTCAGACTACTATCGGCGGTAAGCAAACTGATCTTTATATACTCAAGAACAGTCAGGGCAATGAAGTTGCTATAACTAACTATGGTGGAGCAATAGTTGCCATAATGGTGCCGGACAAGAATGGAAAACATGCCAACGTCATTCAGGGCCATGACAACATTCAGGATGTCATCAATTCGCCCGAGCCTTATCTTTCAACACTTGTTGGACGCTACGGCAACAGAATATGCAAAGGACAGTTCCAGCTCAATGGCAAAGTATATCATCTCCCCATCAACAATGGTCCTAACTGCCTGCATGGCGGCAAGAAAGGCTACAATGCCAAGGTTTGGGAAGCATTGCAGATGAACGCACAGACATTGGTGCTGAAATATACAAGCCCTTATGGCGAAGAAGGCTTCTCGGGAGAGGTGAAGGTGACTGTAGAATATTCTTTCACAGACGACAACGAGCTTGTAATTGAGTATATGGCAAAGACAAACAAGAAGACCGTGATTAACCTTACAAGCCATGGATTCTTCTCACTTGCAGGCATTGCCAACCCGACACCTGCCATTGACAACCTCGAGTGCGAGATCAATGCCGACTTCTATCTGCCTATTGACGATACATCAATACCTACAGGCGAAATCCGCATGGTAAAGGGAACTCCGTTTGATTTCCGTTCACCGAAACCAGTAGGACAGGACATCGATGCAGACGACGAGCAGATAAAGAACGGTGCAGGCTACGACCATTGCTTTGTACTTAACAAGGCAGAAGAAGGTGAGCTTAGCTTTGCTGCAAAAATCAAGGAGCCAGTGAGTGGCCGAACAATGGAAGTTTATACAACCGAACCTGGAGTGCAGGTTTATACAGACAACTGGGCCGATGGATACAAGGGACAGAATGGAGCGACATTCCCGCGTCGCAGCGCTATCTGCTTCGAGGCACAGCATTTCCCCGACAGCCCAAATCGTCCTTACTTCCCGTCTGTAGTACTTAATCCTGGTGAGGAGTACACACAGAAGACAATCTATAAGTTTGGAGTTTCTTTATGACATTAATCTAAATAAATCGTAACATAACTAAAACAACAAACAAAACAATGGAAAATTCCACAAAAAAACAAGGCAGTATTATTGCTATTTTTGCAATGATATTTCTCTTTGCAATGATTGCCTTTGTGACAAACCTCTGTTCGCCAATGGCTATCATATTGAAAAATGCTTTCCAGGTGCCTGAGAGTTTGGCACAGGTTGGCAACTATGGCAACTTTGGCGCTTACCTTCTTATGGGTGTTCCTGCCGGTCTGCTTATCGACAAGATTGGTTATAAGAAGACAGCCCTTGCTGCTCTCGTAGTAGGTGTTATCGGTCTGCTTATCCAGTGGGTCAGCGGTTCAATGGGCTTCGTTGTTTACCTTATCGGTGCTTTCATCTCGGGTCTTTGCATGTGTATGCTTAATACAGTAGTAAACCCGATGCTTAACCTTCTCGGTGGTGGTGGTAGTACAGGTAACCAGCTTATCCAGATTGGTGGTGTATTCAACTCAGCAGCTGCTGTATGTGTATACATGCTTATGGGTAGCCTTATCGGCGACGCATCGAAGGCTAAGGTTGCCGATGCTGCTCCTGCACTTTTCATTGCTCTTGCCATCTTCATCTTTGCTCTTGTTGTAATCTTCTTCACCAAGATTCAGGAGCCTCAGCATGTTTCAAGCAATACTGTAAAGGATGTGAACGACAAGTATAGCTGCTATTCATTCCGTCACTTCAAGTTGGGAATGCTTGCTATTGCTGTTTATGGTGCAGTAGAGGTAGGCCCTCCTACTTATATACTTGGATATCTTACTTCTGCAAAGGATGCTGTTAACCCAGGTATGGGTATGGATGCAGGTTATTGCGGTACTCTTGCTGCTGTTTACTTTATCTTTATGCTCATCGGCCGTTTCGTTGGTGGCGTAATTGGTGGTAAGGTATCGCCTAAGGCAATGATTGCAACTGTAAGCTTTGTAGCTATGGTTCTTGTTGCTGTGGGTATGGTTCTTCCTACATCAATGACAGTTAGATGTCCTGGTATTGACTATACAACTATGAGCTTTGTATGGGGTGAGGTTCCGGCAGGTATCTTCGCTTTCCTTCTCATCGGTTTGTGTGCTTCAGTAATGTGGGGTGGCATCTTCAACCTTGCAACAGAGGGTCTTGGCAAGTACACAGCAAAGGCTTCTGGCGCATTCATGATGATGGTTGTAGGTTTTGCTGTAATGATCGGTATTCAGGCTAAGGTTGTTGACTTTACTCACAGCTATATCACCAGCTTCATCGTTGTATTGCTTAGTGCAGCATATATCTTCTATTTCGCACTTTGGGGCTCAAAGAACGTAAATACAGACATTCCTGTAGAATAAATATAAAATGGGCTTGCGTTTCGAGGCATCCGTCTTGATGGCAGGCCTTTTTTTAATCTAAATATTAACTAAAAACACTATTGATTATGGATATTGAATTTGTAAGAAGCCGCTTTATCAAGCATTTTGACGGTAAGACTGGAAATATTTATCAGTCACCAGGTCGTATAAACCTCATTGGTGAGCACACCGACTATAATGGTGGTTTTGTATTTCCTGGTGCAGTAGATAAGGGTATCATGGCTGAGCTTCGTCCTAATGGTACTAACACAATTATGTGTTACTCTATCGACCTTAAGGACCGTGTAGAGTTTAAGGTTGACGATCCTAAGGGACCGCGTGCAAGCTGGGCTCGCTACATCTATGGTGTAGTGCAGGAAATGCGCAAGCTTGGTGTTGACGTTAAGGGCTTCAACACAGCATTTGCAGGTGATGTGCCTCTGGGTGCCGGTATGTCTTCATCGGCTGCTCTTGAGAGCTGCTTCGCCTTTGCATTGAACGACTTGTTTGGTGATAACAAGGTGAGCAAATGGGATATGGTTCTTGCAGGTCAGGCTACAGAGCACAACTACTGTGGTGTTAACTGCGGTATCATGGACCAGTTTGCAAGTGTATTCGGTAAAGAGGGTTGCCTCATGCGTCTCGACTGCAACAGCCGTGAGTTTGAATACTTCCCGTTCCGTCCGGTAGGCTATAAGCTCGTATTGCTCAACTCTTGTGTTAAGCACGAACTTGCAGGTTCGCCTTATAACGACCGCCGCAACTCTTGCGAGAATGTTGTTAAGCACATAGCTGCAAAGCATCCTGAGTCTAAGTTCGATACTCTGCGTGACTGCACATGGGAGCAGCTTGAGGAGGTAAAGGCAGAAGTAGGCGAAGAAGATTACAAGCGTGCTCACTTCGTACTCGGTGAGAAGGACCGTGTACTTGCAGTATGCGATGCACTCAACGCTGGCGATTATGAGACTGTAGGCAAGAAGATGTATGAGACTCATGAGGGTCTGAGCAAGGAGTATGAGGTTTCTTGCGAGGAACTCGACTTCCTCAACGATATTGCCAAGGAAAACGGTGTAACTGGTAGCCGTATCATGGGCGGTGGCTTCGGTGGCTGCACTATCAACCTCGTTAAGGAGGAACTTTACGATCAGTTCATTGCTGACGCCAAGGCTAAGTATTCTGCCAAGTATGGCAAGGAGCCTAAGGTGATTGACGTTGTTATCAGCGACGGTTCACACAAGGTTTGCTAATTGGTCTAAGAGGTCGAACGGCCTCAATGGCTAAACCATATTTATCCCTCTGTTTGTCTTTTGGGCAAATAGGGGGATTTTTATATTGTTTGTTTTCAAATCTTTTATTTGCCAAATTCAATGATTTTCTGTAATTTTGTAAATATATTTGACTAAGAACAAACTATAGGATTTTCACGTGTTCAAACGCATAATAAATATAACGATATGGACCTTGATAGGTCTCTACGCTTCTGTAATTGTCATGCTGCACATACCCTTCGTACAGACGTACATTGGAAAATGTGTAGCTGATGCCCTATGCGACAAATTCGGCACTCGTGTGAGTGTAGGTAGGGTAGACCTGGGTTTTGCCAACCGACTTATCATTGACGATTCCGAGATGCAGGACCAGCAAGGTAAGCAGATGCTTCGTGTATCGCGAATATCGGTTAAGATAAATCTTCTGGCACTTACCAAGGGTCAGATTGACGTTACGTCAGCACAGTTCTTCGGTCTGCAGGCAAATCTTTATAAGGCAACGGTAGAATCAAAGCCTAATTTCCAATTTGTAGTGGATTCGCTTGCATCAAAGGACACTACCAGGCAGAAGACTCCGCTCGACTTGCAAATCAACTCGCTTATAATTCGCAATGGTGCTGTGCGCTATCGTGTACTTTCGCGTGCAACAAATTCGCATAAGTTCTCGTCCGACAATATTGATGTCAGTAATATCAGCGCTCATATTATTGTGAACCGTATAACTGACGACTCGCTCAATGTGAAGGTGAAGCGTATAGCATTTGACGAGCGATGCGGATTCAGATTGAAGTCGCTTTCGTTGCATGCCGTATATGGTCCTAATGGAGCAAGCATCAGCAATTTCATGATTGAGTTACCATCTACACTTGTGCAATCGGAAAATATTACATGTTCTTACAGCAAGAAGAACGGCAAGATAGAAATTCCTACTATACAATTCAAAGGCAGCATAAATGCCCCAAAAATCAGTCTTGCAGATTTTGCTGGCTTTGTGCCGAAACTTTCTGGTATTAAACAACGTATGATGCTCGCAGCTGATTTCTATGGTACGGGCTCTTCATTAAATGTGACACGATTGGAACTTGGTACAGACAATGGCGATTTGCATCTGTTGGCTGACGGTGGAATAAAGAACTATCCTGCTGATGCTGCTTGGTATGCCAATGTAAACCAATTTTCTGCCAATCATGCTGCCATAGCTTCTTTTGTGTCAACTGCGACTGGTAAGGAAGTACCTGCTATACTTACACGTACAGGTGATGTCAGTATGACAGGTTTTGTAGGAGGCGGTAGCAACAAGTTGGCTGCCAATGTTCGTGTCTCTACTTCGCTCGGCAGTATAAGACTTGCTGTAGACAAACGCAAGAACAATATCATCGGGCATGTAGAGACAGTAGATTTTAATGTTGGCAAACTGGCTGATGACAACAAGCTCGGTCATCTCTCTGCCAATCTCAACCTACATGGACAGTCGGAAGACAATATGGCTGCTACTGGTTGTGTCTATAACTTTGACTATAACGGATATAAATATCATGACATCAATATTGATGCTTCCTATCGCCATAAGGTAGTAGACGGAAAAATAGACATTGACGATCCTAATGCGCAAATATCGGCTTCAGGATTGCTGAACATTGCAGGAAAGACTCCGCTGCTGAAGGCTAATGTGGCAGTAGGCCGTTTTGCTCCTAATGCGTTGCATCTCACACCGAAGTGGCAGTCGACAGCATTTGCTGCCAATATTGTCTGCGACATAAAGGGCAGCAACGTTAATGATGCAGACGGAACCGTGGAGATAAGTGACTTCTCTATGCTGTCGTCGCAAAGCGAGTATGGGTTGCGTAATGTAACTGTAAAGACTGGATTTGAGGGCGAGAACCACTATCTCAACCTTGACAGCGACTTTGGACAGGTGAATATTAACGGACATTTCAATTACAACACTATTGCCCGCAGCGTATTGAATATGGTGGCTGCCAAGTTGCCTACAATTCCCGGACTGACACGCCAGCCACAGAAGGAATATAATGATTTTACAATAAATGCTTCCATATCAAATACTGATTGGATGACGCATCTGCTCGGCATTCCGCTTGAAATCAATCGTCCGCTTAACATCAGCGGTGAGCTGAACGACAAGCAAGAGAAGATTGACCTGTGGTGTGACGTGCCATCGTTTGCATACGACGGCCATCGTTTCAGCGATGCTTTTATTAACATCGAGTCGCCGAGTGACACCCTAAAGGCGGATATACGTATTAAGAAACTTGCCGACAAAGGCAAATACATGTCTCTGCATCTTAGTGCAGGTGCTTCAGACAACCATCTGAATACGTCGCTCAGTTTCGGCAACAACGAACGTCACCCGCTTAAGGGAGTTATAAATGCCAGTACAGTATTCGCCAAGAACGACGATGGTGTGTCGACTGCTTATGTCGATGTCCTGCCTTCGCGTGCCACTATTGGCGACACAACGTGGCATGTAGCTCCGTCTACTATAGTGTATAGCAAGAACCATTTGGAGGTGAACGGCTTCTCTATAAACCATGACAATCAGAAACTTGCGATTGAGGGAGCTGCGACGAAGAACTATGAGGACTCGTTGCTTGTAACGCTCAATGACATAGATGTGAGCTATGTTCTTAATCTTGTCAACTTCCATTCGGTAGACTTCTTCGGTATGGCTTCGGGTAATGCCCGTGTGGCAGGAGTGTTCAGCGGCAAACCTCAGTTGGCTGCCAACCTTAAGGTTAAAGAGTTTAAGTTTGAATCAGGACGTATGGGTACGCTTTTTGCCAATGTTGACTACGACTTCGACGAGGGTCGCATCAATATTGATGCTGTGGCACAGGACGAAGACGGCCGTCATACAGACATTAACGGTTATGTTTCGCCCAAGCAAAACTACATCGACCTTGGCATTGACGCACATCGTACACGTGCTGAATTTATGGAAAGTTTCTGCGGCTCGTTTATGGACAACGTTGATGCCGACATAAATGGCAAGGTGAATGTAGTAGGACCTCTGAGCAACATCAACCTTGTAGGAAAGGCTGCTGTGAACGGTTCTATGCGTATGACAGCCCTAAATACCACGTACTGGCTACGTGGCGATTCGGTGACTTTCATTCCTGATGAGATAATATTCAATGGCAATACAATATACGACCATAACGGCAATACCGGCACACTTACCGGAAGCCTTCATCATCAGCACCTCACCAACCTGTCGTACGACCTTAATATAAAAGCGCGGAATCTTCTGGCTTACGACACTAAGACATTCGGCGACAACACTTTCTACGGTACAGCTTATATTACTGGCGACTGTAGCATTAAGGGCAAGAGCGGTGAAGTGGTAATTGATGTAGAAGGCACGCCCGAGAAGAATAGTATATTGGTGTACAACGTTAGCAATCAAGGATCTATCGGGTCTAACGATTTCGTCAAATGGAGCAAGAAGAACGATACTGCTTCTGATTCTTCTTATGTGGCAAATGATGAAAAGAAGGTTGAAACGGATGATATCTCTACCAACATCCGTCTGAACTTCCTTATCAACTGCAATCCAGACGTAACCTTGAAGTTGCTTATGGACCAGCAGACTGGTGACTACATTACGCTCAATGGTGACGGAATGCTCAGAGCCTCGTATTTCAATAAGGGTGCATTCCAGATGTTTGGCAATTACACTGTCGACCATGGCGTGTATAAGCTGACAATTCAGAATATTCTGAAGAAAGACTTCGACTTTGTCAAGGGAGGCACCATAACGTTTGGTGGCGACCCGTACAACGCTGTGCTTGACCTTAAGGCACAGTATGTGTTGAACAGCGTGAGCCTTGCCGACCTTAATATAGGCAGGTCGTTCACTAACAATAATGTTCGTGTCAACTGTGTGATGAACATAACTGGCAATCCGTACGCACCCAAGGTGGACTTTGACCTTGACATGCCGTCGCTTAGCAAGGATGTGAAGCAGATGGTTTACAGTCTGCTTAATGCTGAGGAAGAGAAGAAGCAACAGGTGTTGTATCTGCTTGCTGTAGGACGCTTCTATGCTCAGAACAACAACAATGCCGACGGAAGCACGCCACAGTACAGCCAGACTTCGCTTGCAATGCAGAGTTTTCTGAGCGGTACTATAAGTCAGCATATAAATACCGTACTGAGCAATGTGATTAATAACAACAACTGGAATTTCGGCGCCAATATATCTACTGGAACTGAGGGCTTCAACAATGCCGAGTACGAAGGACTGCTTTCGGGTTGTCTGCTTAACAACCGTCTGCTCATAAACGGTCAGTTCGGCTATCGTGACAACGATAATGCCACAACCAGTTTCATTGGCGACTTCGACATCAAGTATCTACTCTTCCCCAATGGTAATCTTGCCATTAATGTCTACAACAAGACAAATGACCGCTACTTCACGCGCAACAGTCTCAATACTCAAGGCTTGGGTATAATAATGAAGAAGGACTTCAAGCGTATCTCTGACTTGTTCTTCTGGAGAAAGCGCAATAGGACAAAGGAAACGAAATAACGAAAGCCGACAGGTAAATATCCCCAATCGGTCATTGGAAAATAACTTCTTGTGCCTTCTTGATTGATGCCAAGCACTATGCAATACGATGCTATGTCCCTTTACAATCGTGACACTAATGTCAAGATTGTGATTTAAAGACATATTGCGTGTCTTGAAATGATTGTATCATGCCTTGATACTAAGGTTTTCGGCTTGCAACTCATATACAAAAGCCCTAAATGGTTTAAATCCAGAGCCTTATAGGTATCGGTACGAGCATTGTCTAATGGATGCAAGTCCCGAATAAACCTTAATAGCGGGAATTACATAGCCAAGGGCAAGGGCGTCCATCGTGAGTTGGAATATGAGTGAAGCCGGCGGCAAACATCTGACCTAACGAACAGAAATTTCATATAAGGTATATGACCGTGGGTAAGGTTGCCAATCAAACCAAAGCTCTATAGCTATTCGGAACGGTCTGTGTAAATATAAGATGGAAAGACAATGCTCTTATCCGAGGTGGTCTCACGGACGCATGGTGAAGATGATGTATTCGATGTACCATGACGGAGTAAAGTTTATCGTGAGAAGTCAGCAGAGGTCATAGTACTCAAGGTACTGGTTGCCTATAGGGAAGAACTGGATTGTGCAGTGCAATAGTAAATGACTGTTACCTTGAGAGTCTTCTGTAGTCAGATGTCCGAAAAGGCTCTCTCTATTCACACGATAGGACGGAATCCGACAATAGAATAGAAGTGACGCATCTCAAAGGGATGGCTGAAAACAAATAGCCACACACCATGAGGTGTAAAAGCACGAAGCCGCTGTATCCCGAACGGCACGTACGGTGGTGTGGGAGGTCGGTAAATGTGAAAGTAGGAGGGAAATGCCTTTTATGAATAACATTTACCTCCTACCCAATTATTCTGTAGTATTGATGATGGAACTATTTGGTTTCAATCTCTTCCTTCATATCAATAAACTGTCGCTTACTGTCGTAAAATTCGTACTGCAGGAAAGCGAGCTTCTGTGAAGGAACAATGTGAACACCAAGGCCATATCTCAGCTGCCATTTTCTCTTGAGCGACCATACTCCTTTGTTGATGTATGCCGCTACATAGGGATGAACGTGCAGGTAGAATGTCTTGACTCCAATTTTCTTGACAAGTCTGTCAATCTTACTCTCAAGCTGATCTGTAAAGATAATGCTCGACTTAATCTTTCCCTTGCCGAAACATGTGGGGCAGACCTCTTCGACATTTACATCCATTGCCGGACGTACACGCTGGCGTGTAATCTGCATCAAGCCGAACTTGCTTAATGGCAGAATGTTGTGGCGGGCTCTGTCCTTCTGCATGTTCTTGCACATGCGTTCGTAGAGAAGTTGACGGTCCTCAGCCAGATTCATGTCGATAAAGTCGACAACGATGATGCCTCCCATGTCGCGCAATCGCAACTGTCTAGCCAATTCGTCGGCAGCGCCAAGGTTCACATCAAGTGCATTGGCTTCCTGACCATTGTCCGAGTGTGACCGGTTGCCACTGTTCACATCGACAACGTGCAGGGCTTCTGTATGTTCTATAATCAGATAAGCGCCGTGTTTATAATTTACTGTCTTACCAAAGCTTGACTTAATCTGTTTGGTAACATTAAAATTGTCGAAGATAGGTACCGTGCTTGTATATAATTTCACTATGTTGGCTTTCTCTGGGGCGATGAGTGATACATAGTGTTTTACTTCATGAAAAACATCCTCGTCATTGACGTATATATTTTCGTATGTGGGGTTGAATAAGTCGCGTAGCATAGCTACGGCACGTCCGGTTTCTTCGAATATCAGTTGTGGTCGCTTCTGTGTTTTCTGCACCTTTATGAGTGCGTCCTCCCACCGTTTGGTGAGTATTTTCAATTCTGCGTCAAGTTCAGCAACACGTTTCCCCTCGGCAACAGTGCGTACAATTACTCCGCAATTTTTGGGTTTTATGCTGTTGATGAGTTGTTTTAGACGTGCGCGCTCTTCACCGCTTTTAATTTTTGATGATACAGAAACCTTGTCTCCGAAAGGCATAAGTACAAGATAGCGGCCTGCGAAGCTGAGTTCACCAGTTAAACGTGGTCCTTTGGTAGAGATTGGTTCTTTAACGATTTGAACCAAAACATCTTCACCAACCTTTAATGTGTTTTGTACACTTCCTTCTTTTTTAAGATCTGGAAGTCGTGTGGCTTTGGCAAAAGGATAGAGTTTTTTTCGGTCGCTCTGTACTTGCTTGAGATATTTCTCGTAAGAATTGAATTGATTGCCTAAATCAAGATAATGGAGAAAAGCGTCACGTTCGTAACCTACGTCCACGAAACTGGCATTCAGTCCGGGCATTAGTTTCTTAACTTTTGCAATATAAATGTTACCAACAGAGAAAGAGGCAGAGCGTGGTTCTGTCTGATATTCCACAAGTCGCTTGTCTTCAAGCAGTGCTATAGATATCTCTTTCTGTTGGACGTCAATTACAACTTCGCTAGTCATTTCTCTTTTGTTTATAATTTAGGTAACAATACTAAAAAAAACTTGGGGCGCGCCAAAGCCACTGCGTATGCATTGTGATTGACGCGCCCCCATTTTGTGGAACTGACCCTTTATGGGCAGGCTTGCTTACTTGCTCTTATGTCTGTTCTTACGTAATCTTTTTTTACGTTTGTGAGTAGCCATCTTGTGTCCCTTTTTTTTCTTTCCGTTTGGCATAGCTTTAAATTTTTATTGTTAATATATTATTTTGAATAATGTTTGTTTTTATTCCATTGTTGCTTTCTTCATCTCCTCAATGAAGCACTTGGCTGGTTTGAAACTTGGCTGGTCATGTGCGCCAATTTTCATAGTTGTCTTTTTTAGTATATTGCGAGCAGTTTTTGCAGCACGATGCTTAACGATAAAACTTCCAAATCCTCGCAGGTAAACATTTTCCTTGTTTGACAACAAGCTGTCCTTAATGTTCTCCATGAAACTTTCCACGACAACTGAGACGTCTTTCTTTTGTAATCCTGTGCTTTCAGCAATTTTGTTAATGATATCTGCTTTAGTCATTTGAATGTATATATTTTTTATTCTAATTATAATCTAGCCTTTTTCTCTAAGGACGTGCAAAGATACGAGTTTTTCGTGTGATATGAAAATATATTGCCCACTTTTTTGCCATCAGACGCTATATTCATCGTCAGAACTCATTTGCTTTCATGTCATTACCCAAATAAGGTACAGGTTGGAGGTCGTTTTTGTATAACGCTTGAAGACAGATGTCTTCTTGCCGTAAGATAAAACGCAATGCTCACCATTGTGCCGGTTGCTACCCATGATATGGGATAAACAAGCATTATCGTGTTGAAGCTAGTCCATACATGACATACTGTGTACACCCATATAATGCGAAGCAGGCAAGTTCCAAACACAGTCAGTATTGTCGGCAGCATCGACTTGCCCATACCACGTAAGGCAGAGGCTGATATTTCATAGCTACTAGCTATAAATTGGCAAGCCAGTACTATTTCCATGCGGATTTTTCCGTAAGCCTGCACGTTGGCATCATTACTGAAGAATGACAGGAAGAATTTGTGCTGCCAGGTAAATATTCCATTCAGGGCGCCACAACACAACAAACTCATTCCCATGCAAATCCAGAATATACGTTTTACGCGCTCTTTGTTTCCTGCTCCATAGTTCTGTCCGATGAATGTTATTGCGGCTCCATTGAATGCGCATATCACGAAATAGCAATAGTATTCGAAGTTTAATGCGGCTGCCGACCCTGCAATGGCATCAGCACCATGGCTGTTTATTGCCGACTGTAGCAGAACGTTTGATATGGAGAACACCATACCTTGTAGTCCGGCAGGAATACCTATTATCAGCATTCTTCTCAGTTCAGTCCAGTGTATTTTAGCTTCTTTAATGTGTATTCTGTATGGCTCGTTCTCTTTTCGTAGCAGAAGTATGATTAGCAGGGCGCTTATTGCATTTGATATGCCTGTTGCTATGGCTACTCCTTCCACGCCCATTTTCAAAACTATTACAAAGTAAAGATTGAGCATGGCATTGGCCACTCCTGCTACTACAAGAATGTACAATGGGCGTCTAGTGTCACCCATACTACGCAGGATTGCTGCTCCGAAATTAAAAATTAGGAAGAAAGGGATGCTTAGGAAATAAATCTCCAGATAGCTGATGGCCATTGGAAGCACGTCGTCAGGAGTGCCCATTAGTGTGAGTATGGGTTTGGCTGCTACAATTCCAATGATCATCAATATGAGTCCGCTTAACACTGACACCATCTCAATTGTTCTGATTGATTTTCGTATGCCGTCAGCATCATTTTGTCCGATGTGGTTGGATATTATCACATTGGCTCCCATAGATACGCCAAGAAACAGGTTGATGAGCAGACTTATTACAGGACCGTTGCTTCCTACTGCAGCTAAAGCCTGCTTGCTTGCAAAGTGTCCGACAACAGCTACGTCAACCGAGTTGAAAATCTGCTGCAGAACGCTGCTTGCTGCAAGCGGTAGCGAGAACATCAGAATTTTCATGAACAGCGGTCCGTGAAGCATGTCTATTTCATTGGATTTGGCCATCTTTTTGTGATTTATCGCATATTTATGCGAAGTATGAGCTCTACATTTTCTCGGGGACAATGGCGAAGAATTCTGCATCCTCGCTGGTGCGGTTCTCGGCTCTGTGGGTGTGGTCGCATGGGCAGTAGTGTACGTCGCCAGCGTGTGCAGTCTCTTCCATGTCGTCGTACACGAATGTTATTTCACCTTTTAATATGTACATCAACTCGCAGTTGCCGTTGTGTGTATGGGTGCCTATCGAGCTACCAGCGGGCAGCGTGTTGAGCATAATCTTCACCTTTCCGTCGTCAGCGAGTTTTGTTATGAAGTCGCCTTCACCACCCTTGAAGCCTTCTACGTGTTTAGCTTCAATCTCTTTGAAATTGATAATCATGATATGTTCTCCTTTTTATTATATGTTTTTGTGTGCCGACAGTGTTGTAGCACACCAGTGTTATGCATGATAGTCCTTATGGCCTTTCTTTATGATGGCGTTGACAGAGCACACCAATGTGGCCGCTGTAAAAAGAATGAGTGCCATATGTGCACCGTATGCAGCCTGGCTTCCCATACCGTATTCGCCTGCCCATCCTATAGATATGCCTACAAACAGGCCTCCGTCGCTTGCCATGAAGTATGTACTTTCTACTGTGCTTCGCTGGCAATGGCTGCTGTGGTCGAGCAGTTTGTAGAGCTGTTCGGAGCAAGTCATTCCGTAGCCCAAGCCCAAGACCATAGGTTTGAGTGTGTCGTCGAGTATTCCATTGTGTAGAGCCATTGCTGCTATAGCCGCAAGAATGCAGGCATTGCCTATGGCTGACGTAAATGCGCCTGTGCGTACAGCCTTGTATTTCAGCAGGATAATTGCTATGACAAATCCTACGGCTATTGCCGAAAGAAACCCGATGGTCATATGTGTGGCCATTACTATTCCCAGAGCAGCGCCCATAAGTGCAATTACGATAGCTACGTTCCATCCTTGTGGCAGGAAGAAGCGGTCGATTGAAAGCACGTGGGTGCCTTCTTCGGGTGCACGGAATGGGAACTTCACCATCATCACCAGTATTGCGGCTATGAGTGCTGTAGCGGTTCCGATGGCGTAATATGCCGTGCCTTGCATTTCCTGTCGTATCAGTATGGATGCTATAGGTCCAGCTGCCACAGCCAGCCGTGATATCCATATTGCAGCATAGTTAGCCTCGGTTCGGTGGCACGACTCTGTCTTGTCAATAAGTAATGTACATGAGAGTACTCGCTTGGCGTGGCCGAAAACGAATCCTCCCCAGATGCACGCCGCCATAAGCCATATGATCTGTGTCGTGTCAATGCGCCTGTTGGCTGACACGTCTAATGTAGACATTGTGAGGATTGTGGCGCTCAGGCAGAATGTAGATACCAAAAATACTTTGTTGCGGCGGTAGCGTTGTATGAGCCAGCTGCCGAAGAATCCCGAGATTCCTATTCCGACAACGAATGCGCCCATTGTCAGACAGGCCCATTCGGCGTCTACATAGTTGTTCCAGTATAGTCTGCATGGTAGGAAAGGTATTGTCATGTAGCAGGCTACACACAGCAGCAGCTCGGCTATTATAAGCAGCGAGAAGTCGCGGTTCCACATTTTGTGGTATGTCGGCGTGCACGTATTGTCCATTAATATGATTCTGTTTCGTTAGGGAAGTCGGTTGACTTGACATCGCTGACATACTGTGCTATTGCAGAAGTCATGACGTTGTACAAATCGGCATATTTTCTTACAAACTTAGGCTTGAAGCTTGGGTTCATGCCGAGCATATCAGCATAAACAAGCACCTGACCGTCGCAACAGTAGCCTGCGCCTATGCCTATAGTTGCACAACTTACGCTTTCGGTCACCTTCTGTGCGAGTGCAGCTGGAACTTTCTCAAGCACAATACAGAAGCATCCGGCTTCATCGAGGGCCTTGGCATCGGATATGAGCTTCTCAGCTTCGGCATCGTCTTTGGCTCGCAGTCCGTAGCCTCCGAATTTATGTACACTTTGAGGTGTCAGTCCTAAATGTCCGCTAACTGGGATTCCTGCGTCTACCATTCGATTTATCATCGGTGCAATCTCAGCTCCGCCTTCTATCTTCACGGCGTCAACGCCCGTTTCCTTCATTATGCGTATTGCGTTGCGCAGTCCGTCCTCTTCCGACACTTGGTAGCTGCCGAATGGCATGTCACATATTACGAGAGCATGGTTTACGGCGCGTGCTACCGAGCGTGCGTGGTAAATCATTTCGTCGACGGTTATGGGCAGGGTTGTCATATTGCCATCCATTACGTTAGAAGCCGAGTCGCCTACAAGAATTGCGTCCACTCCGCCAGCGTCAATTATCGATGCTGAAGTGTAGTCGTAAGCGGTTAGCCAACTTATCTTCTCGCCGTTGCGTTTCATCTCAAAAAACATGGGGGTTGTAATCTTCTTCTTGCTTGTGCTTAAATATCCAGACATGTTATTTTTGTTTGTTTCACTATGTTGCCACAGCTTGGCTTGTGGCGCTTTTATGTATAATTTGTTTTAAACGATGTACAAAATTACATCTTTTTTATTAATCGGGCAAAGGTTTATCCCATATTAAAGTGGGTAGACCCTATTTTTCTAGCAAATACTACAATTTAAACCTATGTTTTCTTGATGCCTTGTGCGGAGTGTCGCCGCCGGGTGTTATGTCAGGTAGAAATTGTGTAGCGCCGCTACCACGAGCTGCTCCGCGATACTGGCGCCATCGGTCGTGAATGCGCGCCACGTATGTCACGGTTTCGTGTCCGCGCATATATCCGTACCTCACTACAGGGTCGTTGTAGTATTGTGGCGTGCTTAGTTTCAACACAAACTCTGCCACGTCAGCCCATTTGTATTGGTTTTTGCCGTATTTTCTTGCCAATGCCATAGCATCGCGTATGTGTAGCGAGCCTCCGTTGTAGCTACCGAGTACGAACGACTGGCGCTCTAATGGGTCTCTTACATCTTGAAAGGAAGAGTTTAGCTTATTAATGTAACGTGCTGAAGCATAAATGTTTTCTTCGGGGTCGTAAATCTTAGACATTGGCAGTCCGAGTTGGGCTGCTGTAGACGGCATTATCTGCATCAATCCGCAAGCTCCTGCCCATGAGTATGCCTTGGGGTCGAAGCAAGATTCCTGATAGCATTGGGCGGCAAGCAGTCGCCAGTCCCATCGTGCTATGGGCGAATACTTTATGAAAAGATGGTCGTATTGCGAAATAATGCCCGACTTGGCGTTGAGCATTGGAGCATAAGTGTGTCGGTGGATGCTCTGCGTAGAGTATCTGAGACGCTCCTCGTTCTGTATTTGTGCAATAAGTTTCGGTGTGTACCAGTTATTTATTGAGTCGGCAAGTTCTTTGGAGTCCTTGCTGGTCAGCCATGATGTCTTGAGCGAGTCTACGGCATATCCGCATGGTATGGTTCCTTTTGTGGCTTTCGGCATCTGATAGGCAATGATGTCGGCCTCGCCGTCCTTAAGTCGTCTGAGCATTTCTTCTACGCTCTTGCATACCTCTACTCTGAGCGATACGCCTATGTGTTGGGCAAACTTCTCGCATAGCAGAAACTGTGTGCCCATGCCACGTCCATGATAGTCGAAATAAGTGTCTGGACCGGTCATGGTAAGCATAATCAGTTCGCCGTTCTGCATCATGTCGTCCATTGAAAGATTGGAACTGATGGCTGTGGTGTCGTCATCGATAGGTTCGCCCCATGGAGTCATCTCCTTGTTTTTTTTCTCGCTGCATCCGCAAATGCATATTGCGACTAAAATAATGTATAAATATTGTAATTGCATAGAATATACGTCTATTTTGCTTACAAAAGTACAATAATTTTTGCATAATACCTAAAAATAATTTACTTTTGCGACACTTTAAGGTAAGAAATATAATTTTTTCAGAGTATGTTAAGAATTGCAGTCCAATCGAAGGGTCGTCTGTATGACGATACCATGAATCTGCTTGCTGAGGCCGACATCAAGGTGAGTTCGAGCAAGCGCACACTTTTAGTACAGGCGTCCAACTTTCCGCTTGAGGTTCTTTTCCTGCGCGACGATGACATTCCGCAGAGTGTGGCTTCTGGCGTTGCCGACATAGGTATAGTAGGCGAGAACGAGTATCAGGAGCGTGGTGAGAATGTTCAGATATTGTCTCGTCTTGGATTCAGCAAGTGTCGTCTGTCGCTCGCCATTTCTAAGGAGGTTAACTATACCGGACCTCAATGGTTCAACGGCAAGCGTATTGCCACTTCTTATCCTAACATCTTAAGCAAATACTTGCGTCAAAATGGCATAAGTGCTGATATTCACGTAATTACTGGTAGTGTGGAGATTAGCCCGGGTATCGGTCTTGCTGATGGAATCTTCGACATCGTAAGCTCGGGCAGTACGCTTGTGAGCAATAATCTGCGAGAGGTGGAAATCGTCACCCATAGCGAGGCATTGCTTGTAGGCAACTGGAATCTCGACGACGAGAAGCATCAGATACTCAACGAAATGCTGTTCCGCTTCTCGGCAGTACGCTCTGCTCAGGACAAGAAGTATGTGATGATGAACGCTCCTAAAGCGAGTGTGCCCGAAATAATAAAGGTGTTGCCTGGCATAAAGAGCCCTACGGTAATTCCTCTTGCCGAAGATGGATGGTGTTCTGTACATACCGTGCTCGACGAGAAGCGTTTCTGGTCGATTATTGCCAAACTTAAGGATTTGGGTGCTCAGGGCATACTTGTTACGCCTATTGAGAAAATGATTCTGTAGAAGATTTTCTGTAGAAGATTTTGATGTTTTTATACTTATATTGAATTAGACGTATATAGAATATGAAGGTATATAATAATCCCGATAGTTCGGAATGGGCGGACATTTGTCTGCGTCCGCATCTTGACGTTTCGAGTCTCAATAGCGCTGTGTCGGGCATTCTCGACGATGTGCGACTTAGAGGCGACGAAGCTGTAAAGGAGTATGAGGCCAAGTTCGACCATGCTGTACTTGGCGAACTGATGGTAAGCGAAGAGGAGAAGGCTGAGGCAATGGCTAGTATTGACTGCGAACTACTTGAAGCCATAAAGCTTGCCCATGACAATATCTATAAGTTTCATAAGGCCCAACTCATGTCGGTCTGCAAAGTTGAGACTGCACCAGGCGTGGTGTGTTGGCAGAAGCAACTGCCCATAGAGCGTGTGGGATTGTATATACCTGGCGGCACGGCTCCGCTTTTCTCCACAGTTCTGATGCTTGCCACTCCAGCCAAGATAGCTGGTTGTAGCGAGATAGTGCTCTGCACACCTCCTATGGCCGATGGCAAGGTGAACCCTGCAATCCTGGCTGCCGCAGATGTGGTGGGCGTAGAAAAGGTGTTCAAGATAGGTGGTGTGCAGGCTATCGGTGCAATGGCATACGGTACGCAGTCTGTGCCCAAGGTGTACAAGATATTCGGCCCAGGCAACCAGTATGTTATGGCTGCCAAACAGCATGTGTCGCTTCATGAGGTGGCAATAGATATGCCGGCAGGTCCGTCGGAGGTCTGCGTAATAGCCGATGCTGAGAGCAATGCAGAGTTTGTGGCAGCCGATCTTCTTTCGCAAGCTGAACATGGCATCGATTCGCAGGTGCTGCTTATCAGTACATCGGAGGAGAAGATTGACTCTGTACAGCAGCAGATAGAGCTGCAGCTTGCCAAGTTGCCGCGTCGAGAGATAGCAATGAAGACGCTAGAATACAGTAAGGCTGTGCTTGTGCAGAATACCGATGAGGCAATAGACCTGAGCAACGCATACGCTCCCGAACACCTCATTATAGCCACAGCCGACTATGAGCGTCTGGCTGAAAGGGTGGTGAATGCCGGTAGCGTATTCCTTGGCGAGTATGCCTGCGAGAGTGCAGGCGACTATGCCAGCGGAACCAACCACACATTGCCCACACACGGATATGCTACGGCTTACAATGGTGTGAATATTGACAGCTTCATGCGTAAGGTGACGTTCCAGCACTTAAGCGCCGAGGGCATCCGCTCTATAGGTCGCGCTGTGGAGGTGATGGCTGCTGCCGAACATCTTGACGCTCATCGCAATGCCATGAGTGTGCGCATGGCCAAACTGAACTCTACTCATTAGCAATATGAAAAATCTTAGTGAACTTGTCAGACCCAACATTCTGGGTCTGGCACCATATAGCTGCGCTCGTGACGAATTCAAGGGTAGAGATGCCCATGTGTTTCTCGATGCCAACGAGAGTCCTTACAACTCGCCATTCAATCGTTATCCCGACCCTCTGCAGATGAAGGTGAAGGAGAAGCTGGCGCGTGTAAAGGGTGTTGCGCCCGAGAATATGTGTCTGGGCAACGGTAGTGACGAGACCATCGACCTTGCTTACAGATGTTTCTGTCGTCCAGGCATCGACAACGTGGTGGCCATGGAGCCTACATACGGTATGTATAAGGTTTGTGCCGATGTCAACGACGTGGAGTATCGCAAGGTACTGCTTGACGATAACTTTCAGATTTCAGCCGATGCTATGCTCTCCGCTTGCGACGACCGCTCGAAGATAATATGGATATGTTCTCCCAACAATCCTACGGGCAATCTCCTGAATGCTGTCGAGATAGAGAAGATACTCACTACGTTTGGTGGTATTGTTGTAGTTGACGAGGCTTATTCTGACTTCAACAAGGCTCGTGCATGGCGTACGCGATTGGCTGAGTTTCCCAATCTAATTGTACTCAACACTATGAGCAAGGCTTGGGGATGTGCTGCCATTCGTCTTGGTATGGCGTTTGCAAGCAAGGATATAATCGATCTGTTTAGCAAGGTGAAGTATCCTTATAATGTCAACGAGCTTACCCAGAATTTTGCCGTTCAGCGCCTTTCGGATGCGTTTGAGGTGGAGAAGTGGGTGCGTACCATTGTTGTGGAGCGTGAACGAATGGTAGTGGCTTTCGGTCAGCTACCCATTTGTGAGAAGGTTTATCCCACCGATGCCAATTTTTTCCTCGCCAAGGTGAGCGATGCTCCCCATATCTACAACTACCTCATCGACAAAGGCATAGTTGTGCGCAATCGCAACAATGTGCAGCTCTGCCATAACTGTCTGCGCATAACTGTAGGGTCTAAGAAGGAGAATAATGAATTGTTGGCTGCATTGAGGCAATATTTATAAAGGATATATTGATAGAAAATATTGGCTTGTATGAAAATGTAAAGATAAAGCTAAAACTTTCTAATACTTTGGTTATAAATAACTAAAAACTCGTTGTACATTCTCCCAATCTGGATGTATAACGAGTTTTTGTTTTATAACGCTTTATTACTTACTTTAGATACTATATATCTTCGTTGGATTTTTGCAGTACTTGGCACAAGTACTGAGGCTATATCATATATAAAAATAGGAGGTAAACACCTATAATTAGTATTTACCTCCTAAGTAAGTGATCTAAATTATTTATATATATCAGTACTAATATGGTTCATTTTCCGTTTTATAGAAAAAGTAGAATTATGAAACCAATAAAAGTACTTGAATTATCAGA
>OLGI01000286.1_pt1 | contig 53856 bp, 35 predicted proteins | sample 1605221 | NCBI WGS metagenome assembly OLGI01 (sample SAMEA3888915, study PRJEB22519) | human gut metagenome | biome: human gut; feature: human-associated habitat; material: faeces | place: Denmark | collected 2010 | reverse complement strand
TGTTTCATTCATGGGGCAGGCTGACACACTCTGCATTCACTTTCCGCTTCCGGCAAAAGAGACAGCGAAAAAAGAAAAATCATTTGAAAACCCGTAAAAGCACCTCTTGGCATAGGCGCAAAAGAAAGGGGCATTGCTTCATCTGTCTAAACATCGTTTAGGCGTGAGGCAATGCCCTTTTCTCCAGCTATGCGGTAGTCGGCACACGTTTGTTCCAAACTCGTTTTGGGCAATGGTGTGCCGACGGACAATACCGCTTTTACGGAAAATTCTTATGAATGAGGGGATAAAAAACGGGAGTTTATATCAAAATCTCGAATTAAATAGCTACTTTTGCATACGAAGAGTTCTTTGAAGGTTACGCAACGCGCAGAAGGATAATGCAGTAGATAACTAACTAAATCGTAACCTATTACTATCAAGAGCAATTAACCTACGCTCATTTCCAATAAATTACACTCTTTTCGTAACTTCATCCTGCAAAGATAGAAATTTTTAAAACAAACTGCTTGGTAATTGGCTTGTAAATATAAAAGCCCGTTTAAATTCTGTTCAAGATTATTTTGAGGGATCTTTTCAGGGATATTTTATATTGTCGTTAAACTTATTAATGTTATAACAATAAAATATTAAGATATTAACAATGTCTTTTATTCACCTCTTAATAATAATGTATTATTAATTTCGGACATTTAATTTTATCAATGTCCAAGAACTTTGGCGAGTCTTACCAAACCATCGATAAGAAGCTTTCTGGGGCAAGCAATATTTAAGCGGATAAACCCTTCTCCATCTGGACCGTATAATGTACCGGAATTAACCATTAGTTTCTGTTTGTTCTGCAAACATGAAGTTATGTTGTCTGATCCGATTCCGGCGGCTCGGCAATCGATCCAGACCAGATATGTACCTTCAAGCGGAAGCACAGAATATTGAGGTAAATCTCGTTTAAAAAAGTAACGAACATATGAGTAATTTTCCCAAAGATATTTTCGTAAGGCATCGAGCCATTCTTCGCTTTTCTCATAGGCCGCTATTGTGGCAATGACACCGAATGGATTGACGTCGCACACTTCATTATCGTTGATCGCTCGGTCTATCCGGCTGCGGATATTACCGTCTGCTGCCACGATATTGGCAATCTGTAAACCTGCAAGATTAAAAGCTTTGCTGGGTGAGATGCAGGTTGCAGAATGCAATCGGAATTCTTCGGATAGAGATGCAAAAGGGGTATAATTGTGATTTTCATATGTCAGTTCGCAATGTATTTCATCTGCGATTATAAATACTCCGTTTTGCAGACAAATATCACCGATACGCTGTAATTCTTCTGATGTCCAAACTCGTCCGACCGGATTGTGCGGATTGCATAACAGCAAAAGTTTTGTTTCTGGATCGGCGGCTTTGAGTTCGAGATCATCGAAATCAATTGTGTAGCGTCCTTCTTGATAAATAAGATTGTTAGCTATCATTCTGCATCCATTATTCCGGATTGACGAATAAAAACAGTTATAGACAGGTGTTTGGACGATTATTTTGTCACCGGGTATGGTCATGGCCTTAATAATAGCCGAGATCGCCGGAACTACTCCGCTTGTATAGATAATCCATTGAGAATCTATTTCCCATTGATGGCGGTTTATGAACCAACTGACTATTGCATCATAATAATTTTGCGGTACTTTGGTGTAACCGAAGATTCCGTGTTCCACTCTTCGTCGCAAAGTTTCGATAATTGCCGGAGCTGTGCGGAAGTCCATATCTGCTACCCACATAGGCAGTACATTCTCTTCCTCAGGAGTATCCCATTTATAGGAGTTTGTCCCGCGACGCGGGATTATTTCATCAAAATTGTATTTCATAATTTATATTTTTAGTCGTACTTTATAAATCCATTTGCCTTGCCATAATCTGAAAAGAAATATCATTCCGCGAAAGCAGAGTTCGATACACATAGCCAGCCATACGCCTCGTAATCCCATTGTTGGGGCGAGCAAAGCCGCCAGTGTTAGTCTTATACCCCAAATACTTCCGAAATTCATCAGGCTGGGAATGAACGTATTGCCCACTCCGACAAATATGCCATAGGTTACGATAGCTGCTGCAAACATAGGCTCGGCAAAAGCCTCTATCCTTAAGATATCAGTTCCTAACGTTCTGATTTCTTCTATCGGAGTCATTACGCCGATGATTTGCGGGGCTGCTATATACATAAATACACCCATGATTCCCATAATCGATATTCCCGACCATACGGCTATATTTGCAAAGCGACGAAGCAATTTTAATCGGTTTGCACCAAGACTTTGCCCGACTAATGTTGTTGCTGCCTCGGAAATACCGTATCCGGGCATATAGCAGAGACTTTCGGCAATGATGGCAAATGAGTTGGCGGCAATGGCTATGATACCGAGTGGTGCTACTATAATTGTTGTCATAATCTGAGCACCGCATATAGCTATATGTTCAAATCCCATTGGAAAGGATATGCGGACAGCATTTCGTAATGTATCTTGCCGGAGTAAAAAATGTCCTCGTTCCCCGGATAATTTCAGTATGGGCGAACGGTAACAGAGATACCACATCATCCCTCCGGCAGTTACCAACTCGGCAAGTACTGTTCTCAATGCTGCGCCTTTTACCCCTAAACCTGCGCCATAAATGTCGATATTTAGACCCATGATTTCGATCTGTCGTTTCGGAAATATCAGAAAGAAATTGAATATTATGTCAAGCAGACACATCAGTATATTTAATATGCTCGGTATATACATATTTCCACTACACCGTAACATTCCGCTGGCCAAAAAATTCATTTGTAATACCGGTAAAAAGAGAGAAAAAATCAGAAAATAGACAGATGAATCTTTTCTGATTATCTCGTCTCCGCCCAACCAGCCGGGGAGAGAGTCACTGATGAAAACTCCGATAGCTGCTAATGAAGAGCCGAATAGCAATGTCGCAGTAATGGATTGACGTAAAATTTTTCTTGCTCCGGCAAAATTTCCAGCTCCGATAAGATGTGCCACTTGCACGGAGAAGCCTGTTGCAGCTGCTGCACACAATCCCCAAAACAACCATGTCGTTGTTGATACCAGTCCGATAGAAGCCGATGCATTTGCTCCCAAACTGCCGACCATCGATGCGTCTACGTATTGCATGACAATAGAAGACAGTTGTGTCATAATAGCCGGGATACTGAGGTATACAGTTAGTTTTAACTGCTGTTTCAGGGCCATTTTTTTACCTTCCCGGATAAGAGATAAAAGATAGTCGGTTTTATTTATCCTTGTCCTCATCGATACATAAAGAAATTATTAGTCGGAGAAACAAGTCCTTTCATCCCAAAGTTTCAATTTACAATCAGCTGGAGACTTGATATTCTTGTCAAGAATGATTTTACCGTAACTGTCGGCCGTTATACTGCCGGTACGGGGATTTTTTACACTATGTATAGGACTCTTGATCGTGGCATTTACACTGCTGTACTCAAAAGCAAGATCGCAATCATCGGCCATGATGCAGTTTTCCAATATGAGATTTTCGGCATAGCATAATGGTTGAGTGCCAGAAATTTTGCAATTTATAAGACGCAGGTTGCGTGAATGCCAACCTAAATATTCACCGTTTAATTCAGAATCGTAAATTGTTACATTTTCCGTTTCCCACAAAGCATCTTTCGTAGTAATTTTTGCATTGTGCAGCTCTAAATTTTTCACGTATTGGAATATATATTTGCTGTCACTTTCCAGTCCGTCGATATAAATATCGTTACAAAACATAAACGGGTAAGTCCCTCCGTGTAGTTTCAAATTTTTTATATTCAGTCTGTTGCACCTCCAAAATACTTCGTCGGCATCTGTTATCTCAACATTGTTTATTTCGATATCGTGCATCTCACGAAACATTTTAGGCGCATCGATCCGAGTATTGGTCATTTTTAAATGATCGGAATACCACAAGGCAGAACGTCCTCCGATATCGAAAAAGCATCGGTCGATAATAAAACCATGTACGTGCCAAAAAGGATAATTCCCTTCAAATTTGCAATTTATGGCCTCTATGTTGCTGCATTCTTTAATAGCCGATTCTCCGGCATGAATAATCACATTTTCTAAACGAAGGTCATGCGACTCGAATAAGGGGCGTTCGCCCCCGAATTCGGCATTCGATATAGTTTTCATTTGTTGTAATTTTAGTGTTATTTATTTTCGATCAATTTGATAAATCGTGCAGGACTTCCGCCTACAATTGTATTAGCCTCTACATTTTTTGTCACGACCGCTCCTGCTCCGATAATGGCATTATCTCCGATACTAACATCTTGAAGGATTGTTGCATTAGAACCTATCCAGACATTTTTGCCGAGTATAATGGGTGCAGGATAAGTCGTTTTACGGTCTTCCGGAGCTAATCCGTGATTGAGTGTAGCAAACACTACGTTGTGTCCGATTTGGCAACCATCCCCGATTGTTATTCCTCCGTGGTCTTGGAAATGGCAACAGGCATTGATGAATACATTCTCACCTATGGAGATATTCTTTCCGAAATCAGTATAAAATGGAGGGAACACTCGAAGTGTCTGCGGAACAGAATAGCCAAACAGTTCGGAAAGTAATTCTCTGACTTTATCGGGAACATGATATGCCGTATTCAGCCGGAATGTGATGCGCCTCGCTTCATTGCTCATATCATCCATGAAGTGATGAATATCCTCTGTATTAAGAGCCTTACGTGCTTTTACATATGCTTTGAAACTTTCGATAGTCATATTAATTAGTCATATTATTGTTGTTCGATTTTTACTTGTATATCTCTATCAATGCTTAAAGCCTCGATATCATTACCGTTTATATGTCCTATTTTTATCAGATCATTACTATGTGACCAATTTTTGCAGAAAATGGCGACATTTCCCCATGGAACATAAATAGTAATGTCGCCGGGTATGGGAGTACAACCGTGAGTAACACCTTCGGTTGTCAAGGTTGGAGAAGGATAGAAGATTTTTTCGGTTGTATTATTGTAGTCATTTAACGTTACTTCCAATGGCAGACGGGAAAGAAAATCTTGTGCAGCTGCGTTGTCTTCCATTGTTGCGGTAATGGTGCGGTTACCGATCTTGATGTTTATATTTTGAGAAGAACTCTCCGGTATATCCGATTCCTCCCGATCAGCACCTATTCTGTCAAGCCATTCAGTAATACGGCTCTCCATTTGCGGAAGGGTTGAAGAGGTCAACAGTAATGACTGCTCGATCAGGATAGACTCGGTACAGATCGATCGTGCTTCGTTAACAGAGGAGGTAATATCGCTGCTGCCGCTTGTAGCAAACAGGGCTATTTGTTTTCCGGAAAGTTTTGAAGCATGTTGGCGCAAAAAACTCTGCATTGGTGTTGCCATACTTCCATACCAGATCGGATAGCCGATAAATATAATGTCATAATTGTCAAAATTATCGACAGAAGTTTTGATAGCCGGATAATTGCCTTGGCGGATTTCTTCTAATTCTTTTTGTGCTCGATTGAGCATAGAATTATAGTCATCATCGTAGGGAATCTGAGGTTCAACCTCTAAAATATCGCAATCGAGTATTGATTGAATCGTTTGTGCCACATGTCCGGTATTATTTGTACGTGAACTGTAAAGGACTAAATAATGTCCATTTTTTCCGGAGATAGGTGCATCGGTTTTATCGTTATTCTCATTTCTGTTTTCTGTTTGTTCCGAAATAAACGATTCATCTGATTTTCCACAGGCTGTTATTGATAGAATAATAAACAGCAGAAATAAAATTGATAAATTTTTTTTCATTATTTTTATTTTTGTAGTTAATATTCAACTTATGTTTTGAGGTGGAGTTTGGGAAATTTTTAAGTTTATGTTTTGGTTCATTATTGTATGACAAAAATAGAGAGTCTTAAAAAGAACTTTTGTAGATAAATTATCGGTTTGTTTAACCAAATTACGGATTATCGTTTGAAGAAAAATCAAGAAGAAGTCTCATAAGTAATGTTTTTGGGTGGGGGACATACTCACTCAATAGGGGATAAAAGATGAGTAAAAACACACAAGATTTTAACTTTTAATACGAAACAAACATAAATATAGCGTAAAGATTAATCTGTAAAAGAAGTATGTTCTGATAATATTTTCTTATTGGAAAATTTAGACAGCTTCTTCATACTCTTAATAAGAGTTCTATCGAGAGAGAAACAGTAATAAATAAATTTTTTAATTATAGGTAGTATATGTTATTTTATTATTTTAACATAGTAAATCCGATTAACAAAGATTAAACAGGTAAGTTTGCATTCGTATTGGTTCGCCTGCGTTTTTCTGCTCAGGTGATTAAAAGGGAATCAGGTGCAAGTCCTGAACAGTCCCGCTGCTGTAATTCTCGTTGATTCCGGACATTCATGTCACTGGGAAAATCGAAAGGCTCGTTTCGATTATGCTGGGAAGACGTCCGAAAGAGGAGAGATAAGTCAGAAGACCTGCCGTACATTTTCAGAATATCTTATGCTTTCGGGGGTTAAAGCAAAGGTAAGTATAAAATGTAACGTTAACGGGTTACGCTGGCTCTATACTGTATCTTTTCCTATAACTTTTTGTAAGTATAAGTTATTCGGTGATTTGAATATTTATATTTTGATTCAAATAATTGTTTAATTTAAAATGCTTATGAAAAGAATTATTACATTCTTGATTGCTTTTGCGTTTTTATGCAAGGTGGGGTCGGTTTGGGGACAAACAACCTCAGTCATGATGCCGTATGGCGATGACTATGACAATCCGAAAACCGTTACGGTAACCGATCCGATAACATTTTATGATAGCGGCGGAAGCTCAAGCAATGCCGAATCGTGGTGTGATTATCCGTCATCGGTATGTTTTGTGCCGGGAAATGCAGGCGAAGTTATAGAAGTCTCTTTTGAAACAGTCGATGTAAAATCTGCTCAATTTAGAATTTATGACGGTTTTGTCGATGTCGGTTATGATGATTTACCCGACGGAGACAAAGGTGTAATTGCAGCAAATTCTGTTTTTCAGTCGGCTTCTCCTGACGGGAAAATGACAGTCGGCTATTATTGTCCGGGAATGTCGGGTACAGGCTGGAAAGCGGTCGTGAAAAGCGTATCTCTTAAAGATATGATAATCGGTGAATGCATCGCTCTTTCTACGGGCGTTTCTTCCGTTCCAGTAGGTTCGGAATGTCAACCGATAATGCTCATTAACGTAAAGGCGGAAGGAAGCCTTAATCCGTTAACGGTAAGTGAATTATCTTTTAATCTTAACGGTACGGTTTCTGTCTCGGATTTACAGAATTTAAAAGTTTATTATTCGGGAAATAAATTACAGTTTAATGATGCTCATCTTTATGCTTCCGAATCGTCAGGTAGTTCCGATATTAAGGCATCCGGCTCGCAAGAACTTGTATCGGGAAATAATTATTTTTGGTTGGTAGGAGATGTAACGGCGGCATCTGTTGTCGGGAATAAAATAGCGGCACAATGTACGTCGATAAAGGTTGCCGGAAACGAGGTGCTTGAGACTCCTATTGCTTCTGTAGGAGAAGTTTATATCGGCGATGAGTTGAGCATGTCTGCGATGTGGCAGAATTGTCATGTAGGCCGGACATCTTTAAATTTTTATGATGATGGCGGGCCTGACGGAAAAATATCGGAGGGTTTTAAGGGGCAGACGACTTTTATACCTTCGACATTGGGTAGGCGGATTCAAATTGAATTTAAGAAAGTAGCATTATTCAGTACTACGACTAGCGATAAAAGCGATATACTAAAGGTGTATAACGGTAAATCGGTAAATGAGGCTGACTTGAATATTCAAATTTCCAATGGAGATATAATTACCGTAACATCTTCTTCAGACGATGGAGCATTGACTGTTGCGTTGACCAGTGTAACGGGTGCATTGTTCGGGGATGGTTTTGAAGCCGTAGTTTCTGAGGTCGAGCCCAAAGAAATGACTGTGAAATCTATTGTTGCAGCACAATATACCGACGGAACAATTATGGCTGGAGATCTTTTGCAACCTATTTTGTCGTTGAATATACAAACAGAGAATGTCCTTCCTATAATAGCGCAGACTTTTAAGTTTACTATATCCGGAACGACCAATCCTGCGGATTTGACAAAAGCATCGGTCTATTATACGGGTAAAAAAGCGGAATTCGGTTCTTCCAATAAAATAGGAGAGGTTATTTTAAACGGTAGTTCTGATTTTGAAATAACCGGTTGTACTCAGGAGCTGGGAGAAGGAAACAACTATTTTTGGTTGGCATACGATATAGATCCGAGAGCTGTGGCCGGAAATAAAATCGATGCGGGATGCACCGCTGTTGTCTTGTCGGGTAAGGAAGAGATTATTGCCGATACCAATCCGGAAGGCGACCGTACGATAAAAAATGAATACGTTTCTACGGTAGGAACATTTGAAAAAACGATTTATGGTAGTTGGACTTATACGCATACCCCCAAAAAGTATGGTAGTGGATATGAAGCTGTACAGGGAAATCAAATCGTTACATTTATTCCGTATTCTGAAGGTAAAATTATAGAATTGGAGTATCAGGATTTTGCCGTGAGTGCAAGCTCTGGATATTATGGAGTGGATGCTACTTATATAATTTATAGCGGTAAAGGAACGACCGGAGAAGTATTGTGGGAAGCAAATACCGCAGATAAGCGAAAAAATGGGCCGGAAACTATTATTCGTTCTAAATCGGAAGACGGAGCTGTCACTGTTCTTTTCAACGCCAATGATTCGTTTTATAATGCAGACGGCTGGCATGCTTTTGTAAGAGAATATCAATCGAAAGATATGTCATTCGACGGGATAGATGTCGTGCAGGCAAGTTCGGACTTTGTAGCCGGAGGTACTGCCGATCAGGAAATTTTGCGGTTTAAGATAGTGACCGGAGGTGATAAAAACCCGTTGCCTTTAAATAAAATTGCTGTCGATCTGAAAAACAGTCAATCTTGTGTAGATAAAGTCTCCGTTTATTATACAGGTAAGAATGATGCGTTTGCAACAACAAATAAAATCGGCAGTGTCGATGTCGACGGTTCTGTCGGGAATCTGGAGATTCCTGTGTCGTCTGACTTTATTTTGGAAGAAGGAGATACTTATTTTTGGATAACTTACGATGTCAAATCCGGAACTGCACCATCACAGAAGTTAGATGCAAAATTATTGTCGGTTACCATAAATAATGTTTTGCAATCGGTCGAAAACGGAGATCCGGAAGGCGATCGGGAAATAAAGAATGTTTGTCTGTTACCGGTATCGGGACATGAAACAATCAATGTGGGAGATTTTCCTTATGTTTGTTATGATGACGGAGGTGCAGACGGAGAATATAGTGAGACCCAAGAAGGTGCTCTGACATTTGTTCCGAAACCGGGAGATGTAATAAAGCTGACATTCAAACGGTTCAAGACCAGTGTCCGTGATTATTTGGAAATATACGATGGTACGGGAGTCGAGAATGAAAATTTATCGGTGAAATATGATGGAGATCTGAATGAAAGTTTACCGGAATCGATTATCTCTAAGGCAGAAGACGGTTCTTTGACAATCAGATTTAACAGAACGGGATACATAGTCAATGACGGTTGGGAGATAGAGGTGAGTTCTTATACGCTGAAACCGTTGAGCTGTGGTACAGTGAAGGCGACATCTGTTAATGAAAAAAGTGAACTTCTGGGTGGTTCTCTGAATGAAAAAATGCTTAAGGTTGCCGTTGAAGCTATCGGAGATAGAGGTTCGTTTGTTGTTGATGAACTTTCATTCGGAGTAACAAATTCAGAGAGTTTGATGAATACGAAAGTTTATTTTACCGGTACGAGTGATGTATTCAGTCCTGAAAGTCAGTTCGGCACAGAACAAACAGGCGATACTCCGTTATTTACGGGAGAACAGAGTATTTCAGCACCCGGAACTTATTATTTCTGGCTGACTTGTGATATAAGAAGCGATGCTGCAATCGGAACGGCATTGAGCTTTGTTCAATCCGGTATCAAAGTTAATGGAAATTCATTTGCAATGGAATCGTCAGAAATTGCAAATCTGAAAATTAAAGATGGATTCCATGGTACGCATACTATCGGAGAGAATGGAGAATATAAAACTATTACTGCTGCAGTCGAAGCAATGAAAGATGGTATAAATGGTGCTGTTGTTTTTGAATTAGAAAACGGAATCTATAATGAGGAAGTGATAATTCCGGAAATTCCGGGGGCTTCTGCTGCGAATACGATTACATTGAAATCTAAAAGTGGAAATTATAGCGATGTGACGATTACGGCAGAAAACCATTCCGGAGGATATGACGAACAAAACTCGGCTGTAATGACCATATTCGGAGCTGATTATTTGACGGTAGAAGGAATTACTTTTACTAATCCTGATAATACATATTATTATTTGATGGATGTGAAAAATGCAAGTAATTATGTTACTATTCGGAATTGTTATTTTAAAGGAGAGGTCATGACTTCTGAACCTGTTACATCAGATCCTCATAAATTATTGCATACGAATTTTGTAAATCAAGCTGTAGAAAATACTCCGGATACCTATATGACCGTTGAGGGCAACCTTTTTGAAGGAGGTTATATTGCGGTTCAGGCAGGTGGAGCAAATCCGACAGATACGAATAAAGGAACGAAGATTATCGGAAATACGTTCAAGAATCAATGGAGTAAAGCGATTTATCTGAATTATGATGTAGATGGAGTTATAGAGAAAAACGTGATTAGCAGCAACTGTTCATCGAAAAAAGAATATAATGGGATAGATATGAATACTTGTTATAATACGGTTGTGCGGAATAATGTGATATCTGCGACAATGCCCTATATCTGCGGCATAAAGCTGAGACCTGTTTCCGGTTCAGAAGAAAAGCACTTCCGCGTATATAATAATGTATTGAATCTGAAATCTCTGACGTCATCAGATAATGCGTATGCAATTTCGATAACCGGAGGCTCTACGACAAATAAAATCAGCTTTGTGGATATTGTGAATAATACGATACGTTTGAGTGGAAATAATACCGGAAAATGTGCCGGAATATATAATATTTCCAATTTCAGCGAATCGATTACGGTACAGAACAATATTATACAAAATGAAGCCGGCGGTTATGTTTATTGGATAAACAGCAAGCCGCTGAAAGCAACGACGCTCAATAATAACGCTCTTTATACTTCCGGAACTGTTTTTGCGAAAAATTATACTACGATCGAGAATTGGTTGACCGGTTCTAAAGAATCTAATAGTATTAATCAAAAAGTGACTTTTCAGTCAGACGAAATACTTGCACTGAAAACTTTGGACGGCCTTAATGCCGGTATTCCGTTAGATTTTGTTGCTATCGATATTGTCGGAAATGTGCGTGATACGGAACATCCGACTATCGGAGCTTATGAATTTGTTGTAGCAGAATTGCCGGCGATGGAATCCGGATATCCGGTTTTGTCAGGAGATGTGACTTATAATTCGGCGGTTGTTACTGTCAAAGTAACGGCTAATGCAGAAGTCTATTATTTATTAAAGAATGACGAAAAAGAGCCTTCTGTGGAAGATGTTATTGCTGCCGATAATAAAGTTTCGGTTTCTAAAGGACAGGAAACAGCAATCCCGTTGACCGAATTGAAACAGTATACCGAATATTATGCGTTTTTTGTTTTGAAAGGTTTGGCAGACGGTCAATTATCAGAGGTTATCGCTATGAGCGCCTTTACAACAGTTTATGCACCGACATCTGTGTCCACATTTGAAGATGTGACCGTTACGGAAACCGGATTTGAAGATGGAACAGCTCGATTCAATGGTTTTGTCGTAGAAGAGATTACTGATGGAATAGAAGATAGCCGGAAAGCAGCAAAACTCCAAACAGAAGGAACTGTTACTTTGATAAATACTTCTGATGGATTGATATTGACCGGATTTTATTTGAAGTCGGATGCCGATGTTACAATATCTGCATCGAAAGGTCAACTTGAGATTTCTACCCGGACTATAGCCTCGACTCAGGATCGGTGGATATATTACAGTTTAAAAGAATGGGGAGAAATAACTTCTATAACTTTAAGTAGCAAGGGTAATGTTTATATAGATAATTTCAGCGGTAACCCCCAAAAACTGATGGTAACGGCAGACGATAAGACTGTTTCGGAAGGTGAGTCCGTAATTTTGACATCCGATGTTTCAGGAGGAGTTTCTCCATATACATATAGCTGGAGAAACTCGAAGAATGAAATCCTTTCCACTGAAGAACAGTATTCTTTTGTTCCTCAGGAATGCGGCGACTATACTTTGACTGTGACGGATGCTTGGGATGAAACTGCAACGATAACGGTTCGGGTAATTGTAACCGGAGAAGCTGCTGCCGCAACTTTTGAAAATTTATATCTTGATTCTGAAAGCTATTGGATGGGTGATCCGGAAGAATCTATGAGTTCATTTGTAAGCGGTTCTTATAAATTCTCTAATTATTATGAGCCGGATTATGCAACATGGGCTTATTTCGGTTATTCAAATGTGACTTCAACGGTTTATAATCCGGCGGATTTCCCTTCGAATCAATTTGGGGCGGCAGCCGGTAGCGGGGTACATGAATCTGAAAATTATGCGGTTGCGTATGCTTCAAGCTATTTTGGTCCGACGCAGGTTGAAGTCTTGAATAATCCGGAGGGAGATGTTGTCAAAGGCTGTTATGTAACGAATACAGCTTGGGTGAAATATGTAACGGAACAGGGTACGGGAATGAACTCGAGCGGGAAGGAAGATGCGAATCTGCCGTTTACTATCGGGGATTATTATAAAATAATAGCTACCGGAGATAATGGTAATTCGGCAGAATTTTATCTGGTAGATTACCGGAATTCGGCAGAAGGAATCGTTGTTGACACTTGGGAGTGGTTTGATTTAACTTCTTTAGGGAAGGTCAAGAAAATCACTTTTACGGTGGACGGCTCTCGAAAAAATGATTGGGGAACGACTATCCCGACATATTTCTGTCTGGACGATTTCAATGGGACGGAAAGTATACCTGAAGGTCTGTCGAATTCGGATACCGATAATTGTAAAGTGTATCTTTCGGGTGACATGTTGAGATTCGAGCAATGTTCAGGATATACATTCAGCATATACAATATCAATGGAACTTTGTCGGATAAATTCAATATAGATGACGATTATCAGACCATCCGGTTAAATAAGGAAAAAGGTCTTTATATCGTTGTCGGAATGAATGGAAAGAACACGATTACTCGTAAAATACAGTTACGGTAACAGACTCTAATAAAAAATGGCGTATCGATTATTTGCGATACGCCATTTTTTATTTTTATAAATCGATCAGTAATCATATACTTCATCTACGGTATAATTTAGAAAGCGGTTAAGCGGTTGCAAAACTTTAAAATCGGCGGCTGTTTCTTGTATCCAGTTATTGTCCTCGAAAAAACGGTCTTGCTTTTTTCCCATTACGACGTAGTCTTTTCTCATTAGTAATTCAGGATATTTGAAATCTTTCGGGAATGGCCGTGGAATTGTTTTAAGCATTTCACCGTCGAAAGCCGGATATACTTTTTTAAACTCCGGGTTTTCCGTTATTTCGATAAATTCATCGCAATGTTCATATACCGCTTCTCGTAATTCTTTCAATAGTTTTGATTCCGGACACCATACACCTCCGCCTAATAAACAGTTTCCCGGTTCTAAGTGTAAATAATATCCGGCACGTAAGCTTTTTTTACCGCCTTTAGAAGCTATATATGCCGAAAAAAATGTTTTATAAGGCGTTTTGTCCGGAGAAAAACGTGTATCTCTATAAATTCGATATACGCAATCTTTTGCCTCTAAACCAGAAATTTCTTCATCGAATACCGAAATGAGACGAATAAGCTCATCTACTCTATTCAAAAATGTAGCTCGTAATTCATAAAACCGATCTTTACGTTCATTAAACCAATCTCTATTGTTGTGTTGACGCAGTTCTGTTAAAAAATCAAGTATATCTTTCATCACTATTCATATTTTATAGATTGCAAACATAGCTAAAATTGACGCTATTTTTATTTTTCGTTACTGAAATTTCTGTAAAAATTAGTAACTTGCCATTCTTTTATTATGATTATGCTAACCCAAACTTTATCAAAGACATGAAAGAGGAAAAAAATCAACCGGTAGAGTTGCCTGAAAATGCATTCAGAGAATTAGGTGAAGGAGAAGAGTACCAGCCGGTTATGTCGCCTTCTAAAAATTATCCGGAGGTTACTTTATGGTCGGTCTCGTGGGGAATTATAATGGCTATTCTGTTTTCTGCGGCTGCTGCTTATTTAGGACTTAAGGTCGGTCAGGTGTTCGAGGCGGCTATTCCTATCGCTATTATTGCAGTCGGTTTGTCTAACGCTACTCGTCGTAAGAATGCATTAGGAGAAAATGTCATTATACAGTCTATTGGAGCTTGTTCGGGCGTTATTGTTGCCGGAGCGATATTTACGCTTCCTGCACTTTATATTATACCTGGACTTACTGTCGATTTTATGCAGGTATTTTTGAGTTCTCTTTTAGGTGGAATTTTGGGAATACTGTTTTTGATACCGTTCCGAAAATATTTTGTATCCGAGATGCATGGCAAATATCCTTTTCCTGAAGCGACAGCTACTACACAAGTGCTTATATCCGGAGAAAAGAGCGGTAACCAAGCAAAACCCCTGATTTTTGCAGGGTTGATTGGCGGCATCTATGATTTCGTTCTTTCTACATTTGGTTGGTGGAGTGAGGTACTATCTACACGAGTATTGCCGTTCGGTGAGACAATTGCCGAAAAGGCAAAAGCTGTTTTCAAAATAAATACGGGAGCGGCTGTATTAGGACTCGGTTATATTGTCGGTCTTAAATATTCTCTGATTATTTGTGCCGGATCTATATTTGTTTGGTTTCTTATTGTCCCTTTTATGGGGCTTTTTTGGGGAGATTCGGTCTTGACTATGGGAAACAGTGATATTGCTATTGCCGTAGGACAAATGACTCCCGAACAAATATTTACTACTTACGGACGCCATATCGGTATAGGAGGTATAGCTATGGCGGGAGTTATCGGCATAATACGTTCTTGGGGAATCATAAAAGGAGCTGTCGGTTTAGCATCTAAAGAACTTGGAGGTAAAGCTGAGGCAGTTATAACTTCGGTGAAACGTACGCAGCGAGATATTTCTATGAAATTTATCGCTATTGCTTGCATCGCAACACTGATTCTGATTTTATTATTTTTCTATTTAGGCATTATCCATAATTTTACACAGGCCTTTATTGCCTTTATTGTGGTATCTGTCATTGCTTTTCTGTTCACGACGGTTGCAGCCAATGCAATTGCGATAGTCGGGACAAATCCTGTATCGGGAATGACTTTGATGACATTGATCTTGGCTTCCGTTATTCTTGTAGCTGTTGGCCTTAAAGGTACATCGGGTATGGTTGCCGCCTTAATTATTGGCGGGGTTGTCTGTACAGCTCTTTCTATGGCCGGAGGTTTTATAACCGATTTAAAAATCGGGTATTGGTTAGGTTCTACTCCGGCAAAGCAGGAGGGTTGGAAATTTTTAGGAACGTTGGTTTCTGCAGCGACGGTAGGAGGGGTTATATTGATTTTGAATGATACATACGGTTTTACTTCTGAAAACGGTTTGGCTGCTCCTCAGGCGAATGCTATGGCAGCTGTTATCGAACCTCTTATGTCGGGGAAAGGCGCTCCTTGGCTGCTATATGGTATCGGAGCATTGATTGCCGTAGTACTGACTTTTTGTAAAATTCCGGCTTTGGCTTTTGCTTTAGGAATGTTTATTCCTTTGGAACTGAATACTCCTTTAGTTGTAGGAGGATTGGTAAGCTGGTATGTCAGTACACGCAGCAAAAATGCCGAAGTAAATAAATCCCGGTATGAAAGAGGTACATTGTTGGCATCCGGATTTATTGCCGGTGGAGCATTGATGGGGGTTGTCAGTGCCGGATTGCGTTTTGGAGGATTTGAATATAGTTGCGAGATGAATGATACAATAAAACAAGTACTTGGTTTAGTATTGTATTTGGCTCTGATTGGTTATTTGTTGAAGGACAGTATGAAAGCTCATAAAGTTCGATAAGTCAAGTTCTATATATAAGTAAAGTCGCATTATTCTGATTATCGGTAATGCGGCTTTATTTTTTTCTCGGATGTTTATTTATAATTGTTTTAAATGAGCCTTAATTTCTTTCTCTCCGCAATAAATTTGATGTAATACTTTCCGAATCGGGATACCTGTTTCACGAGATATTTCTTTAACTCCTTTACCGGCTAAAAAGAGTTTTGTAGGTAGTTGATATTCTTCATTAATTTCCTCGATAATGATATGGAGAGTATCAGTAGATAAGTTTCTGTATAAATCGGGGTTGAGTCGTAGCCTTGAACAATTGTCGATTGTTGATTTTGATGGAATGAAACTGGTAATATATTCTGTAAAAATATGTGTTAAATAAGTTGAATAGTCAAACATTTTTCCGAACCTTTTGGTTATTATTTCGGAAACATCGTATTTATTGTTCATGCACTTTCTCTTTACAATTATATAAATAAAAAGAGCCTCCGGTTTTTTAAATAAAAAGGACCAATTCTTATTTTTAACATACATGACGAATCATGTAACGGAGGCTCTAAATACCTTCTTTACATGATTCATCTATGTTAAATAAAAAAGAATTGGTCTTCGTAAAAATACAAAATACCTATAAACTGGCAAATAAAATAAGAGTAATTTATCGATTATTTTATAAGATATTTGGGCTTTTGTTTAAAATAGATTTTTTATTTGGAAAATTAATATGCTGTTGTCTAAATTTTTCAGACAAGAAAATATCATCAGACCATTTTTACGTTTTCTTCAGGTCTATAACGATGTTGACAGTATCGCTACAGTTTTCTTTTCGAGAGGGAAACAGACTATTCATATGGATTTCTCTCATGCTTGACCCGAGCAAAATTTAGACGGCCCCTAAAAACAAACTTATTATTATGAGGTGGTCTTAGAAGTTACAATAGTTGAAAATGATATTTTGTAATCCGTACCTAATAATGATTTATATTGTTTGCAGAAATTGTCGTATGTGCTTTTGGCAATGCTTCTTTTATCTTTTTTGTATAAAATAGAGCATTTGACCCTCAAAGCTTCTTCATTGAAAATATCATGCAAAAAAATGGTATCTGCGATCAATAATTGAATATCTTCTTTATCTTCAAATTCTTTCTTTTGTAAAAGAGAATGTAAAAGATCTAACGTTATGTCTGAATAATCGCTTTTGAAATTATCGATCCAGTCGGCTTGAGTATTAGGTAATAACGGACCGAAGACGAGTAATTCTAACAATTGGTATAATGTAGCCTCTTTAGTAAAATCATCGAAAGAGGTATCCTGAATAAATTGTATTGCGGCAACATAATCGCAAAAAACTTCGTTTCCGAATGTGATTTTCCAGAAATTATTTTCAAAAACAACCTGTATGTCTCCGACTTTTTCTAATAAAACCCGCAATTTGCGAATAGAGACATTGCGATTATTTCTTGCAGATTTTTCATCTTTATCTTCCCATAAGATACTATCCAGTTTGTTGCTGCTAATTCCTTGCTTTGTTTTTACGCTATACAATAATATGATTAATAATAAAGATTTTAGTATAGGAGTAAATTGGTTCGTTATATCTCCTCCTTCTTTATCTTTAACATTAAATCCTCCTAATAAGCTGATGCTGCTTTTTGATCTGTCAAATGTCTTTTTGATTTCTTCCTGAGGAGCTGTTTCTTTTTCTTTTATTTCGATAGAGACCGGTTTTTTATCTTTTTTCCGACGAGAGAATTTATATAAACCGTAGCCCGATAAAAAAATCAGAAAGATGATAACTCCTACCCATAACTTATTTTTCGAAGGGGTTTTTTGAATCGTGTCTTTTAATGCAATCGGCGGGAAATCTATCGAATAAATAGAGACTTCCGGATCGCTATTCCGTATTTCCCTGTTAAATATCGTATATAGTTTGCTGCTGTCGGGAGAGTAGTACAGATTACAAAATAGATACCCTGCCGACATGTCTCCTATATTGGTTGAGCATCTTTTTATTTCAGGATGGTTTAAAGAAATTCGGACTAAATAACCTTGTGATTTTGAGACATTGATTGCATAAAAGCATGAATCTGTCGGACTATAAATCATATTTCCTCTTAATAAAAGGTCTGTCTCATCTCCAATATTTGATTTGATTTCCCATATTTTTTTTATTCCGAATGTCGCTAAATCGACAGCATACAGGTCATATAAGTTATGACTGACTTCTTCTTGGCGTCCGTTTTTGCTTCCCTTGCCACCGAAAATGTAAAGAGTATTGTTTACGATTGTCGATACGGCGGAAAATCGAGGTGAAATCTCTTTGATTTGAAGACTGTCCCATCGATGAGTATTCAAATTTACCTTGAACAATGTGTTTTTATACAGATAATATCCATATCCTCCGAACGTAATTAAAGAGGTATCTTTAGGGGATATAGCCACAGTATGGTGTATATAGGCCGGATCCATACCGTTCGTGAAAGTACCGCTCCAAGAATTATTCTCCGATGAGAATACCGAAATTGATTTCTGGTCAAGGCTGTAAGATATGAGCCTATGGTTGTACGGATCATAAGTTATTTGGTTGTTTTTTTCACTGGCTAATTTTCCCTTGATATTATCTATTGAATATGACTTTTGTGTGATAGGATTAAGTACGGTCAGTTGATTGCTCCCGTTAATGATGTAAAATAAATTTTTATCAGAATTATATGTGATTTGGGGATTTCCTTTAATTTTTTGTTTATATAATTGATCCCATGAAGAGTGATTATCGATGAGCCATATAGGATTCTCTGTAATTGCGGGACATTGTTTTATGAGATCATAACAGATACTATCTGCATGTTGTTTTAGTTCCCAATGATATATTTCGTTGTCTTTGTTGTCTAATACCCGTACATTTTTAATATTGATGGGAGCGACATCTCCGACTTGAAAGTTTTTGATTCCGGAAGTCCCGAAATGGATAGTCACATTTTTACATCCTGAAAAATCAAAAGATTGAGTGCTTTGAATCGATCCGAACGAAAAAGTGATTTTATTATCTTTCGGCATTAATTTGACGCTTATCGGTATCCATTTATTGTATGTCAGATCTTGTGTAATCGGATGTTGACTTTCATTGAGTATCCATGCCGGATAACGATCGTTTTTCTTGTTGGCAAGATATACGAGATCTATATTTTTTTGTGTATTTGTAATGATTCTCACGACATATCCCCATACAATCTCTTTTCGCAGCATGAGGTCGAATGATATGGTTCTTCCGTTTTCTATTTTTATAGGTTTTCCTCCATTCAGTACAAGTCGTGTGCGTATTGTTCCCGGTTGTTGGTGTGATCTGAAAAATAATCCGCCGTTTATGTCAGAAGAATAAACAGAAATGCTGCATAATAAGCAAAATATGACAAAAAGTTTTTTCATGATGATAATGTGTGTGTTATATCTTGATATTGTATATCCATCCTGTTTTGACATTACAAATGTAATAAAAAAATGAAAGGAGAACATTTATTCTGCTATTTTTTGAAAAAGAGATATTTCTAAATATAATTATTTTAAAATGTATATGCATGGCTGGAGTCTTTGATAAAGGTTGCCGATTAATTTTTCAATTTACCGTTTTTTTAAGTGCATTTTAATTCTCTATAAAGTGAAAAGATAATTGTTCAAGAATATTTTTGTAACAAATTTTGTAGTCGGGAGAAATTTCCGGTTGCTTGGCTCGTTTTAAATTACTAATCAATAATTAAAAACACACACAGAATGAAAAAAACATGGAGAATTGTTTTGCCTGCGTTACTGGTGGGGTCGTTTATTTCTTTTGCCGACACGAAAGACAAAAGAGAAATAAATGATAAGGCAGTAACGGAAGAGATCTGTCCTTGTGAAATGGAAGGTATGGATCCCGAAGAAGCTTACAATCGTTCGATGGCAAATGCGGGCGTATCCCAACAAGTGAGTAAAGAGACTCCAAAGTATTTAAATCCGAACATTCCTATTGAGGAACGTATCGATGACTTATTACCTCGGCTTACTCTTGAGGAGAAAGTAATTCAATTGAGTGATAGCTGGGGATCAAAAGGTATTGCTCGGTTGAAGATTCCTGCAATGTTAAAAACCGAAGGGTTGCACGGCCAGTCTTATGCTACCGGTTCTACCATATTTCCACACGGGATTAATATGGGTAGTACGTTTGATACGGAATTAATACAAGAAGTCGGTAAAGCTACGGCAATTGAGGCTAAAGCTGCAAATTTACGGGTTTCTTGGTCTCCGGTGTTGGATGTGGCGCGTGATGCCCGTTGGGGACGTGTCGAGGAAACTTATGGTGAAGATCCTTATCTCGTTGGTCGTATAGGTGTAGCATGGATCAAGGGTTTTCAGGGTGAACACATGTTTGCCTGTCCTAAGCATTTTGCCGGTCACGGACAACCGGTCGGTGGTCGTGATAGTCATGATTACGGATTGTCGGATAGAGTAATGCGTAATATTCATTTAGCACCTTTCCGCGATGTTATTAAAGAGGCGAATGCATTCGGAGTTATGGCGGCTTATGGGCTTTGGAACGGAGTGCCTGATAACGGTTCGAAAGAGTTGCTTCAGAAAATCCTTCGTGAAGAATGGGGATTTGAAGGTTTTGTCGTTTCTGATTGTAGCGGCCCTGAAAATATTCAGCGGAAACAGTCTGTTGTGGGTACTATGGAAGAAGCTGCCGCTATGGCTGTTAGTGCCGGAGTAGATATCGAATGTGGATCGGCTTATAAAAAGGCGTTGGCTTCGGCAGTAAAGAAAGGCATTATAAAAGAAAGCGAATTGGATGCCAACCTGCGTCGAGTATTCAGAGCTAAGATGCGCTTGGGATTGTTTGATAGACCGAGTATTGAAAATATGGTTTGGAACAAACTTCCGGAATATGATACTCCCGAACATCGGGCTTTGGCTCGTAAAGTAGCAGTAAAAAGTACGGTTCTTCTGAAAAATGAAAATAATCTTCTTCCGTTGGATAAAAATATCAAGACAATCGCTGTGATCGGTCCGAATGCAGATCAGGGACAGACTGGTGACTACTCTGCAAAATATGCACCCGGTCAGATAATTTCGGTTTTAGAAGGTGTCAAAAACCATGTGAGTCCTTCTACAAAAGTTTTGTATGCGCAAGGTTGTACGCAACTCGATATGGATACTACAGGTTTTGCAGAGGCTGTGAATATTGCGAAACAGGCTGATGCAGTGATTCTTGTTGTGGGAGATAATTCGAACCGACATGAGAACGGAAACAAAAAAAGTACTACGGGAGAAAATGTTGATGGTGCTACTTTAGAAATACCGGGAGTACAGCGACAATTAATTAAAGCTGTCGAAGCAACAGGAAAACCTGTCGTGCTGGTTTTGGTAAATGGTAAACCGTTTACATTGACATGGGAAGATGAAAATATCGAGTCTATTCTTGAAACTTGGTATCCGGGAGAAGAAGGCGGTAATGCAACTGCAGACATTATCTTTGGTGATGAGAATCCGTCCGGACGTTTGCCTATCTCATTCCCTCGTCATCCGGGACAGTTGCCTTTGTGGTATAATTATGAAACTTCCGGACGTAATTATGACTATTATGATATGCCGTTTACTCCATTATACCGTTTCGGTCATGGATTGAGTTATACGACATTCCGTTATTCTAACCTTAAAGCTACTACTAAAAGCGGAGATCCCGGTTTTGTGACTGTTTCAGTAGATATTGAAAATACCGGGAAAAGGCCGGGTGAAGAAGTAGCTCAGTTATATATAACCGATTTGGTAGCTTCGGTAAATACCGCAGTTATAGATTTGAAAGGATTTAAGCGTGTTTTCTTGAAACCGGGAGAAAAGAAAACCGTTACTTTCGAACTGAACCCTTATTTGCTTTCTTTATTGAATCCGGATATGAAACGAGTTTTGGAAGCTGGAAAATTCAGAATGCATGTCGGAGGAGTTTGTCCTGAACCGCCAAAAGGTTCTACCGAACATAAGCAGAAAATCGGTTTTAAAGATCCGAGCCAAGGTATTTCCGGTGAGTTTACGGTCGATAAAGACTACAAAGCAGATTTTGAATATACCGTATCGGCACCGAAAAGTGTAAAAGGCGGAGAATCGTTTAAGGTGGTCGTAAAGGTGAAGAACAGCGGAAATTTATTAGATATCGCTGATGTTAAATTGTATGGAAATAGTTTCTTGGATGATCGTCGTGCTGAGATCGAAGCCGGAGAAACAAAAGAAATGGTTTTTGATGTGCAGATGTATGCAAGCGGCAATCAGACTTTAACCGTAATTTTGGATGATCAGATAAAATCCGTTCCTTTAAAAGTTTCGAAAGTTCCGGCAAAACTCGTTTTGGAAGGTAGTTCGATCAATATGACCGAGAAAGGAGAAATGGTTTATGTCGCAGAGGCACGAAATGTAGGAAGTGAACCTTTTAATAAGAGTTTGGATGTGAAAGTAGAAGGCGTAACCATTGCATCACAACCGTTGCGTTTGGATGCTGGAGCTAGTCAGCGTGTCGAAATTAAATACGCATTCCCTCGTTCCGGTACATTCCGTGTGAAAGTCGGTACTGAAGCAGAGCAACAATTGATTGTTCCGGGAGGAATCGGATTGGCATTGCAAGACCCGTTGGCTTATATAACTTTCGAAGGAGCGACAGATAAAGAAGTCAAAAATGAGATTACCGGAAAAATGTTGCCGATTCAAGGTAAGGCCCAAATTATCAACGGCAAAAACGGAAAGGGTTTTAAGAAAGACAAAAAAGAGACTTTTGTCGATGCAGGCGGTATGGACCTATACCGGAAACCGTTTACTTTGGCAGCATGGGTTTATCTGAACCAGATGGATAACGGTCAGGCTATGTTCTTCGGTGGACAAGCTCCGATGGGGGCGGATGTCGATGTAACCGGAACACGGTTGGCAGCCGGTATTTTCCAAGAAAAAACGATTCTTTCTTACGAAAATAGCGACGTTCGCGGTAACAATAAATTGCAATCGGGAAAATGGATACATTATGTTTATACCTACAATCCTGAGAAAGAAGAAGGAGCGATTTACATAGACGGTCGTTTGGATAAGAAGGCTTTCCAGAAACCTTTTGTCGGACCACTGGAACGTATTGCCGGGTCTCAGCGTTTTTCATCAGGTAAATTTATTATAGATGATGTTCTTGTTGCCCGTACGACGATGGATGAGAAAGCCGTAAAAGAACTTTATACAAATGGTGTGGAAGCTATGCGTAAAGCTCAGAAAGTAACCGATTGGCGTCCTATGGATTCGGCTGTTGAAAAAATGAAAGCGTGGGCAGAATTAAATGCCGGTGGAAAAATTCAGGTTTTTGTTGAGGTTGCAGATAATAGCGGAAAAGTAATCGATTCTAAATCGGTACAGTTGAAGAGCGGAGAAAATGAATATTCTTTGGCAGGATTAAAAAAAGGTGACAAAGTTCGTTTACGTATAGATTTGTCATCTACAGCTTGGGACGGTGTCCCAGCCTTGCAAACGGTCGTTTTGGAAGGTGCTTCACCGATCCGTTGGTCGACGGTTGAAGAATGGATGAAAGGTTCTGCTTCTAATTCTTTGTTAATAGGATTGTGAATCGTAAGTATATAGAGTTAGTTTGTTGAGTAAAGGCGGTGTTCCGTTGCGGGATACCGCCTTTCTTTTAGACAGACTTTAATATTCCCGAATCTATATGATCATTGATTTGAAATAAGATTTATATCTTTGCAACCTTTAATTTGATTAGGGTGTAGTATGCTGAAAAAAACATTTCGATTATACAGGGATCATTATGTAGCATTGTTGAGATTGGGAGTCCCGATTATGATAGGACAGTTGGGGATTATCATTGTTGGATTTGCCGATAATATGATGGTCGGTCATCATACTTCGGAGGAGTTGGCTGCAGCATCTTTTGTAAATAATCTTTTTAATCTTCCGTTGATGTTTGCTTTAGGCTTTTCTCTGGGGCTTACTCCGTTGATCGGGAATCTGGTCGGAAAAAATCAGGTAGCAAAAGCCGGTCAGACTCTTCGATATGGTCTTATCGCCAATTTGCTTTTAGCGATTTTACTGATCGGGGTTATGTCCGTAGTTTATGTTAATATAGACCGGATGGGACAACCGGAAGAACTTTTGCCTTTAATTAAACCCTATTTCTTGATTCATTTGTCGGGTTTGATTTTTATCATGCTATTTAATGCTTTCAAGCAATTTGCCGATGGCATTATGGATACTCGTATCTCGATGTACATACTTTTGTGTGGTAATGTGCTGAATATTATAGGTAACTATTTATTGATATTCGGCCCGGGCTTTTTCCCGGAACTTGGACTGCTCGGAGCAGGATTTTCTACATTATTATCTCGTATTTTCACGTTGTCAGTTTTTGTGTATCTGTTTTTCTTTACGTCTCGTTATGGCAGATTTAAAGAAGGTTTTCGTCATCTTAAAGGTGATTCGGGAAAGCAATTGCTTCATTTAACCAAAATGGGGATGCCTATTGCTTTTCAAATGGGGATGGAAACCGGATCTTTCAATTTGAGTGTTATTATGATGGGATGGATCGGTACGGCAGCATTGGCGGCACATCAGGCCGTTGCAACTTTTACTACGATCGGTTTTATGCTTTATTACGGTATCGGGTCGGCTATTACGATTTTGGTAAGTAATGCTAAAGGAGCAGGAGAGATGAATAAAGTAAGATCGATAGCAAATGCCGGGTTTCATGTAATAATACTTTTGGCCGTATGTATTGTAATCATAATGGCTTTGTTCCGACAACAGGTGGGTTATCTGTTTACAGATTCGGAAGAAGTGAACGGAATCGTAGCATTGTTGATAATACCGACTATGGTATATCAGTTCGGAGATGGCTTGCAAGTTGCCTATGCAAATGCTTTAAGGGGAATAGGAGATGTGAAACCTATGGCCTTAATTGCGTTTGTCAGTTATTTCCTCGTATGTTTGCCTGCGGCATATTTATTTGGCTTTGTTTGTCAGGGTGGTGCTATGGGTATCTGGTGGGGATTTCCGATTGGTCTGACTTTGGCAGGAGTCTTGTTTTATTCTCGTTTCAGGTATAAGATGAAGAATTCGAAAATCGTGTAGTCCGGATCGGATAGTGTGAAAATATTCTGAATTTCTTTGTTGCAACAGGAGCTAAGCAAGTTCTAATGAGTTGGCCGGCAATGAAAAATATTCCGTACTATCGGACATTCTGCTGGATAGTACGGAATATTTTGATTGTTTATTATCTGTCTCCGAAATAAAAACGGATACCCCCAAGTAAATTAAGCCGGTTTAAGTTTATTCTGTCATAGTCGTTATAGGCTATGATACTATGAACATTTTCCATCTTTATGTTTTTCAGGAATGCCGAACCTACGATTTCATTGAATGAGATACCTATTCCCATGTGTTTGTTAAGTTTATATTCGATTCCGATTCCATAATTAAACCCGACAGTCGATACATAGGTTTTCCCTTTTTCAATTCCTGAAGATATTTTGTCTGAGAATTTTAAATATCCGACACCGACTTCTCCGTTTATCATCCATTTTTTATTGAACGAATATTTTGTACAAAATAAAGGTGCGATATATGAAAGTAAGACATTATGATCCATGTTCGTCTTTTCGTAATAACTGTCAGAACTGTACCCTGAATAAAAAATTCCCCATCCGAAATTTTTAATATAATGATGGAATGCCAAATCCCATGCAAGTCCGGAAGTCAGTTTATCATCGAATTGTTTATCTGTCCCGGTGAGCCCTTCTGTTTTAGGTAACCATCCGTAACCGACATTGAATGAAAAATCGACTCTTGGAGGTAAAGGGCGTACTTTGTTCAAGACACTATTTACACTATAATTGTAGAATGTCGTTTGTGTGTTGTATGTAGAATCGGATATGCCGGATTTGAGAATATTTCCTGAAATTTGGTGGCAGGAACTTGCGACACCCGGTAAAAGGTGATCGGTGATTTGCAGAATATCTCCTCCGGCTTTTCTTGTTTCTTCTTTGGCTATTTTCAGTACTTGATCATATCGGCATCGAATAGTAAAACTTCGGTCTAAAATAGCAACTTGTCCTATCAGAGTTGCAGCGACCGGGACTTTTTCTCCCTCATTTACGATCATGATTGTATCTTCTTGAGATAAAGACGGATATTCCTGTATCTTGTTTAATACAATTTTAGGAGAACAGGAAAAAAGAGTACATAATAATACTCCGGTAAGAATTTTATTTTTCATGGATATGTGTGTATATAGTTTGTGTATTGCAAATATAACAAAAGTATGTTGTAATTTTCAATTATAAACACTTGTTTTTTTTGAATAAAAAGCGGGCGCAAAGACTTTGTATAAAACCTTTGCGCCCGCTTTCTACGTTTGGGATAACTTTATTTCTTTTCTTCCGGTTTTAACCAATGGTCGAGCCAACGGAAAAATATCCGTTGCCATAAAATGGCATTTTGAGGTTGCGCAATCCAATGATTCTCATCAGGAAAGACTACCATTTCGGCGGGAACTCCTCTTAATCGGGCGGCGTTGAATGCCGACATTCCTTGAGAGGCAAGTATTCGGTAATCGTTTTCTCCATGAGTAATTAGTATAGGAGTATCCCATTGATCTATAAAACGATGTGGAGAATTGGCATAAGAACGCTGAGCAACTGCATTGTCTTTTTCCCAATAAGCGCCACCCAAATCCCAGTTGGCAAACCACATTTCTTCTGTTTCTACATATTGTTGTTCTAAATTGAATATTCCGGCATGAGCGATAAATGCCTTGAATCGTTTTTGATGATGCCCGGCCAACCAATAAATAGAAAAACCTCCATAACTTGCCCCGATTGCTCCGAGACGATTTTCATCGATAAATGGTTCTGCCTTTACAGCATCGATAGCAGAGAAATAGTCTTTCATATTCTGACCGCCGTAATCACCGCTTATTTGTTCCAGCCATTCCTGACCGAACCCGTATAACCCTCGGCGGTTAGGTGCAACAATGACATATCCGTTTGCTGCCATTAACTGCAGGTTCCATCGATATGACCAGAACTGGCTTACAGGGCTTTGCGGACCTCCTTGGCAATATAGTAATGCCGGATATTTTTTATTCGGGTCGAAATGGGGAGGATATATGATCCATGTCAGCATTTTTTTATTGTCTGTTGTGGCAATCCAGCGTTCTTCCACTTTGCCCATAATAATTTGATCTAAAGTTTCCTTGTTCTCGAATGACAATTCCGTAATTGCTTTATCATTTAGATTGATACTATAAATTTCATCCGGTTTTGAGAAAGAATGCTGTAATACGATCAGTTGATTATCATTTATCGGTTTTATATCGGCGTAGTCGACCTGTCCGGTTGTGATCTGTTCTATTTTTTTATCATCGATATGAATGTTGAAGATTTGCTCTATTCCTTGATATACGCTTAAGAAGTAGATCGATTGTCCGTCTTCTGCCCAATTTAACATGTCTAAGCTGTAATCGAACTCATCTGTCAGATATTTCTTTTCTCCATTTTGCATATCCATAACGAACAAGCGGTTTTTATCTGATTCGTATCCGTCACGTTCCATACTCATCCATGCTAAATAACGTCCGTCGGGAGAAAAACTCGGATGCGTATCATAACCCATCATTCCTTCGGTCAGGTTTTTGGTTATTTTCGTCTCGGTATCGTATAGATAAATATCGGAGTTGGTAGATATGGAATACTCCAATCCGGTTTTTTTTCGGCAAGTATATGCAATACTTTTACTGTCCGGAGTCCATGCAAAACCTTCTGTACCACCGAAAGGTTTCATCGGAGCTTCATACGGTTCGCCTTCGAGAATATCATTAATATTTTCTAACGTGCTGCCGTTAAAGTCTGCTATAAAAGGGTGAGGAATGGCTTCTACCCATTCGTCCCAATGTTTATACATGAGGTCGTCGATAACACGTCCGGTTGCTTTGGGCAGGTCCGGATAAATATCCGAGGCTCGTTGACCGTATTTTACATTCGAAAAGAATACGACCTTTTTCTCATCGGGAGAAAAGAGAAAACCGTCTATTCCTTTTTCTTGATTGCTGATTTGTTTTCGGTTCGATCCGTCGGCATCCATTATCCACAATTGAGAACTTCCGCTTTCGGATGTCAGAAACGCTATTTGTTTTCCATTGTTGATCCATACAGCATTTTGTTCGGATTTAGGAGTATGGGTGATTTGAATTTTATTACTTCCGTCAATGTCCATAACAAATAGTTCCCGATTGCTTTTGTTTTCGGGTATGCTCACGTATGTTACTCCATAAAGGATCTTTTTCTTATCCGGAGATATTTCTATACCCCCGACGCGCCCAAGAGTGTACATGACTTCCGGAGTCATGATTCCGTTTTCTACTTTGGGATGGCTTTTGCCTATGATCCCTTCGCTGCTCTCTTTCTGTGTCTGACAAGCAGACAAAAGTACCGCACTTGCCATAATGAGTTTGCTGATTGGTAATTTCATAAGTTTTACTATTATTTGTATTTCTTCTTTTTGTATTTTGTTTTTGATGATGTTTCTGTTTTTGTATTTTTTATGGGAGGACCGTATAGACGATTGATTAGATCCGGCCGTCCCATTCTTTGCAGTTCCGATAAAATCTGTTTTCGTTGATCGGGTTTATACCAGAAAAAAAACTGCCTTTGAGCCAGTTTCTCGTTTTGGTTGCGGGCTGTATATATTTTTTCTCCCGTATAAGGGTGATATCCTGTATAATATATCTCGGTTGAAAGCGTCATCGGGGTAGGGGTGAAATCTTGAACTTGCTCGAGGTGAAAGTTCAATTTTTTTGTGATAGCGGCCAGTTCGGCCATATCCTCTTCTCTACAACCCGGATGGCTTGATATGAAATACGGAATGAGCTGTTGGTTGAGTCCGGCTTCATCGTTTATTTTTTCGAATGTCCGTTTAAATTCTTCGAATTTTTTGAAGTTAGGTTTCCGCATTAGCATCAGAACATTGTCGGACGTATGTTCCGGAGCAACCTTTAATCGTCCAGATACATGTCGGGTAATAACTTCATATGTATATTTCGAAGTACTTGCATTTACTTTTTCATCCTCATGACGGTGTTGTAATAGATCATATCTTATCCCGCTGCCGATAAAAGACTTTTTGATTCCTTTTATTTGATCTACGCTATGATATATATCTAACAACGGAGTGTGATCGGTATATAGATTTTTGCAGACTTCGGGATGTATACAAGACGGACGTTTGCATTTACGACATATTTCCTGACAGGAACCTCGCATCTTGTACATATTGGCCGAAGGTCCTCCTAAATCGCTGATATATCCTTTGAATCCGGGCATTTCCGTAATTTGTTTTACCTCGTTCAGAATCGATCGTTTCGAGCGGGAGGCTATGAATTTGCCTTGATGGGCGGAGATCGTACAAAATGCACATCCTCCGAAACAGCCTCTATGTAAATTTACAGAAAACTTGATCATTTCGTATGCCGGAATGTTTTTCCCTTTATATTTAGGATGAGGCAGACGAGTATAAGGCAAGTCGAAAGAAGCGTCTATCTCGTTTTCGCTCATAGGAGGATAAGGTGGGTTTACCTTTATAACCGAGTTTTTATATTTTTGCCATAATCGGCGAGCCTCATATCGGTTCGATTCCTCTTCGACATGGAAAAAATTGCGGGATTGTTTCTTTTTGTCTTGCAAGCATTCTTCATGAGAGAACAAAACGAGATCGGTTGCGCTTTCATGTGCGTGAGGCAACTCGTTTTCAGGTGTAATAACGGCGGTCTGTCTCAAGTCTTTGATCTGACCTGTTTTTTCACCGTTCCGAAGCCGCTTTATCAATTCTCTGATCGGGAGTTCTCCCATACCATAGATGAGCATATCTGCTCCGCTATCGATCAAAATACTCGGTCTTAAACGGTTTTCCCAATAGTCATAATGAGTAACTCGTCGCAGTGAGGCTTCTATGCCTCCGATAATAACCGGTATGTGGGGGTAGAGTTTTTTTAATATTTGAGTATATACTATTGTCGGATAGTCGGGTCGCATTCCTGCTCGTCCGTCTGGAGTATAAGCATCATCGGAACGAAGTCTTTTATTTGCCGTATAATGGTTGACCATTGAATCCATAGCTCCGGCAGAGACCCCGAAAAATAATCTGGGTTCTCCTAATTTCTTAAAGTCCCTTAGATCGTCGCGCCAGTTCGGCTGGGGAACAATAGCGACACGTAACCCTTCGGATTCCAGAATACGTCCGATTACTGCAGCCCCGAAAGAAGGATGGTCGACATATGCATCTCCTGAGAAAAGAATTACGTCCAGATAATCCCATCCTCTGATCTCAAGCTCCTTTTTTGTAGTCGGTAACCAATCTTGTAGTTTATATTCTTTCATTGTCGTCCGATTGTTTCTTTGTTTTATCCGGTTTATGAAATTCAGTTTGCTGTATTACAATGAATCGTATCGGTCTTGTAGTTTTACCAATTCGTCCCGGTATTGGGCAGCTTCGATAAATTCCATTCGTTTAGCAGCTTCAACCATTGCTTTCCGGGTATTTTCAATAGCCTTTTTCAATTGGTCTTTATTCATGTATTGGACTACCGGATCGGCAGCTATGTTGACATGCGAAATATCATATTCCTCTTTATATAAAATCGGTTGACCTTTTTCGGTTTGAACATCCGCTTCTTTTGTGAGAATAGAGTTTCTGGCTTTTTGTATTGCTTGAGGCGTAATATGGTTTGCTTCGTTATAAGCCAACTGTTTTTCTCTGCGCCGATTAGTTTCATCGATCGTTTTTTGCATGCTTTCGGTAATTTTGTCTGCATACATGATTACCATTCCGTTCAGGTTTCGGGCGGCCCGTCCTGCCGTTTGAGTTAAAGAACGATGAGATCTTAAAAAGCCTTCTTTGTCTGCGTCCAGTATGGCGACTAATGAGACTTCTGGCAAATCTAAACCTTCACGAAGAAGATTTACTCCGATAAGGACATCGTAAAGCCCGTTGCGTAGATCCTCTATGATTTGAATACGTTCTAACGTATCGACGTCTGAGTGAATATAATTACAGCGAATGTCGAGTCGTAACAGGTATGTGTTCAATTCTTCCGCCATACGTTTGGTAAGAGTCGTTACCAGAACCCGCTCGTCTTTTTCGATTCTTTGTTGTATCTCTTCGAGTAAATCGTCTATTTGATTGAGACTTGGTCGGACTTCGATTATTGGATCGAGCAGTCCGGTAGGGCGGATAACCTGTTCGACGATAACGCCCTCGCTTTTCATCAACTCATAATCTGCCGGAGTAGCGCTGACGTAAATAGTCTGTTTGGTAAGATCTTCGAATTCTGAAAATTTCAGCGGACGATTATCTATTGCAGCCGGCAATCGGAATCCGTATTCTACAAGATTTACTTTTCTGGAATTATCCCCTCCGTACATTGCCCTTATTTGAGGTATTGTAACATGGCTTTCATCGATAATGGTTAAGAAATCTTTCGGGAAATAGTCTAACAGACAGAATGGTCTGGTGCCGGCAGCCCGTCCGTCGAAGTATCGTGAATAGTTTTCTATTCCGGAACAATGTCCCACTTCTCTGATCATTTCAATATCGTATGTTACCCTCTCATACAAGCGTTTGGCTTCAATTTCTTTTCCTATCGACTTAAAAAACTCGACTTGTTTTCCTAAATCGAGTTCTATTTCACCGATTGCCCGGTCTATTCGTTCTTTAGTAGTTACAAAAATATTAGCCGGATATATTTTATATTCATCGAATAGAGTAATCGTGTGCCCGGTCATCGGATCTACGCTTTCTATCGATTCTATCTCTTCTCCCCAGAAGATAATGCGCAAGATGATTTCCGTATAGGCCAGATATATATCCACCGTATCTCCTTTGACCCTGAAATTTCCTCGATTCAGTTCGATTTCATTACGGGAATACAAACTGCCTACGAGTGCTCGTAAAAATGTATTCCGTTCTATATTTTGACCGACACGGACATCTATCACGTTGCTATGAAAATCTTCCGGGTTGCCGATACCGTAAAGACATGAAACCGAAGATACGACGATAACGTCTTTGCGGCCTGATAATAAAGCTGATGTCGTTGAAAGCCTGAGTCGGTCTATTTCTTCGTTGATTGCCAAATCTTTTTCTATATAGGTATCGGTTGTCGGAATATAGGCTTCCGGCTGGTAATAATCATAATATGATACAAAATATTCTACGGCGTTATCGGGGAAAAAACTTTTAAATTCTCCATACAGTTGGGCTGCCAAAGTTTTGTTATGACTCAGGATCAACGTCGGTTTCTGAACTTTTTCGATGACATTAGCCATGGTAAATGTTTTACCTGACCCGGTAACTCCCAGTAGGGTTTGAGCGGAAAGTCCGTCTAAGACTCCCCGGCTAAGCTCTTCTATTGCTTCCGGTTGGTCACCGGTCGGTTGGTAGGGTGAAACGATTTTGAACTCCATAAATGCCATATATATTTTGATTTGCGAAGTTACGAAAAAACTCGGAGAAACGGCTGTATCCGTTCTCTTTTCATACTATTACCTTCAAACTTTCTATTGTCTTCTTAATCATATATTTTACTTTCATTTTATTGTATTTTTGCTAAACAAATAGTAGGATTGATATTTTTTTATTTACTTTGTCGTCATAGTATGAAATTAAACGAAAAATAAAAGTTGTAATATACCATGATTTGGAATGAAACGATCGAATGCATGAGTCGGGATGAGATGCGCAAGTTACAGGGAATCCGGCTGCGGCAAACCGTAGAAAGAGTTTATCATAATACTCCGTTTTATCGTAAGAAAATGCAGGAACTGGGAATAACCCCTAACGATATAAATAGTATTGATGATATCGTCAAACTCCCTTTTACGACAAAACAGGATTTGAGAGATAATTACCCCTTTGGGCTTTTTGCAGTTCCGATGTCGGAGATTGTGCGTTTGCATGCTTCTTCGGGGACGACCGGTCGTCCTACTGTCGTAGGATATACTCGCCAGGATTTGGCGACTTGGGGAGAGGTTGTAGCTCGTTGTCTGTCTGCTTATGGTACGGATAAGCACGATATATTTCATGTCTCTTTCGGTTACGGGTTGTTTACCGGAGGTTTGGGCTTGCACTATGGTGTAGAGAATTTGGGTGCGACGGTTATTCCCATGTCGAGTGGAAATACGGCTAAACAGATACAGTTGATGCATGATTTCGGCTCTACGGCTTTGGCTTGTACCCCTTCTTACGCTCTTTATTTAGCTGATGCGATAAAAGATTCTGGTATCCCTCGTGAAGAATTTAAGTTGAGGGTCGGTATGTTCGGAGCAGAGCCTTGGTCTGAAAATATGCGCCGTGAAATAGAATCTAAATTGGGTATCAAAGCTTTTGATATTTACGGTTTGAGTGAGGTAATGGGACCTGGGGTGTCTTATGAATGTGAGTGTCAACATGGTGCGCATATCAGTGAGGATCATTTTTTCCCGGAAATCATCGATCCCAAAACATTCGAACCATTGTCGCCGGGAGAGTCGGGAGAATTGGTATTTACGACGATAACGAAAGAAGGATTGCCTTTGCTTCGTTATCGTACCAAAGATTTATGCTCTCTCATATATGATAAATGCGATTGTGGGCGGACCACTGTGCGTATGAGCCGGATCACCGGACGCAGTGACGATATGTTGATTATTCGGGGAGTAAATGTATTTCCTTCTCAGGTCGAGAGTGTAATTCTTGAATTGGAAGAATTCGAACCTCATTATATGCTGATTGTTGACCGTAAAAATAATCTGGACACACTGGAAGTTCAAGTAGAGGTTCGGGAGCAATTCTATTCGGATGAGATCAACAGAATGATGGAGCTGAAAAAGAAAATAGGACACCGACTGCAAAGTGTTCTCGGTATTGCTGCCAATATAAAATTGGTAGAACCTCGTAGCATAGAACGCAGTCAGGGAAAAGCTAAACGAGTGATTGATAACCGCAAGATTGATTAAAAAACAATACGATTATGATTATAAAACAGCTATCGGTTTTTCTTGAAAACAAGACCGGACGTATTAACGAAGTAACCCGTATATTGGGAGAAGAAGGTGTAAACCTTTCGGCATTTAGTATGGCTGAAACCGCAGATTTCGGCATTCTTCGTGTTATTGTTTCTGACCCGGATAAAGCTTTGGAAGCTTTGAAGAAACACCATTTCGGAGTCTCTTTGACCGATGTCGTCTGTCTTAACTGTCCGAATACACCGGGAGCTTTGGCTAAAGCATTAGGGTATCTTTCTGATGAGAATGTTTTTATTGAATATATGTATGCATTTGCAGCCGGAGATGTTGCCCATGTCGTTATTCGTCCGGATAATATAGAGAATTGTATTCGGGTATTGACCGAACATCGGCTCGAATTGATGGCTGCGCATCAGTTGTATAAACTTTGATAAAAAATTTGATGAATATAGAATAGTGCCGTATATTTGTTTTCATAAGACGGATATACAGCACTATTTCGTATATTTGGAGACATGTAAAAATTCAAATGGATTTTGAAGTGTCGGTCTGAATTTTGCGTAGAGGCTCTCAAACTTGATGACTCAAAACAGTTTCTTAATCCGTTAAAATTCATTTTTTTGTTTTCGTTATTCAATCAGTTTATCTACATTTGCACATTATTTGTCTATATGAAGAAGAGAATTTTATATTTATTTGTATCGGTATTATTTCTTGCTTCGTGCAGTGAGTATAATAAAATACTTAAAAGTACCGATTATGATATGAAATATGAATATGCCAAGAAATATTTTGAACAGAAAAAATATGCTCGGGCATATACTCTGTTAGGAGAGTTGGTGACAATATATAAGGGTACAGATAAAGCTGAAGAATCCCTTTATCTATTGGCTCGTAGTCATTATATGGCGAAAGATTATTCAACATCGGGGCAGTATTTTACAACATACTATACCAACTATCCTAAAGGCCAGTTTGCAGAGCTTTCCCGTTTTTATGCCGGTTATGGTTATTATTTGGATTCTCCCGAGCCGGAACTCGATCAGTCGGGAACCTATAAGGCAATAGATGAGATGCAGATGTTTCTGGAATATTTTCCGAGAAGCGAAAAAGCAAAGGAAGCTCAAGATATAATCTTTGCTTTACAGGAAAAATTGGTAGAAAAAGAGTGGTTGAATGCACAATTATATTATAATTTGGGCAACTATATGGGTAACAATTATGATGCGGCTGTGATTACTGCACAGAATGCTCTGAAAGATTATCCCTATACAAAGAGAAAAGAAGATCTTTCGATGTTGATCTTGAAATCGAAATATCAAGAAGCTATACAGAGTGTGGAAGAGAAAAAGATAGAACGGTTCAGAGACGTGATCGATGAATATTATAGTTTTATCAATGATTTTCCCGATGGAGCAAATGCAAAGGATGCTAAGAAAATTTTTAATGTAGCAAGTAAATACGTAAAAGATTAATCAATACAATAATATGGATTACAAGAAAACGAATGCACCGACAAACACTGTTACCCGTGATATGATCGCTTTGTCATCGGATACAGGAAATGTTTATGAGACTGTTTGTATTATAGCAAAAAGAGCTAATCAGATTTCTGTAGAAATGAAAAATGATCTGGAAAAGAAGTTACAGGAATTTGCTTCTTTTAATGATAATCTTGAAGAAGTATTCGAAAACAGAGAGCAGATTGAAATCTCAAGATATTATGAAAAGTTGCCGAAACCTACACTGATCGCTGCTCAGGAATATCAAGAAGGTAAAGTATATTACAGAAATCCGGCTAAAGAAAAAGAGATAATCTAAATTCCTTTTGAAATAAAACAAAGAAAAAGACGACTCCGAAAAAAAATTTCGGAGTCGTCTTTTTCTTTGTTTGAAATTCTGCTTGTTCGGGTTCTATCTCAGACAATTTTGATTTGAGTATTTTATCGGATTGGAACATAGCCGTTATCTTTGATTATGCTCTGTCCTTCATCGGATAGTAAATATTGAATAAATGGAGAGATCGTTTTCTCATTTTGTTTATTATAGTAGTAATAAAGCGGGCGAACGATCGGATACAATTTTCGGGAAGCATTGGAAACTGAAGGTAATGAGTAATTTTTGTTGTCGTATGATATAGCTAATGTCTTGATTTTAGGACTTACGTATGCTAATCCCACATACCCTATAGCGCCTTTAGTTTGACTTACCGACTGAATTACAGCTCCGGTTGCCGGCATAGAGAGTGTTCCGCTCATATAATTTTTATTTTTTAGAACGCTTTCTTTGAAAAATTCATAAGTCCCCGAGGATGTTTCCCGAGTATATACTACTATCTTTTGATCTTTACCGCCTACCTGTTTCCAGTTTTTTATTTTTCCCCGAAAAATATCTTCCAATTGTTTTCTCGTGAGTTTATTTACCGGATTGTCTGGATGAATGATAACGGCAAGAGCATCGTAAGCGATAATAACTTCTTGAATATTTTGTTTCGCCTCTTTCAATTTCATTTTTTCACTGAATTTGACAGGACGCGATAGCATTGCTATATCGGTAGTATTGTCCATTAAGGAGGATATTCCGACACCGCTTCCACCTCCTGTAACGGTAACATGTGCTTTAGGATATTTTTTCATGAAATTTTCTGCTGCTTGTTGTGAAACAGGCAGAACGGTATCGCTTCCTTTAATACGTTGTGCATATAATGATGTTGTGGCGAGGAATAAAGAAATAATCAGATAACTTTTTGTTCGTTTCATATTTTTGTTTTATTCGCAAAGAAATAGAGCTGATATTACAAAAGGTTTACAATGGTGTTATTTGACAGTTACAAAACCTCTCTCGGATATTTTTGTAATATGAATGTAATAATTCTGAAACAGTTTATTCAAATCTCCTTTACACGATCTTAATATGAGTTTCATTCCTTTGTGCCAACAAACAGAAACACGATGAAAAAAGTTTTTGAAAAGATTGTAGAAGGTATCCTCACTTGTAGCGGATATATAACAAGTATTACTATTTTGCTTATCGTAGCTTTCCTTTTTACAGAAGCTTTCGGTTTATTTAGTAACAAGGTAATAGAGGACGGTTATGTTTTGGTTTTGAATAAAGAAAATAAGATCGGAAAGTTAAGCAGCAGAGAGATAAAAGATATTTTCGATGAGGAAATCGTTAATTGGAAAGAAGTGGGAGGAAAAGATTTGCCTATAAAACTTTTTAGACTGGAAGATCTGACTGCTTATTATTCTGAAGTTGAATTGGGAGAATCTTATGAATTTGCATCATCTAAAATAGAGACTCTGATTAAAGATGATCCCGGAATTATCGCTTTTATACCCCGGAAATTTGTTGAGAATCCTCAGAACGTTCGTGTTTTAGAAGATCAAACGATTTCATTAAAAGAGGTATTTGCTGGGACAGAGTGGTTCCCTACGGCAACGCCGGCGCCACAGTTCGGATTCTTGCCTTTGATTACGGGAACATTATGGGTAAGTTTCTTTGCCATACTTATAGCATTGCCTTTCGGTCTATCCGTATCTATCTATATGTCTGAAATTGCCACTCTGAGAGTGCGGAGCATCCTTAAACCTCTTATTGAATTATTGAGTGGAATTCCTTCGGTAGTTTACGGATTTTTCGGTTTGATAGTCATCGTTCCTATAATACAGAAGGTGTTTAATTTACCGGTTGGAGAGACTGGTTTGTCCGGAAGTGTCGTTTTAGCGATTATGGCTCTACCGACTATCATTACTGTTGCAGAAGATGCCATGAGAAACTGTCCCCGCACGATGCGCGAAGCAAGTCTGGCTTTGGGAGCTTCTCGTTGGCAGACTATATATAAAGTTGTTGTTCCGTTTTCGATTTCCGGAATTACTTCGGGAGTAGTCTTAGGAATCGGTCGGGCTATAGGAGAAACGATGGCGGTTTTAATGGTTACCGGGAATGCGGCGGTAATCCCTGTTTCTATTTTAGAACCTTTAAGAACAATACCCGCTACTATCGCTGCTGAATTGGGAGAAGCTCCTTCTGGAGGAGCTCATTATCAATCACTTTTTATGCTTGGTGTAGTGCTTTTCTTTATTACGCTGATAATAAACTCATGTGTAGAATACGTATCATCAAAAAACAAGTAAAAACATGAATATCCGAAATATTTATCCATCCGGGTATGAGGTCCGGAAAAGACGTTCTCAACACTTTGCATTCGGAATCTTTTCTCTGCTGAGTGTTCTGGTAGTAGCTATTCTGTTTGCTATTTTGGGCTTTATCATTTACAAAGGAATCGGGGTTATTAGCTGGGATTTCCTTACCGAATCTCCGACAGACGGGATGACTGCGGGAGGTATATGGCCGGCGATCGTAGGGACATTTTATTTGATGATCGGGAGCGCTCTATTTGCATTTCCGGTTGGTGTGATGAGCGGTATATATATGAATGAATATGCCCCTAAAGGAAAGTTGGTGCGTTTTATACGGGTTATGACAAACAATCTAAGCGGAATACCTTCGATCGTGTTCGGTCTGTTCGGTATGGCGTTATTTGTAAAATATCTGAATTTCGGGGATAGTATCATAGCCGGGTCATTGACTTTAGGTCTGCTTTGTGTACCGTTGGTAATCCGAACGACGGAGGAGTCGTTGAAAGCCATTCCCGACAGTCTGAGAGAAGGTAGCCGGGCTTTGGGAGCGACCAAATTGCAAACGATATGGCACGTGATTTTACCGATGGGAATGCCCAATATCATTACCGGTTTGATTCTTGCGTTAGGAAGAGTTTCAGGAGAAACAGCCCCCATATTATTTACTTGTGCTGCTTATTTTTTACCACAGTTGCCCGAAAGTATTTTTGATCAGTGTATGGCGTTGCCTTATCATCTGTATGTTATCTCTACAAGCGGGACAAACATGGAAGCTCAGTTACCGCTGGCATACGGAACGGCATTGGTTCTGATCGCTATTATTCTGTTTATCAATTTACTGGCGAATGCCTTGAGAAAATATTTTTCAAACAAAGTAAAAACAAACTAATATAAAAAGAAATGAATAAGATCGATGCCCGTGACGTAAACTTTTACTATGGGAATTTTCACGCTCTCAAAGGAATAAGTATGCAGATCGAAGAAAAATCTGTCGTGGCATTTATAGGTCCGTCGGGATGTGGAAAATCCACATTTCTTCGATTGTTTAATCGTATGAATGATTTGATTCCCGATACACGGTTGAATGGAGAAATCTTGATCGATGGGAAAAATATTTATGATAAGGATATACAGGTCGATGAATTGCGGAAAAATGTAGGAATGGTTTTTCAGAGACCCAATCCCTTTCCGAAAAGTATATTCGAGAATGTTGCTTATGGGTTGCGTGTCAACGGAGTAAAGGATAAAGAATTTATTCGGAATCGCGTAGAGGAAACATTGAAAGGTGCAGCTTTGTGGAATGAAGTGAAAGATAAGTTGAAAGAATCGGCTTTTGCTCTTTCGGGAGGACAGCAGCAGCGGTTGTGCATTGCACGTGCTATGGCAGTTTCTCCTTCAGTTTTATTGATGGATGAACCTGCATCTGCCCTTGACCCGATCTCTACGGCAAAAGTAGAAGAGTTGATTCATGAACTGAAAAACGATTATACGATTGTTATCGTCACACATAATATGCAACAAGCATCGCGTATCAGTGATAAGACAGCTTTCTTTTATATGGGAGAGATGGTTGAGTATGACGATACTAAAAAGATATTTACAAATCCGGGTAAAGAGGCCACGCAAAATTATATTACCGGTCGCTTTGGTTGATATTATTAGAAATAGATAAGGTTATGGTCGAATTTATAGAATCGAAGTTAGTCCGTCTTCGCAAAGAAGTGGATGAAATGTGGGAGCTGGTAAGAACGCAGATTGATAAATCTGGGAATGCAGTGCAAAATTTGAATAGGGAAGATGCACAGACGGTCATTGTAAGAGAAAAACATGTCAATGCCTTTGAATTGAAAATAGACAGTGATATAGAGGATATAATTGCTTTATATAGTCCGGTGGCAGTAGACCTTCGGCTCGTTCTGGCAATGCTGAAGATCAATTCGAACCTGGAACGAATCGGAGATTTTGCAGAAGGAATAGCTCGGTTTGTAATTCATTGTCCTGAACCGTTAAATGAAGCATTGATGGAAAGATTGCAGTTAAAGACGATGTTTATGACTGTTCTTGATATGTTGGATATGGCTAAGCGAGCTTTAGATGAGGAAAATCCAGATTTGGCTACATCTGTTCTTGCTAAAGACAATTTATTAGATGATATAAATTCGGCAGTAACGCCTATTCTTGCCGATTATTTGGGAGAACATCCAGATGATCGGTTGACTTGTCTGAATTTGGTCAGTGTATTTCGTAAGTTGGAACGTGCGGGAGATCATATTACGAATATGGCAGAAGAGATAATCTTTTTTGTAAATGCAAAAGTATTGAAACATCAGGGAAATACGGACGAACATTATATTTGATTTGCCCCAAAAAATATATTTAAGGGGGAATGAGCAATTTTAACATAGTTCATTCCCCTGTTTTTTTATAATTATACCTAGGCCTGTTATAGTTTTCTTGAGAAATTGAGTCGTTACTTTTTTGATTTTACCATATTTCCGATATTAAGCTATTTATTAATTTTCAATTAAGTTCGTTTTCCGAAAATCGTTAAGCGCTCATTCCTATATTTGTTTATATAAAGACACATTTTATATATTAATCATTAACTTTTAAAATCATGAATGTAAAAAGAATTACCGTATTTGTTTTGTGTGTTATCGTTTCGATCGGAATGTTACGAGCTGCAACGAATAATAAGAATAAAGAAAAGTATACTGACCGTACAGGATGGACTGTAACAGCATCTAATTATAAGTATGATTTTCAAAATCCTTCTAAAACTGTCGATGGTGATTTCGATTCTCGTTGGACATTGGGAAAACCGCAAGTTGCGGGAGATTGGATTATTGTCGATATGAAGACTCCTCAGAAATTTAGTGTGATCGAATTACAGCAAGGCCGCAGTGCAAATGATTTCCCTCGAGGTTATGCCGTGTATCTTTCTAAAGATGGAAAAGATTGGGGAAATCCAGTTATTACGGGAGAAGGGATTAAAGGAGATGCAACGGTAATAACTTTTCCTTCATCTGTCGAAACGAGATATATAAAGATCGCATTGACTAAAGATGTTTCGACTTGGTGGAGTATTCACGAATTTCTTGTAAAATAATGTAATGATTTTATGGCAGAATAAAATTGGAATAAGATCATGAATAAATTATTATCGATAAAGCAGATAGCTATTATTGCCGGAGCATATCTTTTATGTAGTTGTCCGGTAAAAGCCGATATTCGTATGCCACGAATTTTTGGCGACCATATGGTATTGCAGCAGGACTCGCAATTATCCATATGGGGATGGGCCGATCCCGGAGAAAAGGTGGTCGTGACTCTTGCCGGAAAAAAAGGAAAGGCGGTTGCCGGACAGGATGGTAAATGGAAAGTTTCTTTGAAACCCATAAAAACGAAATCGAAAGGGCAGACCCTCACGATAAAAGGAAATAATAAAATTATATATGAGGACGTATTGGTCGGAGACGTGTGGGTCGCTTCGGGACAGTCTAATATGGAATGGGGTATTAATAAAAATCATTATAAAAAAGATGTAGATGCTTCGGCAGATTCCTTGTTGCGGCTATTTTTTGTCCCGAGAAATACCTCGCTTGATCCTCTGTCCGATATTTATATGCCCGAAGATACCCAAAACCCCGAATGGGCTGCAAAATGGGTTTTATGTACACCTGAGGCATTGAGGAAAATAAATGGACAAGGATTTGCAAGTGCAGCTTATTATTTTGCTCGGGATATTCGTCAAACAAACGGTCGTCCTTTAGGAATAATACAAAGTGCGTGGGGAGGTACACGTGCTGAGGCTTGGACGAGTCTGTCTGCTTTGAAAGCCGAACCTAAGTTGAAACGTTATGTCGATCTTTATGAAAAAAATGTCAGGATAAATCCTGAAGTTGTCGCTAATTATAAACAGAGGAAAGCCGAGTTTGACGTAGCGATAAAAAAGTGGAATAATACTGTGGGTAAAGAGTGGGACGAGGCACAAAAAGAATGGGCTATTGAGGTAAAGAAGGCTCAGGCAGCCGGACTTCCTATTCCTGAAAAACCGAAACCGAGTTCTCCCCGTCCTTCAGATCCGCCTAAACCGAATGGAGGAAATAACGGACCGACCAATCTGTTCAATGCGATGATCAATCCCTTAATTCCCTTGTCGATAAAAGGAGTGATATGGTATCAGGGAGAATTCAATTCCGGAGGATCAGGGAAAGAATATGCTACGCTGTTCCCTTGTCTGATAAACGATTGGAGGCAAAAATGGGGAATAGGAGATTTCCCTTTTATATACGTACAGTTGCCGAATTTCGGACCTGTCGATCAGAAACCTTCAGAAGAAGGACAAGGCTGGCGTTGGGTGCGTGAAGGACAATTAAAAGCTCTTGCTTTGCCCAATACGGCTATGGCTGTGACTATCGATGTCGGTGATCCTTTCGATCTGCATCCGATTGATAAATATGACGTAGGACATCGTTTGGCATTAGCAGCAAGAAAATTAGCATACGGCGAAAAGATAATTGCTTCTGGTCCATTATACCAAAGCATGACGATAGAGGGGGATAAGGCGATTATTCATTTCAGTAATTGCGGAAGCGGATTGACAATAGCATCTTCTCCCTATACACCTAAAGGAGAAAAGCCTAAAAATTCCGAGAAACTTACCGGGTTCTGCATTGCCGGAGAAGACCGTAAATTTGTTTGGACTGATGCCGTGATCGATGGAGATCGAGTGATTGTCTCGAGCCCGAAGGTGCTGAAACCTGTTGCTGTGCGTTATGGATTTTCCAACAGTCCGGTTTGTAACCTGTACAATAAAGAGTTGCTTCCGGCATCTCCTTTCCGTACGGACAATTGGGAAAAATAATTAGAATAGCGATTATTGAGGTTTTACCAACCCGATAATCGCTATTTGTTTTTCATTAATTTGTGATTTTGTTGGAGTAGGACCATAATAGAGCTAATTAGGCTTCAGATCCTATGGTGAAGACACTTTAGGAGAGATTACGATTTTCCATGAGGCTATCGGCTGTTCCTGAGGCGTATAATTATATATTTTGTCGATTCCCACTTCTATAAAATTCTCTATTCCGGTATAAATATATACAGGATGTCCGTTTATGAATGATATATTAACCGGATGTTTTTTCAATAAATAATCCGGTTCGTCTTTTCGAAGATCTATTGTTATTTCATGGTTTTGATAGTTTGTTTTTTGCACCTTTAATTCAATAATTCCGTCTTTTATCCGGTTCTCTTTTATAAATGAAGCTATTATTTTATATAAATTGGTGGATAAGGCAAATACCCCTGTCGATTTGATTTGAGGTAAGTTTTTGAGGGTATAGATGTGCTTAATGAATGAGTCGAGTGGAGCAACAGAATCTTCATATCCTTGGGTTATTCCACTAAAAGCAATATCAGATTCTTCAAGTAAAAAGGAGGAGTCTTTTTGCAGAAATATACTCCACGGATTATGTCCACCTTTTATAGATGTATATTCCAATAAAAATTCGAGAGTGTCGTTTTTTTGTTTGAGAAGATCTTCTATTCCGGAAAAAATAAATATATTTTTGTTTTTTATAGTAATATAGTTTAGCGGTTTCCTGCATAATATATATAATTGCTCAAACAAGGAAAATGCCTGATTGGTAATAGTGTCTATGGATAAATTGCTATTGAAATTCTGCCCTTTCATACTTTTATATTCTATTTCAAACCTATACTTCGATGGTTTAGGATATTTGATCAGAGCTACAACATAATCATCCGGTAACCGTTTGTCGATATATAATGCATATATGCAGCTGTCATCAAATGAAATATAATTATATAGTATATTGGCTAACTGATTGGAAATAAATCGGTTTTCTAATGTTGAGACTTCACTTTCTGTATTTTGTGAGATACGGTTGTTATTACAATTAATAATAAAAATGAATAATGGTATAAATAGAAGCTTTTTCATAACATTATCTTTTCAATTTATATTTACCATTTAATAAATTTTTTAGAGTAGAAACTTTATATATAGGGATATATTGATTCTTATAATCTTTAGGTACAGTTCCTTTATATATGATTCCGTCATATCCCCAATACATGAAAAGCTTTATTTGGAGTGTAAGTCCCAAAATATCTTTTGTCTTCAGAGCTTGGTCTTGCCCATCCGTCATCGTACTCTTTTTTCCCGGGATGAGTATGTATTGTTGTTTCTGTTGGAATTTTCTTTTTTGTTATATTATCAATGAGATTCCCATTATCCCATGAATAACCATATTCCTCTACCTTCGCTTCATTCGGAGTATTTAGAAAATTAGGTAAGACAAATATTTTATCCTTTGTTACTATAGCCATTTCCTCGTTTCCTGTTTTGAGAGTATTGTTATTTATTCTTTGATAAGCTTTGGTAGGATTAGAAAAAACAATACTGCCATCTGCTCTATAATTTTCCAAAATATTACCGTTATTATCTGTAATCTGATAGGTTTCTCCCAAATAAGTATATCCATCTTCCAGCTTAGAATTCTTTTTTATATTAGGATCATATTGCACACTATTATCTTTAGTGCGAAACCAATCCATTCCGTCAGGATCAATATAGTTAACCGGATTATTTGCGCAGAACACGTATGGTGATAATGCAAAATATTTTTCGCAGAGAGGATCAATGGCGGTAAACCTTCCTGCGGCCGGGTCCATTCCGCGAGCGAGATAGTCATACCAGTTCAATCCATGAAAAAGATCGAGCTCTTTACCGTTAAACTTGTAGGGCTGAGTTTCCGGATTCTCGTTGTCGGCAAAAGACAACCCGAAAGGGTAGAAATGGTTTCTTTGCACGACCGACCCCGAAGCGTCTGCAACGACGTAGGTATCAGTTTTCATCATCCTTTATAATAGGAGCAGCAAACGGTATGGACGATTTCATTGGATATGGAATAAAAGGGTAAACATACCATTGTTTGGATATTTCGGTTTTATTACCGTTTTTTTGTATGACCCAATATATACCTTCAGTTGAATATTCGCGGAAATAATCTTTTTTGTCCATGTAATTTGGAGGCGTATTCGGATTTTTGTCAAAAAAGTGTTCCACTCCGGAGTAAATATCGAATTTAATACCGGATATTACAGAACACTCTATTGGAGTTTGTCCGTAGAACTGATTCTCTCCTTTCGTCAGAGATTCCTCTCCGGAGAAGATGACCAGATTATATTTTTGAGGGGACAAATGATCTATATAGATTTCATTTACCGGATACCTGTTTTTTTTCGTTTCTATAATAAAAGAGTCCAGAATTTCTTCCAAATCTTTTTCCGGATAAACCGTATATGGAAGAAAATTTTTTTTCTTTGAACAAGATAAAGGCATAATGATGATCATGAACGTTATAAGAATCCTTTTCATTTCGTGAAATTTAATTAAAGATAAAAATACTATCTGTATAGAAGAAATTGATGGGGTCAGCTATGTTTTTTTTAACTGAGAGTATTTCAGAACTATCTCTGATTGCCCAGAAAACCGCTTTTTTATCGTTTTTTATTGAACCCTTTTCTTTTTTCTTTGGGGTATTTCTGAAAAAATATTCTGAGCCGGAGTAAATATATATCTTGTTACCGTCTATTTCGGTATATACATTGGGAGTCTTGTCCGATTGTATGCGGTTTTCACCGTTTAAAGAACCTTCACCGGCATACAATATTATATTGAAATCATTAGGACATATTTTATTGATAAACATTTCATATCTGAAATTATCCTGTTTGTTTTCCTGAATAAAAGAATATAGAACACCCTTTATCCTCTCTTTGGGATATACGATATTTTTGTTCTGTTCCTTTGGCAGAGAACAAGATAGAAAAAAAATAAGAACAGTAATCAAACAGGCATATATTATCTTCATAATTATTTGGAATTTAATGATTTTATAAAGTTGTTGCTTTTAGTATATTGTATTAGGCTGAAGCTTCCTTTTAGTAAATTTCTTATGTTTGCTCGGGGATATTCATTCGTTAAAAAGAATGGTCGATATATGATGTCCATATATGTTTTGTTATTATTGGGTTTTGATACGATAAAACTGATTTGGTTTTTCCCCATTTGTAAGACATATACCGGTTTATAAGGTGTTGAATATGCTGCAAAAATTAGATCAGATCCGTCTTTTTCACGACTGGGAAAAGAGCCATCGGGGTAGGTATGAACAGTAGCTATTTTCTTTTGGCATTGATGATTTTTTTTATTGTTTAGATTAATTGGAATGCAAATATTGTTATTTATTACCAAGTGATATAAGTCTTACCCTCTTTTATGCATTTATGTACAGGTTCATATTCTGTTGTGAATATCGTATAATCGCTCGGATATATTCGTACTTCAATGTATGGGTATTTTAATACATGCGGTATAGTCAATGTTCCGGTATCCGGAGCAAGAGCCATGAATTCGTCATCCTGCAAAATTTTCAGACTGTCGTTAAGAATATTGGTTTCTATGATTTTATCGGAATCAAGGACGTAAATTGCTTTTTTATTACGGGGATCGAATGCAAAATAAAGGTTGGTTGATACATCTATTTTATACTTGATATAATCGACGGAATCGGAAGGCTGTACACTGTCTTCAGCGAATACGACATAAAACAGATTTCCGGGTCTTTTAGAAGTCGTTATTCCGATATCCGATCCCGGAACGTAGAAGAAAAAACTGTCATTTTTCGGTTCGTTTTCTTTGCATGAGAATATCGGGCAAAGAATTATAAAGATTGCAATATAAATTATAACTTTCATATTGGAGCTTTGTTAAGTATTTTATAATAAATAAGATACACTATGCGTCTCGCGTTTAAATAATATAGCTTAGCATCTATTATTCAATAATATACTTTTATTATCAGCTATTTAAAAGTGAATATGTAACCAGACATAATGGTCTAAGATATGGATAAAAACGGTAATAGCGAGGATAATCGACTCATAAATCCATGCTCTCTTTATACTTAATTTTTGCCTTAAAAGGCGAATGGAGATAAAGCAGCCTGTCAAGGCAAGAAAAAGCTGTGTAAACAGAGCCGTGTTTGAAGACATCAATAGATATAACGAGGTTGGGAATTTATAACAATAAATCCAATAACAGGCATTGTATGCCAATAGCAAATTAATACACAACATTACAATACCGGTAATGATGTTTTTGTTAAATCTGAAAGTCTTCATAATTTTCTACCAGTTAAAAGTTGCTTTATCATATTCTTCTTTTGAATTAAAAATCCGATAGTTTAAGTTGTCGTTCTTATCAGTACTTATGATCAGATATTGTTTTACGCTTTTCCCGTTATTTACAGATTTTTCATAGCTAAATCCGAGGCTTGTCTTATTCCGATTATGCCCCAATTGGGAAAAGTTGGTTATAAGTTCATTGTTTCTATTTAGGTTGTATGGGAAGAACTCCCATTCTTTTCCCCCTTTTAGGCCTTCGTATTTCCGTCGGATGTTGTTATCTCCATAGGCGGTTCTTAGATAGTTCTCAAAACTTACAGCCTCTTTTTCTAGATACAATCGGTTCTTTATCATACCTTTATATGAGTCAATTTGAAAATTATGATGATGCCATGCATGGTCCAATTCATGCCCTAACAAGGCATATTCAGAGGGAGATCCGCCGTCTATATCCGAATACCAAGAATCGTTAACATAATAAATCGTATTCGAGAAATTATCGTACTTTAAATCTTTTGTCAAAAAAACGGATTTAGCGGTATATGTTTGTTTGGATCTGATTAAATCGTTCATTCTGGATGAACCGAGATTCGTTGCGGTTATTTTTGCAAAATAGGTCAATGCATTTACTCGGTTATTTGCTATTTTAATAATTTTTCCGTCAGGATCAATATAGTTAACCGGATTATTTGCGCAGAACACGTATGGAGATAATGCAAAATATTTCTCGCAGAGAGGATCAATGGCAGTAAACCTTCCTGCAGCCGGGTCCATTCCGCGAGCGAGATAGTCATACCAGTTCAATCCGTGAAAAAGATCGAGCTCTTTACCGTTAAACTTGTAGGGCTGAGTTTCCGGATTCTCGTTGTCGGCAAAAGACAACCCGAAAGGGTAGAAATGGTTTCTTTGCACGACCGATCCCGAAGCGTCTGCAACGACACGGATGCTTCCCAAATGATCGGTCAGGAAAAAATAGTAAGTACCATTTTCGATATATCCTCCATCGATCAATATCCGTTTCAACGTATTGTCCTCATACACCAAGTTTCCGACAAAATCGGTAACCGATCCGTCGGATAGATTCGAGCGGTAATATTGGTCAGTTCCCATCAGCGGTATGTTTAACAGTCCGGGATCGTTGTTATGAGATACCCGAAGTTTCATTCCGTTTGCCGCATACAGATATTTCGTGCATCCGACGGTAAACGGAGTACTTATATTTATTTCCGAAGGTAAATTTAATAAATTATATTGAATATCGGTAATACCTTTGTTTAAATCTTTTGTGAGCGCACCGTTTTTATTATAAGAGTATTCTACATCCGCATCGGCATAATTTTTAAAATCGGCAGAGAGATTGTTGAATATTTGGATAGCCGCATCATCCGCTTTTTTCAGTTGATTTCCGTTATAATAAAACGATACCAGATCTGTAATACCGTAATTGCCCGAATCTGTATTTCCGAAACGGGACAGTTTGGTAATATTCCCGTGTTTATCGTATTGATAAGATGAATAGAAATTTCCCGGACCGGAATAATCGGCTTTTGTAATCCGAGATAATCCATCATACGAGAATCGATAATTGCGGGTTATATTGTTCGTTGTCCAGCTTATTCCCGAAATATTTCCACCGTATATGGCGCTCCCTTGAGGCATAGGATTTTCATAAAACAATTGTTGAGAAAACAAGTTTCCGCTAATTTGGGTGATCCATGACCGGATATTGTATGAGTAAGAAGATTTCAGAAGGGCGTTGTTCCCCCTCGTGTTTGTCGATAGACGGCCTGTTTCATCATAAGTATTTTCGGAAATAGTAATGACCGGGTTATCATTTAGCTTATGAGTGGTTTTTATCAATCTGTCGGCATGGTCGTAAAAATAACCGTATTCTTCTGTGATCGTATTACCATTTAGAACATGTATATTTTTTCTCGTTACCGGTTGGTCGATAAAATTATAGGCGGTATATTCTTTTTCTGTTCCTCCGAGGTGGTTGTCCGACTTGCTCTGTATCATTCTGCCTTTTTTGTCATAATAAAAAACCGAGTACAGATAGGTTGTGTTTTCTCTCTCGTCGAGTATTGCCGTTGCTGTTCCGGTCAATAAATCTTTATAATCGGTATATCGGGTATCATACCCATCGACAGAGTCGTATCCGTATTTTTCAGGTGATGGGATCAGGTCCGGTATAAAATCATAATTATCGTAATAATTGACGTTGGTTATCCGATATCCTGCATCGGGAGAAAACCCGGAAATGGAGTATCCTGCATATTGCGGATTACCGTTGTATGTCGCTTTTACATAAATATCCTTTATCGGATTTTGTTTGTAATCTATGGTGTTATGGCAGATTCCTTCGATAACCGCACGTCCCAGTCCGTCAGGTATTGAAAAAGACCATTCGCCTCGTTCACGCTGTTCTCCGTTCTGACTCAAGATAATTCTATCAGCGGTATCGTGTATATAGTAAATCCAGTCTGCTCCCGGTATCTTTTTGGCAATACATCTGTTCCGTGCGTCATACCGGTATAAATAAGCGTAATTATTTATGTCGGGGTTTGTTTCGGGGTAATTATTTATATCCGAAAGTTTTTCAGAAGCGATAGGCGGTAATACGATGCGTAGTTTTCCATAGTTATCATATATATAGTAGGTATCGTGATTTATCGATTTGTCGATCTGTCGGGTCATGATGACCTGATTCAGCTGGTTGGAGAATTCATACAATACATTTCCATCCTCGTCTGTCATTTTTTTTACATAAAGTTGATTTTCCGGATATTTTTTGTCGGCACGAAGGACGATTGTTTCATCAGCCTTGACAGTGATCTTGTATAAAATACAGTTGTCTGACGTGGAGTTAAGCCGATATTCTGTATGTATGCACCTGCCGTTTTGTCTCCATGCAATACCGGGACCATAGTCTTCAGATATTTGCTCGGATAGAGCATTTTCGTAAATTCGGGTGGAGTAGGGGTACGTATCGTTTCCGTATATATCCGATCCGATAACGGATGTTTTGAGTTGCTGTATCGGGACGAATGCACCGTTGCCGGATGATATGCCGGGTAGCCATATATTTGACGCTCTGTTTAAAGCGTCATATTCGTACAATGCGACTATATCTTTCCCGGAAGGTGTGACACTGTGAAGATTTTCTTCTGTAAGACGTCCCAATCCGTCGAAATATTCGGTTTTTTCAATATAAGGCATTGTCGGTGTATATCGGTAGCTTCGGGTACGTATATAGTTGTTCTGTTGAGTAAGGTCCGGATCAGGAATTTCAGGTTCCGTCGGAATCGAGATTAACGAGTACAATATAATAGATTTCATCTTTTCTTTGTCGTATTTACCTTTGATGTCGTTTATCAATTCCCCTTGTCTGAAAATGAGTGTATTGGGTATGCTTGTAATACTATATTCTTCGGCAGTTGTAGGGTACTTATCGACATCTATATAAACGTAATTTATTCGTTTATGGTTTAATTCATCGGCTATTTCTCTCATTTCAGGCTCCATTATCCTGCAAGGACCGCACCATGAAGCCCAGAAAAACATCACGACGATATCATTTGCCGTGTGATAACCTGAGGTTGGATATCCGGTTATCGGGGTAGAACTGTTTTGAAGGCTGTATCGGTTTGTGACTATGGGACATGATGCGCCTTGCTCGTATATTTCTTCTTGTGAAAAGATAGAGGCGAAAGAAGATAGAAACACCCCTGTCAGCAGTAATGTTTTATAGATTTTCATAATGCGGTTCATTCATTGTAATATTTATATTTCATATCTTGTAAGAGTTTCTTTTCTCCGTTTTCTAATGTATAAATTTCGGACAGGCGGCCATGATCGTCATAAGAGTAGTAGGTCGATACCCCTTTGGAATCGGTGATTTCCGTTACACCGGTTAATGGTTTATATTTATATGTCGTTATTCGTGCGTTTTTTAGAGAGGGGGCTGTTCTCAGTTTGTTTATGGCAGACCAGTCCGATTCGGACGGTTCTGTTTTCACGGATAAGATGGGTATTGCAATTCTGAGAGCTGCAAAAACTGTATTATAGTCGGCATTTTCGATTTTTGCTATCATGTATCTGCCTCTGTAACTCCAGATATATACCGATTGGTTTTCTTTATCGGTTATTGTGTATATCGGATTTCCGAAAGTATCGAATAACAGGCACTCGGTCTTCTTTTCCATGATATTGTCTTTATTGAGAACATACTGTTTGTAGGGGCGGTAAAGATTGGTCTTTACCTGTGTGTAAAGATTTAACGTGCTGCTTATTGTCGTGTTATTCCGGCTTATGGTTTGTTGTATGACGGCTGTTTTGTAACAGTTGTCAGGCAATTCGTTCTTTCCTTCTGCTCCGTTATTTTCGGGAAGTACGTTATTCGAGTAGTACATGCTTTTGATTATTTCCTCGTTTTCCGGTGTAGTTTTTTCACTGATGATGTTATAAGGACGTTCAGGATCATAGGTAAATTCTTTTTTTGTTTCGATGGAGTCTCCGTCGAAATATTCTTTTATAGTGGTCGATATTAGATGAGAGTACCCTTTCCCCAAAGATTTACTTTGTACAAAGAGACTTGCGCTTTGGTCTGTCCATGATCCGATTTTTTCTTTCCCTGCAACGGTAGATACATATCTGCCGGAAATACCGATTTCTACTCCGGGGAGTGACTCTATATTCGACTGGTATCTGTTTTCTACGGATTTGATAAGTGTATATCCGTTATTGTCTTTTTTATATTCTCGTTGAGTCAATAATTGGGGACAAGTGTAGATAGAAGAGTTGTCTTGAATGCCTGAATAGATTTGCGGACTCATCGTATAAGGTTCATAATCGAAAGTGTATTCGGTTTTGCCGAATTCGGTATATTCGGTCACTTTTTTGTAATAGACAGGGATGGATACATGAAAATCTTTTGTGTTGGGAAAGGTGAAATATGTTGCTGATTTTATTATCACATCAAAGGCATGTACTCCTTGTTTTGTATTTCCCGGTTGATATGAGGGAGGGTAATAATAGGTGACATCTTTACCTGCAGACAGTGCGGTTTCGGAATATGTAATGAAATCGGCTGAACTTATCGGGATATAAGGAACGTGATTGGAAAGAGTCTTTCTGGATATGTATCTCGGAGATTCATATCGGTAATGTTTGGTGATTTTTTTTGCGGATAGCGGATCGTATATTTCGAGAGAGTTGATTCGTAAGCCGGCACCGTAAGACATATCTGTCGGGTCAGGTTTCTCGAATTCGTGAGTCCCGTAATTGATTTTCATGTAACCGCCTGTCGGATATATTATTTTTTTCAAAGAACGAATTTGAGTGTATAGAGAATCCGGTTGCCGCCGTTCGCTGTGATCGTTGAGGGTATAGTCGAACGGAAGGCTTGAATCATTCATTTTACCGTTGCAATATCCCCACCAATCGATAGCTTTTTCGAATTCTTCAGTTGTGAAATTTTTATCCCTTCTGTCATATTGGAACTTGAATGTGCCTTTTCTTGATTGTATGCTATTGAGAAAACCATCTGTAATATCGAATTCGATTTTTTCCCGGCTTTCTTGTGTATTCGATGTTTTATTAAAGACCTCTATGTCTTTAAAGGTTCTCCGGATATAGGAAACGGGAATACCATCGTCTGAAATAAAAGTGTCGGGCGTTTCATTATATTGTATCACTATTTTGCAGTCAATAGTCTCTATTGTCGAAAGCAAAGACTCTCTTATCGGTTCTTTAGAAATGTAAGTATCATATCCTTTATTATCTTGTTTTATTTTTTCTATTACAGCTTTATTCTGTGGAAGATCATATTTTTCATCAAATGCGGAGTTGTAATCTCCTCTTAGTAAATGCAGGTCATATTCGTTGCTGATAGAATGGTCGGCAATGGTGAATCCCGTATAGTTTGTGACTGTATGATACATCGGTCTGAAATTTTGATATTCCTTATGATCTATATAAGTAAAATCGACCTTTGCCCCGCTTGGCAGGGTAATCCGGTTAAGCAACCATTTTATGGAACTGGAATTTTCGACCGGTTCGTCTGTTCCGAACAGATATTGTACTCCGTTATCATCAGTTACTCGGATACCGTGTAGCGAATTTTTTGATTGGTTGTATGTGATTAACAACTCTATATGTAAAGGTTGCTCTTTTAGAAACCGGGGTTCATATCGCCCGTTCTCATAATGTAATACCTTAGATTTGCATCCGAGGATTACAGATAAAATAGAAAGGATAAATTTGTGA
>OLGI01000265.1_pt1 | contig 56425 bp, 93 predicted proteins | sample 1605221 | NCBI WGS metagenome assembly OLGI01 (sample SAMEA3888915, study PRJEB22519) | human gut metagenome | biome: human gut; feature: human-associated habitat; material: faeces | place: Denmark | collected 2010 | reverse complement strand
GGGGTCAAGCTGGTGTATCAGAGGGACGTGAACATCGCCATCAAACGCATTGAGGACGCAATCGCGTCCATGACCTAAGGAGGTACACATGGCTATCAAAAGTAAAGCACGGCATGACCTGACCCTGCGCTCCATCAAGCGGGAAATCGCCGCAGGACGCGACGTGGCATACTGGCTGGACAAGGCGTACACCCATCTAGACAACGGTCTGCTGACAGAGGACGACATCGCAGAGGTGGAAGCCCTTGCACAGGCGTACTACGATGCGCTGGATGCGAAGGACAAGGCGAACGCTGAGGAAATCACACAGTAAGGAGGCTAACTGAGGCTTTATCTAATCTTAAAAACAAAAAGGAGCCGCAAAATGCTACACACCATCCTCAAATTCCTCGTTTCTTTCTTCTTCGCCCTCTCCCGGGCGGAAGATGCCTCTACCTCTGACCCGGCGTCCACTGTGGATACCAAAGCCTCCGCTCCTCCCGGCTGGGAGGGCGACCCGCCATACCGGTACATCGACGTGAGCCGGTATCAGGGTGCGATTGACTGGGCGCAGGTGGCAGCGGCAGGCTACAAGGGAGCGATGCTCAAGACGGTATCCACCAACAGCAAGCTGAGCAAACGCAAGGACGGGCTGTACGTCGACCCGACATTTGAGACCAACTACCGCAACGCCCGGGCTGCCGGGCTGGACGTGGGGGTCTACTACTACACCTACGCCACCAGCGAGGCGATGGCCGATGCAGAGCTTGCCCTTGTGCGGCAGGCGGTCTACGGCAAAGAGCTTACCATGCCCCTCGCGGTGGACGTGGAGGAAAACAAGCTCAAGCCCATGAGCACCCTCGACCTCACCAACCTCGCCGCCTACGCGCTGGAGCAGGTGGAGAAAATGGGCTTTTACGCCCAGCTGTACACCTACACGGGTTACAGCTATGAGTTGGACATGCAGCGTCTGGCAGGCCGCTGGGACGTCTGGTTGGCCGACTACACGGGCAAGACGCCCAAGGTGGATTACATCTACCACGCCCACCAGCACACCAGCAAGGGCTCTGTGCCGGGCATCTCCGGCAACGTAGACTTGAACGTCACCACCCGCAACTACCCGAAAATCATCGCAAAGAAGGGTCTGACCCGTCTCCGGGAGGGCGCATGAGCGAATCAATCATCGTGGCAATCATCACCGGCGGTCTGAGCTTGATCGGCGTGATCGTCTCCAACAACCGCACCGCTCAGAGCATGGACAAGAGCATGGATGCCAAGCTGGACAAGCAGCAGGCCGTGACCGAAACCAAGCTGGAAGAACTGACCCGCGAAGTGCGGGCGCACAACAACTTTGCCCAGCGCGTGCCAGTGCTGGAAGAACAAATCAAGGTGGCAAACCACCGCATCGAAGATCTCGAAAAAGAGAGAGGAGAGTAACACATGGAAACCATTCTTAACACTATTCTTACCCCGCTGCCCGCATGGCTGGCGATGGTGCTCATTGTTGTGGGCGCTGTTTCGCTTGTGCTGGGGATTATCCGTCTGGGCTATGGCGCGGCAGTCAAAAATCTGGTGCTCAATCTTATCACTCAGGCGGAGCGGGAGATTCAGGGCACCAAGCGCGGCGCAGAACGCAAGGCGTGGTGTGTCAAAATGTTGCGCCACTATCTGGACAACAGCCGGTGGGGTAAGCTGATCAGCTGGGCCATCACCGAGGAGACCATGAGCAAGGTCATCCAGTTTTTCTTCGACCAGATGCGGAAGGCACTGCAAAAGCAGTAAGGAGGTTATCATGGCAAGCACTACATACGAGCAACCGTCGCGCTATTACTACGACCAGCGCGCATACCCGATTTTGTGGCCCGCAGTGCGTGACCATTTTGCCAACGTCGGCAAAATGGGACATTGCCGTGCCGTGACCGCTCGAGTTCGCAACGCCGGACAGCTGCCGCAGCCTTTCTGGCTCGGTGCTGCCTGTGGCGGCGGCTCGCGTAGTGCTGCCCGCTGCGCTGCAAAATCTTAACCGACAGCAGATGATCGCCGCTATCAAAAGCGCACCGCTTGGGAGGGTAGACCGTAAGATAGCCTTATTGCGATATGTTGAGCGGCTCCCGCTGCCGGACATTGCAGCGCAGACACATTACAGCCGGACGGCGATAGGCTACCGGCTGAAAGGCATTGATAAAATGCTGGATGTGTGATATAATAATCTCAATTGGGTGCGATTTCTCACGAAACGCATTGAAGCGGCAGGCTTTCGGGTCTGCCGCTTTTCTTTTTGCACGAATTGTGGTATAATTATCTCAACAAATCCACCCGGCCTCTCGAAGAAGCACAACAGGGTGGATATGTGATACAGTCTCCCGCCCCGCCTACTCGCAGTGCGTACCATGCGGGAGACGCCTTTAGACTTGAAAGGCTCCGGCCTTTGTAGAGAGCGGCATCGCCTGTGGGCGGTTCCGCTCTTGATTTTACAAAAACCCCTGCTTTTCCGAAGCCCTGCGTTCCATGCTGGGTACTTTGTAGGCAAAGCAGGGGATTTTTTTGCAAATAAAGCGGCAAAACTTTCTATTTTGGCATCATTTTATATAAGTATATTTATATCTTTAAGCGCTCATGCGGCTTTTTCCGTGTGGGCGCTTTTCTTTTTTGTCCTTCGTTGTGCTTTCGTTGTCCTTCGCTTTTTTCCGATGCGGTACACTGGATGCACAAGGAGGGATGCATTATGAGTTATTATCCGACGCCCGGAATGCCCTACGCTCCGCAGCAGCCTGTCAATCCGTACGGCGGCATGGGCACAGTTGGGCTTTCCACTCCCTTGCCCAACACGCAGATGCAGCAGGCACAGCCGCAGCGTCCGCAGCCGATGAATGGGCAGCAGCCTGTTCAGCAGTCGGCACAAGATGGCGGTTGGTTGCTTGGCAGACCTGTTTCCAGCAGGGAGGAATTTCTGGCGATACCGTCTGACCTGTACGGCAGACCAACCTACTGCCCGGACTTGCGCAGCGGGGTCATCTACTGCAAGCGGCTCAACCCGGACACCTGCGAATCCTATGTGCAGGAGTTCTACAGTCCGGAAGCGTGGCGGCAGATGCAGGCACAACAGGCACAGCAGACCGCTGCACCGACACAGCAGTATGTGCCTATTGAGCAGTACAACACCCTTGTCCACCGGCTGGATGAGCTGGAAAAGTGGCAGAAGAGCTTCTCTAAGCCCACTGCCACCGCAAAGAAAGGAGAATAAATAATGCCCTCTCCGTTTGATATGATTACTCACAGCCCTATCATGCAGCTTGCAAATTTGGCTCGCGCCGGACAAAACCCGATGGGACTTATCCAGCAGTTGGGCGGGCAGAGCGCACCCATCATGCAGGGGCTGAACCTGATTCAGGGCAAAAACGAAGCGCAACTCCGAACGATGGCACAGAACCTCGCCAAAGAGCGTGGCATCGACCTGAACCAGCTGGCAAGCGTCCTGAATCTGACGCTGCCCCGATAACGCATCCCTCTAAGCGAAACGCTTCTCAGTTTTGCGGACTTGACAAAAACCGCATTTGTTTGGCTTCGCCCATCGCATACGGCGGTGGGATAGCATAACGCAAAACTGAAAGGAGTTTTGTTATGGACGATTTTGCAACTGGCTATCTGGCTGGGCAGGACGGCGGCAATAACAACGGCGGATTCTTCGGCAACGAGGGTCTGTGGGCGGTTATCATCCTCGCCATCATCTTTGGCTGGGGCAACTACGGCAACGGGCGCAACGGCGGGGACAACGGAATGAACAGCTACATCCCCTATCTGGTCGGCACTGGCGCAACCGGTCAGGGCGGTGCAGACACACGCGCGGCTCTGTCTGAGGGCTTCTATCAGCAGGATACCTCCCGCTCTCTGGCGGGCATCCAGAGCGGTATCTGCTCTCTGGGCTATGACCAGCTGGCACAGATGAACGGCGTCAACGCCAACATCGCAAATGGCTTTGCAGGCGTGAACAGCGCCATCTGTCAGCTTGGCTACCAGAACGCACAGCTGGTGAACGGTCTGGAACGCAGCGTGTCCAACGGTGACAACGCCATCAACCTTGCCATCATGCAGGAGGGCAACGCACGGCAGGCTGGTCAGACCGCACTTGCTACGCAGCTGGCATCTTGCTGCTGCGAGAACAAGCAGCTGATCGGCGACCTGAAGTACACCATCGCAACGGAGGACTGCGCTACCCGGCAGGCTATCGCGGACAACGCCCGTGCCATCGTGGACAACTGCAACGCCAATTTCCGCAGCATGATGGACTACTTCACGCAGGACAAGATCGCAACTCTGACCGCTGAGAACCAGAGCCTCAAGTTCGCGGCTTCTCAGGATCGTCAGAATGCGCTTTTGACCACCGCGATGAGCGCCCAGACCGACGTGCTGATGAACCGGCTCAACCCGCGCGCACAGCCCGCCTATGTTGTACCCAATCCCAACGCAACCACCAACTGCTGCGGGAATGCGTGCTACTAAGGACAATTTAACTCCCCGATAACACCGGGTGAACCATCGGGGCAGGGGTAAGACACCTCTGCCCCTGATTTTTTAGGAGGAAAACATTATGGCTTGCAAAACAAGCTGCAAACTCTGCCCGCATCTGGTCTTGAGCCAGTCGGTGACTTTCGCCAACGACACGCTGACCATCAACATCCCTGCTGGCGCATACCAGAATGGAGAGCGTTATTGCATTGTGGTTGCTCAGAGCATCCCGGACACGACCACCATCAACGCCCCTGTGGTCATTACCATTGGAGCAGGTACGACCGCATACCCTCTGACCGACTGCAACTGCGCTCAGGCAACCGCTGAGAGCATCCACACCCGCACCCGCTACGCTACCCGCGTTGCAACGTCTGCGACCGGCACAGGCACGTTCAAATATCTTGGCTGCTTCTGCCGCTCCCACGCTGGTGCGCCCTCGTCCATTTCTTGAGGAGGTATAGATTATGGGCAAGAACACTTTTCGCCGCATGATGATGCTCCGTGACCACGACAAAGACCGTGAGCCGGAACGTGACCGCCTTGAGGAAGAGCGTGACCGCAGGGAGCGTGAGATGGAACGCCGGCTGCGTAAGCTGGAGGGCGGCAACGACCGCTACCCCTACTATCCGCAGGAGGAGAACCGCTACATCGACCCTTACCCTATCCCCCGCTACCCTGACGTAGAGAACGGGCGCAGGATGCCGCAAATCGGCTTCTCACAGAACGGCGACTGGGACAAGCGGTCTGGGCAGTATGAACGTGGCGGCGCGGACAGCCGCTCGATCAAAATGCCACGCCAGCACCTCACCCACGATGAAGCAGAGGAATGGTGTGACAACATGGTAAACGCTGACGGCACGAAGGGCTGTCACTGGACGCTTGAGCAGACGCAGGACGTTGCGAAACAGCGCAATATCACCTGTGACCCGAACGATTTCTGGGCTGTCATGAACATGATGTACTCGGATTATTGTCAGGTTGCAAAGCGCCAGTCCGTTGACACTCCGGGCTTCTACGCTGACATGGCAAAGGCGTTCCTTGAGGACGCAGATGCCGCAGATGGCAAGGCGTATCTCTATTGGGATTGCATTGCTGATAAGTAAAACAAACCCCTGTGTAGTCGGTAAAAACTACGCAGGGGTTCTTTACGTTTGTTTTATGGTTTTTGCCCCTCTGTCTTTCATGTACTCGGCAAATTCAGGGGCGTTCATGTTCCTAAAAAGGAAATCCGCAGTGTACTTGCTTTCATCGTCTGCAACCCAATAGCGATTTTCTTCAATCACCGAAAGCTTATGCACCGTGTACCAAGGCGTGAGCTTTGAATCTAATCCATTGGAAAGAAATCTCACCTTGAACCAGTGCGGATTTACATGACCAAAAATCTTGTCAGCAAGATTAACATTTTTGAAGTCTGCATAAAACAAATCTTTGAACCAACCTAGTTTCGTTCCTTTACTTTCAAAAGCATCCCTAACATTATTTAGATAAAAGCTTCTGATTTCTTTGCAGTGGCTAGGAAGATAATGAAACATTTTATCTCTGGTACGAAAAACCATCTTGCCCTCATTTTCACCACCTGTTCCATACAAACACCATTCCGATTCATGATGACCTAACATTTTTTGTCCCATGTGTTTCCTTTCTCCCCTGTGCGGTCATTACGACTACACAGGGGTTATTTTATTTGGTATAGTACAATTTCATATCTGCCTTGTACATATCAAGTTGTCTTTTGCTATCTACAAGCGTGTTAAAGCTAAATCCCGCTGCAAAAGATACAGCAATGGACAAAATCAAGTGTGCTGCAACCCATTTACCAGCAAAGATAAACGGAATCTGAACTGCTACAGCAAAAGCATCGAACAAAAGAACGTAAATGCCGCGTTTAACCATTTTCTGTAAACGGAGAATACTTCCTTCGTAAAATTCCTTCGACCTCATCATACGTCAATCCTCCAAGAAATCCTCTTGATTCAGAACTTGATTTACAATTCGTTCTGTACATTCTTTGATAACCGTAGATGCAGGGACGTGATTTTCATAAGCTATGTTTTCATATTGTGCTCCTGCATATTCAAAGAACCTTTTAGAAAGCATTTCTGCGTCCGCACGGCACAACGGCTTTAATTCGTATTGCAACGGAAATCTTCTTATAAGTGCAGGGTCGAGCCTATCAAATCGGTTTGTTGTTCCAATAATAATGACATTGTTCGGCAATCTATCCATTTCCTGCATAATTGCAATAACCACACGGTTCATTTCTCCAACGTCATCTTTTTGCCCACGAGCCATTCCGACCGCATCTATTTCATCAAAACAAAGAACACAAGGAGCGGTTCTCACATAATCAAAAATTCTTGCAAGGTTAGATTGCGTTTGCCCTAAGTGCGAATCAACTAGACTTGAAAATTGAATCCTCAAAAACGGAAGTTTTGCTTTATGTGCGATATACCTAGCCAGCATGGTTTTTCCGCATCCGCTTTGCCCATAAAGCATCAATGCTGGCAAATAAGGAATGCCCATTTCGTTCAATTTTTCAGATGCTCGATAAATAGCAACGATTTTCTGCGTTATACTTTTTTCTTCGTTTCTAAGAAGGAATCTTGCTTCTGGAAATTCTTCTGTATCCTCTGCGATCAAAAGATGCTGTAAGTTATATGGCAATTCAATAAATTCTCTTTTGCTCTCCAACTTGCGAAACATGCTTTCTTTGAACTGCTCATCTTTTTTGGATGATATAGAATCCAAAATGATTTTAACGGCTTTTTGCGCGTTTCGCATATCGCCATCGCAAACAAATCGAATAAGGCGTCGTTCACTATCATTCATCCAAGAAATCCTCCAATTCAATCTTTCCCTCTGCTGCTGCGACCGCCAGAGCGTACACAAACTGTCCAATCGTCATGCCGTGCCGCCGTGCTTCACGGTTGATATACTTGCGCTCTTCCTCGCTCATAAGGATGGTAATGCGCTTTGAACGCTTGCCATCACCGCTTGCAACGCCCTGATGCGATTCCGGCATCGGGATTTTTTTCTTTGTCAAGCCAGCTTCTGCTAGTGCGCTGGGAACATCGCCTTGTTCGATAAGACGTTGAACTTCCTTCGCCTGTTTCAGCTTCTTCGGCTTACTTTCGCTGATTACGGCATTGTTTGGCTGTGTTTCGCCGTCTTTGGCTTGCTTCGGCTTAATACTGCTTAACTGAGCTTCATTAGGCTGTGCATGGCTGTCTATGGCTTCACTGGGCTCAATCGTGGCTTGTTCGGCTTCGCTCGGCTTTGCTTGGCTTACTTCTTCTTCCTTTGGCTCACTTCGGCTTAATGTCTGTTCCGAAAAAATAGGCTGAAAATCAAACCCTCCAAGCAAACCCGTCGATTTTTTGCTGGTTGACTTCATCAGCCCTCACCTCCAACGAGATACTGTGCCAACGCCTTGAAATCCTCTGCACTGGTGCTTTTTGCCGTATCGCCACTAAACAGGCTGTGCCGCTCTGCCTGCGCCTTACGAACGCCCATAGACGGTCTAATCTTCACATCCAGCAGGGTTGTGCCCATGCTTTGTGCAATCACGGGAAGCTGCTCCACAACCTCTTTGGACAGGTTCTCACGGCTCTTGTACTGGTTCAGAAGCAAACCTTCAATTTTCAAAGTCGGATTGAAGTATCTGCGAACATCGCCGATAGTCTGCGAAAGCTGGCTCAAGCCAGCCAGTGCATATCGGTCTGCTGTGATGGGAACGATGATGCTGTTGGCGGCGATCAGCGCGTTTACAAGTGCAAGACCAAGCTGCGGGGGAGTGTCCAGCACAATGTAATCGTACTGCCCAGACACACTTTCAAGGGCTTCCCGTAGCCGGAAGTTCTTGCCCATGTCCCGGACAAGCTGCTCGTCAATGTCCTTCAATGCGCTATCAGACGGCAGAATGTCACCAGCTTCACAGTGCCGGATTCCTTCTTCGGCCGTGCCTTGCCGGGTCATTACATCGAACAGGGTGCATACGTCCTCTGTCTGTGCGCCGTAGGTGTCCGTTGCGTTGCACTGGGCATCGCAGTCCACAAGCAGGACTTTCTTACCAAGCAACTGCAACGCGCCAGTCAGACAGGTGCTTGTGGTAGTCTTTCCTGTGCCGCCCTTCTGATTGGCGACAGCTATGATTTTTGCCATTTTATCACTCTCCTCATTCTTCTTCTCTTTGACACAACTCTACTTCGCATTTTAATGCTCTGGCTGCTTTTTCGAAATCGTCCAAAGAAACACTATCACTTTTCATTTTTACTTTGTCTAAAATCGCAAAACGAAGTTTTTCTTTGTCAACTTCATCGTAATAGTCTGAAACATTCAAAACGATTTTTTCGGTAGACGAATAATCCCCGCAATCAATTTTTCCAGTTTCAATTTCAAATCTGCGCTCTCCATAATCATCGAATGTTGCATATTTTCGCCCAATCTTTTTTATTTTTGAACGTCTTGGTTTTTTATAATTGAACTGCGGAAGCATTATTGGGCATATATATATTTTTTGCCCAATATACAAATCTTCTCTCTTCATCTTTCTCCTTTCTGCATCATCTGCTCAATGTGATACATCTGACTACTTCAAGAAGCTATCATCAAACGTAGCATAATCGTCAAGGTCTGCATCTTTCAAAATTGAGTACATATAAGCGCCGGGGTCTTTTTCAATCCTATCAAGTCGCTCGCTGACAAGAATCCTATATGCGTTCTCAATGATGTTCACAACAGCTTCTTTTTTCTTGTTAGGCTTGATATTCGGATACTTCTCCGGCAATCTCTTTGCCACCAGCTTTGCAGTCAAGATACACTGGCTTTTAGACATTTCTGGCGCAATAGATGCCCAATCCACATCCTCGTATGCGCCACTGCGGGGCTTTCTGGCAGGTCGTTGGCTCTTTGGAACATCTTTTAGCTCTACGCTTTCAACCTCGTTAGCTTCCACGTCTATGACCGGCTCATTAGACTTGAAAGCTACATTGAACTTCACAGCAACCGCATTGCGACCTCTCATGACCTTGTCATATTCAATGCACAGGTCTGATACTTCGTTTATTTCAGCTACCGCAATATCAATGACACGCCGCCTAAGATGCTTGAACTCTTGATAGCTAGGTTCTCTTGCACCAAGCTGTTCCCTTAATCTATCCAACGTAATTTCGGGCTGGCTCACGCCACGTCCGATGAACTCTCGGAGAATTGAATACAGCAAAATGCTATACTGAGATTTCATATTCGCTGTGTAGCGCAAGCGATACTTGACATATCCACGCTCCGCAATGTCGAAGAAAACAGGTTGCAGAAGCGGATTGCAACACAATGACACAGTAATATTCATCAAACTAGGTTCAAAGTTTACAGTTGCTCTGCTGAACAGGGGATACAGGTCAAACGAGCCTGAACAGTCACCTCTAGGAACTTCAACGGAGTTGTCGATGAAATGCTTGACCTGCGCTTTCAAATTCCTAGAGTTGATTTTCAACCCCAAAAACTCGCAATACTCTTGTAACGTAAACTGAACCGTTGAAGTTTCAGGGTCTCTCGGATTGATACGGCTAAGATAGACCTCAAGCAGCCGAAGCTCGCCTGCTGTGTAGTCAGTGAACTTTGCCCAAACAAGCTGTCTGCTTTTTTCAACCAAGTTCCCGCCTTTAATATCAGACAATCTTATCACGCCTCCTCTCGTATAAGAGTATATCACAAATAGGTGTACAAATCAATAGTAAACGTACACCTATTTCCACTTCTTGTACACCTAACCGTCCATATTTCGTACACCTATTTCCACAATCTGTACACCTATATCCATTTTTTGTACACCTCTTTACATTATATAAAACAAGACTATTAACAAGATTATAAAATAACTTCTACTAATAGCAGAAGAAGAAAATTTTCCACAAAATCTTTTCTTTCTCTCTTAAAAAGTGGAAAACACAAAGCAAATATCGCTAAATAAACAGATGTTCAACATCCGAAAGGTTGAAGCGCTTAACGGTTAGGTTTACCTAACGTGTACAAAAAGTGGATGAAAAACTTTTAAGCCAGTGTTACGGGGGACGGATTGGCAAGCCGACCAATCACAGGTAATAGATTAACGATAACTCGTTATTTATTCCGCGCGAATGTTGTCGATTTACAGTCTATGGGGGACGGATTGACAAGGTAGATTTGCCTAATAGGTGTACAAAAAGTGGATGAACGTGGACAAAATGTTCTTCAAAAACTGCGATAATTCGACAATCAGCGCAAAATGTTTTCCTCGTTGATGGTATAAGAATCGTTTCGATTCATGGCCGCAGCTTCCCCACAGTCCTGTGCCTGATATAAAATCTGCATATTGGGTTGCGTTCCGTCTGGGTCTGGGTCGGTTTTGGTGGCCTGTGCCATTTCATAATGACCGGTGACGGTACGACATACGGACACACGATCTCGCAAAGTCGTGTGAAGGTTGGCTACCATTTCGCACAGAACGGCAAGGTAATCTGAGCCGTGATTGCCATAGATCAGATAGCACAGCAGGTCAATTTCTTGTGGATGGGCTTCTTTGATATGCTCTATCAGCGTATCTCTCTTTCTCTCGGTGCTGGCATCGCCAGCCAGACTTTCCAATAATCCGGGATGCAAACAGGTGTCTATGTACGGTTTGGCCGCAACACCGCAGCATACAAACCACTTTATGATAGTAGGAGCATCTGGGGTCATTGTCCCTTGCTCGTAACGAAAAATGGATGTCCGGCCTATACCCATTTTGTCTGCAAGCTTCTGTTGGCTAAGTCCGGATTCTGCTCTTGCCATCTCTAACGCTTTTGCCACTCGTATCCTATAATCATCCATAAATACCCCTCTTTCGACAAAATGATATAAAATCAAAGAAATTTAACTGATATATTGTTCAAAATGTGAAACAATAATTGAAAAAATTCGCTGTTTCAATGAAACAGCGAGATGTGGTATAACTGTATTGTCAAAAATTTCCAAAGAGAAAGGAAATGCAAAATGAAAGAAACTGTAATCTGGAACCATGAACGTATGCTAATCATCGACGGAATGCCTGCCAGTGTTCCCGATGGGAAGCCACACACACCTGAACCGTGGGAGGAAAGCTAATGAACCGAACCGTAGACGCTCTGATTATTCCATACGCTCGCAGACGGACGCTGGAGCTTGTCCTGAGCCTTTCGGGGTACGAAGCTGATAAAGATGCTTACCTCGAAGCGAAAGGCATCCTAGAACGCGCCGCAGCCGCCTTAGACGACGGACGAGACCCGGCAGATAGCATCGAACGCATTGACGGACAGCTCGTAGAGCTGTGATTGGAGGAAAGATGGATAGGCACTGTCCCTTTTGACTTAAACGCTCATGGGTTTCCAGACGGAAGTTGTGGATGCACAGAAAATTGAGCATTTTTGCACTATTTTCTAATTAGTTGTTAAAAACGCCTTGAACTTACAATAAAATGATGTAAAATGGACTCAAACAAACATCCGCACTTACTGATCGGGAGGATATGCCACAATGAGCGAGCAGGAAAGAGCCAAGATTGACCAGTTTATCACATGGTTGCTGGAACACCCAGAGAAAATTCCAGTAGCAGAACAAGCGCTAGACCTAAAGTAACAGAAAACCCCTTGCGCAGAGCTACACCAGCCCGGCACAAGGGGTTTTTATTTTACCGGGCATGAACGTCACATCTTCTCGATTAAGTTCATCAGCGCTTCACGCTGTTCCTTCGGCATAGATTCAAGCTTTCTTCTAATCCGCTCCACTGCTGCATCGACTTCACTTTGCGGCTGCTGGGGCGAGTTTTCTTTTTGGCTACCAGTCAGTTCTTCAACTGTAACGCCTAGCGCGTTGGCTACTGGCGAAAGCATTTCATCTGGAAAATCCCTGTCGGTAGTCAGCATTTGAGAGATATAACCTCTGCTTTTTCCGATTTCTCTGCACACAAAGGATATATTCACACCTTTATTGGCAGCGATTTTCTTAGCTCGCTCCACATTGCGCATAGAAAAAGACCTCTCTTTTTGTGCAAATAGCCAAATGTTCACAGAATTGAAGATTGACTATTGAAAAATAGCCACTTGGCTAGTATAATATGAAGCACAGGGCAAACAAAAACCAAGACCCCTGACAAATCTATCGGGAAGTCGCTGGAAAATGTTCACTTTGTACCTCGCAACTACATAGTAGCATATTTTCTAGTAAAATGCAAGCCCAGAAAGGAGAATGGCTAGTGAATCTTTCTAAAATCGACGAGTTTCGCAAGCTGCATGGTCTGTCTCGTACTGACTTGGAAGTAGCTGCTGGTTTGAGCAACGGCGCACTGGGCAAGTGGGAACGCTCCGCAAATGGGCCGAGCATTCGACAGCTTGTGAAAGTCGCTGATTACTTTCGCGTGTCGGTGGACGCTCTTCTTGTAAGAGATAAGCAGTAAATCATAAGAAAGGGTTAAAAATGAACGACATTATCTTATCTGTGCAGAATGGTGAGCCTGTGGTTTCCAGCCGTCAGATTGCAGAGAGCTTCGACAAGCGTCATGACCATGTGATGCGTGACATCGAAGATATTATGAAGGGTCTCCCCAAAAATGGGGACACCCACATGTTCTTCAAAACCGAGTACACCCACGAGCAAAACGGTCAGACCTACTCCATGTACCTAATGAACCGTGACGGCTTCACCTTGTTGGCTATGGGCTTCACCGGAAAGGCTGCTCTTGAGTGGAAGCTCAAGTACATTGCAGCGTTCAACGAGATGGAGAAGAAGCTGACCGAACAGCCGCAGCTCACTCGCTCGCAGCTTCTTGCAACTGCACTGATCGCAGCGCATGAGGAGCTGGAAGAGAAGGACAAGCAGATTGCAGAACTTACGCCGAAGGGCGTTTTTGCTGACGCAGTGAGCGCAAGCAGCCAGAGCATTCTTGTTGGTGAAATGGCAAAGCTGCTGTCTCAGAACGGCATCCAGATGGGGCAAAACCGGTTGTTTGCATGGATGCGTGAGAACGGATACCTGATCAAGGACAGAAAGCGGACGGACTACAATATGCCAACGCAGAAGTCTATGGAACTTCGACTGTTTGAAATCAAGGAAACGTCCATTGCGCACTCAGACGGACATACTTCCATCAACAAAACCCCTAAAGTGACTGGTATCGGGCAAGTTTACTTCGTTAATCTGTTCTTGAGAGCAGAGAAAAGCCAGAGAGCGGAGGAATGAGTATGGAAAGGTATCTGACCATTAAAATTGACCTTGAGTACCCCGAAGAAGCCAAGTTCGCCATCGACGCTGCGGCCGAGGCCTACTCGGACTTTAAACGTGAGCAGTCGGTAAGGCGCTTTGTGGAGAACGGTTGTACTCCGGAAGACGCAGAGAAAATCGCAAACTTCATCCAGTTTCTCGACCAGTGCTTTTCCGAACACAACGAAAGAGTCTTGAGAAAGGCAAGTGAGTCAGATGGAGGTTAAGAGCTGCGAACGCTGCGGAGTGCCTCTCGGCGAAGTCATCAAGACAAAACGGTATTGCGAAGAATGCGCAGTATTAGTTAGGAGAGAGAATCAAGCAGCGCGACGCGCTCCATATGGAGTTGTTCCTTGCGAGTGGTGCAAAAAGCCGATGCGCAAGCTGTATGAGCATCAAAAATATCACCAAAAATGCGCAAATATAGTAAAGCGTAGGCAGATGGCCAAGTGGTGGAAAGAACATTCGGATTATATTAAGTCTCCCACCCGCAAGGCCAGACCGGAAGGAAACCAGACACAAGAAAAGCCTAAGCCGAAGTACACCATTAAACAGATGAACGATAAAGCAAAAGAGCTTGGAATGAGCTACGGCCATTACAGCACTTTGCTTGCACAGGGAAAGGTAGACCCTCCTGATGAACGGTAAATACTACGGCCAACGGGAAATTCGCTGGCACAACCGGGAGAGAGACCGGCTGGAACACATCCAACGCAAGCGAAGGATGGCAAACGATGAAGAAGGCAATAAGCAACTTCAACAAAAGCAGTCCGTGGAAGAAGCGCTGGCAAAAGCGTGAATCTTTAAGACTGGAACATATCGAGAAAGAAAGAGTGAACAAAAATGAAAAAAATCAAAGTAAGAATCACATTCACCGAAGCGGTTCTCGGCACTTGGCCTAGCAACCAGAACATTGCCAGAGAGTTCATTGCCAGCAAATCCCCAGACGCAAATACTATCGAGGACGAAGTGGCCGCTCTGGGTGCTGATGCTGTGGCAGATAAGGGCATGACCGTGTTCCCTCGCAACGAGAACGGCGAACCCATCCTGTATGACTATCAGATTAAGGGCTTCTTCAAGGATTCTTGCGGTATGCTTTCCCGCATCGGCGGCAAGACCGAAACTGGCAAAAAGAAAGCGGTCAACGAATCCGGCAAGCTGACGGCCTACAAGAAGGTCATTGATGGTCTGATTTTCGTTCAGCCCCGTATGATTCCCATTCATGTGAAGGGTGAGATTACCGAGTGTCAGCGCCCTCTCCGCGCCCAGACTGCGCAGGGCGAGCGCGTCAGTCTTGCCAACTCTGAGCAGATTCCCGCTGGTTCGACCTGCGAGTTTGAAATCGTTCTTCTGGACGATTCTCACGAGAAGGTCGTGCGTGAGTGGATGGACTACGGTGCTTTGCGTGGCATCGGCCAGTGGAGAAACAGCTCGAAGGGGCGGTTTGAGTATGAGGTTTTGGAGGTTAAATGACACTTCGGCAAAAGAACATAGAAATCTATTGGGCTTGGAAATCCATGAAGCAGCGAACGCAAAACCCTAAATGTTCCGCCTACAAAAACTACGGAGCAAGAGGCATCCGAGTGTGTAAAGAATGGCAAATATTTGAGCCGTTTTGTAAATGGGCTTTATCTGCTGGCTGGAACAAAGGACTTGATTTAGACCGAATTAACAATGATGGAAATTACTGTCCTGAAAATTGCAGATGGGCTACACGGCAAGACAATGTAAACAATAGACGCGTGACAATTTTAATTACAGTTGATGGCGTAACAAAATCTTGTAGCGATTGGGCAAAAGAGTCTGGAATCCCAAGAGGTTCGATAAAAATTTGGCATGAAACAAAAGGAGATCAATATGTGCAAAAGAGGATAAAAGAAGCGATAAGAAACGGATATACGCCAAAAGACTATTCATATTCGCACGGAACCCCAGTAAAAGACGCAGAAAACGGATGCATTTATAAATCCATAAACGAAGCGGTGCGAAAAACTGGAATTTCGATTCATTCAATCCGAAAAAGCTTGAAATCTGGCAAAGGCCGTTATACCTACGAAATCCTCAATTAATCGCTATGGCAGGGTAAGGCTGTGCTGCACTAGGTGTGGAACGGCAACGGAATAGTGACGATTGGCTCAGAAATGCTAAGGCAACGCTTGGAGACGAAGCGACTTGAGCGGCAACGGCGATGCGCTGATTTGATTGGATCTGCAAAGGCATGGCGGAGCAAGGCTCAGACGAGCAATGGAATTGCATGGAATTGACTTGAACGGCGCAGCAAAGGCTATGGATGCAAGGCGTAGCTTTGATAAGCAAAGGCATCGAACCGCGGCGACGTGCGACGCAATGGCAAAGAATAGAAACGATAGGCTAAGGCATTGAGTAGCTAGGAGCAGAAAAGCAAAGGCAAGGCGATTCACCGAAAAGCAACGGCAAAGCATGGTATAGCCGTGATTTGCAATGGCAAAAAACGAAAGGAGACAAAATGAAAACATTTATTGAAGTTGCCCTGATGTGGGGCATAGCACTGGCAGTGGTTTTGGCGGTATTTCTGCTGAACTTCTGGATGGTGCATCACATCGGTATTCTGATAGGCGCATCAGCTGCCCGTGGAATCATCACGGTATCTGTGGCAATGGCTACGGCATGGATACTGAGTTTTGGAGGTAATAAGAGTGAAAAGCCTGAAAGCTAATGTTCTTTGCACGCTTGGAATTGCGTTAGCAATCTTTTCGGTAGGATGTGGCGATGCAATTCAGAAAAGCCAAAGCGTGGTAGCAATGTTTGGATACGTTTTCCTTTCGTGTAGCTTCCTCGCCGCAGCACTCGTCTTGTGTGCCATTGGTGTCAGCTCTGAAAATGAACGCATTGAACAGGAAAATCGCAAAGTAAAACGCATTCCTCACCACACCAACGAGTGGAGGGATGCACAATGAAATGCCCGATGTGCGGTAGCGACAACATTACAACGGTTGACAGCCGGTCAGACGATGACAGCATCGCTCGACGCAAGAAGTGCCTTGTATGTAACTACCGGTGGTCTACCATCGAAATTGACAAAGACCAGTGGCACAGCGCACTGCAAATCAAAGAGGAACGTAAGAGAGGGAGCCCAAAAGATGATTAACCTTGACAGATTCGGAGGAATAAACGAGCCTGAGGACGGCGTGTACTTTATGACAAACGAGCAGATGGCAGAAGCCAAAGAAGCTGACCGTCTGGCTGAGATTGAGGACTTGCGGTCCGAAATCGACAATAGGGAAGCGGAGTTGAAAGACCTCTACTCCCAGTTGGCAGAACTGATGGCTGACTGATTTTGTACAGCCGTGTTAAGCCAAAGTAAGAACAATGAAGCCTAATGAAGCCGAAGAAAGGAAATGTATGGACAACAGCAAAATCCATGAAGCTCTGATGGCTGTTCAATCAGAGCTTAAAGCTCCAAAGGGGCAGATGAACACATTTGGCGGTTACAAGTATCGCTCTTGTGAGGACATTTTGGAAGCAGTCAAGCCAATTTTGAAAGAACACGGTTTGCTTCTTACCCTTTCTGATGAACCTAAAGTGTTAGAAGGGTGGCATTACATCGAAGCGACGGCAAAGGTGGAAGCTCTGGATGGTGGATGCGTAACGGTTACTGCTTACGCAAGAGAACCGGAGCAAAAAACCAAGATGGATGCAGCGCAGGTGACTGGAACGTCTAGCAGCTACGCTAGAAAGTACGCTCTGAACGGTCTGTTTTGCATTGACGATACAAAAGACGCTGACACGGACGAGTACCAGAAGCAGACCGCCAGAGGAGCAAGAAAGCCTGAGCAGGAACCAGCACAACAGGAAGAAATCCCGCCCTGTGCTTGCTGCGGAAAACCGTTGCAGCCTGCGCGGTACAACAACCGTACCCGAACTCCGCTAGAAATAAAGCGGATTACTGAAAAGAAATTTGGGCGTGTTCTGTGTTGGGACTGTGCTCAGAAACAGCCGAAGGAGGGCTAAATAATGCTTAACTCTATCGCAATTCAGGGGTGCCTAGTTCACACGCCCGAAGCTAAGGTCACGAAGTCTGGCAAGGATGTTTGCACGTTCAGCATTGCCTGCGACCGTCAGAGCGTCAGCCAGAAGGAAACCGACTTCTTTAACTGCACCGCATTTGGCAATACGGCGCTGTTCGTTTCCAAGTGGTTTCAAAAGGGGAGCCTGATTCTGGTGACTGGTAGCATCCAGACCCGAAAATATATCGACAAGCAGGGGAACAACCGCACCGCAACGGAAATCATGGCGAACAAGGTTGACTTCTGCGGTGGCAAGTCTGACAGCAAGCCCACCGATCGGGCGCAGAATGCACCGCAGAACTACTCTCAGGGAAACGCAGACGACTTCTCTGTGATTGACGACAGTTCTGATCTCCCTTTTAACTAACGGTTACGCTACCGGGACAAAAGGCGAACCGCTTACCTTATATAAGAGCTGTGCTATCTGGCTGGACGGGCGTTTGGAAAGATGATTACCTGTTGTCTCAACTGCACATCACGCCACCAAGCCTGCCACGACACTTGCGAGAAGTACAAGGCAGTGCTTATTAGCATCAGACCTGACTGGTGCAAGAAGATTCTCCGCCGTGAGAAGACCGTTGAGGTGCGTAAGACCAGACCGAAGCTGGAAACTCCGTTCAAGGTTTATATCTACTGCACGAAAACCGCTGAAGGATGGTTACGGACTGCTCCTGTTCAAGGTTTGCAGCGAATGGATGGTTTGGTTATTGGTGAATTCATCTGCTACGAGATAGACACTATTCGGCGGATGGGAATCGACAATAATTTTGATTATTGCTATCTATCTCTCAACGAATTCGGAAACGATGACATAGCGATAGAGATACGGGATATCAAAAAATCCCGCATTCCAAAGTCCGAACTGAACTCCTATGCAAAATCTGCGCCAGAGCTGTTTGCATGGCATATCTCTGACATGAAGGTTTACGATGCGCCCAGAAGCCTTGACGAGTTTTCGAGATTTGGTTTTTGGGGAATAAACGGAACCGGAGTTTGCGGAAATTATTGTTGCGAAAATTACGAACCGCCCGACAGTTGTATGACACCTCCGACTTGCAAAATCAACGGATGTTCCGTTTACCGCCCGCCTCAAAGCTGGTGCTATGTCGAGGATTTTTGCGAATGAACACCGGCAAGCAGTTTGAAGCAGACTTCAAGGCATCCGTCCCATCCGATGCGTGGTGCTACCGCCTAAAAGACAGTGCTGCCACCTACTACGGCGGCAACGAGAACCTGTCGTTTTCCATCGACAACATCTGCGATTTCCTTGTGTACCGATACCCGATGAACCACCTGTTTGAGCTGAAAACCATCGAAACGCCCTCTATCCCTCTGGAAAAGGTGTTCGGAAAGTATGACAAGGCAAAGTGCAAGTACCGCAAGGAAAAGCACATCACTGACATGGTGGATGCAATGGGGTATGGCGGTCAGACCGCCCATGTGATAGTCAATTACAGAGCGGTCAACCGCACCTTTGCAATCCCCGCCAGCAAGGTTCTGGCGTTCCGTTACAACGAGAACCGCAAGAGCATCCCTTGGCAGTGGGCAGAGCAAGAGGGGATAGAGGTCAAAGCAAAAAGGCTGCGTGTCCATTGGCGGTATGACGTGGATGGACTGCTAAAGAGATTGGAGAAAGAGCATGGCAATGGTATTTAAGTGCGACCGATGCGGTGAAATCTATAACTATACACCTCCTGATGTGAATGGAAATCGCAAATCAAATGCGGTGATTTTTATTGATAACACTCCATCTGGTGAACAATGGAGATGCGATGACCAAGTAGGGGCGATTCAACTTTGCCCGTCCTGTATGAAGCAACTGAACGACTGGCTAACACCTGATGAACAGAAGCCCGACACTGGAAACAAAAACAAGTGGAACAGCATGAATGTTCAACCGCAATGCGGTGAAGCTGTCGAAATAAAGTTTGAAAACGGCGATCTTGACCTTGCATATCGCAAGTACGCAGACAAGCGTTGGTTTCAAAGTAGTGGAGAATGGGTTGCAAGCGATTCCAAAATCGTTGCATGGCGATACCTTTATTGAAAGGAGAAATAAGATGAGTAAGCGCAGAAACCGCCCCTCGAATGGCAAACAGGCAATGTCAGCCAACCTCCGCAAAATCGCACGGCAGAACCAGTTGTATGGCTTTCGCATGGCTCTGGATGGCATTGCTGCCACATGGGGCGCACTAATTCAAAACCTTCGGTGCGATGCAGACCTGACCGATGAACAGGTGCAGAAAATCATCCGCATTGGTGACAGGTACTGGGAGATGGTTGGCAAGTTCAAAGAAGAGGACATGACCCCTGACGAGTTTGCAGATTACATCACAGCAAAGTCAGAACAGGTCGAAAAAGAGTTGAGAGAAAGGTGGAGCTGATGGATAAGGAACATCTTGCTATCGCAAGGTTGCAGGACGCTGCACGGCTGTCTGAGCATCGGTACAAGAAACCACTCATGGTCACATACTCTGGAGGTAAGGATTCACAAGTGATCGTAGCTCTGGCTGAACGTGCAGGAATCAACTTCGAGGTGGTCAACAGCCATACCACAGCAGATGCGCCGGAGACGGTCTATTTTATCCGTGAGCAGTTCAAGGCGATGGAAGAGCGTGGAATAAAATGTTCCATCGTCATGCCACGATACAAGGACAAACCTGTGTCCGTGTGGACACTGATTCCGCAAAAGCTGATGCCGCCGACAAGACTTGTACGGTATTGCTGTGCCATTCTCAAAGAAAATACTGGCCGCGATAGATTTATCGCTACCGGCGTTCGCTGGGCTGAATCAACAAACAGAAAGAAAAACCGTGGAACGATGGAGTTTAGCCATCGTGACAAGGGAAAACGCATCATTCTTATGGGCGACAACGATGAAAAGCGACAACTGTTCGAGACCTGCAACCTCAAGGGCAAGATGACTGTCAATCCTATTGTGGACTGGTCTGACGATGATGTGTGGGACTACACGCATAGCGAACACCTACCTGTTAATCCGCTGTATTGCGAAGGGCAGAAGCGTGTTGGCTGTATCGGCTGTCCTATGGCCGGTAGGGGGGGCAAACAGCGTGAGTTTATGCGCTGGCCAGCCTACGAGAAAATGTACATCTCGGCGTTTGAACGAATGCTTGATGTCAGAAAATCAAAAGGTTTGCCGTGCGACTGGCAGACCGGCATGGACGTTTTTCGCTGGTGGATGGAAGATGACAACATCAGTGGTCAGTTGAGCATGGACGATTTGATGGAGGATAACAATGTTTGATTTTGCAAGTGAGTTTTTTGGATTTATGAATCAACGCCCTCGCTATGAACGAGAGCTGAAAGAAGATACCGTCAATGGCTATCACATTGACACTTGCGCTGTTGACGATAGGGATTGGAATTACGAAACGGCGATTCAACACGAACAATTTAGGGGTGGGGAGTGGATTGTTGTTCGAGGATATGACAGCAAAGAGGAAGCAGAAGCCGGGCACGATATGTGGGTAAAGAACGCAAAAGCTGGTTTCCAAAAGCTGTACGATGTATTTGAAGAAAAGATTTATCCAAAAGAAAAGAAAGAAGAAAGCCGGTTCACTTCATTTTGACATATGCCTGTGATCGATGCGTGACCTCCATGAAGCATGAAGCGTACATGACAAAGAAAGAGTTTCAAGAAGAAAGGATTTGCCCATTTTGCGGAGGAAAACTTCACATGAGAGAATTTGAAATTATGGACAGGTGGTAAAAATGATGTTTGAATTTGCAACTCGCTGGCTAGTCTGTCTAGTCCTGTTGGCGGTGGTGGTTCAGTCCGAACGGACAATCAAAAACACGGCAGACAACCTGTTTGAAGAACGTCAGGCAATGCTCGTCTGGCTGTTCGTCAACGTGTGTCTGGCCGTTTGTACGGCTGTTGTTATGGGGTGGAAATGATGGATAACGAACTTTACTGCCCGATGAAGATGACCAGTAACCCGCTTGGTCGGTGTGTATGCGAGAAAGAAAAGTGCGCTTGGTGGAACGAACTTGGCAGTTGCTGTTCTGTTTGGCGGATTGCACGGGCGCTGGACAACATCGAAACGAAAATAAAGAGGTGAGAATTTGAAAAAGCGGATTTACCTTGTTCTTGAAACCGAAGCAGATGAGGATGACAAGAGCATCCTAAGCGATATTGAGCAAGAACTTGGAATGGCTACGCACTATTTTGAAACGGTTTCTTATAGCGAGAACGGTTTTCCTGACAAATGGATTAGCGTCAAGGATAGGCAACCAAAACATCATACTCCAGTTCTTGCATTTTGCGATAACGGTGATACGATTTTTGGTTTTATGGACTTTTACAAAAATTGGGCAGAAGTCGGGAGTGAAATTCCATACGCCGTCACCCATTGGATGCCACTTCCTGAACCGCCAAAGGAGGTCTGATACATGGCAACGTCCCCGAAGCGTGGTCGTGGCAGACCGCCGCTGACCGAAGCCGAAAAGAAAAAGCGTGAGAAGCGGGCGCAAAAGGCGAAAGAAGAAGCCGCTGCGAAGCGTGAGAAAGAGCGTGAGAAGAAGAAACAACAGATGCTTAACAAGCGGAAATCTATCCGATCACAGGTGAGTAAAAAGGTGAAAGAACAGCAGGAGTTAGCAATCACAAGGTCTAAGATGCTGAACACGGGCGATTTGCAGTCGAGAATCGGTGATGAAGAGGACAAGAAGGTCATCGGCATGATTGCAGCCAAGTATTTTGGCGACCTTCCGAGCGTGGACATGAACAACCCGATTGAAGTGCAGCAACGCCTTGACTTCTTCTTTGACGCTTGCATCGAAGCCAGAATCTCCCCTGTGGTCGAATGGATTGCACTGGTGCTGGGCATCGAATGGGTGAGCCTGAAGCAGATTATGGCGGGCAAGCGCCGTGACGACAGCTTGCAGCAGAAGTACATCCTGAAGCTGATTCTGCAAATGCAGTCCATGTGGGCGTACAACGGTATGTATGGTCAGGAGAACCCGGCAGAATGGATTTTCCGAGCCAAGAACTACTTTGGTATGCGTGACAACGTGGAAGTCACCGTTGCGCCGCCTGAACAGCCGTTGGGTGATGCCCAGAGCGCAGAGCAGTTGGCTCAGAAGTACCAGACGGCTTTGCCTAAGGGGATTGACGTGGAGTACAGAGAGGTAAAAGGCGATGCAAACTGACAGAGGAATCTACCACAAGCGAGTGTGCGACCGCTGCGGAGCGGTTCTGGGCGGCAGGATGATGAACCCTGACGAATACTTCAAGGACTGGGCGTGGCGCAGGGACACAGGTGACCTGTGCCCGGAGTGCTATGAAGAGTATAAGCGAGTGATCGGGCGGTTCAACAGGGGAAAACGTGTGAGAAAGGAATGACAAAATGCGAAATGTAACAGTTTGCAAATGCAAACGATGTGGGAAGCTTTTGTATTGGGATGGAAAAAAATTTTTGGATTATGCCAACCTTGATGTCGTGTTTGCGGCTTATAAAAATGGCGGAATCCGTAAAATTTTCCAAGATAACTTACAGTCGCACCCGTGTGGCGACGGGAAAACCGGAATTTGCATGGGCATTTACGAAATTGGAGAGGAAGGTAAGAAGGAATGAACTTCTACTGCACCGCTGAACATTGCTCTTGCATGGGCATCAAGCAGTTCTCCGCTGGCAAGGCTATCCGATGCACAGCAGAATCCTGCAAGAACAAATCTGAGCCGTCCTGTGGCTCTTGCAAATGGTACGCAGAGCCGGAGGGCGTGTGCGTGAACGACCAGTCAGAACACGTTGCAGACTTCGTGTGGGACGAACGTGGATGCAAGGAATGGGAGAAAAAAGAGAATGAGTAATCTTGGAAATGCGTTGATTGTGGTTTTAGCTTCTTTTCTGGTTGGAATATTTATATGTGAGATAGCATATCTCATTGAAAAAATTTTGATATGGGATATATTTTTGGACGAAATTTCCGATGAAAAGATAAAGCTTCTTGCGGATGTAATTCTCCACATTTTTACTTTTTCGATTGGATTTGTGGTCTTATATACGATGTACAAGGCAGGGGTATAAAAATGGCTAACACCCTCTGGCATCCAGCAAGCGAACAGCCACGAGAACGAACGCAGCCTTTGTTGCTTGCGACTAAGACAACGTGGCGTGATAAAGATGGAAAAATGTTGCAAGGAATCTCGCCGACAACGTATTTTCTAGGCTGTTACGCAGACGGCCAGTTCTGGGATGAGATAGGCGAGAGACTGCCGAAAGATGTGACGGTAACGCATTGGATGGCGTTTCCGATGGTATAGGAGGACTTATGGAAAACAATATCGTTGTTACGCAAGATATGATTGATTCGTTTACGGCTACCATGCGAGAAGCGTACAGAGTATACGGAGATGATGAGGAGCGTGTGCATGGCGTGATGGATGGCATTATGTGCGAAACCTTAGATAGGCTTGGTTTTACAGAAGGCGTTGAAATCTTTGGCAAAGCACCGAAATGGTATGCGTAAGGAGGATTCAAGATGGATGAATTTGAAGCGCTAGTAGGAGCGATAACAGAAGCGGTGAACCGATGTGCTGCATCAATTGAACATCTTGCAAATGCTATCAGACAGTCCGAAACGCAGTGCGGTTGCATCAAGCAGAAGCACAATCGGCCTGTATACCGTAAAGGTGCAAAGCTATCTGAAGGTTGCAAACGAATCACGAGAACGAGAGAGAGGTTCAGAAAATGACAGAATTGAAATTATGCCTTTGCGGAGCGGAGCCACATATCGAAAAAGAAAAAGATCCTTTTGGTGTTTATGAGCGTTATGCAGTTTTATGCGATAAATGTGGCAGACGTTCTAAAACTTTTTATTTTTTGCCATCGTCAATTGTAGACTGGAATAAAAGAGCAGTAAGAACAATATAAAGGAGAAAAAGGATGGAAAAGCTCAAGAGATGCCCGTTTTGCGGTGCGGAAGCCGTGTTTTCCATAAAGAAGGATTTTTCAAGAAGCCTTATAAAAGGATACGAATTTAACATCCGATGCAATAAATGTGGTTTCACAAATCCCAATAGAGAGTATCGAATCGAGTTTAGAATGAACGATAGTGGAGAGATTGAAATTATCCAAGATGGACGCAAAGACGCTATCGAAGCATGGAACAAACGATACAAAGAGGACTGAGCATGGACAAAAAACGAGACAGCTTTACATTCCAACGATACTACTTTGAAGCCATCTCCACACTGAAAAGTAAAGAGAAACTGGAACTGTACGATGCAATCTGTGCATACGTTTTTGAAGAAAAAGACGCAACTTTGAACTCAAAAAAAGCAGAATCTTGTTTCATTTTGATTAAGCATCTGCTCGATGAAGAGTGGAAAAGAAGCGGTATTGCGTCAAAAGGATGGCATACACGAAAGTCGGTTCATCCTCATGTCATAAATGAGATGAAGGTCAGCTCATCTATGAGCTCAAGGTCAGATGACAATGAACCTATCGTATCAACTGACAGTCAGACGAACGTCAAGGCCTTACCGGAGAGTGCAGTCAAGAAGAAACCTGACATCTTCTCCGACTTTGCTCATGGCGATAAAGCCCTGCTGGAATCACTGCGAGAGTTCGCACAGATGCGTACAAGAGTCAAGAAGCCTATGACAGACCGGGCAAAACAGATGCTCTGCAACAAACTGGAAAAGTTTGATCGGCACGACTGGAAAGCCATTCTCGACCAGAGCATCTATGCTGGGTGGCAAGACATTTACGCATTGAAACAGGATGACCAGTACGATCAAAGTACGGAGATGGAGTTTCCTAGACTATGACAATGGACGTTCAAACGGTATTTATCGGTGCGCTGATGCTCTGCAAGCCGGGCGTCGTGGATGAAATCATACCAGACTTTGAACTTGACTTGTTCAGACCTGAGCTGAGAGACGCTTTTGCGGCTGTTCAGGGCTATTGGACGGCTAGGGGTAAGATAGATATAGTCGAGATAAATACGCAGCATCCAGACGTAGCGCAGACGCTCTTGGCGTGTGTACAAACCTGTGAATCAGAGTGTGTACGAATTGACAGGGAGCAGATGCAGCGTTGGGCACAGCTTATCAGAGAACAAGCTGCACTCACTCGTGTGCAAGGTCTGGCATTTCAGATGATCAGTGAGCTTACCGACTATCCCGATCTATCAGACATTTACCAGCAGATGGGCGAGGCAATGAGCCTGAAAGCTGAGGAAGAAGATGCGTGGACATATGAGGATGTGCTGAACGACTATGTGCTTCACATGGACGAGAAGCCTGTGTATATCAAGACAGGCCTAGAGCGTCTGGATGAAGCGCTACACATCTCACCGGGTGATTTTATCATCATCGGCGGCAGACCGTCTGCTGGCAAGACAGCCCTGTCTCTGCAAATAGCAGCAAGCATGGCAAAGCAGAACTACACCGTGTACTATTTCAGCTTGGAAACCAGCAAGCGCAAGCTGGGTGCACGTCTGATGGCTAATCAAATATACTGCCCTTTGGACACGGTGAAAAACAAGGCGGTCAGCTTGAATGAGATTGACGGACAGGTAAAGAACATGAAGATGCCCCTATATATCCGCTCTGCTGCCGGAAAGAACGTGGCGTGGATGAAGGCTCAGGCTCTTCGTAAAAAGGCTCAGGTCATCTTCGTAGACTATCTTCAACTCATTCACGAAACGGGCGCAAAGGACAGATATGCCGCCATTACAGCTATATCCATTGCCTTACACGAGCTGGCGCAGACAACAGGCATTGTCGTGGTTGCGCTGGCACAGCTTAATCGAAACCCATCAAAGCCAGGAGCAACGCCTACTAACTCCGACTTGCGAGAGAGCGGACAGATTGAACAGGACGCAGATGCAATCATCCTTCTGTCCGGCGATAACCCAGACAAGTACCTGTTCCGGCTGAGCAAGAACAAGGAAGGCGAGATAGGCGACCTCCCCATCACGTTTAACAAGCAGATTCAACGGTTTCAAGAATACACTTGGATGGATTGATAATATGAAAATTGGATTGATTGACGTAGACGGACACAACTTCCCAAACCTTGCATTGATGCGGATTTCAAGTTATCACAAGGCAAAAGGGGATGATGTTGAATGGTGGTGGAGTGATTTTATCCACTATGACATCGTGTACATGAGCAAGATTTTTTCAGACGTGTACAGCCCTGACGTGCCGGAACCCTTGAATGCAGACAAAGTGATTAAAGGCGGCACAGGATACGCAATCCGCACAGTAGACGGAAAAGAAATATTCGATAAATCGAAAGACGTTGACTTACCGCCTGAAATTGAGAAGTCTTTTCCAGATTATAGCATTTACCCACAGTTTCCGTTTGCAGTCAGCATGACAAGTCGTGGCTGCCCTAGAGGATGTTCTTTCTGTCACGTTGCAGCCAAAGAGGGAAGATGTGCCGTAAAAGTGGCAGATGTAAGTGACTTTTGGTGTGGTCAGGATGAAATCAAAGTTTTAGACCCAAACATCACAGCTTGCAAAGACAAGCGTGACCTTATGCAACAGTACATTGACACCCACGCCAAAATTGATTTCACGCAAGGTCTGGATATTCGCTTACTAAATCAAGCAGACATTGAGGATATCAACAAAATGCGTATTGGCACGCTACATTTTGCATGGGATAACCCTAACGATGACTTGAAAGGCAAGTTTGAGGACTTTGCAAAGGGATTTCGGCGCAAGTCAAACATTGGCATGGTTTACTGTCTAACGAACTTTAACAGCACGTTGGAACAAGACCTGTATCGCATCTACACGCTTCGTGATCTGGGCTACGACCCCTATGTGATGATTTATAACAAGCCATCTGCGCCGAAAGAGATTCGGCACTTGCAAAGATGGTGCAACAACAAGATAATTTTCAAGTCGGTAAAACGGTTTGAGGACTATATGGCGTAAAGGAGAACGACTATGAAAAAGATTTTGACCGTATGTGTATCCGCTCTGGCCGGCATTATGCTGATGACTGGATGCAACAAACAGGTGGTAGACCTGACGTATAGCTATTCATGGGCACAGCTGAAAATGCCTGATGGAACGATTGTTGAGGGCAAGCTGAATAGTTGGGATGATTACGAGGGCGACCAGCTACAAGTAAAGATTGACGGCGTGACCTATCTGGTTCATTCGTCCAACGTGGTCTTGCGGCATTAAAAAGCAAATACGGAATCTAATCACATGGGCTACCAGCGATGGTGGCTCTTTTTGCTTTTACGCCAACTCCGCGAGAAAGCCTGTTTTAAGACGTTTTTTGTGTTAGACGATAACTTTATCGACTTCATCACAAAAACGCGCCACAGACGCTCTTAGACGGCTCTCCGTTGATGCTGATGGCATATCTCAAACTAGGCCATACGATTAGACCGATGCAGAAGCGTTGAGAACGGCTTTTCAGGGTCAGACGTGAAAGTTATCGGGTCAATCGGGAAAACGCGGCAGACAGGCTCTTACACGCCTTTCATGTGATGATAGTAGCCAGATGGGCGGATGCCAGCGACTATTCGTCCAATCGCAGGGATGGTTGAGACAAAAGCAAGATTTGTGAGACGAAAAAAACGCTTCGACTATCACTTTCAGGGATGGCTTTCAAATTTTTGTCCCCTTTCCCCCTTGTTTCCTCTTTCCCCCTTTTGTCCCCCTCTTTCCCCTACAACCCCTATTACCCCCTATAATCCCCCTAATATCTTCCGTGCCCCCCCTTTCCCTCCCCGTGTGTTTAGCGCGTCCGCGGGCGTTATATGCGCGAGCGCGCGCGTTGACGGAGCCGGGTGTGCCATGATAGTTCAAAAGTGAATAAATAACAGTTATGCGAAATTGCAAGCTGGTTCTTTCCCCCTACAACCCTCTATTTCCAAAACTATACCGTTATCCAGCAGAGCAGACCGTAGGCGAGAACTTGCGTGAGGTTCGGACTGGTGGATTGGCTACGACTATTCCACATGGAGAATTGACTTCGTTTCGTAGTTGGTTGAATATGTAGAAATGTTGCATTGTCTATTCCTAGCAGAGTACTATGGATTGTTTGAAATACCATAGTGCGTTACTGGGAATTAAATCGAGCAGGAACGGACCGAATTGGATGGTACGAGTTATTATACGAAATAATCTGTGATTATCGGGAGTAACTATATCTGTATACTATAATAAGTACGGTTATTATACGAAATAGATATAACTAGCGGAGGAATATATTATGCGAAATTGGAACGAGAGGTGATTTTTGGTGATGTCTGACTACTTAACGACTATCGCACCTCTCTTTTCTTAAAAGGCGAACGACTATTTCACACAAAAAATACACGACTATTTGACGGTAGTTCGCAAGAAAACGCTACGACTATTACTCTGCGACTATCAGCGGACTGTTTGTTGCTATACGATATATAGGACTTTCAACAGCCAGTCATCTGACGACTTTACGACTATTTCAAAACTATTTTATTGGAGAAACTGCGACTATTGGCTACGACTATTCCAGAAGCTGTTACGACTATTCCAGCCGGAACGCTGCGACTATTACTTGCCCTTATTGGCTATCGGGCGAAAGCCCGAAAAGAGATACGGCGGTAGCCGTCAATGGTTCCGCGCCGCCCGCCGCACCCCTGCTGCTGGGCTGTATCTCCGGGTGGAGTGTGTCAGACAGACCCGCCGCGCTCTGACCGCTGACCCGGTGCAAGATTGCAAGCCGCCGGGCTGACTCTGTACAGGTGGAGACGCTGACCCCTCAGCAGGTGCGCCGGGTGCAGCACTTGCCAGCGATCTACACACGGTAGGAGCTGACCCCGCCGGGCTGGCATGGTCTGCGGTGTGCGCACCCTTATATACATTATTATAATAGGCGGTATGCGCTGACCTGTACAGCGTCCGGCGCTGCGCTGGTATCCGGTATGCGCTGGAGGTTCTGCGGCGCTGTGATACGCTCCAGCGTGGCGCAGACGGCGTTATATCCGCTTTTGCCAGTCTGGTATTGTGGGCGGTTAAATGGGGCAAATCTCAGGAAAAGCTACTGTAAAGTCCTGTGCACTGTTTTTTGATGTGGGAGATATAACTGCAAGGACGGAATAAAGGCCGCTATAAACGCTTGTATGTGGCTGTATTGCAGCAGGGCAAAATAAAATCCCTGCATTCTCAGCAGATGCAAGGCAAAAGAAAAGCCCCGCCACGTGGGCGGGGTGGAGATTATTTATTTTTTTCTTCAAGGCCTGCAAGGGCGGAGCAAAGCTCTTGCGCTTCATCCTCTGTTAGGTCGTATTCTGCGCGGAGCTGGTCAGCGTCTGCGCTTCTCCATCCTCCATCATACAGGGCGGCGGCACTGCTAGAAACGTCTTTTAACATGGTTTTCCCTCTTTTCCGGGCTTTTACCCTTTTTTACAGTATAGCATATCGCAAGCCCTAAAAACAGGACTTGCAAGAAATATTTTTGTCCTTTTGGGCTGGGGCGGGGTTGCTTTACGGCGCAGCCCCGCTAAAGTGTCCGGATGACATCACTTGGATGCCTTAAACAGCGCAGAGAAAAACCAGAAAAAGAACAGGATACAAGAAAAAATCATGCGTGCATCTCCATTCTAACACCAAAGTTTGTAAAGGTGCGGCGCTGTGAAATTGTGACAGGCTCAAGCCCTGCCGTGTTGATACCATAGCGGGCGCACTCTTTAGCCGTGTACAGCTCACCGCCGATTAAATACCGCTTGACCTTGCCACAATACGCGCCAGCGGACACAACCGCCCGCCCGTCAAGCCCTGCCGGAATACGATAGTATAACATAGCTTGCACCCCCCCTTATACCACGCTAAAACGCTTGTAAACGGTCTTCTTGCTACACTCGGCATAAATATCCGGGTGCGCTGCCTGTAAAAGCTTGCTATCAAGTCGGACACTTTGCACGTCCTTATACATTACCTTGCAAGCGCCTGCAACAACCTCCGGCGCTCCCTGCATCATGGCAATAATTTCATCTCGTAGGCTGTCCCGCATCTGCTCCGCCTGTTCTGCCAGCCGCTTATATTCGCGGTATTCGTTGCACTTTTGCTCTAAGTCTGTCATTTTTCAAACCTCCCTTATTAGCTGTTTAAAAACGCGATCATTACCAATGCGCCGGAGATCATGCCGCCGATGTACCAGAGGGCGGCCCACTGGGTAAAATCAAGTGCAATCATACTGCAAACCCTCCATTAATCAAATTCCGGCATTGCCAGAATAATTTTTTTGCACCGCTCAACGCTCAAGCGGTACGGCTTGGAGCGGGTCAGGTTGTCCGCTACAATCTGAGTGTATACCATTAACGGCAGCTCAAACAGCCCGGCGCACTTGGGATACAGGCGCACGGCCTGATTTCTGATTTCGGCGTTGATTTCATCTGTTCTTGTCATGGTTTAAACCTCCGTATATCCGTCTGTAATGGCCTGAGCCTTGAGCGTGTCTAAATCACGTTTTGCCAGCGTGGGGACGTCCTTAGATACCCAATGTTCCGGGACGGTTGAAACCGTTTTGTCGTTGGTGTCAATTCTGAGATAGTAGCAATGACCGTTTACGTTGGTCTTAGTCCGAAATTCCATTTTCATTTTTATACCCCCCATTAAAACCAGTAAAGCAAGTACATGTCTGTGCCCGGCTTGGTGATTTCTCTAATGCAAGGATACAAGCCGTAACTGTCAATTTGCAAGCCGTATTCTGCAAGTTCTTTGTTGAGCTTTACACGCCGTTTTGCAAGCTGAGCCTGTCGGGTTTTGAGCCACGCGGAGTTATAATAGCGGCTGTCGTTGTCAAGCTCCCACGCTCTTGCATCTGCAAGCCCCCAACGCTGCACGCTGTCAAGAAGCTTTTTTGCTTTTTCGTATGCTTTAGTGGGTACGCGGTCAGCGGCTTTATCTGCGGCAGTTGTTAGCGCGTCAAGCGTGGCAAGATCAAACGCGGCGCGGGCTCTGTTGTACCATACACACGCGCGATGGCTGCGGCCTTCGTAGTCCCCCGGAATGGGGCGGGCGGTGTATTCGATCTCTTTATTGTTCATCATGGTTTTTGTCCTCCTGTTTTGTGGTGGTGTAAATAAGTTTGTTTACTGCCTATATTGTAAACAATTTTATTTCTTTTGTCAAGGGGTTTACACATAAAAAATAAACATTTTTGTTTACAATAATTTTGTCCGTTTGGGCGTGCTCTATCGGACGCACCCCACGCCCTCCAGCGCCCGCCGCCGGTACGGTCTGCCCTGCTGCCTGCCGTGTGCCGTCGTTCCGGGTGCGCTGGGGCTGGGGTCTCCACCTCTGGGGTATATAGGGCGAGCCGGGGGTGGGGTGGTCGACACCTCGCGTAGAAAAAATTCAAAAAAGGCGTTTTCCGGGGTTCGTGTTGCCAACACCCACCCCACCTTCACAAAACGAAACCCATCCGATTGTGCGAGTCTCCAAAAATTCCGAAAAATACAAAAAAGACCCCTCTTCCGGTCTAATCTGTGCTATACTTGACCGTAAGAAAGGGGCATTGTGAAATGGCAAAACTCGTAAAATGTAAACACTGTGGCGCAAAGATAGCGGCTACCGCTAAAACCTGTCCGCAGTGCGGTGGGGAGAACACGCCGCCGAAGCCAGCTTATAAGCGGTTGTGGTTCAAAATTCTTATGGCAATGTTCGTATTGGCTTTTATTATGGATTTGATAAGCCCTCGTAACAAAACGGATACTGCGACTAGTTCTGAAAGCGAAAAACCAACATCATCCGTTGCATCATCTGCAAAGGCAGAATCCGAAAGTTCGTCTGCTACTTCGGAAGAACCTGTGAAAGAGGACGACTCTTTTATTCTAGTTGATGAAGTTCTTGGCGATTACGGAAAAGAAGAAACGAACAAGAGTGGTTATAAATATATCTGGTACATGGTTCCGGCTGGCACATACGAAGTTGAGAATCAAAACAAAGAAGCTACAGTATTTGTGGTGTCTGATGCAAACTATGATGATGTGAGCGACGTGCTTAAATTTGAAAAAGCTGGTGAAAGGCAGAATGTTACCGTTAAAGACGGTTATCATATCGAACTTTCGATTAGCACGGAAATTCTATTAACGCCAGTTAAATAAATGGAGAAATACAAAATGAGCTTTATAGGAGCAATAGGAGCCATCGCAGACCTCGTAGAGGAATAATCGCATAACACAAAAAGCCAGCGGCTAGATGTTCTCTAACCACTGGCTTTTCTTATTGGTTATTTACTTCTTCAATGCGCTGGTCACGTTTGGCATCGGCATCCAATAGTTAACGTCACGCATGACAATCTTGCCGTTGTCGCACAGGTGCGGTCTCAAATCGCCGTATTCGTCTGCTTCGTAGGAGAGATAGCCACACGCAACCTCTTTGCCGTTGCAAGCGATCACTCGCCCATTGTAGGTTTCTCCAACGTCAGGCGTTCTCCAAAGCCACTCCATGTTTTCCAGAGTGTCGCTAATGTATTCTTCAAGATTTTCGTACTTATCGCCGTTAACCATATTTATTCTCCTTTCACATGGGCATCTGGGTCTGACCGTTTGTGACCTGAACTAGCATAACAGAGTTCGCACACGGTCTCCACTTCTTGATGTACTCGACAGCTTCATCGAACCGCTTCTTTGGCACGTTGTTTCGACTGTTTACGTTAAACCAGTCCTGAATGTCCCGGTTGCATTCCATGAACAACTTCTGAGAGACGCTACGGCTCTTGTAGGCCGGGCTGTCCATGCCGCCAAGAGCGTTGATGACCACTGTGTTCACGACACGCTTCAACACACGCTGCTGGTTGTAGTCGATGGTCATAGTATTCTCAAGAGCGGAAATACGCTGCTCCTGTTTCATGGTGCGCTGGTCAATCACAAGGATTGCTTGCAGTTCCTTAGAAAGCCCTGCGAACTGGTTGACGGACACGTTTTTCTCAAGGTCAATCAGTTTCTGGCGAATCTCCATGCCCTCAGGTGTCCGCTGAATCATTGCAATATGCTTTGCCATGTCCAGAGTGATAACGTGCTCTGTACGAGTAGTATACGGATTTTTCGGATTATTGGTTGCGCATTTTTGAGCGACCAATGAATAGTCCGTACCTTCGACAAAACCATACTCGCACATACGAGGGAACCAGTCTTTGTATGCGGTCTTGATTTTGAGCCGCTCGTGCAGCTCCCGACCCAGCACTACCTTTTCGCCAGTGTCAGTGTCATACACAGGGATAACATCTTCGGAGAAGATTCGGATGGTTTCAAGATTATTATTCATAGAAATTTGACCTTTCTATCTTGCGAGAGCAAGCCATCTCTGGTATAATAACCCAAAGAGGGTCTATACTCTCTGAGTGTGTATGATACGCTTGCTGCGGCTGGTAACTTTAGCGAGCGTATCATTTCTTTTCATTAAGCATCGGATGAAGCAAGAAGAACGATTCTCGCAGCGCAGAAGACAAGGAAACCATATTCTTGATGCAGTAGTCTTGCAAGTGATTGAACTGGCGTTCCGTCAAGCTGATAGTTAATGTGCGATTGTATCTCTCAGCATAAGGATTGCTCATATTAGCCCACCCCCTTTCGATTGTTGGTGATATTAGTATAACTATGTTTTGTGCTAAGTCAAGGTATGAAACACTATCCGTAGTACTGCTATCTGTACTATCTTCCCGTTTTCTACATTTTGCACAAAACTTAGCTATCCTTTTTGGATGCTCCCGCTTCGTACCCTGCCCGGTAGTTCAGTTCGGACAGCTTACCCAGCGCTTCTGCGTACTCCCTGTCCTCGCTGGTCGGCTCTTTGCCGTGGGCGAGTGTTTTCAGAAATTCTTCGGTTGTCGTGGGAAAGTTCATGTTTTTTGCTCCTTTCTATTGCAGAAGCGGTCTGCTTCTGCTATAATAATTGACAGAAACCGAGACTGCGCCCTTGGTTGCGCAGCTTCTGTTTTGTGGTGGAATAGGTCGTCAGTGCTACTTTGGACGGTGGGGCTGACGGCCTATTTTTTATGCCACAAAGGATAAATCTACCGTTGTTGGCTGATTCATCGTGTGTTCTGCTGTCTTAGATTATAGACGCTTGGTATATAGTTGTCAACAGCCCAATTTGTATAATTTGTACGTTAAAACACGTTTTAGTGTACATTTTTGATAGTGGCTTTGACACTTTAATGTGTTAGAATTGGGGCGGAAATTTATAGTAAAACTTGATAATACGATAATTATACAAGCTGTAAACTAACACAAAAAAGTGTTGATAAAAAAGTGACCCTAATGATAGTAAATAAAATTCCCTATTGACAAACCAAACAAAATTATTTACAATGTAATCAGAAAGGGTGACATGAAATGGGGAAATACAAAAAAGTGACAGAAAAAAAAGAGCCTTTTAATGTTTCAACGAATGGCGTAGAGATAGTTAAAGAACTTATGAAGCAGTATGGCATAACAACAGCTTATATTGCCAATGAAGCTGGCTTCACTTCAAGACAGGCTTTGTATCAGTGCTTTAAGAATGAGAGCTTAAATCTTTCTAGCTTTTATAAACTCCTAAAAGCTATGAATTATCGAATCGTGGTTGAACCCGACATGGGAGATATTGGCGTTGGTGCTTATCGTGTTGAAGGCACTGTAATTGAAAAGGACAGTGATTCTGAATGAACGTAGCGTATGTTCGTGTATCTACTGTCGAACAGAATGAAGCACGACAGGTAGAAGCGTTGAAGCGGCATAACATTGACCGTTGGTTTATCGAGAAGGTCTCTGGCAAGAATATGGATAGACCAGAGTTGCAGAAGATGCTTAAATCAGTTCAGCCGGGCGATACCGTGTTTATTCACGATTTCAGCCGCCTTGCCCGTAGCACAAAGGACTTGCTTGAAATGGTCGAAACGCTACAAACTAACGGCGTACACCTTGCAAGTGATAAAGAAAACCTAGATACAGGCACTCCAACCGGTAAACTGATGCTGACGATGATTGCAGCCATCAACGAATTTGAACGACAGAATATGCTCGACCGCCAGCAAGAGGGCATCGAAGTGGCAAAGCAGAAAGGCGTTTATAAAGGTCGCAAGCCCACCGAGTATGACCGAAACCTCTTTGACGTTCTGCATGAGCAGGTGGAGAAGCGCATTCTCACGGTCACGGACGCTGCCAAGCGGCTTGGTGTGACCCGCCAGACATGGTATCGGATTGCTGAACAGAACAGGTGAAAGGAGTAGTTTATGGAGCAGTATGTCAAACTTGAAGAATTGGTTGATTTCCTTAAAATATGCTTTAAGTTCAAGTGGGGAGATGAAAATGAAGATGAAATAATGGCTCGCATAATGACTACCCTTTATGGATTCAAAAAGTTTACAAAAGAACAAATCATTCGGACTGCGTGGGAAGAAGCAAAGTATTATGATTTGCCGGATGATGAAGTGATTGCAATAAACATGGATGTTTCATCAAGATTTTATGGGTGGCAAGCAATGGGAAATCTCGTTAACAGAGACGGCGAAGTTTATATAGACGCTGATGATTACGAGTGGCCTGTCACTCATTGGATGCCGCTTCCACTAAAGCCAGAGGTTTAACATGAAAAACGTAAGAACGGTTTGTTTTATTGGCGAAGAATTTTGCAACGACCTTTATCGTTGTAAAGAAAACGGAAAAGTATATGCAAGGCAGCGCTGCGATGATGAGTATGTCAGATGGCTTACCACAAGCAAATGCGGCGATGGGTATGAACCTGAATTCCCGTTGAAAGTCGGCTTAATTATGCGTGTGGTGAGTAAAAATTCCGTTTGTTTTGAAGAAGAAATCATCCGAGTAGATGGAATTGGAGATACTTGTGCGATTAAAAAGCATAAAATGAGCTGGGAATGAAAGGGAGTGACCGCTGATGGCTAGAATTGAAATATCAAGAGAGGATTGTAAACGTCTTTTAGGATGGAGAGATAGCCATAAAGATAAAGTCAGAAGTTATATCCCTGCTTTTGATTCTTCAGTTATCGTTGTAAGCGACGATGAAGAAAAACTGCATACAATAATTAGAGCGGAAGAAAACAATCAGCTATTTACCGTCTTGTTTAGAGTTTCCGTTGGCGGCGATTTGCTGCTTAAATTCTTGTGGCATCGAATCTCGCAAAAAGCTGATGTATTTCTTAGTAAGCTACCAGATCGAGAGAAAGAAGAAAACATTCAGAGCGCTGTTTCTGTTTACGCTTCCATAATGGCTTACATGAGCGAAAAAAGACCAGTTGAATACGTATCGCTTGACAAGAAAATTCTTTCAAAGAAAGAATGCGCTAAAAAATCGAGAATCCAAAACAGTGAAAGCATTGTCGTCAAAAACTCATCTCCGATAAGAAAAAATATAAACAATCAACCACCCAAGCGCTCTTATACAAAACCAACTAAAGCTGTGAATGTTCGTGGATTTGTTAGACACTATAAAAACGGAAAGGTTGTCTATATAAAGCCTTTTACAAGATATTCAAATTGCATTGACCCAATTAAAAATAAAACGTATAGGATTGTAGTATGAAAATGAGAGACAGATTGGAACGGATTGAGCTTCGCTTCCTAGATTTTCTGAACGATAATATGCCAATGATAATGATTGATTTCGCATTGATTTGCGGGATGTTCTTGGCGAAAATGCTTGATATATTTGTTTTTTAACAGATTTTAACCAAAAAGAATAAAATACTTTTTGTGCAGTTGTAGGCACTCTTTACATTTTCAGGTAGGGGGTGCCTATTTTTTATGCAGCCAAAGCAGTGTATCGCCATCATCGACAGCATCAAATCGTATGCAAAGCAGAATTCGACCGAAGCACAGGTCTACGAGGACTGGTTTCAGGCGGTGGTGAACCTGAGAGATGTTCTGCCGCAAGACAAGCGGTTCGATGCCTACAAATACTCTGGTGAACTGCGTTCTGTCTGCGCAGCCATGATGGGCAAGATGAAAACAGGCGAGGATGTGGCAAAGGTCTATGACATTATCGGTCGGACGTACCTGTTTGAAGCAAAAGATGTGTTCGACAGCTATTGCATCTACCTCGAATGGAATCGTGCGCCGGAGAAGAAGTTCTATCAGCCACGCAGACGCATTCTCCACACGCTTGTTAATGACCTAGAGGATTTATTTTTCCATCGTGTAGATTTCTTGGGGATTTCTATGGCTCCGAGAACAGGAAAATCAACTCTTTGTATATTTTTCATCACATGGCTAATGGGCAACCGCCCTGACGTTGCATCGGTTATGAGCGGACACTCTGACAAGTTGACCAATGGTTTCTACGGTGAAGTGCTGTCCATCATCACCGACCCTGTGACCTACAACTGGGGCAAAATCTTTCCTGACGTTCAGCTTGTGGACAAGAGTGCAAAGGACGAAAGCGTTGACCTGAACCGGAAGAAGCGTTTCCCAACACTGACTTGTCGCTCCATAGGCGGCACGTTGACTGGTGCTGTTGAAATTGGCGAGGGCGGCGTTCTGTACAGCGATGACTTGATCGAGGACTTGGAGGAAAGCTTGAATGTTGAGCGTTTAAACAATAAGTACGATGCCTATCTGAATCAGCTGAAAGACCGCAAAAAGCAAGGCGCATTAGAGCTGATGGTCGGCACACGCTGGAACGTGCTTGACCCTCTGGGACGCATCCAGAATCAGTATGCAGACAACCCGAAGTATAGATTCCGGGTTATTCCTGCGGTGAACGAGAACGGACACAGTAACTTCAATTATGACTATGGCGTCGGTTTTGACGATGCCTACTATGCCGATATGAAAGCCAGCATTGATGATGCAACATGGTGGGCAAAGTACATGGGCAAGCCCTATGTGCGTGAAGGTCTGTTGTTCCCTGCTGATGAACTGCGGTATTTCAACGGTGTTCTGCCTGACGGAGAGCCTGATCGCAAGCTCATGGTCATGGATATTGCATGGGGCGGCGGCGACTTCACAGCTTGCCCTATCGCCTATGTGTATGGAGATGCCGTGTTCATCCCTGACCTTGTGTTCAACAACGGCGATAAGACCGTGACCAGACCGGAAGTCGTGGGTAAAATCATCCAGCACAAAATCAACGTGGTGCGTGGCGAAGCTAACAACGGCGGCGATGAATATTGTGACGTGGTAGACAGCCAGCTCCGACAACAAGGCTATCACTGCTCTGTTCGTAGCCAGCGTGCGCCAAGCGGTCAAAGCAAGCTGTCCAGAATCATCCAGTATGCGCCGGACATCAAACGGTTCTATTTCCTTGACGAAAAACACCAGTCGAAAGAGTACAAGGCGTTCATGGAACAGGTGACGATGTTCACGCAACTTGGCAAAGTTCCGCACGATGATGCACCGGACAGTCTGGCACAGCTTGCCGATGAATTGTATAACGGAATCAGCAAAATTGAGCCTGTCAAGAGGCCATTTTGATTAAAAACACAATATATTGTGTTCGCTGGGTCTATTTATTTGATTTCACCACTTGACAAGGCTTATAATGTACATAGGAAGTTTTGCAGCTTCCCTTAAGGAATAGCTTGTGCGCGGGGCTTTGTCATTTTTACTCGCGTGCGTGTCAACAAGCGTATTCCTCCTTTCACCGGTGGAGGTTTTCTCACTCTTTCGCCTTCACCGGACTTTATATGTTGCGTTTCCAATTATAAGGGGAATGCCAGCCTGTCTCCCCCACGGCTGGCGAGCAACGGTTCGATTCCGTTACGCAGCACAACCATCTTCTTTGCTTGGCTTTCTACTCTCTCAATCCTCCACCGTTACTCCCGGCTCTCGATACAATGGTTAGACATGACATTGCAAAGAGCAGCGGTTAACCAATCAAGCCGGGTACATGACACAGAGTGGAGCAGTCTGGTAGCTCGTCGGACTCATAACCCGAAGGTCGTTGGTTCAAATCCATCCTCTGTGCCCATCAGCGATTTGCCCCGGCTGGAGCAAATCGTGGCTCTCGGCACCCGACAAGTCAGAGCCTAGCACGACTGGTAGTGCGAACAGTTTTCCAGTAGCTTCCAACAGGTCTGTGCTTAACAGCCTGTTTCCAGAAATCCAACGAAAGGAGCGCTCATGCTAGTTAGAATCTGTTGCCCTTGTATCAGGCAGAATCCAATCTATAAAAACGTCCGTTGCAACCGCTATCTTGGCGAAGTAGACGGACGATACCATTTCAAGTGCGACAGATGCAAGGGCGTTATCGAAGGAGACACAAAGGAAGGATGGGTAAAAATCATCCATCCGCCGGAAAAGTAAATAGCTTTTGAAGCGCAGTTTTGGCGCAGTGAGATAGACCTTAACAGGTTTGTCTTGCTGCGCTTTTTATTTTGCCAGAAAGGAGGAAAACATGGCTGAGTATCAGACGGTCGTTGGCGGCTTTTTGAATGAGCCGCTAACCGGACGCAGACCGATTGAAACGCCAGAGACGGAAATCAATCAGACGAACGTGCTGAAAGTGGTCATGGGCAAGGCAGAGCCTATTCATCTGCTGAACAAGAATGAGATTCGCTTTCTGCACAACTACTACTTGGGTAGCCAGCCTGTCCTCCACCGCACGAAGGAGTACCACGCTGAAATCACCAACCGCATTGTGGAGAACCATGCCAACGAGTGCGTGGGATTCTACACAGGCTACATGAGCGGCACTCCTTGCTCTTATGTGCGGTCTGAAACGGCAACAGGTGACGGTGAGGAAATCGCCCGCCTGTCCAACGCCTTGCAGTATGAGGGCAAGGACGCGCTCGATCGGCGGCTCTGGCAGTGGATGTTGGAGTGCGGACAGGGATACCGCATTGTTCTTCCTGACAAGGGGTACAACGGCAACTACCCGGACGAAACACCCCTGCTGGTGGACGTTCCAGACCCGGACATGGCGTATGTGATTTACAACTCCGGCATCGGCCACAAGCCCATCGCCAACGTGCTGCACATCCCACGCAATTATCAGAACGATCTGAATGACCTGATTTGCGTGTATACGCCAAACCAGTACTTTGAAATCGACAACGGCAAGGTTACAAAGTCTGAGAATCACTCTCTCGGAATGTTGCCGATGGTCGAATACAAGCTGAACCCGGAGCGTATGGGGCTGTTTGAACCGGCTATCCCTGTGCTGGATGCCATCAACGACCTTGAAAGCAACCGTTTGGACGGCGTGGCGCAGTTCATCCAGTCCATCATGGTGTTTACCAACTGCCTTGTGGACAAGGACGCGCTTGACCAAGTGAAGGAACTTGGCGCAATGTGCTTGAAATCCACTTCTGGTCTGCCCGCTTCTGTATCGCAGATTGCAAACGAGCTTGACCAGCAGCAGAGCCAGACCCTGCTTGATTCTATGTTGAACGTGTACCGCAGTCTGACTGCCATTCCTAGTGCCACTGGCAGCGAGAACGCAACGTCCGACAACGTGGGCGCAGTCATCGTTCGTAATGGTTGGAATCACACCGAAGCAAGGGCGCAGCAGTACGAGAATATGTTCAAGTACGCTGAGCGTCAAAGCCTGTCTGTAATGCTGAAAATCTTGCGTGATACGGCTGGTTCTAAGTTGATGGCAAGTGACGTTGAAATTAGACTGCCGCGTCGTCAATATGACAATCTGCAAAGTAAGGTTCAAGTCTTTATCCAAATGCTTGATTCTTCGGCAGACCCGCATTTGGCTTTTGAAATTTCTCATCTTTATACAGACCCGGAAGCTGCATATCAAGCAAGTGTGCCTTTCTTGATTGCCGCTGGAAAGCTGGGCGAAGATGGGAAAGCACCGAAGCCGCAGGAACAGCCTAAACAGGATGATACCGACACAAATGCCGGGAATACGGCAGACAAACAGTCTGCCGATACCAATAAAGAAACAGAGGGCGAATAACCCTTTGCTATAAACACGGCAGGGAAGCCGGGATACAAATTTCGCAGCGTTGCAGGGAAGCAACGGTAAAAAAACGCAGGAGGAAATTAACGATATGAAACTCAATGTGTTGCTTGGTGATTCCTACAAAGAGGGCATGACCGCCGATGAAATCATTTCTGCGCTTGAAAAGGTTGCAGACCCTAACGCAGAGGTAGAGAAGCTGCGCAACGCGGTGACAAAAGCCAATGGCGAAGCTGCTGAGTACAAGAAGCAGCTCAAGGCAAAGCGTACCGATGACGAGAATGCCGCACAAGAACAGGCTGACAAGCTGGCAGAGATGCAGAAGCAGATTGAAGCCCTGACTGCCGACAAGGAGAATCTCGTCAAGGAAAAGACCCTTGCATCTTACCGTGAGAAGTTTGTTGCACAGGGTTATGACGCTGAACTTGCCAACAAGGCTGCATCTGCACTGGCTGACGGTGACATGGACAAGGTGTTTAAGTTCCAGTCGGAGTTTATGACTGCCCACGACACCGCATACAAGGCTTCCCTGCTGAAGGATATGCCCACACCTCCGGGTGCGGATGGCAAGGGCGGCTCTGACAGCGAAGGCGTGGCGTTTGCTAAGAGCCTTGCACAGCAGAACGCAAACACTTCTAAGGCTTCGAGTGACGCAATGAGTGCTTTCCATTAACAAGGAGGAAAACATGAAGTTTACCCGAAACACGGTCAACGGAATCAACGATACCATCCTTGCTTCCAATGACTACACCGCCATTCCCTTTACCGTGACCGAAGTTGCTGCGGTTAAGGCTGGCTATCCCATGACCAAAGCTGGCAAGAAAGCAACCTCTGCCACAGCAGACGGCATTCTTCTGTATGACGTTGACCCGGCAGAGAACCCCAATGCTTCCCTGCTGATTCGTGGCGTTATCGACACCAAGAAGGCTGCCGCAAGCTCTGGCTTCACCTATGATTCTGATGCAATTACTGCGCTTAAGACTGCCATTCCCGGCATCTTCTGCCGTGACAACATCAGCGTGAACGCTTAATAGGAGGTAAAACAACATGGCACTGAATCTTAAGGAAGTCTTTGCCCCGGCTGCGATTGCCGCCTATTGGACGAACGACCCTACCAATGCGATGCCCTTTGCATCTGACGCGCTGTTCCCCGCAAAGAAGAAGGCCGGTCTCGACCTGAAGTGGCTGCGTGGTCACAAGGGCGTTGGCGTGTCCTTGATGCCCAGCGCATTTGACGCAAAGGCTACGTTCCGCACCCGTGAGGGCTTCAAGTTCGATGAGACCGAGATGCCGTTCTTCCGTGAGGGCTACCATCTGGGCGAGAAAGATCGTCAGGAAATCCTGCGTGTTCTGGACAGCAACGACCCCTATGCTCGTGACGTGATGAACCGTCTGTACGATGACACCGCACAGCTTATCACTGGCGCTCGTATCGTTCCTGAGCGCATGATCTGGCAGCTTCTGGCTCCCACCAATGGCGTTCCTAGCATCACCATCAAGGCAAACGGTGTGAACTACACCTACAACTACGACCCGGACGGCACTTGGAAGTCCACCAACTACAAGGAAGTCTCTGTCGCAAAGTCCAAGTGGAACGTCACCACCGCCACTCCTATTGCTGACCTGAACGCCGCAAAGGACGCTGTTCTGGCAAGCGTTGGCGAGGTCGTGACTGAGGTGTACATGAACACCGCTACCTTCCGCAACATGATTGCTGCGGACGAGGTGAAGAATCGGTTCATGACCGTCACCGCAAAGGCAAACGCCGTTCTGCTGGATGCCGAAGCACGGCAGATTATCGAGTCTGCAACCGGTCTGACCATTCATCTGTACGACAAGATGTTCAAGGCAGACCAGTACAGCGCAAGTGAGAAGTATCTGTCTGACGGCATGGTGGTGGTTGCTCCTTCCGGTGCTCTGGGCAGCACTTGGTACGGCACTACTCCTGAGGAAGCCGACCTGCTGTCTGGTCAGTCTGGTGCATCCGTGTCCATCGTGAACACTGGCGTTGCCATCACCACTGAGCTGACCATTCACCCGGTCAACGCTAACGTCTATGCTTCTGAAATTGTCCTGCCTTCCTTTGAGCGCATGGACGCTGTGTACTGCATCAAGGCTTACTAAGGCGAAAGGAGGAAAGCAACATGGGAGACCAGTATTCCGAAGCGGTAGTCAAGCTGGGGCAGTACATTGCCCCTGCACTTGGCCGTGAAATCACGGACGAGGACTACCCACTCTTCGACCTGCTGCTTGATTTCGCCAAAGACAAGATATTTGCGCAGGGCTACCCTTTCGGCAACAGACCCGACGAGCTGCCCTCGCAGTATCAGTCGTTGCAGATACGCATTGCAGCGGAACTGTACAACCACATCGGTGCAAACGGACAGACGAGCTACACCAACAATGGCATCACTCGTGTATGGGAAAGCTCCGATGTGGCGCAGTCCCTGCTAAATGAAGTGGTTCCGAGAGTAGGTGTTATTGGCTGATGTTCAATGGAAGCCCGCTGGATAAACGCCCGCTGTGGTATTCAAACCCGGTCGGCGAAAAAACGCCTGTTGTGGACGAGTGGGGAAACGAGACTGGCGAAACATCGCAGACGTGGAGTACCCCCGCAAAACTGATGCTGAACGTCAGCCCGCCTACTGGTTCTGCGGAAGCAAGTCCTTTTGGAGCGTTTACGGATTACAGCTACGTTGTCAGTTCGTCCAGCAAGAAGCACAACACACCGCTTTATGAAGGTACGCACGTCTGGTTTCAGACGGACGTTTCAAAGCCCTTCAATTACATTGTGGTCAAGGTCGCAGAGCATATCACGGACACGTTGTATGCGCTGAAAGAGGTGGCTGCAAGTGAAAATTAAAGTGAGGCTGAGCGATGCCGGACTTCGTGATGCGGAACGTCAGATACAGGAGTACAAGACCACCCTAAACAAAAAAGCTAAAGCGCTTGCTTTTCGTCTTTCTTGGTTGGGGCTTGAAGTCGCAAAGGTGCGTTTCGCTAATGCGGAATACGCTGGCTCCAATGACGTGAAATGCCACATTAACCAAAAAGACAAGACTTGTACCATCGTTGCAGAGGGCAAGGCAGTTGCCTTTATCGAATTTGGCACTGGCGCACATCACAACGGGTATGGCGGTGAACTACCGCCCGGTGTTGGTGCACACGGCTCATACGGGAAAGGGCAAGGCGCAAACCGCAGGTGGTACTACTACGGCGAATCTGGCAATGCTGGCACGCCTGTCAAACAGGTGGATGGAAAAGGTCAGCTGAATTACACCAGTGGCAACGAGCCAGCTATGGCTATGTGGGGGGCTGTTGAGGAAATGGCTTCTCAGGTTGAAGCAACGTGGAGGGAGGTTTGGAATAGTTGATCGATTATTTCAATTCTATTTTCACGGCTGTTGCCAAGGAACTGCGAAAGCAAGTGCCCGGCATTTTCGTTACTGGTGAAATTAATGACAGCAATGTCAAGAAGTTTCCATGTGTGCAGATTGAGGAAAACAGTAACCTCCCCGCTCACATTGACTCTGCCGGTCGTACAAAATATGCTGCTGTGTCCTTGCGAGTCCGCGTTTATTCCAACAAAGAGACAGGGCGTGTTGCAGAAGCAAGGTCTATTGTAAATGCGGTAGACCTTGTAATGGAACCACTCAAATTCTATCGCAAGTCGTTTGCCCCGTTGAATGGGCTGTACAACAATTCCGTCTATCGGATTGATTGCAGCTATGGGGCAACAATCGGAGAGGACGGAATGATTTACCGAAACTAAGGAGGTAAACATTCTATGAGTACTGCTATCTCCGGTCTGAATACCACCCTGTATTGTGGCGACAGCGCAACCGCTCTGACGAAGCTGTGCGACATTAAGGATGTACCCGACCTGATCTCCGAACCGAACCTTCTGGATGCAACTACCCTGTCCGACCCCATGCAGGTCAACATCTTTGGCATCATCCAGAGCGACACCAAGTCTTTCACTGCCAACTACAACAAGACTGACTACAAGAAGGTCAAGGAAGCTGGCTATGATGAGACTTCCGATAGCAACGCCGTGAAGTACTACGCCCTGAAGATGCAGGACGGCTCCGGCTTCACTTGGCAGGGTATGCATCAGGTTGGCCTGTCCGGCTTTGGTGTTGACGAGGTTGTGGAAATGACCATCAACTGCATCTTCACCAAGAAGCCTGAGTTCAGCGAGACCCTGACTGTCAACGGCGGCTAAACCGCAAAAATCGAATCAATCAAACCGGGCAGAACTGAACAACGGATTTGGTTCTGCCCCTATTTATAAAGGAGAGCATTTATTATGGCTGCTAAGGTTATCAACTTTCATTCCCCCGATGGCAAGAACACTTATGAGCTGACCTTTACCCGTGACAGTGTGGAAGCCACCGAACGCGCAGGTTTTCAGATTGGCCAGTACACCCAGATGACCAACCTGCTGTCCAATTCCCGCGCCCTATTCTACGGCGCGTTTATCGCACGGAACAAGGGCATCAAGCGCAAGGTCGTGGACGAGATGTTCCAGCACATCGAGGAGAAGGAAGACCTGATGGGCATTCTGCTTGAGATGTTCATGGACGCTTCCAAGTCTCTGCTGGCAACTGACACTGAGGACAAGACCGCAAAAAACGCAACGTGGGAGATTGTGTAACCGCACAATCTCAGGAAGCAGACGGAGATGGAGAGCCGTTCTCCTTCTCCAAGCTGTTCCACGATGTAGAAGCCTATTACATCTCCATTGGCATGACCTACGAGCAGTTCTGGCACGGTGATGTCTGGCTGGCAAAGGTCTACCGTGACGCAGAGGAGCTGCGGGAACGCAGAGCCAACACAGAAGCGTGGAGAAATGGCTTTTACATGGCATCTGCACTTTCCTCTACGGTTGGCAATATGTTCCGTAAGAAAGGGTCTAGCCCCATCAAGTACATGGATAGACCGATTCCCCTTACTCAAAAGGAGAAGGACGAGTATGAATACCAACGCGCAGTTGAGGCGCAGGAGCGAATCAAGAGAATGATGTTCTCTATGATGGAAAGTGATGGTGGTAGTGATGGCTGATGTTGATATTACGAGCTTATCCGTAGAGATCTCTGCGGAATCGCAGGGCGCAGAGCTTAATATCGACAAGCTCACTGCCGCCATTTCTAATTTGCGGACAAAGGGCAACGTGGCAAAGGTTTACAGTAGTCTTGATAAGTTATCTGCTTCTATTTCCGCTCTTAAATCCGCATCTACTGGGCTGGACGGTCTTAGCAAAATCACGTCTTTTATGAACGGCCTTGCTAATGTAGACCTTACTCAAAGCGCAAAAGGCATCCGCTCTGTTGCTAATGCTTTGAACAAAATTTCGTCTGTCAATCTTGGAAACATGGATTTTTCCGGACTTGGCAGTAAGATGAACAGCTTAAAAAACGGTCTTTCCCCTATTTCTTCTATTAGCGATTCTTCCATTAAGAGTTTGCGTGGCGTAAGCAGTGCAATCAATTCCATTGCTAAAATCCCAAGCATTACAAAGAAGCTGGACTCTAAAACGCTTGATGATTTTGCGGAAGTTTGTAAGAAAGTGGCATCCGCTATTTCTCCGCTCGCTTCCAAGCTGGACAAGGTGGGCCGTTCTTTCTCTTCGCTTCCGTCTAAAATTAAAAGCGCTATCAATTCGACAACCCGCTTTTCTTCGGCAAACTGGAAAGCAAGTACTAGTCTTTCGAGCTTGGCAAGCCAGTTAGAAACCATCAAAAAACGTGCAGCACAGCTAGTTTCTCTGAAAGCTATTGCCACTTACCTTGCTAACGCTGTTGCAAAGTTTAATGATTTCTACGAAGCGACAGACTTGTTCAACAACGCAATGGGCGAGTTAAGTGGCCAAGCAACTGAACTTATCAATAAAATGGAGTCTCTGCTTGGAATCGACCCTACAGAAGCGATGACAAACATTGCAACAATTCAAAGTCTTGCTACTTCGTTCGGCTTGGCAAGCGATAAAGCGTACATTCTTTCCAAAAACTTGACGCAGCTTGCTTATGATGAATCGTCCTATTGGAATAAAGATACTGCTACTACCTTTACCGCGATTGCTTCTGCTATCTCTGGAGAACTTGAGCCTATTCGCCGCTTGGGCGTTGACTTGTCTCAGGCGCGGTTGCAGCAGGAACTTCTTGCTTTGGGCTTTAATAAACAGGTTTCTAGTCTGTCTCAGGCAGATAAGGCAGTTCTTCGCTACATCGCCATTATGAAGCAGACTACCAACATTCAAGGCAACCTCGCGCAGACCATTAGTAGCCCCGCCAATATGGTACGCATTTTGAAGTCTGAAATTTCGCAGCTTGCAAAGGCTGTAGGCCAGCTTCTTTATCCCGCATTTAAGGCGATTCTCCCCGTTTTGATTGCAGCAGTTGACCTTATCAAAGAATTTGTGGTCTCTCTTGCATCTGTGTTCGGGCAGAAAATTGAATTTACCGATTTTAGCAAGACACAGAAAGATATTGGCGGTGTAACCAGCGCTATGGATGACACTGCTGATGCTACGAAAGCGGCGGCGAAAGCGGCCAAAGATTATACGATGGGCTTTGATGAATTAAACATTATCGACCCTTCGCAAAATTCCGGCTCTTCTGGCTCTGGCAGTGGCGGTGCTGCTGGCAATCTGCTCGGCGACGTTGACCTCTCCCAGTATGATATGTTCAAAGATTATGCTGGAAGCGCTGTTGACGAGATTAAGGCAAAATTAAAATCTCTCGATTCTTTCCAAATCGGAACCCAAATCGGCGAACAGCTAAATAAACTTATGGGCATGATTTATAATGCCATCCATTCTATTGATTGGGCCTCGCTTGGAGCGTTTTTTGCAGATGGCGTTAACGGGCTCGTGGATTCTGTAGACTGGGATTTGTTTGGCCGATTACTTGCGGACAGATTCATCATCGAGTTTGAGCTTCTTGGTGGTTTCCTGTCTCAGCTTGACTGGACATCTGTGCTTAACGCCTTTATTGATGGCTTTTCTGGATTTTTTCACGAACTTTCAGATTGGATAGCAACAGTAGATTGGACTGGTGTTGGGAAGCAATTAACTGATAAGCTTTCCGATGCTCTTCAAAATGTTGAGATTGAAAAGCTTGCAAGAGTTTTTTTCAACTTTATTACTGATAGCATTAACGCTGTTTCTGATTTCTTGGCTGGCACAGACTCTTACCAGCTCGGTCAAGACCTCGTTGACTTTGCTATTAGAGCCGTTACTTCTGTAGATTGGGCCGGTCTAGCTCAAGCCATCGGTCGTTTCTTTGGAGAAGCGTTCATTGAAGCACTCGACTTCATGGGCGGTCTAGTTTCTCGAATTGCCGATTATTTTGAAAAGAAAGTGGCAGAGGGGCCGTTCAATGATGTTGGCCTGAATATTGTCTACGGTATTTATTATGGCATTCAAGACGCGATCACGAATGTTGCTTCTTGGATTGTCGAAAATGTGTTCAATCCATTCATCAATGGCTTTAAGTCTGCCTTTGGAATCAATTCCCCATCCACCGTAATGGCCGAACAAGGCGGCTACATTATCGCAGGATTGGAAAAAGGCATTACGGACGCTATTTCTAGTGTAACCGAAACCACTAAGAAAATTCTTTCTGCAATTAAAAGCACGTTTGATAATTTCAGCCTTTTGAGTATCGGAAAAAATATCGTGGACGGTCTTATTAAAGGCATCAATCAAGGCATTGAAACCGCTAAGAAAACCGTTGGCGGTCTGGCAAAAGCTATTCTTGACAAGTTCACTGGCGATTTGGACATCAACTCTCCTTCTAAGGTGTTCTTTGATTATGGTAGCTACATTGTTCAAGGCCTTGCAAACGGTATCACTGGTTCTCTCGGTTACGTCAACGATGCTATGAATAAACTCGTAGACGCCACCAAGCTCAAGGGCGAAGAGATGGCGAACTATGGCATTGACTGCGGCACAAGCTACGTCAACGGCATCATTTCAGGGCTAGACTCTAAGTGGACCGAACTCGATAACAACCTCAAAACCGACTTCTTCGGCACGGTGCAAACTTTCATTCAGGCCGCGCAGAGTGGGGATTGGAAAACGGTCGGCACCACCATTGCCGCTGGCATTTGGGGCGCTATGGGCGATGAGCAGCGTAAACGCGCCAAGTCCGTTGCAAGCGATTTGCTTGGCAGACTGGGCAAAGAGCTGAAAAGTCAAGCTTCTTCTCTGCTGAATACAGCTGCTGCCATTGGCAAAAATCTGGTAAATGGGCTGACTCAGAATTTTGGCGCTGCCACACAAAATACGGCAAAGATGGTCGAGAACATTACCAGCGTGTTCACTAAATCGAAGACTCCGCTCTCGACCGCAGCGCTTGCAATCAGTAAAGGTTTGTCTGGTGGCCTACTGAGCCAGTTCCCAAAAATGCTTGCTGGCGTAGCCGGTTTGATTACTACGATTGGCGGCGCTTTTACCGCCATGCTGGAGGCAATCGGTGGCACGTTGTCCGTGCTTGGCATTCCCACTGGATGGGCGATGGTTGCCGGTGGCGTGGCGATTGCCGCTGCTATCGCAGGCATTATTAGCAGTATCAACCGTTCTAACTATAGCGACAGTTCTCAGTATGTCGGCACATCCAGTTATGATTCTACCTATGGGTCTGGTTCGTATAGTGGAACCTATTCTGGCGCAAGTGGGAACTCCGAAGAGATGAGAGATGCTGTGTACAACGGCTGCTACAATGCATTTCTCGACATCTGGCAGCGTTACGGCGAAGAGCTGTTGAAAGAACAGAACGTGAACGTATATCTTGACGGCAAGCAAATTTCCGCCTCTGTTGATAAAGTGAAGAAAGACCGGGGCGTATCCATTATGGGCACTGAGGTTTACTCTTATTAAGAAAGGATGGTTTCGATGGCTAATATTCCTGCACTGGTTACGGTGAACGGCGTAGAGCTACCGGAACCGTCCTCTTATGAGGGAACTACCAGCACGATCGTGGACTCTGGACGAAATGTTCAAGGCAAAGTCGTTGGAGCTGTCGTACGGAATGACGTAGCAAAAGTCACGATGTCTTGGAATTATCTTACTGCCAAGCAATGGGCCACCATTCTAAGCCTATTTACCGCTAATTTTTACTGCTCTGTTCGGTTTTACAATCAGGTGACCGCAGGATACACGACGCGGCAGATGTATGTCTCTGATCGAACTGCCGGAATGTGGCGCAGAAGCCCGAACAATGGCAGTATTATGGGGTGGACTGGCGCAAAATTGTCTCTTGTTGAGGTGTAATGTATGGAAAGAACTACCGACAAATGGATGCAGAAGTTCAACGATACACTTGTACCGGAAACTTTTGTTGAGATAACGGTTGGCATCACTGCACCGGGTGTAAACAAAAAGGCAAAGTTCGTCACGTCTGCTATGAGCGCTTTTGCAAGCGCGAATGCTCTTTCACAGGCGGGAGTGGCTTCCTTTACAAAATATGGCACAGGAGAGCCTAATCTTTGTGTGCTTGATGGAAGCTGCAAAGTTGTTCCCGCTTCTGCTCCGTATGAAAACACCGGGTTTGTCAGCTCTACAATCTTCAGCACTTCTAACCATCCTGTCCTTTTTGCCATGTTTTTCAATGAGGTAAAATCTTCCGTTCCGGGCGTCAATATTATCTGGTCGTCTATTTTCAACGAATACGCTACCAGCTTCAAAGTCACTTCTTATCTTGGCACGCAAGAGCTTAATTCTGTCACCGTTACAGGGAATACATCGGTATCCTCTGATGTGGAGATTGAGCTGAACGGGTTTGATTTCGTTAAAGTAGAAGTTTTGGATTGGTGCATTCCGAATCGCAAGGCCCGGATTGAACAGTTCAGAATTGGACGATATCTGATTTTTGACAAGACGAAAATCCTTTCCTTTCGTCACACCTCTTCTCGTGACCCGATTTCCGGTCAGCTTTCACAGGAAAGTATTTCGTTTAGCCTTGATAATAGCGACCGTACATGGGATTCTGTCAATCCTCAAGGCATCTACAAATATATTTATGAACGTCAGCCCATCTCTGTGCGCTACGGCATGGATATTGATGGTAAGGTCGAGTGGGTCAATGGTGGCAAGTTCTTCCTGTCGGAGTGGAGTGTTCCCGCCAACAGTATTGAGGCAAGCTTTTCCGCCCGCGACTCCTTTCTTTACTTGATGTCCACCACCTACACCGGCAGAAAATACGGTACGCTCTATGAGATGTGCTACGACGCTTTGGAGCTGTTGGAGGCAGATGAAATCACATTCGATATTTCGGACGAACTGAAAGATTATTCTGCTGACATCTCTTCGGATGGCTCTTCGTATAAAAACTCTGATATTTTGCAGCTTGCAGCCAACGCAGCGGGCATGGCACTATATCAGACGCGAGATGGCGTTATCACCATCAAGCGGGCGTATGAATTTGGCTCCGGCACGGATGTTGAGGACATCACTCTTCTCAACAATTATTCTTGGCCTGAAATCACTTTCGCACAAAACCTTCTTAATGTCACGACCTCTGTTGGTAACAAAACATACGCTTACCCCGAAAACCCTTCCGGTCGTGGCGTATCTCAGAGCTTGAGCAACGCCCTTCTTTCTGAGTCTACGCTTGAAAAGTCTCGAAACGCCCTTACGGAATCTTACAGCGTGCTTTCCAATCGGCGCAAAGCCACTTTGGAATATCGAGCCAGTCCCATAACGGACGCTTTGGATTTCGTGAAAATCCATCACCAGTTCGATTACAGCGCAACTCTGTTATTGACAAATGTGTCTTACACCTACAATGGATGCTTTAAAGGCAAACTTGAAGGATATATGATGGCGGACGTTAAGTCTTTGATCGTAGACAAATCCAACGAGACACTCGAGTGGGGACAGTCCGTAGTGATCACTGCTACTCTTTCCCCTGCCTCCCAAGATTCGCCTAAAATCAGTTGGTCTGCATCTCCCGAAGGTATCGTTTCCCTCCATGTGCTTACCAATACAGAGGGAAAGTCCACCTGTCAGGTCAAATGGAACTCCCCCGGCACAGCTGTCGTTACTGCTTCTGCTGGTGGCAATTCTGCCAGCTGTTCGTTCATCACCACTGAATATTATCTTTCCAATATTCCGGAGGGCAAGACGGTGCTTATGGACGAAGGTAGCAACGTCGTGGAGTTCATTGTCGCCAAGCATGACTATGAGAGCAAGCTGAACGGGGCAGGACGTGCACTTTTGATTCGTAAGCGTTATCCAGCCCTTATGAATTGGGACTCCAGTTGGTCTGCTTATGCACAGAGCGATATAAATACATGGCTTAATGGCGAGTATCTCAATACCTTCTCTTCGGCACAAAAAGAAGCGATTGGCAGCACTACATTTTATTACACTCCCGGCTTTACTGCTATGGATTTCTCTGTTGGAAGCAGCAAGGTGAGCACTATGTCTAAAGCTGTATTTTTGCCTTCTGCGCATGAATTTGGAGGCGATTGCGAAGGCAATGACGTTTTTGGCTGGACAAAGAACTCTCCTGACTATAAATACAATGAAGGAACTTCGTTCCCGCAGGCCAAGGGCATATTGGAATCCATGCTTGCTGCCGATAATGCAGCTATCACTGATGGTAGCTGCCGCGTGTTCACTCGAACTCCTTACCTTTATAGTGCCGCGTATGCCTCTGGTTACCATTCCAGCGACCGTAAAGATTTTCTGAGTAGGATGGTTACAACTCTTGAAGACACTGTCATCGACGGAAATTCTGGATTTTCAGTATTGTGGGGTCATACGGCTACCTTTGGGCCTAATTTGCTCTATTATTGCGCACATCCTTCGTTTACCCTATCCGAAACCACACAAATCGATGCCAATGGCAAATTAGTTTTTTAAAAGGTGATTACATGGCAACATGGATTACAGACCGCACACAAGCGGATATTGACCGCGTAAAAGAACTCGCTGTCAAAGCCCGAACTGGCACATGGACAGAAGAAGAACAGCAAGAATGGGCTGCTGGCATGAAAGGCGCACTCAGCTACACCGATTACAACCGCATTGAAAACGGAATCAAGGAGCTTGCCGAAATCGTTGGCGCAGATTATTCCGCAAAAATTGTTCAAAAAAAAGTAGAAGTTGTTACAGCGAGAAACCAAGACGGTGATATTCCATCGTGGGACGCCTACCCCTCCCACGCCGAGTTCTTTGTGCCGCTGACCGCCAAAAAGTCCGGTTTGCTGCTCCACTCGATGTCCTTCCGCATCAAGGGGTTTGTGGCCGGAAAAAGCCGGGCCATCTTGCGCAAGGCGGCTGACCAAACCCGACTGGTGGATCTCTCACTGGAGCTTATCCGTGGCTACAACGACGTGACCCTTGACATGGGAGACCTTCCACTCGAAAAGGGCGTGGAGTATCAGCTGTATATGTCCGCCGTCAACAACTTCTATCCGCCTTCGGTGGAACCCGGGTGGGTGGTGGAGAACGATTTTATCGACGTCACCAACGCTAGCGCTTACTACGATGGAGACAGCAAGATTCTCTTCTCTGGCACTGCTACGGTCATTGAGTCTACGGAAGCAGTCTGGGGTGTAGATGACTACTTGACTACTGATGACTGCACTAGATGGCTGAGCAACATATCCTCCATTCGTTCAAAATGCAGCGGAAAAAGTTCCACCCCTGAAACGCCGGGAAGCTTCAGCTATCGTTTTTCGATTGTCAATCAATTGGAAAAGGTTTTGTTTGATATTGAAGCGATGGCTAAAGACCATTCAATCTATTGTTCTGAGCTTATATGTGGAGGTGAACCCTAATGCGCTTTGTTGACCGAAAGGCAAAATATCCCGGGCGTTGGACTATGATAAAATCTGATGGCACATCAGAGGTTGTCACTCTCGTCCGTAACGACAAGCCTATCGTTGAAGGCACGCCAATGAACGCGGATACGTTCAATTCTCTTTTTCTAAACAACGATGCCGACACCGCAAAAACCGCCTCACTGGTGGAGTATCTGTGTCTCCTTGACGGCATTCCCATCGAAAGCAGCGTCACTCCCAAGGATGCATACACTTCTGGTCACTGGAACAAAGACATGGTCAAGCTGCTGGTGGAGCGTCAGCGCTTGACTGCTGCGGAGTACGAAAACGTCACCGGCGAGCCTTACACCGCATAAGAGAGGAGCACGCTTATGATTGAACTTAGCGTATCTCTTGCCTCCAACGGCGCTGCAAAGCTGGCAGGCTATGAGCAGATGCTGCGCTTCGGCTACACCAAAAACCGGGGCGTATACCGCCTTGCCGTCACCGCTTCCGGTGAGTGGGAAGGGCTGGCTATCCGCTGTTTCTGGCACGTCCCGGACGGCAAAGACCCGGCATCCTCGCTGGTGGTGGACGGCTATGTGGACGTACCCGCCAGCGTGACCGCCCAGCCCGGCAATGGCTGCATCACCTTTGAGGGCAGCGACGGCGCCAAGACCGTGACCAGCGCAGACCTGCGGTATCGCGTCAGTGCCAACTCAGGCACAGAGGATGGCACAGAGCCGGAACCGGGCACCCCTGCATGGCAGCAGCTGGTGGATGCCGTGCACACTGATGCCGCCACCGCAGAGCAGGCCAAGACCGATGCACAGACGGCAGCACAGCAGGCCGGGGCATCTGCCCAAAAGGCCGGGCAGGCCCTTTCTGACACCATCACTGCCAAAGAGGACGCACTGAAAGCCATCGGCGACAAGCAGACTTCTGCCACGCAGGCTGTGGACACAGCCCGGGACAAGGCTCTCCAGCAGGTGGAAGCCTCTACCAAAGCCGCCCAGACCGCCGCCAGTGAAGCCGCCACCAGTGCGGGCAATGCAGACCAGAGCGCTCAGGAAGCCTCTAGAAGCTTGCAAGAACTGAAGGACGGCATTGCAAACGGAGACTTCAAAGGCGAGCCTGGCAATGACGGGGAATCCCCAGTTATAGCTGTAACTGACATCGAAAATGGCCATCGTGTCAGCATCACCGACAAAGACGGTACAAAAACAATCGATGTCTTAAATGGTCAAACCGGCAAAACCGGCGCAACGCCTGTTCTGACGATCGGTACGGTGTCCAGCGGAGACAAGCCTTCCGCCGACATTACCGGCACGCCTGAAAATCCGGTGCTTAACCTGAGGCTGCAACCCGGACCTCAAGGCCCCGCCGTAGCACTGGACACCACCCTCACCCACGAGGGCGAAGCCGCTGACGCAAAAGCCACAGGTGACGCGATCAGCGCAGTCAAGGCGCGGCAGAACATCCTTGTGGGCGCTGAGACGGGCAACCCCATCGCCGTTGACGATGCTTTCCCTGCGCCCCTGTGCGGCCTGACCGTGTACGGTCGGAGCACGCAGGACGGCAAACCCACGCCGGATGCACCTGTGCCTATCGTGAGCGCTGGTGACGGCGGGAGTTTGACAGTGAAGGTGACGGGGAAGAATCTGTTTTATGAACAGGGGTTTCAACAATATTTTATCAACTCGGTAGCAGACCGTGTTGGTTTGGCCGTCGGAAATGTATCAAGTGTTTTGCAAGTGGTTACAGGAGCTAAATACTATGTTACGAGAAACAAAATTGGAACTAAATTCCGTGTTGCGGTCGTAGATGCACTACCCACTAAAGGATCTGTGGTTCGTCCGTCCAGCGCTATAAACGCGGATTCAAAACGACAAGTAGAAATTTCTGCTACATCCAAGTACATGGTCATTCAATGTGAGGATGAAGCAGCTTTCAGTGAGCTAATGGTGTCGTTGGATTCATCCACCGCCTACTCCCCCTACCGTGAGCAGCTCCTCACCCTGCCCACTCCCACTGG
>OLGI01000259.1_pt1 | contig 56818 bp, 56 predicted proteins | sample 1605221 | NCBI WGS metagenome assembly OLGI01 (sample SAMEA3888915, study PRJEB22519) | human gut metagenome | biome: human gut; feature: human-associated habitat; material: faeces | place: Denmark | collected 2010 | reverse complement strand
TGAAGCGCAACAAGCACTTGACAGTAGTAGATAAGGCAAACGTATTGGCATCTTCCCGTCTCTGGCGTCAGATTGCCAAAGAGATGGAGCCACAGTATCCTGAGGTTAACACCGACTATATGTTCATCGACAACGCTTCTATGCGCGTGTTGACAGAGCCAACATTCTTCGATGTCATCGTTACAGAGAACACCTTCGGTGATATCCTTACCGATGAGACCTCTTGCATCACCGGTTCTATGGGCTTGCAGCCATCTAGCTCTCTCGGTGAGCACACACCTTTGTTCGAGCCTGTTCACGGTTCATGGCCACAGGCAGCTGGCAAGAACCTGGCTAACCCTGTAGCTCAGATTCTTTCTGCAGCCATGTTGCTCGAGCACTTCGGTTTGAACGAGGAGGGTGCCTTGATCCGCAAGGCAGTAGATGCTTCTCTCGATGCCAATGTCCGCACTCCTGAGATTCAGGTTGAGGGCGGTGCTCACTATGGTACAACAGAGGTTGGCGAGTGGATCGTTAACTGGATCAAGAATGCTTAATCTGGATTGATTTTTAGAAGTGTTCTTACAAGATAGAATTTTGATTTGAATAGCCTTAAGGGAAAGAATATTTTTCCTTAAGGCTATATATATTTATCCTTAAGGGAAATTATTTTTTTCCTTAAGGATAAATTTCGTATTGCTAAAACCCGGAAAAATAGGGAGTTTTGCTTCTGTTTATTTTATTTTGAAAATTCTAAACATCTTTTATCTTTCCTTTTTTGGCTGATTGCGTAACTATTTGTATTTTTGCAGCATGAAAAAGAAAAGTATCATATTATATATAGGGTGTTTGCTGGCTACACCTCTGTTTGCCCAGCAAAACAATTTGACGGCTGATTCTAAGGTCGATGATGTAGCATTGCGCGATTCCAAGGCTCAGAACAAGGCGCTACGCGATTCCCTGGCGGCAGCTACGAGCGTGCTTGCCTATCATCCTGACAGCATCGATCTGCGCCTGAAGAAGGCTGCGTGGAATATCCAGCTGGAACAGTGGAGTTATGCCAAGGATGACCTGGATAAGGTGTTGTTCCTCAACAATACCAATATCGCAGGTCTCTTCTACCGTGCATTCGTTAACGAAAAGCTTCTGCGCTATAACTTTGCCCGTCTCGATTATCAGAACCTCCTGGTTCTGGTGCCTGGCAACTTCCAGGCACAGCTCGGTCTGGCGTTGCTGAATGAGAAGGACAAGCACTATACCGAGGCGTATGATGGCATCAATAATCTGATAGAGCAATATCCGGATAGTGCAATGGCTTATGCTGCACGTGGCGGTATGGAGAAGGAGCGTGGTCAGCTGGAACTTGCCGAGTATGATTACGCTAAGGCAATCTCCCTTGATGAGGATAATGCAGATTACCGCATCAACCGCATCGATCTCCTCATCATGCTCAACAGAAAGTTGGATGCCTATCGCGAACTGGAAGCTTTGCAGAAGAAGGGTGTTGCTCCTGGTCGTCTGCAAGACTTCTACCGCAGATTGCGTCGCAAGAAATAATCATTGATGAGTTGTGCTACCCGGATGACTTCCTCGTCTCTCATCGTAGAGTTGCAGGGAAGGCTCAGTTCCTGGCAGGCGATGTTCTGGGTAATCGGCAGTTGATAATGTCGAAGCTCAGGATATCCCAATTGTTCATTGGGTGGTATAGGGTAGTGTATCGCAGTTTCTACAGATTCATCCCTTAGAAACTCTCTCAGTCTCATTCTTTCTTCGGTCATGAAAGGGAAGATATGGAGTACATTGCTGAATGGATCTTCCAGTAATCTCTTCGGGATGCAGCGTTCCACGATGGCAGGATGCAGATAATCCATATAGAGCATCGCCTTCCTGCATCTGGCGATATGCTCATCGTGGGGATGTCTCAGCTTAACATTGAGTACAGCTGCCTGAATCTCATCCATCCTGGAATTGATACCCTGATATTCAAAATCAAATTTGCTGGTTCTTCCATAATCGTGGAGGGCTCGGATAGCCTCAGCCAGCTCTTCATCATCGGTTGTCACGGCACCCGCATCGCCCAATGCTCCCAGGTTCTTGCTTGGGTAGAAACTGTGGGCGCCGGCATCTCCTAGAGCACCCGTGTGGCAGATGCTTTTCTGGATGGCGTAATTACTGATGATATCTATCTGGTCCTGATAGGTGATATTCTCGTCTATCTGATTTTGATGGGTGATATTCTCGTCTTCTTGATTCAGCTTTCTTCTGATAGCCTCTCGTGCAGAGCTGTTGACGTATCCGCATCCGAAAGCCTGTGCGTTGTCTTCGAATATCAGCAGATCGTTCTCCTTGCAGATCTCCTGGATTCTTTCCGTCCAGGATAACTTGCCGTAGAGATGTACCAGCATAATGCCCCTGGTTTTATAGGAGATGTTGCTCTCGATGAGGTTCTCGTCGATTTGCAGTGTCTCTGGGTTGGGTTCTACGAGGATAGGAACCAGCCCCACACTCGTGATGGAAAGAATGGTGGCGATATAGGTGTTGGCTGGCACCAGAATCTCATCACCCTGGTGGAATTTGCCAATAGCCATTTCTCCCATCAGAATCAGTTTGAGAGCATCCAGTCCGTTACCGCATGATATGCAGTACTCGGTGCCGATGAAAGTGGCATAATTCTTCTCAAACTGCTTCACGCATCTTCCCTGTAAGTACCATCCGCTACTTACTACCTGATTGATTTCCTTCTTGATCTCTTCTTCGTATGGGGCATTGATAGCCTTCAGGTCAAGATACTTGATGGCTTTCTTTTCGTTTTCTGTTTCCATTTCCTTTATTTTTTATGAATAGTAAGAAGCAGGGAATGCTTGGTGCTATGGGTTATTCTACTTCTACAGCCTTCTTTCAGGATAAGAGCCTGATTGGGATGATTGAGCGTGATGGTCCTTGCAGATGGCTGGCTATCTATAACCTGGATGGTGATTTCTCCAGCCAGTGCAATCAGCATCACAGGACTTTCTCCCAGTTCCATGGGTGTCTCGGGCTGTATGGCGCCAAGATGAATCCATTCCATTCTCTTGATATCAAATGGGATATGGGTATTTCCCTCGGCGACGGTAAGGCTGCCGCGAGGATCATATATCTTGGGAAGTTCTATGATTTCTATTTTCTTCATATATATTAGAACGCAGGATAGCGGGCGATATTGTATGAATGAAAGGAAAAAGTAAGTTGTTGGAAAAATAGGGGGAATATAAAAATGTAAAGAGCAGCTATCTTCTCAGACAACTGCTCTACATTCAATAGGTATTAGTCTTCTTTAAGGTAAAAAGATTGTATTCAGGATAACGTTTGCAAAGGTAGCAAAAATATTTGGTTTAAAAAAATAAATTCTAAACTATTTTTAAAAAAAATGCTTTTTTCTTCAATTTGCGCTGTTTTTCTTTTGTTTTTCCCCATCAATTCTACATTTATTTAATTAATAACTAGTGTGAATGGGATTTAGTAGGGAAGATATGGAAAACAAAAAAGGAAACCCTTTTTTGAAAGGATTTCCTTTTTTCGAGGTGTCTAGCGGAGTCGAACCGCTCTACACGGTTTTGCAGACCGTTACCTAACCGCTCGGTTAAGACACCTTGTAGAGTTTTTATTTGCAAACACCTGATAGATGTTTGATAAAACTTTCGAGGTGTCTAGCGGAGTCGAACCGCTCTACACGGTTTTGCAGACCGTTACCTAACCGCTCGGTTAAGACACCTTGTAGAGTTTTCTGTTACCATTTCTGATAAGCGAGTGCAAAGGTACTACTTTTTTTTGAATCCACCAAATCTTTCCGCATCTTTTTTCGAAAAATATTCGATTTTTTCAAAAATATTCATTTCAGAGTCTATTTTTTCCCTTCTTCTTGCACTGTTCATAAAAAGCGCAACCACTGCACCGGTAGTTGCCATCCTTGCATTTGTTTGCCTGTTGCAACGATTTATAAATACGAAAGGCGGCATACAGAATGCATGCCGCCAGTATCGTTGCAATGATGGTGTATTGTATCATCATTTTCTTTTAGAGTTTAAAAATCCCTCTTTAACCTACGGCATTGTAGCCATTGGTAGAGTTCTTACGCATAATGTCGCGGATGTTCATCTCCTTGAAACCCTCGGCACGCTTCTGCTCCTCCAACTCTTCCTCTTCCTCGATATCCTTCTCGGAACGGGTAAAGGTGAAGGTCTTGTACTTGAATTCTGCGATAGCCCAACCTACAAGTGCTACCACGATTAATGCGAATAATCCTACTACTGCGTTCATTTCTTTCTCCTTATTATATAATAATGTATATTTTAATAATCGTCATCAGCTACGTCTTCTGCGTCATCGAGTCCCAGGTTCTCTGGATCCTCGAAGGTAGTACGGTAGCTTTCCTCGGTGAGCTTGTCGTCATCGAATGCATCATCGTCCTCATCTGGATCATTGTAGTGATCCTCAATCTCTGGTGCATCCTCATCGTCTTCGTCACGGTCCAGCAGGTCTTCGTCGCGGTCCATGTCTTCATCCATAAACTTCATGCGGATCTTCTCCTGCTTTGGCTTCTCCTTGGCAAAGATAGCCTCTACCCAGGTGCCCTTTGGTACTACGAGTACTTCGTAGTCATCAGCGAGCTTCTTCTCATAGAGACCACCTGGTTTCTTGAGGCGATCCTTTGGAAGGGTAGTGGTACTGATGTCGAAACCGCTCTCGATGATATCCTTGATGCTCTGAGACAGACTATCCCAGCCACCGCCAAAGTTACGCTCCAGCACTTCGATGAGCTTGGTAGCAGTTATATGGCCGATGTTCTCATAGGTGAGGTCAGTCACACGCATGATAGGACGCTTCTTGATGGCATACTTCTCGTTCTTGTCGTCGATACGGAAGGTACCGATCTTGAAGCCACGGTCTATCAACTTATCGAGCACTTCAGTACGGTCAATCTTGACTGGCTCAATCTCGAAAGCACTACGAATGATGTCGAGGTATCTACGCTGATTGTCCTTCAGGTCGTTGTCTTTCTCGGCAGCTTCCCAGAGACGGAAAACATCATTCTCCTGGAGATCCCAGACACTGCTCTTGGTCAATGTCTTGAGGGTGATATTTTTTTCATTTTTCATTGTTGTACGTATTTTGATTGCAAAAGTAAGTACTTCTTTTTATATATCCAAATTTTCGAGCTTATTTTTTTGCTTTTCTGCATTTTTTTTTCTTTTATCCTAAAAACTTATGCGTGTTTCGTTTTTTTTCATTACCTTTGTGGCGAAAAAATAATTGATATGAGTGAACCATTAGCTGAAAGAATGAGACCTCGCTCGCTCGCCGATTATGTCGGACAGAAGCATCTGGTAGGCGAGGGTGCCGTGCTGCGCAAGATGATAGACGCAGGGCGCATATCCTCTTTTATTCTCTGGGGACCTCCGGGAGTGGGCAAGACTACTTTGGCGCAGATAGTAGCCCAGACCCTGAAGGTCCCTTTCTACACCCTTTCTGCCGTTACCAGTGGCGTAAAGGATGTGCGCGAGGTGATAGAGAGAGCGAAGAGTGGCAGATTCTTCAATTCTGCTTCTCCTATCTTATTTATCGATGAGATTCATCGCTTCTCCAAGAGTCAGCAGGACTCTCTGCTGGGGGCGGTGGAGAAGGGTATTGTCACCCTGATTGGTGCTACCACGGAAAATCCCTCTTTCGAGGTAATCCGTCCGCTCCTTTCCCGTTGCCAGCTCTATGTGCTCAAACCGTTGGAGAAGGAAGACCTGGAGGGACTCCTGCAGCGAGCCATCACCGAGGATGTGGAACTCAAGCAGAAGAAGATTGGGTTGAAGGAAACCGCAGCCATGCTCCGCTTCAGTGGCGGTGATGCCCGGAAACTGCTCAATATCCTGGAACTGGTGGTGGAATCTGCTGGCAGCGATGAAGTGGTTATCACCGATAAGATGGTAGAAGAACAGTTGCAGCAGAATCCGCTGGCTTATGATAAGCAGGGCGAGATGCATTATGACATCATCTCTGCCTTCATCAAGAGTATTCGAGGCAGTGACCCTGATGCGGCGCTCTATTGGATGGCGCGTATGATAGAGGGCGGCGAAGATCCGCAGTTTATCGCCCGGAGAGTGGTGATCAGTGCAAGCGAGGATGTGGGGCTGGCGAATCCGAATGCGCTCCTGCTGGCGAATGCTGCCTTCGATACGGTGATGAAGATAGGCTGGCCTGAGGCAAGGATTGCACTTGCCGAAGCTGTGGTGTATCTGGCTACCAGTCCGAAAAGCAACAGTGCATATCTGGGCATCAATGACGCCATTGCCACGGTGAAGCAGACCGGTAATCTGCCTGTGCCGCTGCATATCCGCAATGCGCCTACCAAACTGATGAAAGACCTGGGTTATCATGATGGCTATAAATATCCTCATGATTATCCGGGACATTTCACAGAGCAGCAATATCTACCTGATGAGCTGAAAAACGCCAGATTCTGGCAGCCGCAGCATTCTCCTTCAGAAGAACGACTCTATAACTGGATGGTTACCTGCTGGGGAGAAAGATTCAAGAACCGCTAGGCGTTCCGACGGATTTGCAATCCGTCGTTAAAAAATGTTCGACCTTTTAAAACCGGGGGATTTGAAATCCCCCACATCAAATAATTTATTACGAGAAAATGACTATTCATCAAGACCCGGAACTGGTGATGACTCTCCAGAGCGTCATCGAGTTCATTGGAACCTTTGCATTTGCCCTTTCGGGCATCAGACTTGCCGCCAGCAAGCATTATGATTGGCTGGGCGGATTTGTGTGTGGTGTGGCTGTAGCTATCGGAGGCGGAACCATCCGCGACGTGATGCTGGGCTTGAGTCCTTTCTGGATGTCGAGTCCTATCTATCTTCTGTTTACGTTCTTGGCCCAACTGGTGGTGATAGTGTGCCATCATTATCTGAAGCGTCTAGACAATACCTGGTTTCTTTTCGATACCCTCGGTTTGGCGCTTTTCAATATTGCCGGAATCCAGAAGACCCTCGATTGTGGTTTCCCATTCTGGGTAGCTATCATTATGGGATGTATCACGGGCTCCTTTGGAGGAGTCATCCGCGATGTGCTTCTCAACGAGGAACCGGTTATCTTCCGCAAGGAAATCTATGCGATGGCTTGTGTGTTGGGCGGCCTGGTTTACTGGGCATTCAGCTATCTGGGCTTGAGCCTCTATATTACAGTGATTGCTTCCTTCCTCACCGTCTGCATCATCCGCCTGCTCGCCGTGAAATACCATATCTCGCTGCCTACGCTGCGTGATGAGGAGGATAAGAAAGAATAATTTAGAATGAAACAATAACATTAAACGATAAACACTAATTAATGAGAAGAGAGAAAATCTTTGGAATGCTGATTTTGGCGATGATGCTGATGTTTCAGACTTCATCCCTGATGGCACAGAACAAACGTGAATTCCGTGGCGCCTGGATCCAGTGTGTCAACGGACAGTATTTGGGTAAATCAACCCAGCAGATTCAGTCGATGCTCACCAAGCAACTTGACGAATTGCAGAAGGATGGCGTGAATGCCATCATCTTCCAGGTACGTGCCGAATGTGATGCCCTTTATCAGAGTGATCTTGAACCTTGGAGCAAGTTCCTCACCGGTGTCCAGGGCAAGGCTCCATCGCCTTATTGGGATCCGCTGGAGTGGATGGTTGAGCAGTGTCATCAGCGTGGAATGGAGATTCATGCCTGGATCAATCCTTACCGTGCCAAGCATGGTTCTACCTCGTTCTCCCAGGTATCATCCCAGAGCGTGGTGAAGAAGCATCCGAACCTCTGTTTCAACTATGATAATCTCGTGCTTCTCAATCCGGCACTTCAGGAGGCTGCAGATTATACCTGTCAGGTGGCTGCTGATATCGTGAGCCGTTATGATATCGATGGTTTTCATATCGACGACTACTTCTATCCTTATCCGGTAGCTGGCAAGCAGATTCCTGATCAGCAGATGTATGCAGCCAATCCTCGTGGATTCCGTAATATCGGCGATTGGAGAAGAGATAATGTGAGCCGGTTCGTCAAGCAGTTGGGTGAAACCATCCATCGTGTCAAGCCTTGGGTGAAGTTCGGCGTTTCTCCTTTCGGTATCTATCGCAACCGGAAAAACTCTCCGATCGGATCTCAGACTTTCGGTCTTCAGAACTACGATGATCTCTATGCAGATGTTCTCCTCTGGGTAAACAATGGCTTCATTGATTACTGTGCGCCTCAGATCTATTGGGAGATAGGTAACAAGGCGGCAGATTACAAGACCCTTATCCAGTGGTGGAACAAGTATGCTGGCAACCGTCCTCTTTATATAGGTGAGGATATTGAGCGTACGGCGAAGTTTGCTGATCCTACGAATCCGAAGAGTCATCAGCTGCCAGCCAAGCATCGCCTTCACCAGCAGATGAATAATGTACAGGGCACCGTGCTCTGGTATGCCAAGACTGCAGCCGACAATGTTGGCAACATCGGACATACTCTGCGCGATTATTACTGGAAATATCCTTCGCTTCCTCCATTGATGCCGTTTCTCGACGATAAGGCGCCAAAGGGCGTGAAGAGTCTGAAGATGGAGTGGACAGAGAAGGGACCACTGCTAACCTGGAAGGCTCCAAAGGCTAAGAAGAAGAAATGGGGCGATGTAGCCAACCGTTTTGCCATCTACCGTTTTGAAAAGGGAGTGCCTGTGAATCTCAATGATGTCACCGCTCTCCAGGCTGTTGTTTACGATACCACCTATCCGATACCATACGTAAAGGATCAGAAATATACCTATGTCGTTACAGCGCTCGATCGCGTAGGTAACGAGAGTAAGGGTAAGAAGAAAACCGTTTCGCTTTAGGCGAAGCGGTTTTTCTTGTTTCTGTCATTCTGATTCAGAGTGATTTTTCTTGTTAAAAGCCTGGAATTGTACCTTTATCCATAAAAAAACACTAAAAAGATTCAGTATCTCAAATTTTATTTGTACTTTTGCAGAGTCATTTCAGCGTTCCATTTGTTTTCTAATGCAACACTAAGATGAATGGAGTGCTGATTTGAGAGAATTGCTGAGAAACCTAGATGTTGATCAGAACCTATTAATTAAAATTACTAACTGTAAGTGTTGCTAACTTTAGGGATGAAAATTAAGAGTTTTTTGATGGCAGCCTTGGCGGCATTTTCTTTGTCCGCTAGCGCTCAGTCTTTGTCTCCAGGCACCAAGTGGCATTGGGACAAGGGTACAATCGTAGTGGAGACACCAGAGCGTCCTGCAGGACAGCAGAATGTTTTGGGATTGACGGCTCCTAAGTTGAAGACAGTACGTGTGGGCTTTGTCGGTCTCGGTATGCGTGGTCCTTGGGCAGTAATGCGTTTCTGCCACATTCCAGGTGTAGAGATCGTTGCCTTATGCGATTACGAGGAGGCTCGTGCAGAGAAATCACAGGAGTACTTGCGCAAGCAGGGCTTGAAGCCTGCTGATATCTATAGCGGTGCGAAGGGTTATGAGGCTTTGTGCAAGCGTTCTGACATCGACCTGGTTTATATCGCAGCCGACTGGAATCACCATTTCCCAGTTGCCAAGTTTGCGATGGAGAATGGCAAGCATACAGCCATCGAGGTTCCTAGTGCCATGAATCTGGATCAGTGCTGGAGCCTGATCAACTTGAGCGAGCAGACTCGCAAGCATTGCTTCATCTTGGAGAACTGCTGCTACGACTACTATGAGATGAATGCGCTGGCGATGGCTCAGGATGGCGTTTTCGGTGACATCATCCGTGCTGAGGGTGCTTATATCCACTGTCTCGAGGACTTCTGGGATGCTTACTGGAAGGATCCGGCTGACAATGACAAGGACAACCTCCACTGGCGTATGAAGTATAACATGGAGAACCGTGGTGATGTTTATCCTACTCACGGCTTGGGCCCTGTTGCTCAGTGTCTGAATATTCACCGTGGCGACCGCTTCACAACGCTCGTTGCCATGGACACAGAGTCTTTCGTGGGTAAGGACTGGGTGAAGAACAAGAGCGGCAAGGAGTGCAAGGAGTTCCGCAATGGTGACCATACTACCACCTTGATGCGTACAGCCAAGGGTAAGGTGGTGGAGATCCAGCACAACGTGATGACTCCTCAGCCATACAACCGCCTGTTCAAGCTCACAGGTACCAAGGGTTACGCTACCAAGTATCCTACAGAGGAATTTGCACTCTCTGGCGAGGCACTCAAGGGTACAGGTGCTCCTCAGATGGATAACCTCAATGCTCATGGTTTCATGAACAAGGAGCAGAAGGAAGCTTTGATCAAGAAGTATTATCACCCTATCTTGAAGAAGTATGGTGAACTGGGCCGTCAGATGGGTCACGGTGGTATGGACTTCATCATGGACTCACGTCTGGTTTACTGCTTGCAGAATGGCTTGCCATTGGATATGGATGTTTATGATTTGGCAGAGTGGTGTTCTTTGGCAGAGTTGGGTGCGCTTTCTATGGACAACAACAGCGCTGCCGTTACCTTCCCAGACTTCACCCGTGGTTTCTGGAACAAGCAGGATGGTTACAAGCATCAGTATGCTGCACCAGAGGCTGAGGCTGCTACAGAGGCAGCCGCTGCAGCTTATACCAAGTCACAGAAGGAGGCTACTGCTAAGTTCAAGTTGTGGAATCTTTATGATGCTGTAGCTGCTGCCAAGAAGGCTAACAATGCCAAGGCTTTGAAGTCGGCTACTGCTAAGTACAACAAGGCTGTAGCTGCTGCCAAGAAGGCAATGAAAGCCAAGAAGTAATATCAGGATTTTAACTCCTCTAACTCCCCATAAAAATCAATCCCGGCTCTGAGATTCTAACGATGAATCTTGGAGCCGGGATTATTTTTTTTGTTAAATTCTCGGAAAAACTTGGTTGTTTCGTGTATTTGATGTATATTTGCAAATCATAAGATAACTATTTCTTGCAAATAGAATATATAACTTAAGAGAAGATAGAAAATGAAACGGATTAAGGTTTTAGTTTTTAGTATGTTGGCTGCCATGATGCTTGCATCTTGCGGTACAACGCAGAAGGTGCCTCTTACGGGTCGCACCCATCGCATCTCTGTTTCAGATGCACAGGTGTTGAGCTTGTCTAATCAGGAATATACCAAGTACATGGCTTCTGCTAAGAAATCTACCAATGCTGCGAAGACTGCGCAGGTGGTAAGAGTAGGAAAGCGACTGGCTGCTGCCGTGGAAACTTATCTCAAGGAGAACGGATACGCCAATGATCTGCAGAACTATTCCTGGGAATTCAACCTCGTTCAGGACAACAGTGTGAATGCCTTCTGTATGCCTGGCGGAAAGATTGTGGTATATGAAGGCTTGCTCCCGGTGGCTTCCAGCGATAATTCGCTCGCCATCGTACTGGGACATGAGATCGCACACGCCGTGGCTAAGCATAGTGCCGAGCAGCTTTCCAAGGCTCAGAACCAGCAGGTAGGTACCAGCATTCTGAGCGGTGTGCTGAATCAGGCAGTAGGTAATGGAGTGGGAGATCTGGCGGGTGCCGTAGCCGGACAGTACTTCTCCTTCCGTAATCTGAAGTATTCGCGTGAAAACGAAACAGAAGCCGACTATATGGGCTTGATCTTTGCTGCGATGGCAGGCTACGATCCTCAGCAGGCTATACCTTTCTGGGAACGTATGGCTGAGGCTTCGGGCAATCAGGGCAAGAGTGATATCTTCAGCGATCACCCTTCCGATGCCAAGCGTATTGCTGCCTTGAAGGCGGCGATGCCTACTGCGCTGAAGTATTACAAGCCTCAGGGAAAGACTTCCGTATCTACTACTAAGAAAACGGGCGTCAAGACCATCAAGGCTAGCTCGCTGATGAAGAAATCAACTAAAAAATAACGATATGATGGAATATATCTCTCAAAATCTCTGGCTATTTTGGACAGTCATTATGTTCATCTGCCTCATCCTGGAGCTGTCTTCGGGCGACTTCTACGTGACTTGTTTTGCCATCGGTGCGCTCATCAGCATACCAGTGGCTGTGATGGATGCTCCGTTCTGGGTTCAGGTAGTGGTCTGGGCGGTATGTTCCGTACTCAGTATCCTGCTGATCCGTCCGCATCTGGTAAAGGCTATCCATAGGGGAGCCGATCTTCGGGAGAGTAACTCCGATGCCCTTGCCGGACAGATAGGCGAGGTGAGTGAAACCATCGTTGCCGGTGGGTATGGAAGAGTGAAGCTCGATGGTGATGACTGGAAGGCAGAAGCTCCGGGCGCTGCTGGTGATATCGCCAAGGGCACCCGTGTAAGAGTGATGGGTCACCAGTCTATCATTCTCCAGGTAGAGAAGTATTAACTTTTAATTATAAACATCATGGAAATAGGACTTTATGTATTGATTGCTCTAGTGCTGCTTGCACTGGTAGTGGTAAAGAAAACCATCGTGATCATTCCTCAGAGTGAGACCAGAATCATCGAGCGGTTGGGTCGCTATTATGCTACCCTGAAGCCAGGTATCAACATTATCATTCCTTTCATCGACCAGGCCAAGACCATCGTGGCGATGCGTAGAGGAAGCTATACTTATACCAGCAGCATCGACCTTCGTGAACAGGTTTATGATTTCGACCGTCAGAATGTGATTACCAAGGATAATATTCAGATGCAGATCAATGCACTGCTTTATTTCCAGATTGTAGATCCTTTCAAGAGTGTTTATGAAATCAACAATCTGCCTAATGCGATAGAGAAGTTGACTCAGACTACCCTGCGTAACATCATCGGTGAGATGGAGCTCGACCAGACACTTACTTCCCGTGACACCATCAACACCAAGCTCCGTGCGGTGCTTGACGATGCCACCAACAAGTGGGGAATCAAGGTAAACCGTGTAGAGTTGCAGGATATCACTCCTCCTGAGAGTGTGCTCCAGGCGATGGAGAAGCAGATGCAGGCAGAGCGTAACAAGCGAGCTACCATCCTTACTTCAGAAGGTGAGAAGGAGAAGCAGCGTCTGCTCTCCGAAGGTGAAAAGGCGGCGATCGTCAACAAGGCTGAAGCTGCCAAGCAGCAGGCAATCCTGAGAGCTGAAGGTGAGGCTACCGCCCGCATCCGCAAGGCTGAGGCTGAAGCCATCGCCATCCAGAAGATTACCGAAGCCGTAGGACAGAGTACCAATCCTGCCAACTATCTGCTGGCACAGAAATACATTACCATGATGCAGGAAGTGGCTCAGGGTAAGGATAATAAGGTGGTTTATCTGCCATACGAGGCTACCAACCTCCTGGGATCCATCGGTGGCATCAAGGATTTGTTTAACAGTAAGTAAACTAAAAAATATGAGTAAGAAAATTTGTATTGTTGCTGGAGCGAGACCTAACTTCATCAAGGTGGCTCCTGTGATGAGAGCGATAGAGAATGCCCGGAATGCGGGCGGGGAGATGGAGTGCAAGCTGGTCTATACCGGTCGCGAAGACGATGAGACCCTTGAAGATTCTCTTTTCTCTGACTTGGGTATCCGCAAGCCGGATGTTTATCTGGGCGTGGAATGTGAGAATATGAATGAGCTGACCGGTATGGTGATGGCACAGTTTGAGCGCTATCTCCAGCAGAATCCTACGGATGTGGTGATTGTGGTGGATGATCTGGCTTCTACCATGGCTGTGGCTATCGTCACCAAGAAGCAGGGCGTTCAGTTGGCTCACATCGCCGCAGGTACCCGTAGCTTCGATATCACCATGCCGAAGGAAATCAACCGTCTGGTGATTGACGGACTCTCTGATATCCTCTTCACCGCAGGTATCTCCAACAACAGTATCGCCAACAAGGAGGGTGCCGAACTCTCTAAGGTCTATATGGTGGGTAATGTACTCATTGATAACATCCGGTTCCTGCAGCAGCGTATGAAGCGTCCTCAGGTGATGGACGAGCAGCATCTGGAGGATGGCAAGTATATGGTGCTTACCTTGAACCGCAAGGCCATCGTCAACAATATCGATGAGATGAAGACCTTGATCTCAACGATCGACAGTGTGGCTCGCCAGGCAGGCATCAAGGTTCTGGCTCCTTTGCGTGGCAAGGCATTGGGATTCGTGCTTGCCTTCAAGGCTTACCAGGATGTGGCTGACCATCAGTCAGGTATCATGGTTGTACAGCCTCAGGGTTATCTCGATTTCTCTTATCTCTCAGCCCACGCCATGGGTGTAATCACCGATTCGGGTAATGTGGCAGAAGAGGCTACCTTCAATGGTGTGCCATGCATCACCCTGAATAGCTATACGGAGCATCAGGAAACCGTAACCGTAGGAACCAACGAACTCGTTGCAGAAGATCCAGAGAAGCTTCAGCAGGCGATGGAGAAGATTGTGAAGGGTGAATGGAAGAAGGGTGGTATTCCTGATAGATGGGATGGACGATCTGCAGAACGCATCGTTCAGATTATCTGTGGGGAATAAGTAAATCCAGACGCCCTGAAAGGGCAGAAGCTCCTAGCCCAGGGCAACGCCCTGGGTAATAATGGGCGCAAGTTTGTCGCCCTGTAAGGGCAAAAGCTTTGTGTATGAGAAGCTTTTGCCCTTACAGGGCGATTTTGCTATATACCATGTAAACCCAGGGTGTTGCCCTGGGCTAGGAGCTTCTGGGCTTTCAGCCCGTGTGGGGCTTTCGTTTATTTCACCGGATAATCATACTGTTTGTAATAGGTAGGAGTCTTTGGGGTGTTATACCAATTGCCCTCAACGCTTACTCCGATGGAGAAGTTCTTGTTGGTGTATCTTACTCCGGCACCTAACACATTGGCACCGGCAGCACCCATGCCATATCCTCCAGGCATCACGCCCATTCCCCAGGCTCCGGGATACATACCATATCTGCCATATCCGTAAGGACCATATCCAGCATAACGGTTGTAGATGGAATTGTAGTTATTGGCAACGCTTACCTGTCCATATACGTATGCCTCCCAGTGCTCATCAAACTGATAGCCCAGAATGCCATACACACCACCATCCCGGAAATTATCGCCTCCGTAATTGATGTTGTTGAGATAGGTACCCAAAGCCATCCACAGCTTGTTGTCCTTGGTGAGCGGCGTGAGATACGTAGCATTGATGGTCTGGGTAAAACCGCCCCAGTGTGGCGCATGCTTGCCGAAAGTGGCGAAGACGGAAAGATCTACCGAGAGGTTCAGTCCCTTATGGAGTCCCCAGCCATATCGGTTCCAGCCATATTTGCCCCAGTCATTTCCCCAATAGTCATAGCTGTTTCCCAATCCTCCCGTATTGACCAGATTGGAAATCGGATTGTTGTAATAATCACTATCTTGAGGGTTCTTCAGATAACTGCCCATCTTGTAGAGTTCGTCGTTGTTGAAATCTGTATGCCGGATAGGGGTGTAGGTATTCTTCACCGGTTTGCCTCCATATACCACGGTCTTCCCGTCCTGATATACCGTATCGCCTGGCAACAGCCAGTCTTCCCTCGGACTATCCTGACTGTGCAGAGGTCCGAAGCTCACGTGTTGTGCCTGGGCTTTCATTCCTATCAGTGCGAAGCCCAGGAGAAGAAGATATAATCTTTTTGTTGTCATCATATCAAATCGTTTATGTAGCCTCTTTTTCGAAGCTTTTTATGTTATTCACCATTTTTTGAGCATCATTTTGCCCGTTTCTGTCATTTTGCACGCAAAGATATAAAGAAAGTTTGAGAAAAGCATAACTTTTTAGAATAAAATCATTATCTTTGCAATCAATAACATAAAAAACAGATTTAAGTATTAAGAAAATGAAAAAGATAATAACGATATCTGCCCTTTTGCTGGCTGCTTTTGCTCCTCAGGCAATGGCGCAGGAACAGACTCAGCCTACTCAGCAGACTGCCCGTCCGGCATTCGACAATGAGTTGCTCCCTTGGGAGACACCTCGTGATACCACCTGCCACGAGGTACTGCTGGAAACCACGATGGGCAATATCCGTGTGGCTCTTTATAACGATACTCCGCATCACCGCGACAACTTCCTCAAGCTCGTGAACAGCGGATATTACAACGGCTGTATCTTTCAGCGTGTCATCAAGAACTTCATGATCCAGGGCGGTGATTACTCCTGTCGCAAGGTTACTCCCGGAAAGGTGGAGAAGTTTGATGTCAACTATACGGTACCAGCCGAAATCATCTATCCTAAATATTACCACAAGCGCGGTCAGCTCTGTGCAGCCCGTGAGGGGGATGATGAGAATCCTACCAAGGCATCAGCCTCTACCGATTTCTATATCACCTGGGGCAGAAACTTCTCACCCCGACAGATGGAATACTATGTAGAGAAGGAGAAGAGAGAGGGTGCGAAATCCTACGCTCTGCCATCCGAGCAGTTGCAGCAGGGTTACATCAAGCATGGTGGAGTGCCTCATCTGGACAATGGATATACCGTGTTCGGCGAGGTGCTGGAAGGTATGGATGTGGTAGATAAGATCCAGAATGTGGCTACCAACAAGGACAACAATGACCGCCCGCTGGAAGACATCGTCATCACCAGGGCCACCCAGGTGAAATAGACCTGCAAGGGGAAAATACCTGAAATGAAAACAATAACATTATAATACGGGAAAAATGAAATCTTTAAAGGAGTTATACCGAATTGGCAAGGGACCATCGAGCAGTCATACGATGGGACCTCAGCGCGCAGCTAAGCTCTTCCTGGAGCGTTGTGCTAATGCTTCGTCCTACGAAGTTACATTGTATGGTGCCCTGGCTGCTACCGGCAAGGGTCACATGACCGATGTGGCTATCGAGGAAGTGCTCAAGAAGCATATTGTTCATATCTTCTGGGAGCCTCAGGTCTTCCTGCCTTTCCATCCTAACGGAATGAAGTTTGTGGGCAAGGACCTGAATGGCGACGTGATTGATGAGTGGATTGTTTATAGTATCGGTGGCGGTGCCATCTCGGATGGTTCTGATGGACAGTCGGAGTTGGGCGCTGAAGATGTCTATGACCTGAAGACGATGGCGGAAATCCAGAAATGGTGCTACGACAACGGCCGCTCTTTCTGGGAATACGTGGAGAAATGCGAGGATCCGGATATCTGGGATTATCTCCGTAAGGTCTGGGATACCATGAAGCAGTCTATCCACAATGGTCTCAGTCATGAGGGTGTCTTGCCTGGACCGCTGAAACTTCAGCGCAAGGCTGCTGTCTATCATATCAAGGCAAAGGGCTATCGTGCTTCCTTGCAGAGCCGCGGACTGATTTATTCCTATGCACTGGCGGTGAGTGAGGAAAATGCTTCGGGCGGTACCATCGTTACGGCTCCTACCTGTGGTGCCTGTGGTGTACTTCCTGCCGTACTCTATCACATGCATACTGCTCATGAAATGAGCGAGGAGCGCATCCTCCGTGCTTTGGCTACTGCCGGACTGGTGGGTAACATCGTCAAGCACAATGCTTCTATCAGTGGTGCTGATGTGGGTTGCCAGGGTGAGGTAGGTGTAGCCTGTGCGATGGCTTCAGCTGCGGCATGCCAGCTCTTCGGTGGCAGTCCTGCCCAGGTAGAGTATGCTGCCGAAATGGGATTGGAGCATCACCTGGGTATGACCTGCGACCCGGTTTGCGGATTGGTACAGATTCCTTGCATCGAGCGCAATGCCTTTGCGGCTGCCCGTGCCCTGGATGCTGATCTCTACGCTTCCTTCTCGGATGGTCATCACAGCGTATCATTCGATAGAGTAGTAGAGGTAATGCGACAGACCGGTCACGATCTCCCTTCGCTCTATAAGGAAACCAGCGAGGGCGGTTTGGCAAAAGGCTTTAAAGGAGAATAATGATTAATTAGATGATTTATAACAGATTAAAACGATTTAGTTTAAGTACTTTAGTAATAGCATTCTGTCTTCTCCTGTCTTCCTGCGGCTCGGATTCTTCCGATGCGAAGAAGCAGTTGAAGACGAAGGCTGATTTGCAGGGCGCCGTTATCGGCGTACAGTTAGGTACCACCAGCGACGGCCTTGCCACAGAGTTGGAAAAGAAAGGAGATGGCACCAAGGTAGAACGATACAACAAGGGAGCCGATGCCATTCAGGCGCTCCTCCAGGGTAAGATCGACTGTATGGTGACCGATGAGGCACCAGCCAAGGCATTCCAGCGGGTGAATCCTTCTCTCCGCATTCTGCCGGAAACCTTCGATGCCTCCTCATTCGCCATCTGTGTGGCAAAGGATCATGCCGAATTGCAGCAGTCCATCAATCATGCCATCCGTATCCTGAAGGCGAATGGCGTCATCGATTCCATCGTCAACCGCCATCTGGAACGGGGTATGGCTGTGGCTTATACGCCTAAGGCTTCGGATGTGAAGAAGAATGTTCCGGAAGCGCTGCAGAAGCTCGGACTGAAGAAGAGTCTCCGCTTTGCCACCAATGCCACCTTCGAGCCATTCGAGTACTACCAGGATGGTAAGATTGTGGGTATCGATGTAGATGTGGCGAATGCCATCGGCGATGTGCTGGGCGTGGATGTCGAGATTCTCGATATGGAGTTTGATGCCATCATCACTTCCGTACAGGCTGGTAAGGCTGATGCCGGCATCGCCGGTATTACCGTCACCCCGGAGCGGGAGAAGAACATCGGATTCACCGATTCCTACGCCGATGTGCGACAGGTCATCATGGTAAATTCAGAAAATGCAGAAGTAGCTGGTGCACAGCATGGATTTCTGGATAAGTTCAAGTCTTGCTTCATCGATGACAACCGCTATGAGTATCTCCTGCAGGGATTGGGCAATACACTCATCATCACCTTCTTCGCCATCATCCTTTCCGTGATTCTCGGTACGCTGATAGCCATCATACGTGCCCGTCATGAACGTCATGGCGGTTGGCGCATTCCGAATATGCTCTGCCAGTTGTATCTCACCATCATGCGTGGTACACCTACCATGGTGCAGTTGCTCATCATCTATTATGTGGTCTTCGCCTCAGCCGATGTCAACAAGATTCTGGTAGCCGTCATAGCCTTCGGTTTGAACTCTGCGGCATATATTGCCGAGGTCATCCGTTCGGGTATCATGTCGGTAGATGAGGGGCAGATGGAAGCGGGTAGAAGTCTTGGTCTTTCTTATGGCAAGACCATGCGACTCATCATTCTGCCACAAGCCTTCAAGAATGTGCTGCCGGCGATGGGTAATGAGCTTATCACCCTGCTCAAGGAGACTTCCATCAGCGGTTACATCGGTCTCGTGGATCTTACCAAGGGTTCCGATATCATCCGAAGCATCACCTACGAGGCAATGATGCCATTGGGTGTAGTAGCCTGCCTGTATCTCATCATCGTCCTCGGACTGAATGCCGGAGTGAGAAAGTTGGAAAAGCGTTTGAGAAAGAGCGAAAGATAATAGAATGGATAAAATGAACGAGATAATCAAGATTGAAGGACTTCGCAAGCGCTTCGGCGACAACGAAGTCCTGAAAGGCATTACCACTTCCGTCAAGCAGGGCGAAGTGGTTGCCATTATCGGCCCGTCGGGCTGTGGCAAGAGTACCTTCCTGCGTTCCATCAATCTCTTGGAGGAACCTACGGAGGGAAAGATTCTGATCGATGGCATAGACCTCACCTCCTGGGATGTAGATATCAACAAGATGCGTCAGCGGGTGGGTATGGTGTTCCAGCAGTTTAATCTCTTCCCGAACATGACCATCCGCCGCAACATCATGTTGGCACCGGTAGAGTTGGGGAAGATGACCCGTGAAGAGGCGGATGATAAGGCTACAGAACTTCTCTCCCGCATCGGATTGCTGGACAAGGCAGACAGTTACCCGGATAGTCTTTCGGGCGGACAGAAGCAGCGTGTAGCCATCGTCCGTGCCCTGGCAATGAATCCGGAGGTTCTTCTTTTCGATGAACCTACTTCTGCGCTCGACCCGGAGATGGTAGGAGAAGTATTGCAGTTGATGAAGGATGTGGCTGCTGAAGGCATGACGATGGTGGTAGTAACCCACGAAATGGGCTTTGCCCGAGAAGTTGCCAATCGTGTGCTCTTCTTCAGTGATGGCTATATCACGGAAGATGGCACCCCTGAAGAGGTCTTCAATCATCCGAAGTCTCCAAGACTCCAGGAGTTCCTGGGTAAAGTCCTGTAAAGTGATGAATGATTATCATACAAAAAAAAATGCATTGCCGAACAATCCGCAATGCATCTTTTTTTGTATGATGTCTATAATCATTATTTTTTCGCCTCGATGATCTCTTCAGCACGCTTCAGCGCCTTGCTGATATGATCAGTGATGTTCTCCTTGCCGAGCATATTGTAGAAGCCCGCCTTCTCCAACTGGGCATTTACCTTTTCGCAGACACCGGAGAGAACAACCTGGATATCCTCCTTCTGACTCATCTCGCAGAGGTTGGTGAGGTTGTGGATACCGGTAGAATCCACGAAAGGAACCTTACGCATGCGGATGACGCGAACCAATGGACGGTCACCGAAGGCTGCCATCACTTCCTCAAACTTATTACCTGCTCCGAAGAAGAAAGGACCGTTGATCTCATATACCTCTACACCCTTAGGAATCGTATAGTGCTCCAGGTTGGTAGAGAGGAAATCATATTCCTTGTTCAAATCAATCTCATCCTCAGTAACTGCCGTAACATCAGTGGTTTCGCTCATTCGCTTCATGAAGAGCAGACAGGCGATAATCAATCCCACCTCGATAGCGATGGTCAGGTCGAAGATGATGGTGAGGAAGAAGGTAATCAGGAGCACGGTAACGTCGCTCTTAGGATTCTTCATCAATGCCAGGAAACTTCTCCAGCCGCTCATACCGTAAGAAACCACAACTAGTACACCTGCCAGACAAGCCATAGGAATATACTTGGCGAGCGGCATCAGGAAGAGAAAGATGAGCAGCAGTACCACAGCGTGGATGATACCTGCGACAGGAGTCTTACCGCCGTTGTTGATATTGGTCATTGTGCGGGCGATGGCACCGGTAGCAGGAATACCGCCGAAGAGTGGGGAAGCGATGTTCGCCAAACCCTGGGCAATCAACTCAGTATTAGAGTCGTGGTGGTCGCTGATGACACCGTCGGCAACGGTAGCAGAGAGCAGACTCTCGATGGCACCGAGGATGGCGATGGTGATGGCAGGAGATACCAGACTCTTGATGGTCTCCCAGTTCATCTCAGGAACCTGGGCAGCAGGCAACTCGTTGCTGATAGAGAAACGGTCGCCGATGGTCTCGATGCTCTCTACGCCGGCAAACTGCTTGAGCAGCAGCGCTACAACGGTCATCAGGATGATGGCGATGAGCGATCCCGGAATCTTCTTGCTGAACTTAGGAGTGATGGCGATGACCACCACGCTAACCACACCGATGAGGGCACACCAAGGGTCGATGGTGTCGAAACTCTGGAAATAGACACCCCATTTCTCCAGGAAGTCAGAAGGATTGGAAGCCAATGTCAAACCGAAGAGATCCTTGATCTGAGTGGTGAAGATGGTTACGGCGATACCGCTGGTGAAACCTACCACGATAGGATAAGGGATGTACTTGATGATGGTACCGAGTCGGAGCAGACCGAAGAGCACCAGGAAGAGACCTGCCATCAGCGTTGCGATGGTCAATCCCTCGAATCCATATTTCTGGATGATGCCGTAGATGATGACGATGAATGCTCCTGTAGGTCCGCCGATCTGCACTTTGCTTCCGCCGAAGATGGAGATGATGAGACCCGCTACGATGGCTGTGATGATACCCTTTTCGGGTGTCACGCCTGAAGCGATACCGAATGCGATGGCCAGAGGCAGGGCTACGATACCAACGATGATACCTGCCATGAGGTCAGACATGAATGTTTTCTTGTTGTAACTCTTCAAGCAAGAAAACAAACTCGACTTAATTGCTATTGCCTTCATTTAAAAAGTTTTGTTATATGAATTAATGTGATTTTTGCTTCGTTATCCGAAAATCGAGTGCAAAGGTACAACTATTATTTCATATAACAAAATCTTTTTTAATGTTTTTTAATTACTGCAGCTGAGTCATGTGATAACCCAGTCTCTTCAGTTCCATGGCTGCGCCCATCAGATACATTTGATGTAAAGCTGCAATGAAACCACGGAAAGCAGCCTCTGTACCAGGCTCATATCCCTGATGGATGAGCAGGGTATAGGTGCGAGCGGCACACTCTGCAACGATGGTAGAAGTAGTCTTGTGCTCGTTCTCGTCGAGCAGCAGAACCTGGTCGAGAATATAGTCATCCATGTGGTCGAAATCAATGCGGTCTCTGAGGTATTCATAAAGATTATCTACCTTGCCATACAGCTCCCAGTCCTCGTCCCAGTATTTGGCGATGGCCATGCCCACGAACATAATCCATCCCAGAGCCACGGTAGGGTATTTGCTGAACTCGCGCATGGCATCAGGCAGATAGCTTTCGCCAATCTTCGCCCACTGCTCCTCGATGTCTGGAGCATCCGGAAGCTGCTCGTCAACACGCTGTCTGCCAGTAAGGTACATACTCAGATCCTGCTTGAAGATCTCTTCTATTCTTTTGCTTTTATTTTCCATATTATTTAATCTTTATTGTCTCTAACTGTAATTGATGGTACAAAGGTAAAACAAAAAACTCAGATAATGCCCGTTTTTTACAAGTTTTAATGCTCCGGTCGTAAAACCTGGTGTAAAATGGGGGGGGCGGCTGTGATGGCATAAAAATGTAATTTTTTGCTTAACTGATTAGTAAATAGTCGATTGCACTAGGACGGTTGATGTGGGGATGTGGATAAAAAGCAAAAACTCTGAAATATTCGCTAAAATTTTAACACATTATATTTGGTCAGATACATTATTTTTTGTACTTTTGCATCAGATTCTGTATCTCTTAGTAAGAGGTCAACAGGAATCTTGAGATAAGAAATAGATAAAATGGCTTTCTAAGGCGCAATCAATATGAATAATATGTTGCAGTACCCTAGCTACGCTGTATCAGTGATGCAGCCAGCAGAAAGACATAAAAGTGTTGACGATTAGTGGAAGTTAGTCTATTGGTTTTCAATGCTGTGATACATGTCACAACCCCTTATAGTCCGGGAAGAGTCATCTTTTCAGGGGAAGCAGAGCTATATACTTTCCACAATATCGATTAATGAATTTTAGTATTTTACCTATGCCAGTATTAACAGTCAATCATTTCATCAGATATGTGGTTTATAGTACAGACCGATGTGTCCGGAGAGAATAAATCCATTGAATTCCTGAAGGAGCATTACCCGGAAGTCATCTCCGACTATTACTTTCCTTTGGGTAGGAAGACCATTCCTACCGAAGATGGTAGCGAGAAGGTGCGTTTCGTCCCCCTCCTTTCAGGTCTCTTCTTTATCCGGATAGAAAATAAGAAAGCGCTGGAGCGTATCCTTTCCCATAACGGCTATTTCCGGTATCAGGGCTATGACTTTGATGTCAAAACCAGGGAAACGGTAGAGCGTACCTTCTTTGCCAAGGCTCGACTGCTCTGCGCAGATAGAGAGAATTACTCCCTGGACGAGATTATCGACCTCGCCCGCATCCCGAATGCGGATATGGAGCGCTTCATCTATTATAATGAGCAGATAGCTGAAAATATCCAGGGATTGAGCATCGTAAATAAGCGGTATGATGATCTCATCCTCGAGAATGATACCATCCGCATCCTCAACGGACCGTTGAAGGGTTGGGTAGGCGTGGTGAAGCAGATTAAGAAGAATGGCAAGAAAGACCGCCACCTTCTGGTACGTTTCGGAAACAACCGCTGTCTCAATATCTCCAATATCCGCCAGTATGATATCCGGGTAGAACACGAGGCAACCCGGGGAGCCAAGTCGGAAGCGGTAGGCGTATGGCGTGCCATCGACCAGCTCATCGGTTATCTCCAGTTCCGGTATCCGGCAGAAAATGCTGCAGCCACCCTGCGTCGTCTCTTTGAGGATTTTCAGAAGAAACTGACCTGCCATCGTGGCTGTCATCAGACAGACAAGGCATATAGCATTAAGAAATCAACATTAGAGGAAGCCCAGAAGAAGGAAGTGCTCGATCATATCGGCGAGGCGATGCATCCCAACTTCCGCATCCTCGCGGGTTATTTCAAGACCGATAATGCTACTATCCGTGAAGGATTGAAGGAACTCATCCCCGATGTCCTGCTCCGTCCTTTTCTTACGCCAAGTACCGATATTCCGATTCCGCAGGATCAGGAATATACCGTGTTTCAGCATAATGGCATCGTTGAGCTGGTTATCCGCTGCCATCTGCAGGAATACTTCAGGGGTAAGAATTATGAGGCAGATAAATACAATCCCGTCTTCGATGAGGATTATGAGTATGATGCCCATATCGCCCTGTTGCCGACAGATGAGGGTAGGGTAAAGGCAATCACATCATGGGGTGCCTTCTACGATCGGTATGCCATGCTGGATGAGGAAGATCACCGGAAGTTCCTCCTCGATCTGGAAACCAAGAAGTATCCTCGTCTCCTGCGTCTGCTTACTCAGGGCAGATACAGATTTGAGAAAGTCCATCAGATAGGAGGTTTCTCTCTCGATATGGATATTCCTTATACGGAGGATATCCAGGAGATGGCACGGCAGGCAATCGCCCAGCTTCAGGCATCCGGTGATGAACCGGGCTTCTTGTCCCAGACCACGGCAGCTGCCGTAGAGATGTGGCAGGGCGCCCGACTTCTGATGTGGCGCCAGTTGCTTCAGCGTTATGTCCTCCTCCATAAGGTACCGGTAGCAGATCTTCCAAGTGTCATTGTCTCCGACACAGGGTTGGAGGAGAAGTTCAGGGCTCAGGAGGGTAAGCTCCAGATAGGAGAGGTTGCCCAGGCACTTCTGGAACGCCAGCAGCAGATTGCTGCCTATCTGGAAAAAGGACAGTTGCAGCAGGCAGCCATCCGCTTCCTGGCAATGACAAAGGTCATCTCCGTCCATTTTGCCAAGGATGAGCTTTACAACTATATCACAGACGACTTCAATCCGAATGACACCTGTACATCGCTTTTTGACACGATAGTTCAGAAAACAGGAAAACACAGGAATGTAGTCAACTATCTGTATAAGGGAATGGTAGAGCTGCAGCAGGAAGATGCATGGACGTATTTCAAATACCCATCCTTCCTCAAGAAAGCAAAAGATGTGTATAATAAGATAAGAACTCACTAGATAATAGTGATCTTTATAATAACAAGAAAAAATATAAGTTTATGAGTCAGCAGAATAATCAGAACGAACCAAACAAGCCACTTTCAAATGGGATGCTGCACAAGATGAAAGTATCCCTCTTTGTCAACCGATTGACAAACTGGTATTTCTCTAAGAACGCCCTCCCGTATTGGTGTATCCTGGCATTGGATAGCCTTGCCATCCTCTTTGCGGGAATTGTCGCTACTTATATAGCAGAAGGTGGAGATGCTCTGGCAAATCATTTCTGGGGTTATTTCTTCACATTCGTGTGTACCCTTCCTCTCTTCATGGTAGGAATGCGAATCTTCCATACCTATTCGGGCATTATGCGCTATTCATCGTTCGTCGATCTGTTGCGTATTTCCGCAGCCCTGGTCTTGGGTTTACTCTTCAATTGTCTTCTCCTTCTGGTATTGCCGGATGGTTACCTCTATAAGATTTCGTTAGAAGGTATCATCGTGATGCTCTTCATCTCGATGTGTGAGATGTGGATGATGCGTGTCATCGTCAAATACATGTACGATTCTACCTTTGCCGTGGATATCCGTACCCCAGTATTTATCCTGGGCGTTCGCCAGGGTGGTATTGCTCTGGCTAAGTCTATGCGCAATGACCACCCATCCCAGTATGTCGTCAAGGGCTTTACTACCATCGAGAAAGATGTGGTAGGTAGATATCTGTTGGGTTGCGAGGTGTATCCATACGATGAAAAGCTGATTTCCATCATGCACAGCATGAATGTCAAGACCCTCTTCATCAGCCCGCTGGTCACTGATCAGTTCCTGGAGATGCAGGATATGATAGACAAGCTTACCGCTGCCGGCATCAAGATTATGATGATGCCAAAGGCACAGTGGTGGGACGGCAAGTCAAATATCCGTCACCAGATGATGCGTGAGGTGGATATCGAAGACCTCCTACCACGAGATAAGATTGAGGTAGATATGGATGCCATCGGCAAGCTCCTCAGCGGCCGCACCATTCTCATTACAGGTGCAGCCGGAAGTATCGGTTCCGAGATGGTGAAGCAGATTGCCGTTTACCATCCAGCCCGTCTGGTTCTGGTAGATGCGGCAGAGACTCCTATGCACGATGTCCGTCTCTTCATGAGCAAGAACTATGCGGATATCCCATGCCAGACCATCGTTACCAGCATCACCAATGCTACCCGTATGGAGCATATCTTCTCAGCCTATCATCCAGACTATGTATTCCATGCAGCAGCCTATAAGCACGTGCCGATGATGGAGGACAATCCTTCAGAAGCCGTACAGAATAATATATATGGTACGCGCGTGATAGCCGATATGGCAGTGAAGTATGGCACAAAGAAGTTTGTGATGATCTCTACCGACAAGGCTGTGAACCCTACCAACGTGATGGGATGCAGCAAGCGAATCTGCGAGATCTATTGCCAGTCGTTGAACAAGGCGATAGTAGATGGCAAGGTCAAGGGAGTCACCCAGTTTGTCACCACCCGTTTTGGTAATGTCTTGGGCAGCAACGGTTCAGTTATTCCGATCTTCAAGAAGCAGATAGCGATGGGTGGTCCTATCACCGTCACCCATCCAGACATCATCCGTTTCTTCATGCTCATTCCTGAGGCATGTAAGTTGGTATTGGAGGCAGGAACCATGGGTAAGGGAGGCGAGATTTTCGTCTTCGATATGGGCAAGCCGGTCCGCATCGCTGACCTGGCAAAGCGTATGATAGCCCTCTCGGGTGTAGATGGCATCGACATCAAATACGTAGGATTGCGTGATGGCGAGAAGCTCTACGAGGAAGTCCTGAACGACAAGGAGGCAACCATACCAACCCATCATCCAAAGATCATGGTAGCCAAGGTTCGTGAGTATCCATACGAGTTGGCGTGCCAGAACGAGCAGGAACTCTACGACCTCTCCTTCACCTACGATGATATGGCAGTAGTGAAGAAGATGAAGCAGATAGTTCCAGAGTACAAGAGCCAGCACTCGAAGTACGCCCAGCTTGATGCATAGCGGTTCCGAGCACCGGAGGGCGGTTACATTCCGAGAACAATATTAAGGTGTAATGGTTATGGCAATAGCTTCATTTTCTTAGAAAAAATCTATTGTCTTTAAAAGAAAGGAATTATTATGGTTGATGTAATTAAGATAGCATCTTATATCAGTCAGCGTTACGAGTATCAGTATGGTGCTCGTATTGACGAGATGAAGTTGCAAATTCTTCTTTATTTTATGCAGCGTGAGAGTATAGTTCGGACAGAGAGTCCTCTGTTTGAATCAATATTTTATGCTCATTCATTTGGACCATATCTTCCCGAAGTTCATGCCGCTTACGTTTCTGATTCGTTGCATGATATTCTGCCGTCAAGCTTTCTTGAAGAATATAGGCCCGTTTTCGATAGTGTTTTCGAGCTGCTATCAACAAAGAAAACAAGAAGTTTATGCAATCTTGTCCATGGCGAAGATTCTTGGAAGCACGCCATGATGAAAGGTGAGGGTACTCCAATGGATATCCAAGACATCAAAAAAGATGCCACCCGTTTCCGGATAAGACGTTTCTTGTTAAGCAACTTGGAGCAATTCCATAAACCGATTTACGTATGAAGATAACTGAATCACAATTGGATTTGCTAAGGAGTTTAAAGTGTGAGCGGCTCTCGTCAAATCCTGTAAATTTCTCTTTGATAGATGATTTCTACAATTCTCGTAACAATAGTCTTGTAGATACCTTGCAAGGAGATGCCTATGATGATGATGAGAATAATCGTATTGCTTATTATATAGTGAAAAGTGATAAGGATGAAATCCTTTTCTTCTTTTCACTAAAATGTGGTTTGCTTTATGATGAATTCATTGAAGGTGATCGCTTGAAAGAGATACAATCCTTTTATGACACGATACTCCGTTTAAGTTTGGATGAGACCCAATCTGCAGAAAACAAGAAGGCTATAGCCTCTATTCTAGAAAGTGTTCGTTCAAAGAAGGGTATTAAGAAGGAGGATGTGGCAAGAGTTTTACATTTATCGGTTGATTCCGAAGAATTCTCTAAAATATTCGGCAAGAATCTAAAGAATGTAGGCAAGACATTTCCTGGTGTTGAGTTGGTTCATTTTTGTGCGAATGATGCTCATCGTGATGTTTGGGATGGATATGATTTCCCTCAGAATATGGGAACCACTATATTTTGGTATTTCATAGTACCCAAGATAAAGGAACTATTGAAAATTGTAGGTTGTGAATATGTTTTCTTATTTGCAGCCGACTTGACACCTTATGAAGAATTGGTTCGCTATTATTCTGATCAGTTGAAGTTTGAGAAGGCAGATGAGCATTGTGTCGCCATTCCGATGTATGATTTCACCTGTCAATTTATGAGTCAGAAGACTTCTGAATTAGAGGAGAAAAGGAAACAATTCTTTGAAGATTTTAATGAGTAGTTATCCCATCCTCGGAGGTATAATCATATAGCAAGTCATCCCCCTGCGGTCCCATCCCACAAAACCTGGCGTAGACCTCTGATGGTCCGCCAACCCTAGAGCGTAGCGGTTCCGAGCACCGAGTAGGGCGGTTACACCCCTTGCCCCTGAGGGGCGAGGGCTTGGGAGTGAGGTGGAGCTCTCCTTGCAGGAGAGACGGAGAGGTAGAAAAAACTTTTGCAAAAAAGAAGATATAATTATGGATACAATAGCAATATATATAAGGGAGCAGAAAGTTACGCTAAGATGCATAATATGAGTGTGACTGCTGCAATAGAAAAGGCGATTTTATTGTTTCTGCAAAAGGTGCAGCCTAAGCAGAAACCAATGGAAACCGCCGAGTTCAAGGATGCTTTGTCTTATGTAAAGACATTGAAAGCAACTGGGGGACGCCCTATACCTGCTGATGAAAACAGTTTGCAAGCGTTGGTTGATACGAAATATGCCTTATGAGAGCTTTTATAGATACTTAGAGGTAGTTTTTTTTAATATAGGAGGATTAAATATGATTGAAATTAAAGAAACATTAGTTATTCCAAATGCTGAAACTTTGGCAGCAATGAAAGAGGCAGAGAGCGGACACGATGCTGGTGTCGTTCGAGTAGATAGTCTAGAGAGTTTCATGGCATCACTATAATACTTATATTTGCATAAAAAATCAATTATGAATACAGCTACATATACATTAGATGTTCCTACAACCGACATCTCACTTTTCAAGTCATTGATTAAGAAATTCGGTTGGGTTGCAAAAAAGCAAAAAGCCCCTAAAGGTTGTAGATTAGACAAGGCATTAGAAGCAGCAAAGAATGAAAAGCTCTTTGCTACTAATGATTTGGATGAATTAATGAAGAGTCTTGCAGAATGATGAAATATACAGTTAAGTATTCAACTTTTAACCGACACCGGTACGCATAGTGACATTTTTGGTTGGTAGCCTCATTAGACGAGTTATCAAAGCAAAATGTGTTCGAATAGCAAACCTTCCCCTTGCGGTCCCATCCCGCAAAACTTGGCGCAGACCTCTGATGGTCCGCCAACCACGGTACACAAGTGACATTAAAATAATGTAATTATGAGAACGTTCAATTATAGTGAAATACAAAACACTCCAGTTTGGAATGAAGTAAAGAATTGGAGTGAAGATCGCAAAAATGCCCTCATAACATTGTTATATTCAACGATGAATGGTATCAATCCTTATGAGGCTCCAGAAGAAAAAGTACAGGCATTTTTAAATGATATGCCTCATGAGATTTTAGAAATGGCATCAGAGTATGCCATTAGACAAAGTCGTTCAGGCAGAGGTACGTCTCATACTCAAGCAATTGAAAAAATTAAGGAACAAAGAGGATGGAAATAATATGGTCTGATATAGCGCTTCATCAACTAAATGAAGTCTTAGACTATGTAGAAGAACATTTTGGCTCTTCTGTTGCCTGCAAAACCTTAGATAATATAAATACTAAGGTAGAGCGTCTTTTACTCTTTCCGGAATCAGGAACTCCCGACTATAACTATTCTTCAAAGATATTAAATGACAACGTTCTGATTAGGCATTTGAATATTGGGCCAAATATTGTGTATTATAATGTTGATGGAGAAATTATCAATATAATGGTTATAGTCCATTATAAGCAGTCAACTGTAACGGTAGTAAAGATGATAAAGCGTTGGGTAGAGCATAAGACTGAACTTTAACTGTATTCAAACCTTCCCAATGCGGTCCCAGCCCGCAAAACTTGGCGCAGACCTCTGATGGTCCGCCATCCCAAGAGCGTAGCGGTTCCGAGCACCGAGTAGGGCGGTTACACCCCTAATCCCTATGGTAGGGATTTATGGCTTGGGTATAGGGTAAGGACCCCTCCCGCAGGGGTTTCTGTCCCCTATAAGGGGAACCGAAGCGGTCGTAAAGACCATTAAACGGAGCAATTCGAACAGAAATATGATATTTGGTAGGCGAAGCGCTATTAGCATTTTTTATTAAGCTACTTTTCGCTTTTATGAAGCCTGCCTTTTTAAATGAAATAAAAAACAATCAATTTATTCTTTATGAATGATTTTAAAGATATTAAAATAGCAGTAGCCGGTACCGGCTACGTAGGACTTAGCATTGCAACGCTATTGTCTCAGCACCATGAAGTAACAGCAGTAGATGTAATCCCAGAGAAAGTGGAGAAACTCAACAATAGGATTTCTCCAATCCAGGACGATTATATCGAGAAGTATTTGGCTGAAAAGCCTTTGAAGTTAACTGCAACTCTCGATGGCAAGTCAGCTTATGCTGATGCAGACTTCGTAGTGATTGCAGCACCAACCAACTACGACCCTGTGAAGAACTACTTCGATACAACCCATGTAGAAGAAGTCATCGACCTGGTTCTGGAGGTAAACCCAGATGCTGTGATGGTAATCAAGAGTACCATCCCAGTAGGTTATACCCGTAACCTCTACTTGAAGTATGCTAAGAAGGGAGTGAAGAAGTTCAACCTGCTTTTTTCACCGGAGTTCCTTCGTGAGAGTAAGGCTCTTTACGACAACCTTTACCCAAGCCGTATTATCGTAGGTTATCCAAAGGTAATCGATCGTCCTGAGTTTGCAGAAGAGAATGAGGCAATCAATAAGGTGACTAATGTAGAGATGATGATGGAAGATGCCAAGACATTCGCTGCACTCTTGCAGGAAGGCGCCATCAAGGAAAATATTGATACCCTCTTTATGGGAATGAAGGAGGCCGAAGCTGTTAAGCTCTTTGCCAATACCTATTTGGCTTTGCGTGTAAGCTACTTCAATGAACTTGATACCTATGCTGAGGTAAAAGGCCTTGATACCAAGGCTATCATTGAAGGTGTAGGTCTTGACCCACGTATTGGTACTCATTATAATAACCCTAGCTTCGGCTATGGTGGTTATTGCTTGCCAAAGGATACCAAGCAGCTCTTGGCAAACTATGCCGATGTTCCTGAGAACCTGATTGAGGCAATCGTTGAGAGTAACCGTACTCGAAAGGACTATATCGCAGATGCCGTTCTTCAGAAGGCAGGTTACTATAGCTATGCTGATGATAACATCTATGATGCAAGCAAGGAGCACAACTGTGTGATTGGTGTTTATCGTTTGACCATGAAATCTAACAGCGATAACTTCCGCCAGTCTGCCATTCAGGGTATCATGAAGCGTATCAAGGCAAAGGGTGCTGAGGTTATCATCTATGAACCAACCTTGGAAGAGGGTAGTACCTTCTTTGGTAGTAGAGTAGAGAACAACCTCGAAGCCTTCAAGGGACAGAGCCATGCTATCATCGCTAACCGCTATGATGCTTGTCTGGATGATGTAAAGTTTAAGGTTTACACTAGAGATATTTTTAGGCGAGATTAGATAGTTAAATAAATGAATATTATTAAAACTGATATTGATGGCGTTCTCATTATAGAGCCACGCCTCTTCCGCGATGCTCGAGGATATTTCTTCGAGAGCTTCAGCGAACGAGAGTTTGAAGAGAAGATTGCCCCAATTTTGGGACATAGTGTTCATTTTTGCCAAGACAATGAGAGTATGAGCTCTTATGGTGTCATGCGAGGCTTGCATTTCCAGCGACCACCTTACACCCAGAGCAAGTTGGTACGCTGCGTAAAGGGTAGAGTGCTTGATGTGGCAGTTGATATCCGTAAGGGTTCTCCAACCTATGGCAAGCATGTGGCTGTAGAATTGACAGAAGACAATCATGTCCAGTTCTTCATCCCAAAGGGCTTTGCCCATGGTTTCGCTGTCCTCTCAGAAACTGCAGTCTTCCAATACAAGTGTGATAACTTCTATCACCCAGAGGCAGATGGCGGCATCTCTATCTTGGATGATTCCCTTGGTATCGATTGGAAGATTCCAACAGAACATGCCAATCTTTCAGAGAAAGATACGAAGCATGAGATGTTGAAGGACTTTGATTCTCCATTCGACATCAATGTAGATTTATACAAATAGGGTCTTATGGCAGATAAAGAAGTTTTAGAGCGAATACTCTCGATGCTCCCAGAAGAGTTTCAAGACGTTTATGATGATACGATTCCTGAGGCAAAGGAGATGCGCAAGAAGATGGGGAAGAAGGTTTACCGTAAAGTCCTATTCCTGCGCTATGCCGATGTTTGAAGACATTCGTAAGCTCAACAACAAGGGACAAGCCCAGGTCTGCAAGGCCTTTCACCAATACTTGACGAAGCATCCTAATATGGTATCCTTCTTTCTCGACCGTTTCGAGGAAACCTATTCCCGAATCAATATGAGAGACCTTGAAGAATCCATTGAATGGATAGGCTATGCCATTAATGATATGGACAACACCATTTCGGAGATTGATTACAACGACCCCATGACCTTCTTCGATATAGAAAAAGTAATGGGGAAGGTAATCAGTAAAGAATTAAAGAACAATTCCCTGAAATAAGGAGATAATAGTAAATCTGTAATTCTCTGATGCTTTTTATATGGGTAATGAGAGTTTGGTGGTAATTTGATAGAAAAATATACTGTAAAATTATGGCAGATAATAGTAAGCTAGAAATATTTAAGCTAATATCTAAGCATTATACCTTTAGGGAAGTAGCTATTTTAAAATGCGGCTTGGATGAAGTGCTTTTTCAAAAACCGAAATGATTGATTTTAGAATAAATGAAGTTCGTGAGATGAATCCTAAAGTTTATGAGGAAATAACCAAAGACAAGACATTCTTGCCGTTTAGCAAGATACATTTCTTTTTTGTTGGTTCCTCTGAAGATGAGCAGATCGCTGGAAATACAGACTTTAAGGACTGCCGCTTGCTGAATTATGAGAGATGGCAAAGTTATATAGGTAAAGATTATGATAACCAAAGAAAGCTGATTGCCTATCATTGGTGCTGGAAAGGCGATGATAAGCAACAGACAAGAGATAAGTATAATATTTTTATCAAAACGGTTTATAAATCGATAAAATGGAAAACAATATTGAAATATTGTAGTGTGGTCTTTGCCCTTAGTCTCATAGCAACGATAGTGTGGGATGTTATGAAATGTATTCCAAGTGTGATTAATAATATTGCAAATCTCTTTTGATATAATTTATGTCAAATCAAACATTAGATAATAATAAACGAATAGCGAAGAATACATTGCTGTTGTATGTGCGAATGCTCTTTACAATGGCAGTAAGCCTTTTCACATCACGAGTGATATTAAATACACTTGGTGTTGAGGATTATGGTATCAATAATGTGGTTGGAGGAATCGTTACCATGTTCTCTGTACTTAGTGGTTCTCTCTCATCATCAATCAGTCGCTTTATTACATTCGAATTAGGCAAAGGTAACATTGAAAGGCTAAAGACGATTTTCTCTACAGGTGTAAATATACAGCTAGGAATGTCTGTATTGATAATCATTATTGCCGAAGCCGTTGGTATCTGGTTCTTAAATGCCAAGATGAATATACCAGCTGATAGAATGGTAGCTGCCAACTGGGTATTCCAATGCGCTATCCTCACATTTGTACTCAATCTTTTGAGTGTGCCTTATAATGCAGCTATCATTGCTCATGAAAAGATGTCGGCTTTTGCATATATCAGTGTCGTTGAAGTCTCATTGAAATTGATCATTGTTTATATGCTTATGATTTCGCCCTTCGATAGATTGGAAACCTATGCTGTTTTATTACTCTTAGTGGGAGCTGTTATCCGATTCATTTATGGTTATTATTGCAAACGCCATTTTGAAGAATGTACTTATCATTTTGTCTTTGACAAACCTGTATTGAAAGAGATGACTGGATTTGCAGGATGGAATTTCCTTGGTAATGGTGCCTATATGCTGAATACCCAGGGTGTGAATATCTTGATGAACCTTTACTTCGGTGTGGCAGTCAATGCAGCTCGTGGTGTTGCCACACAGGTCGATGCTGCCCTGAAACAGTTTGTCAATAACTTTACTACGGCAGTCAATCCGCAGATAACCAAGTCGTATGCACAAGGTGACTTAGATTATATGCACAAACTTGTATGCAGAAGTGCTAAGTTCTCTGCATTCTTAATGATGTTCTTTACCGTGCCAATTATATTGGAGACAAATACCATATTGACGATATGGTTGAAGACGGTACCTGATTATGCTGTGATATTCTTGCAATGGATAATCATATCTTCATTTATGGATACGGTTTTGGCTAATTCTTTGGTGACGTCTATGTTTGCAACAGGTAAGATTAAACGTTATCAGATTATTGTTACTACTGTAGGATGTTTGGTTTTCCCTTTGTCTTGGATAGCTTTCAAGTTAGGATTTGAACCACAAGTAGGTTATATCCTTTATTTCATCATTTATACAATCTTGTTATTTGTCAGATTGTATTTGTTGAAAGACATGGTGAAACTTCCGGTGATGATGTATATCCGCGAGGTCTTGTATAAACTTGTACCTGTCATAGTAGTTGGTTTCGCTATTCCTGGAATCTTGATATTGACGATGGATGCAGGTTGGCTTCGTCTGATATTGGTATGCCTGCTTAGTGTTTTAGTTACAGCTGCATCTGAGTATTTTATAGGCTTATCAAATAAGGAAAAAGACTTTGTAGCTGAAAAGATAAAATTAGTAATAGGAAAAATTAAAAAGTAAGTGGGAATAAAGTCTAAAATTAAACATTCGATTTCGTTTTTGCTTCATGGCGAGGCCAAGCCTATTTATGCCAATATTCACTATCTTGCCCCAAACGAACATTTAAAGGGCAAAAAGATAGTCATTACTGGTGGAGGTAGAGGCTTGGGATTTGCTATGGCAAAGAAATTCGTATCTGAAGGAGCTAAGGTCTTAATTGCTGGACGTAATGAACAGACATTGAAACAGAGTGCATCAGAAATCAATTGCCTATATCTGCCTTTGGATGTTCAGGATACAACGTCATTTAAGGAGTTTATCGACAAAGCCGATCAAATGTTAGGAGGTATTAATTGCTTGGTCAACAATGCTGGTATATCACTCCATGAAGAAGGATTCTTGGCTGTTTCACCTCAACAGTTCGATTCACAGGTTGGTACGAATTTAAGAGGATGCTTCTTCTTAACCCAGGCTTTCATTGAAAAATGTACTGAAACTCATCTAGAAGGAACTAAGAATATTCTCTTTACTTCATCTGAAACTAGCATGACGGTTGATGAGCGACCATATGGCTTGACGAAAGCTGCATTGAATAGTTTGGTACAAGGTCTAGCATATCGTTATGTCAACGAAAATTTCCGTATCAATGCTGTAGCTCCTGGTGTTACCGTATCAGATATGGTCGGTGGAGATGCCAATGGTGATTTGCGTTATGGTAATATTACTCATCGCTATTACCTGCCAGAAGAAGTTGCAGAAGTTGCATCCTTTCTTCTCTCTGATGCCTCAAATTGCTTGAATGGGCAGATATTGGTATGCAATGAGGGAAAAACAATTAATGCACGTTGGAAATAAATTAAAAACATGGAATCAAGATTTAAATATACAAATGAACGAAATGTTCAAATCGTTATAGCTCTGTTGAAGGCTCATGGTATTCATAGAGTAATTGCTTCACCTGGAACAACCAATATGACCTTTGTGGTTAGTATCGAAAATGACCCATGGTTTCAGATATGGTCATCGGTAGATGAACGTAGTGCGGCTTATTTGGCTTGTGGCATGGCTGCGGAGACTGGCGAACCTGTGGCTATCAGCTGTACGGGAGCGACAGCTTCTCGCAATTATATGCCGGGATTGACGGAGGCATATTATCGAAAGTTGCCAGTCCTTGCTATTACTTCTACTCGTGGCAATCACAAGATCGGGCATCTGATAGACCAACAGATAGACCGCAGAACTATTCCCAACGACATTGCTATGGAAAGTGTAACTATACCTATGGTCAAAGATTCTGAAGATGAACGTTATTGTGAAATAGAGGCAAACAAGGCTATGCTGGCTTTGACATTGAATGGCGGTGGTCCTGCACATATCAATATGTACACAAGATATAGTAAGGATTTTAGTGTTAAAGAATTGCCACACGCAAATGCTATCTATCGTCATACAATTTTTGACAAGCATTGGCCTGATCTTCCTCAGGATGGAAAAATTATGGTTAGAATAGGATCCCATGTTGATTTTTCAGAGGAACTAACCCAGGCTGTTGATGCATTCTGTGCAACTTATGATGCTATTGTTTGTTGTGATCATACCAGTGGATATCGTGGCAAATATGAAGTACATTCACAAATACTTTGTGCTCAAAACCAGTGGACATCACCATTAACAAAAACAAACTTAAGTATTCATATAGGTGAGGTTTCGGGTGATGGATTTATTTGTTCTACCAATCATGTATGGCGAGTTAACCCTGATGGTGCTCTTCGTGATAGTTTTGGAAATTTGCGTCGGGTTTTCATGATGCCAGAGATAGAGTTCTTTAAGCATTATGCCAAGGAAGGAACAAATCGTCATGAATATTTAGATAGCTTGAATAAAGAAGTTGAGCAGGTTATCGGAAAATTACCAGAATTGCCATTTAGTAATATTTGGATGGCTCAACATATGGTTAACAAGCTTCCTGCAGGTTGTGAAATCCATTTTGGTATTTATCATAGTCTTCGTTCTTGGAACTTCTTTAAACTTCCTGCTGGTATTCAGGCAAAATGCAATGTAGGTGGATTTGGTATTGATGGCGGTGTCTCAACAATGATGGGAGCATCATTTGTTCATCCTGATAAGTTGTTTGTTGGCGTGTTTGGTGATTTAGCTTTCTTCTATGATATGAATGTTGTTGGTAACCGTCATGTAGGTAATAATGTCCGCATCATGCTTATTAATAATGGCAAGGGCAATGAATTCCGAAATTATCGTCATCCTTGTGCATTCCTGGGAGAAGAGGCTGATGAATTTGTTGCTGCAGCTGGTCATTACGGTAATAAATCCCATAAGTTGGTTAAGGATTATGCAACTGATTTGGGATATGAGTATCTAAGTGCTAGTAATAAGGAAGAATTCTTGGCGGTTATAGATAAGTTCTTATTACCAGATAAAACAGACCGTCCTATATTGTTTGAAGTCTTCACAGAGACAGATGATGAAAGCAATGCTTTGGAAATGCTTTGCAATGTTGTTTCTGATCCAAAATATATTGCCCAAAAAGCAATCAAAGGAGCAGTAAAACAAGTTTTAGGTGATACTTGTGTAAAAGTGATTAAGTCTGCTTTGGGTAAATAGAACCCTAGGTGATAGATTATCACTTGTATCAAAGCTAGCAATATTCGTGGAAACATTAGCATATATTCATGTTTCTGATCAATATTCGCCAAGTGCTTATTTCATGATGGACGAAGATTCTAGGATAAAAGTTTCTTCTGATTTCTTTAGTAGTTTCTATTTTCAATTACATCATAATAGATGATTTGCGAAATGGCTTTAGTTGAAGGTGCGCTAGATTCAACCTTGGGCTTAGTAATGGTATGAAGATAGAGCATCATAATTTGAGCTATTTAGGTCTTTAAAGTTTTATCTCTAAACTTCAAGACTTATGTGTTTAGGTTAAATAGTGACGTAAAAAATAAGTATATTTCTAACTATCAGAATTTCAAACGAGTAACAAAATTAAATTGAGAACCATGAATATAAAACCTGCAGACAAAACGATTAAGGCACTTTTAAAGTCAGGGAGGCAATTCATGATACCTCGTTTCCAAAGAGATTACTCTTGGGAAAAGAAGAATTGTGAAGAGTTTCTTGATGACATTATCAAATGCCTGAAATGTAAGGATGGAAAACTGGAAACCACTTCTTACTTTTTAGGCACGATGCTTTTCATCGGCAACTTCGATGAGAAAAGCGATAAGGAAATACAAGTAGTGGATGGGCAACAACGCATCACCACGATAACGATATTATTCTCTGTCATCTCTGATATATTCAGAGAGAAAGGTGAGGATAATTTGAGTAAACTGATTTTCAGTTATATCATGACTTGTGATGATGATGGAAATGAAGTCCGCATTATCAAAAGTGAGAGTAGTTATCCTTATTTCTCCTATTATATTCAAGATAGAGAGAAGATAGTTAAGCAAGAGCCATCCTCTGAAGATGTGTATTCAAACTACCTATCGCTTATTCCGTTCTCGGTTGGAAGAGAAGAAATTGAAGGATTTTATGTCCGAAAAATGTGAAGGCTTTCAGAATGACATAAGTTTGATTGATATACTCAAAGCTATCAGAGACCAAATATTGAACTGTATCTTCATATCCATTTCTACCGATGATAACACTCAGGCTTATCGTATCTTTGAGATACTGAATGCTAAGGGTAAGAAACTTGCTGCAATAGACTTAATCAAGAATCGCTTGTTTGAGAAGCTTCGTAAGACGGAACCTGCAGATTATGCCAAATGTAAATGGGATGAACTGAAAGGCATCATCAATGAATGTGATTTAGCTTCTGTAGGAATCGGAACATATTATCGCCATTTTTGGAATTCCTGTTATAGGCAAACTGGAGCAAGTCTGTTATACGACCATTTTTTGTCTATTGTCAAGACAAGTGATTATGAGTCTTTTTTAGATTCTTTAGTTCAGAATGCCAAGTATTATGTTCAGATAATCAAACCTACCAGGGATGATTACCAAAATAGAAAGGAATATTTTTGGTTAGTGCAGAGTTTTAATGTGCTGTCCAATTACTTCGGTATAGCTCAAGTTCGAGTAGTTTTGATGGCATTGCTATGGGTAAAAGATAATAACTTGATATCTACCAAAGATTTTAAACAAGTGATACAGTTTTTGGAGAATTTCCATTTTGCATATACAGCAGTGATGTCAGGAAAGGCAAACAGGTTGGATGGTATTTATTCAAAGTTTTCCATAGCAATTAGAAAAAGTTCAAGTAAGAATCAAACTAAGGAGATAATTCAGTCGAAGTTGTATGCTTGTTTGATTCCATTAATTCCAACGGAAGAACAGTTTACAGAGCAATTTATCACTCTTTGTTTTACCAAGAAAGCGACGGCAGCTAATATGAAATGTAAGTATGCGCTTCAAAAGCTCAATTGTTATTATCAGAAGAAAGAGATTTTTGAGGATGATTCTTCCATAGAGCATATTCTTCCTGAGTGTAATGAAGGAAATGTCACTAATATTGGCAATTTGATTATGTTGGAGGAAAACTTGAATACTGAAGCGGATAGGATAGATTACGCAGAAAAACTGAAAGCCTATGAAAAGTCCAACTATAAATGGGTGCATGAGTTTACTAATAAGCATTCTGTTTGGGAAGAAAAAATGATAGGGAATAGAGCAAGGAGCATGGCTGCCTTGTATTATCATAAGATATTAAAATTTTAATGGTAGATTAGGATATGAACGAAGACATTATACGATTTTTGAACAGATATAAGGATGATCCTGATCCCCAATATGCTGTGCTTTTAGATGGCAAGTGGGGATGTGGAAAAACATTTTTTATAAAAAGTTGGTTGGATACTTTCCAAACAGAAAATGAAGATGAGTTGACTCCTATGTATGTCTCTTTGTTTGGTGTTCAAACGGTCAAGCAAATCAATGATACCATCAATGGCTTGCTTTTTCCATTTATGAATAGCAAGGTCTATAAGATAGGCAAAACCTTTACAAAGATGATTGCTTCTGCTGCGCTAAGGTTTAATGTCGATTATGACGGAGACAAAAAAAACGATGGTACTGTAGATTTTAAGTTAGATCCTTTGATGGACTTGCTTAATGATAAAAAGGAGGAATTGAAAGGACGCAGAATTTTAATTTTTGATGATTTGGAGCGGGCAAACATTGGTGTTAAGGAATTGTATGGATATATCAATCGGTTTGTAGAGCATAACAGATTCAAAGTGATTGTCGTCTGTAATAGTACAGAAATCACAGACAAAGAGACTTTTAATCGTTTCAGAGAGAAGATCATCGGCCGAACCTTTGAAATCCATTCTGATATAGATGCGGCAATCAATAGTTTCGCAAATGAAATTCCGACAAGTTATTTTGTACAGCGACATATCTCAGCGATAAAAGAGGCATTCAAGTTGACTGGCTATTCGAATTTAAGAGTCTTGCGACAGTGTATTAGAGACTTAAATCAGATTTTTCAAGGCATCCATATAGATAATGGTAATTCTTATCAGAATAAGGAATTATTCCATTTCCTAATCCGTTTTGTTGTGCTATACTCTGAGATGTCAACGTCTAATAAAGATATTATAGCTAATTGGAAACAAAAATATGCTCAAGCTTTAGCAAGTGATAGACCTGAGATGTTAGAGCTAAAACGAAGGATTTCAGCTATTCAACAAAAATACCAGCCATTAGAAATAAAATATGGCATGGATATATTCAGAGAAAGAAATGATATTACATTCATACCAGATTTTTGTTTGAAAGGTATAGATTTGGCTGGTTATCTGAATGTTAAGCTAGTTCCTACGGAACGAGATTCATGGGATTGTTTATATCAATACTATGAGATGAATAATGAAGATTTTGATGGGCAATATGCAATGACAGAATCTGCAGTTTTAAATGGAAGCTTTCGAAATTATCAAGATTATTTAAAGGCAATATCAATTCTGATAGAACTAAGTGACCTTGGGATAAAAGAGATGAACAGCAAAGTTTTTGATACGTCAAAAGCTTATGTCGAGAAATTGATTGCAGATATTTCTTCTTCCGATTCATTCGCAGACATAAAAAGTAACATCATTAATTTGCTATCCTGTATTAACCAGGCAAGTGACAACAATGAACTGCGCAAAAAGTTTAATAGCGGCTTGAATGGAATATTCGCAACAAAGTTGACTGAGTTGGAACATCATTATACCGAGATTTTGGAAAACTTATCGGATGATAACTTATTGGAGCTTGTTGACTCTATGGACAAAATGTTGCCTGATAGAAGTAATTCTTATCAGTCATATCCAATATTCAAGGATGCAAATCCCGAACAAGTAGCTAAACGAATCCTATCATTGTCGAATGCTTCAAAGTTTCATTTCTATAGATATCTGAATAGAAAATATGGAGCGGATACAGGGCATTTTATAAATAGAGAATTGACACCTGACATGCCTGTTCTTAAAGAAATTGGTAGAAGGCTGTCTGAAGTTGTTGATACATTAACGTTAATTGATAAATATGCGGTAAGTTCTTTGGTTGAAATGATAAAAAAGATTGATGCCATGGAGCGAAGTAATATTTAAAGTGAAATAGAATTTATGAGAATAGGAATATTAACATTACCTCTCCATACTAACTATGGAGGGATATTGCAGGCTTATGCTTTGCAAACGGTATTGGAAAGAATGGGCCATGAGGTGGTGGTGTTTGATACGCCCAAGAAAAACTCTTTACCCCCACTTTGGAAATTGCCACTTAGTTTCGCTAAGCGAATTTTACAGAAGAGCATGGGGAAGATAGATAGAATATTTATAGAAAGGTATAATAATAGGGTATACCCTGTTATTACAAAAGAGATTCAACCATTTATAGATGAAAAAATACACCGGAAGGTATTTACAAATTTTTCAAAAATAGGTGCTCGAGAATTCGATGCGATAGTAGTAGGTAGTGATCAAGTTTGGCGTTCCATTTATTTCGTTCCAATGTGGTTAGGATTTCCTATGGAAAATGCTTATTTATCTTTTACAAAGGGATGGCCTTTGAAAAGAATATCTTATGCCGCTTCATTTGGTACAGATAAGTGGGAATATAATGAGGAACAGACCCTACATAGTAGAGAGTCACTTCAAATGTTTGATGCCGTTTCTGTAAGAGAAGAGAATGGAGTAAAGCTATGCAAGCAATATTTTGATGTAGAGGCCTTACATGTGTTAGACCCAACAATGTTGTTGGATGTGAATGATTACATTGAACTTTTCAAACAGAAGCAGACTCCTAAAAGCAAAGGAAATTTGTTGAATTATGTCTTGGACGAAACCGATGAAATCGAGAGCTTAATTAAGAAGGTTGCATCTATGAAAAAGATGGTTCCATTTGCAGTTAACAATCCTTATGAGGGTGATAATACCAAGCCTTTGAATCAAAGAATCAAACCTTCTGTTGAGGCTTGGCTTCGTGGTTTCTACGATGCAGATTTTGTGATTACAGATTCCTTCCATGCTTGTGTCTTCTCTATCATTTTCAAAAAACAATTTATAGTGATTGGAAACAAGGAGAGAGGAATGGCAAGATTCGAGTCTCTTCTGAAAATGTTTGGGTTAGAAGAAAGGATTGTTGATGAAAAAGTCGATGTAAATAATCTACACCCGATTGATTATGACATAGTTTATAACCTTTATGGTCAATTGAAAGAAAAATCTCTTCATTTTTTGTCAGAGAACTTGGTCTCATAAATATTCGGATAAGAATAATTCTTCGATAACTTCACCATAATAGGTAATCAAAGTAATAGAATATAGTAAATTTGAATAATATGAATCCAAAAATAAGTGTGATAGTTCCTGTCTATAACGTGGAGAAATATCTCCGGCGGTGTATTGATAGTATCCTCGCTCAGACCTTCTCCGATTTCGAGCTGCTGCTGATAGACGATGGTAGCAAAGACAGTTCGGGTGAGATTTGTGAAGAGTATGCTGGGAAAGATGCTCGCATAAGAGTATTCCATAGGCAAAATGGAGGAGTGAGTACAGCTAGAAATCTAGGAATAGATAAAGCTAAGGGTGAATGGATTTATTTTGTAGATAGTGATGATGTTGTTTTGCCAAGCGCTTTAGGTACTTTTTGTAGCTTAATCAATTCTCATTGCGAATTCGTAATGGCTGGCTTTTATTCATCGGACGAAAATAATATAGTAAGGGAACAACCAAGGATGGTTAGGCAATGTGAACTATCTGTATTGGAGGTTCTTAAAGAAATGTATACTCCTACTGATTTTTGCTATCAAGGCTATCTCTGGTGTAAGTTTTTTCAAAGAAAAATAATTCTGCAAAATCACTTACGATTTGATGAAAGCATAAGTTTTAATGAGGATAGATTATTTATTGTAGAATATTTATGTTGCTGCAAAACACTTGTTTCTTATTCAACCAAGACTATTTATAATTATATTCAGAGAAGTAATAGTGCGATGAGTACTTTGCAGAAAGGGTATAATAAAAAGTTTGCAACGGATTTTGATGCCTATGTATTAATGCATAAAAGAATAAAAGAATATACAAAGGATAAAGAAATAATTAATTTGGCAATAAATGGAATCTGCGATTCATATAAGACAAATCATAAGATGATGCTAAAGTTCAATCAATATGATCGAGACATTCATAGACACATGTTCAAGTGTTTGCTACGAGAAGGAGCTTTACCTCAATATGTAAAGTCCATATTGAGACCATTCTTTGGATATATAGGATTGTTGTTGTTTCCTAAAATATTAATTAAATTATCAAATAAATAGATTATGACTAATCAAAAATACGACTACTTGATTGTAGGTTCCGGCTTGTTCGGAGCTACATTTGCCCATCTTGCATACAAGCAAGGTAAAAAGTGCTTGGTGATAGATAAGCGAGCTCACTTGGGTGGTAACATCTTTTGTGAGAATATCGAAGGTATTAATGTACATAAGTATGGTGCACATATCTTCCATACCTCTAACAAGAAGGTGTGGGACTTTGTGAACTCCATCGTGGAGTTCAACCGCTATACCAATTCGCCAGTGGCTAACTATAAAGGCAAACTTTATAATTTGCCTTTCAATATGAACACCTTCTATCAGATGTGGGGCGTAACCACTCCTGAGGAGGCGCAGGCTAAGATTGATGAGCAGAAAGCGGAAGCTGTAGCTCGTATGAAAGCTGATGGTGTAACTGAACCTCGTAACCTGGAGGAGCAGGCTCAAATATTGATAGGAAAAGACATTTACGAAAAACTTATCAAGGGCTATACGGAGAAGCAGTGGGGTAGAAAGTGTACAGAGCTTCCTGCTTTCATTATCAAGCGCTTGCCTGTTCGTCTCATCTTCGATAATAACTACTTCAATGATAAGTACCAGGGTATCCCTATTGGTGGTTATAACAAACTCATTGATGGCTTGCTTGAAGGAGTAGAGACGAAAACGAATGTAGATTTCTTTGAAAACCGCTCTTATTGGGAGGGGATAGCCGACAAGATAGTTTTCACTGGTAAGATAGATGAATTCTATAATTATCAGTTTGGCAAGCTAAACTATCGTACAGTACGCTTTGAGACAGAGATTATTGATAAACCAAATTATCAGGGCAATGCGGTTGTGAACTATACAGAGCGTGAAGTTCCTTACACCCGTGTTATTGAGCATAAGCACTTCGAGATGTTTGGTCAGGATGTGTATGAATGCCCAAAGACCGTCATTTCGAAAGAGTATTCCACAGAGTGGAAGGATGGTATGGAACCATACTATCCTGTGAATGACAAGCAGAACTCTGAGCTATATGCCAAGTACAAGGGACTGGCAGACAAGGAAGAGAATGTCATCTTCGGTGGTCGTCTTGCGGAATACAAGTACTACGATATGGCTCCGATTATAGAAATGGTATTGAATTTTTACAAATTTTAATCTTCATTAGCCATTAGTGAAGAATACAATTAAAAATAACTTAATATGAAAGCAACAGTTGTTATAGTCACATACAACAGACTTGAGTTGTTGAAAGAGTGTTTGCAATGTGTAGAAAATCAAACTGTTAAGTTTGATAATATTGTTGTTGTTGATAACAAATGCACTGATGGTACTTCAGAGTACCTAAAAGAATATACTCAAAAGTATCACATCATTTTTGAGTCAGAAAATGGAGGAGGAGCTAAAGGCTTTAAAGACGGTATAGAATACGTATATAAAAAGCTTGTTACCGATTGGATTCTATTGATTGACGATGATGCTATGCTAGAATCAAATTATTTGGAGGCAATAAAAAATGCCACAGAGATTTATTCAGATAGTAAGGCTTTTTCGGGAAGTGTTAAAACTGATGGAGTTATTGATGTAACTCATAGAAAGGTTCTAAAAAGTGGACTTACATTTCAAATTATGCCTGTTGATATACAAAAGTATCAAAATACTACGTTTGAGTATGATTTATCTTCATTCTGTGGGCTTTTATTTCATAAGTCATTAATAGAGAAGATTGGTTATCCGAAAGCTGAATATTTTATTTGGTATGATGATTCCGAGTATTCTCTTCGTATCAGAAAAGAAAGTACAATTATTAATGTAAATAGTACATTTATTAATCACAAAACAAAGAAAATCATAGGTACTTCTTATGTTAATTGGAGAGGTTATTATGGTACTCGTAATAGTGGTGATGTTATTAGACTTTATGGAACGCATATTCAATTTTTATTGTTTAGTCTTAATATAAGATTAGCTCAATATAAGAATTTGATATATTCCTTTTTCAGTAAAAATGCATCATATTCTTATGCTTATAATTTATATAAAGATGCACTCAATGATCTTAAAAATAATAAATTTGGATATAACCCGAAGTATCATGCCTAAAAAAAAGTTATGAGTTTGTTTTTGTTAATTTACTTTATATGCTTTGCAATAGTTGCAAAGAAAACTGGTTATGTAGCATTCTGCAATGTAAATTTTTGGCTTTTTACCTTCTGGGTATTGATAGTTGGCGTTTTTTTTACATCTGGAATTATTTACAAGTATGGGCATAGTCCATATGTTTGGTTGTTCCTTTTCACTTGTGGCTTATTTTTTTATTTTGGAATGATTAAAAGCAAAAAGGTAAAGATTAACATATTTAATAAATCATTATCAAGAATTCCTTTAAAAAGTTATGCCTTTCTAGGACTCCTAGGAATGTTTCTCTTTTCTTTTGATTATATTCGATTAAATGGTATCGCTTCTGAAAAAGGAAATTCAAATATTTCTTTATTAGGTAGTTTTAGTTCTTTATTTATGCCAATTTTGCTAGTACTGGGGTTGTATTTAAATGCGCTAAAAATTAAAAACAAAGGAAAGTTTTCCGTATCGGGTGTATTATTAATATTTGGATATACTATTCCTTGTATGATTAATGCTGGTCGAGAGTCTATACTTTTTGCGATTATAGGTATTCTGTGTTTATATGGTTATAATGTAAAATTAAATAAATTAGGTTCACAAAAGCATGATGTATATATTTTTAAAAAGATTTTTATAGTATTCCTATTAATTTGCTGTGTCTTATTCTTGGGCTTTTTATTGGTTGACATTTCTTCATCTAGATTTACTGATAACGAAATAAACGTTCTGCTTTCTGAGCGTAATATTTCTATATCTGCTATCGATGAAGCATCAAGTTGGGGGCCTTTTATGTTCTTATATTATAATATTGCATCATATTTTTCACACCAAATTCCTTTTCTTGATTTGACGCTTAGAGAGTATAATGGTCCTTTTCTTTGTGGATGTTACGAACTTAACATAATATCACGAAGATTACCTGATTTTTTGGGGTTAGACTATAATTTAGTATTCTCTCAATATATGCGCTTATTTGCAATTAATGGGGAATCATTTTCAGGTGGATGGAATACTGTTTTAGGTTCATTAATTTCTGATTTTTCGTGGGTTGGAACAATCTTTGTTTGTTTTTGGTGTGGCTACATAAATGGTTTAGCTAAAAGAAAATTTCAATTAACCCTTGATCCAAGATATGCAACTTTAGTAGCATTGTTCTGTTTGTCTACGTTTTCAACAATTCAATTGGGGCCATTTTTTCAAACTCAGATATATGGAACATATATTTGGTGGTATATATTCTTTAGAAAAGAAGAAACAAAACGTATTGGAAAAAAAACAAAACGTATTGTAAGTGTTCGGTCTAAGTCGTTTTGTGCGCCTAGATAAAGTTTTATGCCATTGCATCGTTATAAAAATAGTATATCTTAGTAGGCTTATTGCTAGTGTTTGTCTGTTAACGGATGACATAAAGTTATTTTTGTACATTGATTCTGTCGATATGTACAAGCAGTTTCTTGGTCTCCAAGGATTTGTTAATGAAGAATTCAGGCATCACCCAAAACTGGAAGAAGCCTTTGTTTTTATATATACAACTCGCCTGGCGGCTAAGATCTTGTTTTATGTGAGCGATGGATAGAGTCTTGTATGGTAAATAATGAAGTTCCCGATATGTATGAGCAGCAACAATATACAGAGAAAAGTGCGTGTTTGGTAGAAAAATATACCAATGCGTGCTTCTCGTCAGCAGCTGATCAACGACGAATTGGCTAGACAGGTCGCAGCTGCTAAAGAATAATATAATGAATTTAAAATTAGTCAAATCAAGGTATAACCTCCACTGGCTTTATCTGCTGGAGGGCTAAACCTCATATGCGTATTGGTTATACGAGGTAATACCGAATGCTTATAACTTCTTTAATTATGGATTATATAGTATCAATTAATATTTTAAATTATAACACTTACGAGAAATCGTGTGTTTGTATTGATAGTTGTTTAAGGCAGCAGAATATAGGATTTCAGGTTTTGTTGATAGATAATGCATCAACAGATGACAGTTTCAATCAACTAAAACAGAAATATGGCAATAAATTGTCTTATCTTCAAACTGGTAAGAATCTGGGATTTGCAGGAGGAAATAATTTGGGGGTTATGCATTGTTTAAAAAATGGTATAAAGTATGCTTTTCTTCTAAATAGTGATACGGAACTTATAGGAAATGACTGTTTGTCAAATTTGATAAGTGTAATTATGAAGTTTGATGGGTGTGCTATTGTTTCCCCTACTATCTTTGATGTGACTAAGAGTGGCTTACTAAAGCATACCAATGATTATAATTATAATAAGTTATTGAGAAGTATTAGCATACTTCCTAGAGTTGAACGTTTGTCTAGAAATATAGAAAAGGTAAGCGAAGCTCATGGCTCAGCTTTACTTGTTGATTGCCAAAGATTTATTGATGTAGGAGGCTTCCCTGAACATTATTTTATGTATTGCGAAGAATCTACTTTCGCAAAAAAGACTTTATGGGCAGGATTTGACATCCTTTGGTATCAAAGTGATTCTAATTATATTCTTCATCATCATGATAAAACTGGAAATGTGGATTCTTGGAGAGAAATTTTAATGGGAAGAAATCGTTCTTTGGAATATCATGAAAATTGTAGAGGTAAAACTCATCTCTGGTCTTTTATATATTATCTCTTTGAGTTAAAAATGTATGTTTTGGGTATAAGAACTAAGAATATGTCTTATTATAAAGGCATGAAATTAGGTGATAATTTATACAAGCAAAACTACTCTGATGAAAATTATTTTCTTAATGGTCTAGAAATCAAAAATACTTTTTGAATTTGAAATATGAGACTTGGTTTATTATTAGCAGTGTTGTTTAGTGTTCCGAAATCAATTTATGTAAATTTTAAATTGCTTTCGGTTAAACAGGCTATCAAATTCCCTATGCTTGTCCATTACAATACAGAATTAGATTCTTTATCAGGACATATAATTATTGCTGGCTCGCCACGACCTTTAAGTATAAAGTACGGATTTACTGGTAGCTTTGGTATGGGGGGGGCAAATTATTTAAGTATTTCTGGTGATTTGTATTTTACAGGGAAGGCCTCATTTGCGCGCGGCGCAAAATTAATATGTGGTAGTAGAGCTACTATGTATTTTGGAAATAATTTTTCTTCTAATACAAATTGTATAATCAACGCTGGTAACAAAATTGTTTTTGGAGATAATTGTCTGCTTTCATGGAATATTTCTATTCTTGATGGTGATGGGCATGAATTGTTGGATTTATCACACTCAAATAATCGTAAGCATGAATCATCAATAATTATAGGTAATCATGTTTGGATTTGTATGAATTCAATGATTTTGAAGGGAACATCAGTTATGGATGATTCTATAATTGGTGCAGGTGCTATAACTTCTAAGAAGTTTGATGAACCAAATTTAATGATAGCAGGGATAAATAAAGTAATTAAAAAACAAATTAATTGGATTAAGTAACATATGAAAATACGTCATTTTTTATTATATGGAACGCTTGACCCTAAATATGGAGGTCCAACGTATAGTATTCCCATACAGTGTATAGGTACGCAAAGACTTGGTTGTCAAATGAGTTTTGTTGTATCTGAATCTAGTAAACCTTGGGAAGGAAAACTCATTGATGAAGGAGTTGAAATGATTAATCTCCAAGATCCTAAGTCTTCTTTGGAACATTCATTTGCTGTTCCTTTATTTAAGTATTTAAAGAAATGTGAAGATTATCCTGATATTATACATATTCATGGAGTTTGGATGCCTGAAGAGCATTATGCCGCTTCTTTTGCAAGAAAACATAATATCCCCTATGTGATAAATCCGCGCGGTGATATGGAAACTGCGAGAATGAATTATAATAAGTTGAAGAAAATTAAGAAAATGCTTGCGTGGAAAATGTATTCTCAAAATGATGTTGAAAATGCAGCTTGTATTATTACAACTTCACAGCAAGAATTAGAAGGCGTAAGAAAATTAGGTATAAAAACACCTATAGCAATTATTCCTAATGGAATAGAATTAAATGCTTTCCCTAAAGAAGTTGTACATAAGCATGGAGATAAAAAGGTTCTTTTATTCTTATCTCGTATAAATCCTATCAAAGGATTGGAATTCCTTTTAGAAGCATGGAGTAAATTGCCAAGTTATTTGCTTTCTGAATGGGAGTTGCATATTGCAGGTAATAGTGATCCTAAAGATTATATTTGCTCTTTAAAGGAAGAAGTTAAAAAGCTGTCAATTCAAGATACAGTAAAGTTTATCGGTCCTATTACAGGGGAAGCAAAACTGCAAAAGTATCAAAATTCAAATTTGTTTGTCTTACCAACACTAAATGAAAATTTTGGTAATGTTGTAGCCGAAGCTATGATGTGTGAATGCCCAGTTATAACAACAACAAATGCTCCTTGGAGTTGTTTGAATGAGGATAAATGTGGTTGGTGGATTGATTTGAGTATAGAGAATCTGCAAAAAACTCTTGTTGATAGTATGTCACTTTCTGATGAAGAACGACATGAACTTGGTAAGAAAAGTCGAAAATGTATTATTACACGTTATTCTGCAGAAAGTGTAGCAAAGAAAACTTACAGGCTTTACGAATGGGTTTTAGGGTTAGCTGATAAACCAGATTTTGTAACATTAAAATAAAAAAATGAAAAAACTTCTTATGCTTGGAGGTGGATTCCTCCAAAAATATGTAATACGCAAAGCAAAGACAATGGGCTATTATGTCTTATGTCTTGATGCTGATCCAAATGCAGTGGGATTTGATATTGCTGATGAACATGCTGTTATTAACATTGTTGATGAAGAAGCTTGTTTGGCTTATGCTCGTGACAAACAAGTAGATGGTGTCTTGACAGCAGCTACAGACTTTAGTGTTTTGACAATGAGCCGTATAGCAGAAGAATTGCATCTGCCAGGAATCAATTACCAATCTGCTAAAGTTATTAAAAATAAGGCTTTGGTTCGTAAGAGACTATTTGAGGCGAATGCTGACGATACCGGTATTTCTTATGAAATAGATTCGGTTGAAGATATTGCTGATATATTGCCTAAGATAAAGTTTCCTGTTATGATGAAGCCTGTTGATGGTAGTGGTAGTCGAGGGGCATCTAAAGTTGAAAAAACTGAAGATTTTGTTAAAGCAGCAGAATTTGCAATGAATGGCAGTATAACGCATCGTGCAGTTGTTGAGCCTTTTATTGAAGGAAAGGAGTATGGTGTCGAATCGTTTGTAGATAATGGAGTTATTCATGTGCTTGGAGTGATGCAGAAAGATATGACAGAACCTCCTTATTATGCAGAATTAGGTCATGCTATTCCTTCTGGTCTTACTCCAGAATTGGAAACTAAGGTCAAGTCGTGTGTATATCGTGCCATATTTGCTTTGGGTGTTAATCATGGCTCTGTGAATATGGATTTGCTTATTACAAATGAGGGAAATGTTCATATTGTAGATGTTGGTGCTCGTATGGGAGGTAATTTGATAGGTTCTCATATTATTCCTATGGGTACAGGCATTGATTATATGGGAAATATGATTAGAGCCGCAGTGGGTGACGAAACAGATTGGAAACCTACATGTGAGCCAAGACCCATTGCTACAAAGTTGTTGGCTCTAGCTCCTGGTAAAATTAAGAATTTGCCAGATTTTGCTCAAATTGCAGAAGAAAATAACGTTCAGATTGAACATCATTTGCATATTGGTGACTTAATTACTCCATATCGTACAAATTTGGATGGTTGTGGGTATGTGGTAGCTAGTAATCTTGATGTAAATCTTAGTATTGAGCAAGCAGCTAAAGTTAGAAGTTTGATAGATAAATCTATAGAAAGGGAATAAATATGTATTCACATTATATAAAGCGTTTGTTTGATTTAATGGCTGCTCTTTGTGCATTGCCATTCTTCTTGATAGTATATGTTATCCTTGCTCCTTTTTATTTTTTTATGGATAGGGGACCTATGTTTTATTCTGGCAAGAGATTAGGGCAATTTGGAAAACCATTTCCTATGCACAAATTTCGTTCGATGAAGGTAAATGCTCCTGATATTCGTCTGTCGGATGGTAGCACATATAATGGTGATGATGACCCTCGTGTAACAAAACTAGGTAAGTTTTTGAGAAAAACAAGCTTGGATGAGATTCCTCAAATATTGAATGTCCTGAAGGGAGACATGAGTTTGATAGGTCCCCGTCCTGACCCTCTAGATTGGATTGATAAATATAAAGAAGAAGAAAAGGTCTTCTTGGATGTAAAGCCGGGTATTACTGGTTATAGTCAAGCCTATTTTAGAAATAGTGCTGATGCTCAAGAAAAGATAGATAATGATGTTTATTATGCCAAAAACATTTCTTTCTTACTTGACGTTAAGATATTCCTACGTACAATAAAAACTGTGATTTGTCGCGAGAATATAAATGTTTCAGAAGAACGTAAATAATAAAATTATGAAGACTCCATATTTTTTAATAAGTAGAAAAGAGTTTGACAACAATGTCGCTCTTTTGAATAAAGCAATTAATCGCCATTGGAAAAAAACAATAGTAGGCTATTCTGTTAAATCAAATGGAATGCCTTGGGTCTTGAAATATATGAAAGAACAGGGATTCTATGCCGAAGTTGTTTCAGATGATGAATATTCATTAGCCAAGGCATGTGGCTATCCTATTAATAGAATTATTTATAATGGTATAGCTAAAGAAGAAGCTTCCTTTAAAGAGGCTATCATAGGAGGAGCAATTGTTAATGTTGATTCATGGAGAGAGGTTAGATGGATTAAAGAGCTTCCTGGTCATATTGATAAAAGAATAGGTCTCCGTGTAAATTTTGATCTGGAGAAAATGTGCCCTGGTCAAACTGCTGGTGGCAAGGAAGGTAGTCGCTTTGGACTCAGTTATGAAAATGGTGATTTAAGAAAAGTTGCGGAAGAATTATCAGCTTTACCTAATTGTAGAATTGTAGGCTTACACTTACATAATAGCATACCTACAAGATCTTTAGATGCATATTGTGCAATTTCAAAGAAGGCATGTGAAATAGCACGTGTATTAGATTTGACTCTTGACTATGTTGATATTGGAGGTGGTTATTTTGGCGGACTTGAAAACCGTCCTAATTATTTAAACTACTTTGCTATTATTGCAGATACACTATCAGAACAGTTTGATAAAGAAAAAACTACATTGATAGTAGAACCTGGTCAATCAATTCTTGCAACAGCTATTTCTTATGTAACTAGTGTTGTTGACGTTAAGGATACGATATACAATCGTTTTGTTGTAACTGATGGAGGACGTACTCAGATAGATCCGATGTTTCGTAAAACCTCTCATTTTTATGAAATATCTGCAGAAAATTACAAGGATAGAAACACTCATCCAAAACAGGTAGTTTCAGGTTTTACCTGTGTAGAAGGTGATCGCTTGTTTACATTAATCGAACAGCCTGAATTGAAAGAAGGAGATAAGATTATCTATCATAAAATTGGTGCCTATACATATACTTCTGCTTCTCAGTTTATCAAATTCCTTCCTTCTATTTATGTAGAAGATGAGAATGGTATTAGAGAAGTTTGCAAGAAATGGATAGCAGAAGATTTTATGGCAAAACAAATAAACGATAAATAAATGAAGGTATTTTATCCATATGCTTATTTTTACCCAGAGACTTGTGCGGGTACTTACTTGATAGATAATGTTATAGAGGCTTCTGCTGCTTCTGGAATAGAATCTCTTATGACAGTTCCTACACCAACAAGAGATGTGGATACTGGAATGTCCTGGAGGCGTACAGAAAAGTTATATGGTGGTAAGTTTAGAATCCATCGATTTCATATGTATGGAGAAGGAAAAAATCCAGTAGGGCGAGCTTTAAGGTATTTGCTTTGTGAGAATATTCAATTCTTTTTTTGTTTATTCAAAAAATACGATGTTTTGTTCATTGATAGTACTCCGCCAATTCAAGGGTTAAAACTCCCAGTGGTTAAATTCTTCAGAAGAAAGCCTGTTGTATATAATGCACAAGATTTGTTTCCGGATTCTTTGGTAGGAACTGGCTTAGCTAGAAAAGGTGGATTACTATGGAGGATTGGAAGTTGGGTTATGGACATAACCTATCGGTGCTGTGACAAAATTATTGTTATTTCTGAAGATTTCAAAAAACTTCTTTTGGCTAAGGGTGTACCTGAGGATAAGATTGTAGTTGTCTATAATTGGGTGGATCAGAATGCCGTAGTTGATATTCCTCGTGACAAGAACAAGCTTTTTGATAAGTATCAGCTAGATCGATCTAAGTTCTATATCGAGTATAGCGGTAATATCGGTCTTACACAGAATATGGACATGCTGCTTGAAGTGATGAAGGAATTGAAGACAACGCATCCTGATATAGGATTGGTGCTTGTGGGTGAGGGCGCATATAAGGCACAGGTGGAAGAAATCGTAAAGCGTAATAATCTCACCAATGTAACGATGATTCCATTCCAGCCATACGAGGATATAAGTTATGTGTTCTCCTTGGGTGATGCTGGTCTTGTTATCTCTAAACCTGGTGTTGGGGCTAATTCTGTTCCTTCAAAGACATGGAGTATCATGTCGGCTTCCCGTCCTGTGCTTGCCAATTTTGATGAGAATGAGTTGAAGGATATCCTGGCTGGCAACGAGTGTGGTATCTTTACCAAGGCTGGTGATAAGGAGGCATTCAAGAAATCTATCATCAAACTTTATGAAAATCGTGAACTCTGCAAAAAATACGGAACAAACGGACGCCAGTTTGTGATGGATAACTTGACTCGTGAAGTTGGAACTCAGAAATATGTGGATGTTATCAAAGAAGTATGCAAGAAATAGCTTAGAAACATTTTTATTTCTCTAGAAAATTTTAAAATCAAATATTATGAGTACAGATTTGAAAAGAAGAAATGTGCCTTTCTCTCCACCTGATATGACGGAGGCTGAGGCTAGTGAAGTACGTGATGCTATTATGAGCGGTTGGATCACAACTGGTCCACGTACTAAGAAATTGGAAAAGGAAGTGGCTGAGTTTGTTGGCGTGGAGAAGGCGGTTTGCCTGAACTCGCAGACAGCCTGTGCAGAAATGGCGCTGAGATTGCTTGGCGTAGGCGAGGGGGATGAGGTTATCGTTCCAGCTTATACTTATACGGCAAGTGCATCTGTTGTTAACCATGTGGGTGCAACCATCGTCTTCGTAGATGTACAGAAGGATTGCCTTGAAATGGATTACGAGGCATTGGAGAAGGCTATCACTCCTAAAACCAAGGCGGTGATTCCTGTGGATCTCGGTGGTATCCCTTGCGATTATGACCGCATCTTCGCTATCGTGGAAAGCAAGAAGGAGATGTTTACTCCTAAGACTGATCTTCAGAAGATGATTGGTCGTATCGCTGTTTGCTGTGATGCGGCCCATGCCTTCGGTGCTTCACGTCATGGAAAGATGGTGGGTAGCATCGCTGATTTCTCTTCATTCAGTTTCCATGCTGTCAAGAACTTCACCACAGCTGAGGGCGGTGCCTTGTCTTGGAATCTTCCTTTCGGTAATGAGAAGGTGGTGAAGGATTTGGATAAGAATCCTGAGAATACCTTCAGCGGTGTACCTGAAATTGATGGGGAGACCTGGAACGAGAACTTGTATCGCAAGGCTCAGCTGTTGAGCTTGCATGGTCAGAACAAGGATGCCTTGGCTAAGACGAAGCTGGGTGCCTGGGAGTATGATATCATCGGTACTTGGTATAAGTGTAATATGACAGATGTTGTGGCTGCCATCGGTCTGATTCAGATGAACCGATATAAAGGTATGTTGGAGCGTCGTCGTCAGATGATTGAGCGTTACAATGAGGCGTTCAAGGATATGAATGTGGCTGTATTGCCTCACTATAACGAGGAGCATACTTCTTCCGGTCATCTCTATATCGTTCGTCTCCTAGGTAAGACCCGTGAGGAGACAAACAAGGTGATTGAGATGATGGCAGAGCGTGGTGTGGCTACCAATGTACATTACAAGCCGCTGCCTATGATGACTGCCTACAAGAAGTTGGGATTCGACATCAAGGATTTCCCAAATGCTTTCCACATGTTTGAAAATGAGATTACTCTGCCTCTGAACACCAAGATGACGGATGAGGACTTGGAGTATGTAATCGAGTGTTTCAAGGAATGCGTGAAGTAGGGATTCTGAAGTTACCTGTTTAGGTTGTTATGTGAAGAATGCCAGCTTCTGGTATGATATAAAGTTGTTCTTCAAGACATTTGAAGTAATCGTGAAAGAGTAGATGCTCTTTCATAAAGCCTCTCTCTTGCCCAAAGAGAGGGGCTTTTTATTTAGCCATTATGAATGGTTGCGCTCTTTCCTTAGTCGTCTGACTTCTCTGATTTCTTCATTGATTTCATCGAGAGTCATTTCTGGGAATTCACCTCTTTCTGCCATAGCCCTAATTTCTGCGAATGCTGCTTTTGCTCTTGCAGTTACTTCGTCTTCTTCCTGCAGGGCTTTCTGCCGGTTATCCTTTCGGATGGTTTCTGTGCCATAAGCTTATCATTATTAACGTTTTACTGTCGAGTAAGTGGAGGGAGTTTCACCCTCCCTTCTCTCGGAACCGTGCTTGACAG